>Ga0307489_10000218_pt1 | contig 32375 bp, 52 predicted proteins | sample SB12metaG_FD_202247 | JGI IMG/M metagenome (GOLD analysis project Ga0307489, IMG submission 202247) | Sea-ice brine microbial communities from Beaufort Sea near Barrow, Alaska, United States - SB 1.2 | ecosystem: Environmental > Aquatic > Marine > Coastal | place: USA: Alaska | collected... | reverse complement strand
TCCACAACCATCTTCGCCCCCGCCCTCGCCACCCCCGATCCATCCATCCCCAACTTCACCCCCACCGCCGCCGCCACCGCCACCGCCGCCGCCGCCCTCGCCGCCGCCGCTGCCGCCGCCGCAGCAGCCGCCCTCATCGTCATGGTTCGGGTCTGCCGCCGCCGCCGCCGCCACCGCCCTCTCACTCACCCGCGCCACCCCTGCCCCCACATCCGCCCCCGCACCAACGCACCCCCCGCCTCCTCCACCCCCCCGGCCCCCTCCACCCCCCCCGCCCCCTCCTCCGCCCCCGCCGCCTCCAAAATCCCTGAGGGCACCCCCTGTGCCCCCGCCGCCTCCCCCCAAGACCTCCATCCTCAATGCCCTCAAGCCCCCGCCCCCACCCCCGCCCCCGCCGCCGCCGCCGCCCCCGCCGCCGCCCCCTCCCCCACCTGCCTCGTCTCGAGCCGTGTCATCAACCTCCAGCCCCACGAGTGCTTTGCTGGGATCGCCCCCTCCTCCTCCCCCGCCCCCGCCTCGCGGCATTTCTATTGCCAACGCCCTGAAGAACGCCTCGCCCCTCCGCCCTCCTCCTCCTTCCACCGCGGACTCCTCAGCCGCCGCTGCCTCCTCCTCCTCCGGCTTCGGTTCCCCAGACTTCCTTAAGGAGCTGCAGGGCGGCCTGAGCGGTCTGAAGAGCTCCTCAGCCGCCGCTGCCTCCTCCTCTCCCTGCTTCGGTTCACCAGACTTCCTCAAGGAGCTTCGGGGCGGCCTGAGCGGTCTGAAGAGCTCGGCCGGGCGGCAGGGGCTTACACTCGTCCACTTCGCAGATCAACCTGAGCCGTTTCTGACACAGAATGCACCCTACACCCCCGCCTCATAACTCCTGACACCCCCTAAACACCCCCTAAACACCCCCTAAATGCACCCCCTATCCCACAAAAGGCGCTCACGTTGAGCTTAAGATGAACGAGTGTAAGCCCCTGCCGGGCGGCCGCCGCCGACTCCCAAGACCCCGCTACCCGCCGCGCCCGTGAGCGCGCGCGACGGGCAGGTGCTTACACTCGTCCACTTTTCAGCTCAACCTGAGCCGTTTAGGTCACACCTCCACGTGTCCCAGTGTCTGATAGACTGGGGGGAAATGATGCACCCAACGTATCCCCCAAAATGTGCTCACATTGGGCCGGAAAGATGACGAGTGTAAGCCCCTGGTGACGGGCTGATGGCGGCGATCACGTCGGGGGTCAAGCTGCGCAAAGTGAGCACCGGCGCCGGGGGTGGGGTCAACGGCAGGGGCGCACACTCGTCCACTTATCAGCTCAACCTGAGCCGTTTCTGACACAAGAAAACACCCTCCACAGCCCCCAATACCCCCTTAATACGGGCCACACAACCTCTACGCCCACCCCCTATCCCATACGAAGCGCTCAAGTTGAGCTGGAAAATGGACGTGTGTAAGCCCCTGGTCGACGGCGGGGCGCCGAAGACCGAGGAGGCGGTGTCGGACATCATGAAGCGGGTGCAAAACATCCGGATGGCGATGGCGGGGGAGTCTGACTCGGATGATGAAGACTGGTGATATTTTGTATTATTTTATATCAAAGCTTAAGGAGATATAAACAGCTATCATGCCAGATAACTCTCTGCGCAATGCCCGAGTTGAAGGACACCTAGTCGTACTAGAGTAACCATACCGTCGACGACTGGTGATTCACGCTCATAATTTAGCACGTAGTAGTGGCACGCGCTGCAATAGGAGCTAGCTAGTGACTCGTTTAATAATCTAACGTTCATCGAGCCCCATGGCGCTCACATGGCGAGCTTGAATCATTCAAGTCCTTCCCCAAAACGATGCGGGGATATTTTATACACCTAAGCGTTTGCGTTCGTTGACGGGGTCTCCGAGTAGGGCGCCTCCGGTGGGTGAGGGAGGGAGTGCGGGAGGGAGCGGGGGCGTGAGAAACTGCTCCAGATGTGAGTTGTGACGAGAACGAACGTGCCGCGGTGTGTGATGGAAGCACGGTACGACGCTGTAAACGTTTCGTTGGCTAGAATAGGTTAAAAATATATATATATAACTAAAGAGTTTGCATTGGTTTAGGGGGTCTCCGAGTAGGGCGCCTCCGAGTGGGTAAGGAGCTCCGCCTCGTTGTAGCGGCGCAAGTTGAATATGAAAGCAAGGTTTGAAGGCGGTTCATGATTTTACAGTTTCAAGCGCTTAGTTCCAGGCGCTTTCAACAAGGGTTTCGTCGGTTCAACCTTCGCATATTCACGGAGGTGATCTATTGCCGTTTTGGAAGCTAAATTATTCAGCCTCGGCCGACGAGTTGACTCAAGAAAAGGGACAAATCGGCCGACGAGTTGACTCAAGAAAAGGGACAAATCCCCAAACGGCAATAAATCACCTCCGTGAATATGCGAAGACCTGCACCGTCCTACCTTGTTGTGCAGCGCCTGGAGCTGGCTAATGTAGTCCTGGATTCAGGGGCTTACACTCGTCCACTTTTCAGCTCAACCTGAGCCGTTTCAGACACAAAGTACACCCTCTTCATCCCCTAATACCCCGAACACCACTTAAACACCCCTAGACAACCCCTAAGTGCACCCCCTATCCCACAAAAAGCGCTTACGTTGAGCTGAAAAGTGGACGAGTGTAAGCCCATGCTTGGATCCCCTCCAGGCTCATATCTTCCTGCGATGCTGACGCCGACTCCGCGAAGGGGGGTGGGCGCCCGATGTGTAGCGGCGCAAATTGAAATTGAAAGCAAAATTTGAAAGCGGTCCCATCATATTTCAGTTTTAAGCGCTTGGTTCCGGCCGCTTTCAACGTGGGTTTGATAGGGTCAACCTGCACCGCCTTACCGACGGCACCCGCCCCGCCCCCCACATGACCGCCGCCCCCGCCGCCGCTCCCGCCGCCGCCCCCGCCGCCGTCACCTCTGGCATCATTGGGGGTTGACACACGGTCGGTCGGGGTGTAAAATGGGGTTGACGGCGGGGCGGTCGGGCTGCCGATGGCATTGTTGCCCCCGCCCCCCCCGCTCCCCCCGCTCCCCCGGCGGCTCATCCCGCCGGGCTCGAAGCGCAGGATGCGGTCCAACGCTTTACTCGTCGCCTCACGCAATACCGGCGGAGATCCCGGCCCCCACGACACCGGACCTTTCTTGGCGGTAGAATTTCCAACATCGCCCTCGCCCTTGCCAGCGCCTCTCCGCTTGCTCGGGCCAGGTAAGTAAATGCTCGCCTCGTCATCGGATGACATTTGATTTCACTGTTTCAACGTCCATCGATGTTGCCCCAAGGCATGCACGATGTACTGATCCAGGGGCTTAGACTCGTCCACATCTTTGCTCAACCTGAGCCGTTTTTGTCACTGAAACTAGCAAAGCACCTCACTACATGGGACGAGAAGTGCTCACGTTGAGCTGAAAAGTGGACGAGTGTGAGCCCCTTTACTGATCCCTGCCTGGTGTTCCCGCCAACCTCATCGTCGCTGTCATCGGAGATCTCGATGTCCATCTCAAGCCGTCCCCCGCCGCCGCCTGCCGCCCGGCCAGCCGCGGCCGCCCGCCCGCCCAACGCCGCCGCGGGAGGCGGGCCCCGGCCCTCCGCGGTGTACCGGCGCAAGTTGAAATTGAAAGCAAAGTTTGAAAGCGGTCCATGGTATATCAGCTTCAAGCGCTTATTTCCAGGCGCTTTCAAATTGGGTTTAATAGGGTCAACCTGCACCGCCCTACCGCGGGCGCCCGCTCGAGGTCCGGCGCTGTGTTGTCCAGCACGTCTTCGTCGTCGTCGCCGCTCTCCAGGGGCTGACACTCGTACACAGTTCAGCTCAACATAAGCGCTTCTCCTGGGACAGGGGGTGCCTTTAGGGGCGGTTTAAGGGGAGTTTAAGAGGTTTCAGGGGATGTTGAGAGGTGTTAGGGTGTATTGTGTGTAAGAAGCGGCTCAAGTTGAGTTGACGAGTGGACGAGTGTAAGCCCCTGCTGCTCTCCCCGCCGCTGTCGCTGTGGTCCTGACTGATGTACCCGGACTGCCCGTACCCCGGGCCGAGGGCCACGTAATAAGCGGGTGTTCACCGCGTCATCGAATGTCATGTGACAGTCACAGGCGTGTTTCACTCGAGAAACGAAGCTTTATGAAGTGGTGAATGACATAATCGTGGCGGGCGTGGATGACCTGGTAGGATGGTCACTGTGAACAAGGGTTTAGGGTTTATGGGCTAGGGTTTAGTGCACAGGTTTTAGGGTTTAGGAATTGCCCGTCCCTGCCTGGACTGAGACCGCCGCCCGCGCCCGTCTCCACCATCGCGCGTTTGGTGAGCCGCATCGCCTCGCGCGCCGCGGGTGTCCGACCGTCAGCACCGCCCATCCACCCGCCGCCGGTGGGGGCCATCGGCGGCGCGGCGCCAGCACTCATGTCCGACCGTCCTGCGCTAGCCCCCGGTCTGGTGTTGATACCAGCCCTGGCCCCAGCCCCAGTCCCGCTTCCACCTCCTCCTTCTCCTCCTCCTTCACCTCCCTCTCCTCTTACTCTTCCTCCTCTTCCTCCTCTTACTCCTCCTCTTACTCCTCCTCCTCCCCCTCCCCGTCCTCCTTCTCCTCCTCCTCCTCTCACTCCTCCTCTGCCCCCGCCCCCGCTGGCGACATTGCTGCTTGCGGTGGTGGTTGGCTTGGCGGTCACACGGGAAACTGTCCCCGTCCCCGTCTTCCCCGTCCCCGTCATGCGCTTGTGCTGCGCCAGAAGGCGCCGCTCCAGTGACGCCGTGTACCAGGGGCTCACACTCGTCCACTCATCAGCTCAACGTCAGCGCTTTCTGAGGCATAAGGGGTGCATTCAGGGGTTGTTTAGGGGGTATCCATGCGGTGTCAAGGGGATATTAGGGGGTGTTTAGGGTTTATTTAGGGTTTGTTTAGGGTGTATTTTGTGTCAGAAACGGCTCAGATTGAGCTGAGAAGTGGATGAGTGTAAGCCCCTGCCGTGTATTCGTCCTTCTCCGCCACGTCACCCTCCAGCTGCTGCGTGCGCTCCACCACCCGCGAGGGCCAATCAATTAACGCCTCTGGTCCGTTTACCAGTGCCCAATCTTCGCTTTGCTCGGTGTGGTTAACTTAACGATGTCTGGTAGTCAGTAGCTTGTAGCACAAGAGAACCGAGTGAATGACGCTCGCAACGTCATACGTCATGTATAGCAAAGTGAGTGAAGCCATGATTGAACTCGTTGTGTTGAGTTCAGTTTGCAATTGAATCTATTGAGTTGTGATTGGTCGAGAGGAACATTCGTTATGAATGTTGCAACAAAAGTTCCTCTCGACCAATCACAACTTAGTAAACTCAATGAAACTCAATGAAACTCAATGCAACTCAATGCAACTCAGTTGAATTCAGTCATGGCTTCACTTACTTTGTCATAACATCGTATAAAGTCAGTGAGTACGGGTACACAGCCCCACCAGCCACTGCAGTCGGCGCAGCGCGCCCGTGAGCTGCTGCTGCGTGCGGCCCGAGGCCGCTGCCGCGCCCCGCCGAGACTGCGCCGCCGCCGTCGCCGTCTTGGTCCGCTCGTCCTCCAGCCCGGGGCTTACACTCGTCCACTGCTCAGCTCAACTTGAGCCGTGTCTGACACAAAGCGCTGAAGTTGAGCGGAAGATTTGACGAGTGTGAGCCCCTGCCTCCAGCTCGCCCACGCGCCGGTTGGCCTTCTCCAGCTGCCGCTTCAGATCCACCTCCCGCTGCAGCAGCCGCTGCCGGTCCTGCCAGGAGGGCCATGGACAACAAGCGCATTCGATCCGATATTGGACGTGCGCGCATGACTTACCTTCACGACAAATGCTCATACAGACGCGCGGGGATGATGGAGGAGACTCAACGTCGGTCGTTGGCGTTCTCAACAAGCCGATATTCGGTCTATCGCCTGGGTGAATTGCCCATATAGGATTGAGAACAAAGCGTCAGCGCTCCGCGCGGGAAAGCGGGCGCCAGGTTGAATCCCCATATAGAGTTGCGGACGAAGCGAAAGCGTCAGCGCTCGGCGCGGGCAGCATTGTATACTGAAACCGGCCTATAACACCCCCCCACCTGGAACAATGACCCGGGCACTTTCTTGAGGTTGCCGGCGGCGCCCGCCATGTCCCCGTGCGTGTAGTTGCCCCCTCCTGTGCCGTAACCGGCGGCGGCGCCGTTGTTGCGCTGCGGGATGACCGCCAGGGGGATGGCGCCCGGTGCCAGGGGCTTACACTCGTCCAGTTTCCCGCTCAACTTAAGCTTATTTTGCCCCTTTCACTCAACTTCAGCTTGCTTTGTCCCTCATACAACCCAAATTAACCCGTGGATGTGTCCCGAAGGTGCTCAAGTTGAGCTCTAACGTGAGCGATGTGTTCCTGAAGGTCCTCAAGTTGAGCTCTGAAGTGAGCGAGTATAAGCCCCTGCCCGGCACCGGGTAGCACGGCGGCGGCCGCGACGCCGTCAGTACCTCGGTGTAGCGGCGCAAGTCGAATTTAAAAGCAAAATTGAAAGCAGAGCATCATATTTCACTTCTAATCGCTTAGTTCCAGGCGCGTTCAACGTGGGTACGATAGGGTCAACATGCGCCGTCCCACCTCGGGAGTCACCAGCTCGACCAGCCGCCGCTCCCACTGGGAGTCCCGCGACCAGGGGCTTACACTTGTCCACTATTCACCTCAACGTAAGCACTGTTTGCGGAATGCGTGGGGCGGATCCAGTGACGAAATGGCTCAGGTTGAGCCTAAAAGTGGACGAGTGTCAGCCCCTGCCCGCGACCCGCCCGCTGAGTCCTCCGCCTGCTCCAAACACTTCTGCCCCGCCGAGTCGCAGAAGCGCAAGTTGAAATTGAAGGCAAAATTTGAAAGCAGCTTATCGCATTTCATTATATTTGTCCATCTTATATTACAAGTCTAACGATCGAACCCAACAGTAAACCCCCCATTTAGACCCCCAGAGGGAGCCCAATTGAAGCGTCCTCGGAGAAACCCCTCTGAACCTCGTATATCATTTCGAGCGCTGACACCAGCCGCTTTCAATACGGGTTTCGACGTACACCACCCCACCAGGTAAAGCTTCTGCGCCGAAGCCAAACGCTCGGTGAGAGTTCGCACTTTGGACTCAGCCTCCTCGCCCTGGTCCTAGAGTCAAGCGGATATTGCCCACCACGTCATCCAACGCATAAAACCCTTCTTTCTTGAGTTGAACGGTATCCAGACGAGCAATATCTGCCAGGATCCCCCACAATGGGCAAATAACTCTCTACTGCGGGCACCTGACCCCCCTACAGTTAGCACCTGCCCCCCTTGATGAGAACCTGACCCCCCTGCAATGGGCACCTGACCCTCCTACAATGGGCACCTGAGCCCCCTATAATGGGCACCTGAGCCCCCTACAGTCGGCACCCGACCCCCCCACAATGGGCACCTGAGCCCCATATAGTGGGCACCTATAGTGGGCACCTGAACCCCCTATAATGGGCATCGCCAGGCCCTACCCGGTCCCGCAGCGCGATGAGCTCCGAGGAGAGCAGCACGTTGTCCTTCGCTAGAGCCTCGGAGGCGGTGGCTAGTTCCTGCACCCAGGGCCGTGCACTCGTTGCCCAGGAAGCTGAACCTCACTATCTTCGAATAGGCCGATTTCGGTATATCGCTCCCCGCGCGGAGCGCTGTTGCATTGTCCGCAACTCTGTCTGGGCATTCAACCTGGCGCCCGCTTTCCCGCGCTGAGCGTTGACCCGTTGTCCGCATCTCTGTATGGGCATTACACCCAGGCGATATACCGAAATCGGCCTGTTGACAAATTGGGACCACACTCGGTCCCATGGAAGCAACAAGCAGGGCGACGGCGGAGGCGGGAGTGGCATACATGTGCACTACAAGCAAACCGTCAGGGGAGACCCTTCGCAAGTTGCTAGGGTACCTCAAATGGCGGTCAACGCTCTCCGAATCGGAAGACTCGAGTAAATACACGGTCGGTTTTGCCATACAATGGCACAAAACGGCGATTCGACCGTCTATTACTCAAGAGTTGGCGACCGCCATTTGAGGTACCCTGGAAAATTGCGAGGCAGCATCTGACCATGCCTGCAGCATGCGGCGGTGGCGGTCGCACTGGTCCTCGAGGTGCGCGGCGCGGGTGGCGCCCTTGCCCACCGCCAGGGGCTTACACTCGTCCACTTCTCAGCTCAACCTGTGCCGTTTCTGTCACTTAACATACACCCCCTAAACGCCTCCTAAACACAGCCTACAGCCCAAACGCGCCCTAAACACTCCCTGAACCCCCCCCCTCAAATTGCCCCTCAACACCCCCAATCCCACATAAGGTGCTTACGTCGAGCTGGAAGGTGGACGAGTGTAAGCCCCTGCCCTCCGCCGCATCGCGCCGCCGCTCCAGCTCGTGCGACTGCAGCACAAACGACCCCTCGGACCAGGGGCTCACACTCGTCCACCTGTCAGCTCAACGTAAGCGCTTTTGGTGGGACAAGGGGTAATTAGGGGCTGCTTAGGGAGTGTTTTTAGGCGGGGGCAGAGGGGGTGTTTGGGCGTTTAGGGGATGTATTGCGTGTTAGAAACGGCTCAGGTTGAGATGAGAAGTGGACGAGTGTAAGCCTCTGCCTCGGACTCCGCGTACACGCGGCGCATCGCGTCCATCTGACCGCGCATTCCCTCGTTCTCTTCCGTCAGCGACTCCGTCTGCGAGGGCCTGGTAGATATCGCTCGCCACGTCATAGGATGATAGGATGCCATGACGCTGGAGGCGCTCGGCACGACAGGTTTAGGGTTTAGGGTTTAGGGTTAACCCGAACCCTAAACCTACAAAGCTGGAGCGCCGCGACAAGAACCGAGGGTGCGCTGAGTTGTTTATGCACCCGCGTGTGGTACCTCTTGTAGACTCACAGCAGGCTCGCGGCGAGCAAGGGTATCAAAATGTGTTGGATGACGTGGCGGGGAATATTTTGGATGTACCTACCGCCTGCACGCGCAGGCGCTCCACTTCGAAGCGCAGCACGCTCTCCCGCCCCGCCATGTCGCGCGTCGCGGCGGCGGAGAAGGGCAGGAACACTTGGTTCTGGTGCTGCTTCGCGTGCTGTGTCGTGTGCCCCCCGTGGTGTAGCGGCGCAAGTTGAAATTGAAAGCAGCCGTTGAAAGCAGTTTATGACATTAGAGTACTAAGCGCTGAAATCATAGGCGCTTTCAACACGGGTTTTGATGCTGTCAACCTGGACCGCCCTGCCGTGGCCCCCATCGCGGTGGGCGGTGCGGCCGCGGGGTAGGGAGGAGGAGGCGGGGTGTTGATGCTCGTGGCCCGAGGGGCCGGGGGAGGGGTGGGCGCTGCGGCCGCGGGGCGAGGAACGATGGGTATCGCTGCCGCCGCCGCCGCCACCGCTGCCGCCGCCACCGCCGCCGTTGTGTCTTGGCGTGGTGTCTCCACGCGCCTGGCGGTGGGGACAAGTGAATAACACTCGCCACGTCGTGGGATTGACCATTCACTCAAGGACCGTCACTCTCCTCGTCGTGGGATGACATTTCACTCAACGCGAGGGTCTCAAGTGTAGTGGATGACGTTTCGCTCGACACACAAAGTTGTGTCGTCGACAGCGTGGTGGTCAACGTGGCGAGCAACATTGTTTCGGTCATGCCTGGCTCGGCGTCCGCCCCTCGCGGTGCATGGCCGCCGCCGCGTGACCGTAGGCGGTGGGGGAGATGCCGGCGGCAACGGTGGCCACGTGCGCCGCGCTGCAGGGGCTTACACTCGTCCACTTTTCAGCTCAACCTGAGCCGTTTCTGACACAAAATACACCCTGACATTCCCCGACTTCCTGCTGCACCACCCCTTATTTCGCCGAAAGCGCTTATGTTGAGCCGAAATGTGGACAAGTGTAAGCCCCTGCCGCGCTGCCGCTCCACCCGTGCGCCGCCGCGCCCGCCCCCGCGCGGCGGCGCTCCGAGGCGGACGCGGCGCCCACGTCGTCAATGTCCTCCGCGTCGTCTGCGTCGTCCGATTCCGGCTTGCCGACGCTCGCGCGCAGAACCCCGCGCTGCGCACTCGCAGGCCCGCGCTGCGCACTCGCAGGCCCGCGCTGCGCACTCGCAGCTGCGCTCGTTCCCTGTTTCGGGAGCCGCCTCGCCGTCGGGCTGCTCGTTCCAGCATTGTCTGCCCTCCGCGGGGTCACCTCGTCGTCGCTAGAGTCGCCCGGGAGCCCCAAGCGCCGGGAAGATGGAGCCCCACGCCCCTCGCTCCCGCCTGCCGCCTCCATCGTCCCCCTGTCGCGCGGAGACGCGAGCAAGGCGGGGCTGGTGAGTCGACGCAGACAGAGGTCGAGGGAGGAAGGGCGCGGGCGGGGCACGGGTGGCTCGAGAGAGCAACAACTTCGGGCAGAGGGGGTTGTAGGAATGCGGCGGTGGCGAGACTGGCGGGGGACGCACTTGACAGCGCTTGAAAGGCTGGGCGCCATCTTGAGCAGCGCCGCGCGCTCCTCCGCGCCAAGGCTCTGGAAGAAGCTCTTGCGCGGCTCCGTGTACGCCCGCCGGCTGCCGCTCATCGGGCGAGTCTGATAACTTTATAGTTGGGGGGCACGGCCACTAGAATCTAATTTAAATCTTTCCCCTTTGATTCCTCGTCCGATGCTCGACGCGGAGGTTCCGGTGGGGAGTACTGTACTCGAAGTTGTGGGAGCTGTGGCGTCCTTGGGCGCTGGCGCCCTCGTCGTCCGCGCGAAGCCAACGGCAAGGCACGGCACGGCGGTTTGGCAATGCACTGGTGGTCGGTCTCTCCTTTTACTCGTACGTTTCGTGACCGTTTGCGATGTCGTGTCCGGACGACCGACACAGCGGCAGACCGGCCGCCCGCCCGGCTGAGTTCAAATCTTGCCGAGTTCACAGCGCGCTCGACCGTGACCACTTCCTACGCACCGCGCGATGGCGCACATAGAGGCATACGACGACGAGGACGGCGTGGGGCACATGGACCCGCCGTCCGCATGGTCCGAAGCCTCGCAGCCGCGTGCCCGCCCCCCGCCCTCCGCCGTCGGCACAGACGCCGACTCCGAAGCCTGGCTCGCCCCAGACACTCCCTCACCCTCAACCACGCCTCCTTCGCCCGAGTACACGGATGAGGATTCGGTGATTGAAGCCGGCCTTGAGGCGTATGCAGCGGACGTCGACGGGATGCACGACCTGATGGAGATGGCGACGAACGCGGAGACGGGGGCGGCGCAAGAGGCGGGGGCGGGGGCGGAGGCATCGCACCAGCAGCGCTCCAACGGCACCACGCCCATCGGAGGTGGGCAACCCGCGTCCAAGAAAACGGCGTGGGGGAGCAGCGGCAACGGCGACGCCGACTCCGCTGCTGCTCCCGCGCCTGCGGCCGCGCCGGTGCCCGCGCGCGTCCCCGTCGTGGGCGGCCGCCGCGGCCCTGTCGCCGATAACCCCGCACAGCTCGCCGTCAACGACTGGGTCTCCACCGCGGGGGCGCTCAAAAACAAACAAAAGGCGATGGAAGCGCGCGACCCTCGGCTGGCACCGGAAATCGAAGTCATCTCCAAGCACGGCGGCGCCGCCGCCGCAACTGAGCAGGACGACCTGCGCCGTGACCTCAACAGCCGCCTGCGGCGCATCCGGGGCGGCGTCACTAACCTGGGCACGCACGTGCTCAACATCCGCGCCGGGCCCGAGTACGTGGGCAGGGGCTTACACTCGTCCACTTCTCAGCTCAACCTGAGCCACTTTTTGTCACTGACTCCAGCCACAGACCCAACGTATCCCACAGAATGTGCTTACGTTGAGCCGAAGAGTGGACGAGTGTAAGCCCCTGTACGTGGGGGAGCTGTCGCGGCTGATGGACGGCGCGGAAAAAGACATCGTGGCGCTGAAAGATAATCAGCGGAGCGCCTTCGATGTGCTGATGCGCGAGGTTGGGCCGGCCTGGCACATATTGCCCGCCACATCATCCGGCGCATTGAAACCCTTCGTTTATCGAGTTGGATGGCATGCTATGACATGTGGAGCGATATGGAGTGATATGGTGGGCGGCCGTGGCGGTGGGAGCGGGAGCTGACGCGCGGCGCGGAGGACTTCGCCGCGCGCGTGGATGCGTGGGACGCCCACCCGCTCACAGCCGACCACTACCCGTCCACCTCGGGTAGGGCCTGACTGTTTGCTCATAGTGTACCAGTGTACTCGTACACAGCTACAGACACTCGCCGCATCCTCCTCCCTGGCCGGACACGGCGTCCGGACTGTTTGCTCATAGTGTACCAGTGTACTCGTACACAGCTACACACACTTGCCGCATCCTCCTCCTCCCTGATCGGACACGGCGTCCAGACTGTTTGCTCATAGTGTACCAGCGTACTCGTACACAGCTTCACACACTCGCCGTATCCTCCTCCCTGGCCGGACCTGGCGTCCAGACTGTTTGCTCATAGTGTATCAGTGTACTCGTACACAGCTACACACACTCGCCGCATCCTCCTGCCACAGGTTGCCCGCCACATCATAGAATGCCACCTTACTTAGAAACGAGAATTCAAAATGCGTTGGATGACGATGATGCGGAGAGCAATATCAATATCTGCCAGGCCCTGACCTGGGGAGGCGTGCCCTCCACCACCTCGCGCCCGTCCACAGCGGGCCGCCCCTCCACAGCCGGCGGCAAGCGGCCAGCTTCCGCCGGCCGCGGGGCGCGCCCAGGTGGGGCGGTGCAGGTTGACCCTATCAGACCCACGTTGAAACCGCCTGGAACTAAGCGTGTTGAAACTGAATTATGATGGACTGCTTTCAAATTCTGCTTTCAAATTCAACTTGGGCTGCTATACCCAGGGAGCGCGCCGGGGCCCTGGGCGCGATCAGCGGCGTCGGACTCCCCCAAGAGTTCCTCCGTGAAGCCGCCGCCCGCCGCCGCCGCCGCCGCCGCCGCCGCGCACGCTGGCGCGAACCGGCCACCGCCGCTGGCCATTCAGGAGTACGACGCGTTCATGGAGGCGCACGGGCAGGGGCTTACACTCGTTCACTTTTCAGCTCAACGTGAGCACTTATTTGTCCCATGTGTTGAGGTGCTGTGCTGGTTTCAGTGACAAAAATGGCTTAGGTTGAGCAAAGATGTGAACGAGTGTAAGCCCCTGAGCACCGGTCGACGGGCGGGTGGGCGGACGTGGACCACGCGCGCTGGCGGCGCTGCCTGGCAAGGGGGTACTGACAACACGCGCTCGACCGACGTGGAACCTCCTCCTCCTCCTCCTCCTCCTCCTCCTCCTCCTCCTGCCCTGACTAAGAAATTATTGAGAACAAGCACTCGACCGACGTTGAATCTCCTCCTCCTCCTTTGCGTGTCTGCGTGAGCATGCTATGAGTGGTGCTGTGAGTCATGCTCCGATCTCGGCTCAACATGCTTAATCTCACTGACTCTGCTGCCTGGCGCGCGCCAACCTGAACTACGGCGCCGCGGTACTGATCGCCGCGGAGGAGCTGGGCGCCATGGGCATAGAGCGGCAGGAGGTGATCCGCCACGCGCGCTGGGACGCCGAGCGCGAGGACCTACTGTTGCAGAAGAAGGTTGGGCTGCTGCCTCTGACGGTGTATTGGGGGTACAAAGGGGGTAAATAGGAGGTAAAAAGGGGGTATATAGGGGGTACATAGGGGGCATACAGGGGGTATATAGGCAAATAAAGGGGGTATGTAGGGGGTATACAGGTGGTATGTAGGGCGTATGTAAGGGGTATATAGGCAGCCATGCCTCAAGGCCTCATAAATGCCCGTGCCCGCCACGTCATCGAAACGCATTTGGACCCACGAATGTTGAGCTACATGGCATCCTATGACGTGGCGCAGCAATGCCTGCCGGGTCCTAGAGGAAGGCGGCGCTGCAGCGGTGGCGGAGTGCGCAGACGGAGGCGGCGGCCACGCACCGCGCGGCGCTGTCGTCGGAGGCAGGGGCTTACACTCGTCCACTTCTCAGCTCAACCTGAGCCGCTGTCGTCACTGGCAGACCGACACCAACTACCGTGTCTCGCAGAGATTGCTTACGTTGGTTGAGCTTAAAAAGTGAACGAGTGTAAGCCCCTGGTCGGAGGCGCACCGCGTGGAGGAGGCGCAGCGGGCCGAGTCAGTCAAGGTGGCGGCGGCGGCGCGCGCCAAGGTGAGGCGGTGCAGGTTGACGGTATCAAAACTCGTGTTGAAAGCGCCTATGCTTTGAGCGCTTGAAACTATAAATTCTTGAATTGCTTTCAACGTTTGCTTTCAAGTTCAACTTGCGCCGCTACACCAAGGAGAAGGAGCAACTGAAGGAGTGGAAGGAGCGCAAGAAGCTGGCGAGCGAAGGGTAGGGGAGTGGCAGATTCCGCCTGCACATTGTAGTGTGCCAGCTGTGTGCCAGCTGTGCGCCAGCTGTGTGCCAGCGGTGTGCCAGCTGTATGCCAGCGGTGTGCCATCTCTATACCAGCGGTATGCCAGCTGTATGCCAGCTATATGCCAGCTGTGTGCCAGCTGTGTGGACCCTCATTACTTGCATTATGTGGCATTTCGTGGCGTGACGTGTCATAACGAGGCGAGCATCATCTGGCGGCCGTAGCCCCGGGCAGCACCTGGCACGCGCGGCGGCGGAGGAGAGCGCGGCGGAGGAGCGGGCCGAGCGGGGCCGCGCCGTGAAACAGGAGCGCGCCGAGCGGGAGGCGCGCAACGTGTCGCGCCTGGAAGTGCAGGTGGGGCCTGGCAGATCTTCGCAGTTTTCCAGTGTACCTCAAATGGCGGTCAGCGCTCTTCGAATCGGAAGACTCGAGTAAATAGACGGTCAGATTTGCCATACAATGGTACAATATGGCGATTCGACGGTCTATGACTCAAGAATTGGCGACCGCCGTTTGAGGTACCCTGGAAAACTGCGAAGACTGCCAACGACATGCATTTTGGACTCTTGTTGATTGCATCAAATAAATTTCTATGACATGGCGGGCACTGCGATGTTTGCCAGGCCCTACGTGCAGGCGGCGCAGCGGTTCGATGCGCGCGCCGCGGCGGAGGCCGCCGCAGCCGCGCTCATCCCCTGCGCGCCGCCCATGAGTGCCACCCAGGCCAAGGTAGGCTCCACCCAATGGTACCCTCCGCCATATCATCCACCACACGCATACCGTACAGGGACAACATAAAAGAGCTCACCTCGTCGTCCACCCTCGTTGCATTAGTTATGACAAAGCGCGTTAAAGTGTTATAAGCAAAGCAAAGCATGGACCAATCACAGGCTCGGATGACCGTTCCGAGCCTGTGCTTTGCTTTGCTCGTAACACTTCGACGCACTTTGGCATACATAGCATGATATGACATGGCTCGCATGATACACCTGGCCTTGGGACGCGGCGGAGCGCGACCGTCTGGCCACCATCGCCATGGAGACCGCCGCCAAGGCAAGGCGGTGCAGGTCGAACCGATGAAATTCATGTTGAAATCGCCAGGATTTAAGCGCTTACAACTGTAATATGACGAAACGCTTTCAAACTTTGCTTTCAAATTCAACTTGCGCCGCTATACCAAGCGCCGGACTGCCGCCTCTGCCAAGGACGTAGAGCTGGCGGAGCGCAAGGCGCGGCAGGTGAAGGCGGGCGAGAAACTAGCTGCGAGGCGGCGCGTGGCGGAGGGTAAGCCCGCGGAGTGGGCGGCTGCAGACCCGGGGCGCCTCACCAAGGTAGGGCGGTGCAGGTTGACCCTATCAAACCCACGTTGAACTCGCCTGGAAACCAGCGCTTGAAACTGGAACATGATGAAGCGCTTGCAAGTTTTGCTTTGAAATTCAGCTTGCGCCGCTACACCAAGGCCACAAAGGCGTCGGCGTCGCGGGTGGAGTCGGAGCGCGCTATGGGCAGGGGCTTACACTCGTTCCCATTTCAGCTCAACTTGAGCTCCTCTGTCCACCGCATAACCCAAATTGACTCATGAAGGTGACTTGGAGTTGCTCAAGTTGAGCTCTAACGCGAACGAGGGTAAGCCCCTGGCTATGGGCCCGCTGTTCAACACCACGCCGGCGGTGCAGTACCTGCCGCACCGCGCCACGCCCGCCTGGCGCGCCAAGACCTAGCACGTGCATCGCCTGAAAAACATAGAGAGAGAGAGACGCTTGCGCGTGTAAGAGGGAGGCAACAGGCTTTCGCCCTGGCCCCCGTATGCAACGCCTCGAACACATTATAGTAGCGTGCGTGTGTGTGTGCGTGCGAGTGATAGTAGCAGCCGCGCAGGACCACGCCGGGCTGGTGCGCCGTTTGACAGTGAGTGTGAGCGCCTCAGTGCTCGATGAGCGTTAGCAAACGAAAAACGTAGTGTGCGTGCCCGTGATAGTGGACGGCGCGAGTGCGTGTTTCAGTAACGTTCGAGAGAAATTGCACTGTGTGCGCGATTAGCGCGATTGTATACTGGAATTGGAGACACAGGTAAATTCATTCATGCAAATTCGATTATTTCTACGCCGCACATATCGTGGAGTTTACGCTACATGGTGTCTACGCCGCAGATCTCGTGGTGTCTACGCCGAAGATATCTCAGTGTCTACGCCGCACATCTTGTGGTGTCTACGCCGCAGATCTCCTGGTGTCTGCGCCGCACATCTCGTGGTGTCTACGCCGCACATCTCGTGGTACATGCGCCGCACATCTCGTGGTGTCGACGGCGCGCGTCTCGTGGCGTGTCTACGCCGCGGGCGCGCTGGGCTCCCGGTCGGCGCGGGCGCGGGTGTAGTCGCCGTAGTCGTGCGCGGCGCCGCCCTGGCTGCCCTCCTCCTTGATGTAGCGGCGCAAGTTGAATTGAAACCAAAACCTTAATGCAGTTTATCGTGTTTCAGTTTCAAGCGCTTGGTTCCGGGCGCGGGCGCTTTCAACGTGGGTTTGATAGGGTCAACCTGCACCGCGCTACCTTGATGAGGCGTCCCGCGCGGTCCCGCCGCGCGCCGCCCCACCCGTACCGGATGCCGTCCAGGCTGTAGCGGCGCAAGTCAAAGCTGAAAGCAAATACTGAAAGCAGTGTATAACATTTCCGTTTCCAGCGCTTAGTTCCAGGCGCTTTTAACGTGGGTTTGATAGGATCAACCTGCACCACCCTACCAGGCCCGGGCTAGGCGTCGGGCTTGGGCTCTTGCTTCCGCGGCTGATGAGGAACAGGCCGGGCATTACGGCATCGCCGCCACTCGAGAAGAGCGACGGGTTGCTGCTGCCGCGGCGCATGGCCGGCACGCCGGCGGCCGGCGGGAGCGCGGCGCCGCCGCCGCGCGGGTGAGCGCCCGGGAAGTAGGCGACAGGGCCGCCGGCGTCGGCGGAGCCGTTGCCATTGTTGCCCGCGGCGGCGTTAAGGAAATAGGTATTGTGCCCGTGTGGCAAGGCCTTACGGGATTTTACTGCCTGGTTTAATCATTTTAATCATTTAATCAAATCAATCAAAATTCGGGTCAAAACCGTTTGAATAAAGTTTCCTTACACCAGGTCCCGTGGCAGCTTAACTTGAGCATCCGCGAACTATCAGGTGGGCGTGGAGGGGGGGCATCATAACGGGGTGACTTGAGTGGTTTCAGGGTCAAGGCGACTGGCGGTGGCACCAAACAGGGAACGCCGTGTGCGGCCCTGACAAGACAGGCGCGCACACCACCACACGGACACAACACCGGGACTGGCCAACACTCGTGTGTATACATGTCGCCCCTGAAGTAGCCCCAAAACTAGCTTAAACTAGCCTAGTTTAGACCCCCCTATTCTTTCTACCCACTGTAGTCCCCAATACTAACCCACTGCCCACTAACCCCTAAACTAGCTTAGTTTAACCCCCCCCCCTAACCAGCACTAACTGTGTTCGAGAAGCATACTCGTGTGCGGCCCTGCCATGCGTGACGCACTCCAAGTTGAGGCGGCGCTGCCACTCGGCGGCGGCGGCGGCGGCGGCGGTGTCCGTGGCGTTGGCGAGGGCGGCGGCGGCGGCGGCAGCGGCGGCGATCAAGGGGGCTCCCTGCCGGAGGTACCCAATCTTAGGGCCATCAAATAATATGTATTCAACTCATTTCGGTGGGTTTATGATTCACGCGTGCCACGTCATATGATGGCGAAAGGGGGTCTATAATACCCTAAACCCTAAACTCTAAACCCTAGAATGTGGTGGATGACGGGCGGGGAATTCATTCAGCCTTCACCCAGCGATGACACCACGTCACATGATGGCGTTTAACTCAATGACAGGATGTCTAAATGTGGAGGATCACAAAGCGGTGCATTCACTCAGTGGCGTGGCATTGAATCCGCCGTGCCCGATCTTGTGGTCGAGCTCGCCGGCAGCGCAGAAGCGCAAGTTGGCATTGGCGAAGTGGGAGCCGCTGGCCAGGGGCTTACACTCGTCCTCTTTTCAGTTCAACCTGAGCCGCTTCTGACACCAAATACACCTAACCACTCCGTAATACCCCCGTGCACACCTTAAACACCCACTAAACAAACTCTGAGTGCACCCCCTATCCCACAGAAAGCGCTTAAGTTGAGCTGAAAAGTGGACGAGTGTAAGCCCCTGCCGCTGGCCAGGTCGCCGAGGAGCCGGCGGGTCTCGGAGGCGATGCCGCTGCCCAACCTCAGGGGCTTACACTCATCCGCTTTCCAGCTCAGCCTGAGCCGTTTTGGTCAGACATCCCCGTGTCCCACTGTCTAACAGACTGGTGAATATCATGCACCCAACGTATCCCACAAATTGTGCTCACGTTGAGCCATAAAGTGGATAAGTGTAAGCCCCTGCCCCACATGCGCACGTCCAAAGGCCGCGGCGGCGGCGGCGGCGGCGCGTGCTGCTGGCCGTGGTGTAGCGGCGCATGTTGAATTTGAAAGCAGAAGTTGAAAGCAGTACATCACACTTTAGTTTCAAGCGCTCAGATCCTGGAGCTTTCAACGTGCGTTTGATAGCTTCAACCTGCACCACCTTACCGTGGCGCCTGGCTACCACCGGTCCACCACTGGCGAGGGTCAATGGACCATTGCTCGCCTCGTCATAAGATCCCATTTAGCGCAATACATACACGAGGGACAAACGTCTGTTGTGTGGTGGATGACGTGGCGAGCATCATTTATTCGACTGTCTGACCTCACCACTGGAAGCGTACACGCCGCCGCCGCCGGTGCCGCCGGTGGGGTACAGCGGTTCCTCGTCGCACAGCAGCCCGGCGGCGGCAGCGGCGGCGGCGGCGTCGTCCGCCGCGAAGTCATCCTCGCTCTCCTCTTCTTCCTCCTCCTCTTCGTCCTCGTCCTCGGTGCCGCCGCGGCCGAAGTCACTTCCGTCTCCATCCTCGATGTAGCGGCGCAAGTTGAAAATGAAAGCAAAGTTCGAAAGCAGTTCATCATATTTTAGTTTCAAAGAGCTTCATTCCAGGCGCTTTCAACGTAGGTTTGATAGGCTCAACTTGCACCGCCTTACCTCGCTCGAGGTCACGGAGGCCAGCCCACTGGCGTGAACCACAAGGCCGGCGTCTAAGGCCATGCACACAAAAATCGCCACGTCATATGACGGCGAATAACTCGTCTCTCAACAACTCAGGTTCCTATCCTGTGGAGGATGACGTGTCTGGCATGATTGATCGAACTCAGCCCAACCGGTGCCGGCGCCTTCCCCGTGCTAGGGCCAGATATGACAAAGTGCATGAAACCACTCAGACGCTTAGCAACAAGTAGAGCTCTCTAGTACTAAGTCCTCGAAATGGAGCGTTCTGATTGGTCGAGCGGGCACTAAGTCAGACTAAGTAGCAATGAGTCGGACTAAGTGTCTAAGTGGTTTGGCGCACTTTGACATACATAATGCTCGGCACGTCACATGATTACATTCCACTCATGAAATGGGGGTTTTACAAGCGGTGGAGGTGGCAGGCGTCATTTTCAGGAGCGTACCCCGTGCACGCCGCCGAGGCCAGCGGCGCGGTGCGGTGGCGCGCCCAGGAACTAGGGCCTGGCACGTATTGTATCGTCCGCCACGTCATGCAACGCATTTCGAACCCTCATTTATCGCGTCAAATGGCAACCTATGACGTGACAATCACCATCTGCCAGGCCTGGCGCCAGGCCTGGCACATATTGTCCGCCACGTCACAAAACGCATTGTGAACCCCCATTTATCGAGTCAAACGGCAACCTATGACGTGGCAATGACCATCTGCCAGGCCCTACCAGGAAGGCAGTCACGAGGTCGCGGTCGTCGTCGCCCAGGGCCGGGCACATGTGTGACAAGATATGTTCGGGAGATCAATATGGGAGATCGATATGGGAGTTCGATACGGGAGGTCCGGCATCAATGAGATATCGATAGGAATATCTATATGGGATATGGGCCAATGATGTGGGAGATGACTGTATCGATACGGTCATCCTCCGTATCGATATGGGATATCTTGTCACTCTGCCGGGGACGTGTGTCTCGCCATGTCATAGGATGCCATTTCAATCTCAAGAATCAAGGGTCAACGTGCGTGTCGATGACGTGACGAGGTAGATGTGTGCTTATCCCTGCCGTCGCCGCCGCCACGGATGTGGGACGCGACACGCGCCGATACCTAAGGTCTGGCAGATGTAATTGCTCGCCACGTCATAGGATGCCACTTGACTAAAACAACGAGAGTTCAAAACGCGTAGGATGACTGACGAGGCGAGCAATATCTGCCAGGCCCAACCGACACCAGCCAATCGTACTGCGCGTTGCTGTCGATGCCACCCTGTACCGGCGCAAGTTGAAATTGAAAGCAAAAATCGAAAGCGGCTCATCTTGTTTTAGTGTCAAGCGGTCAGTTCCAAGTGGTTTCAACTTGGGTTTCATAGCGTCAACCTGCACCGCCCTACCGCGCTCGGCGGCGGTGGACCCGGCTGCGGCTCCGGCGGCGGTGGAGATGTCAATGTCCCAGCTCGTCCCGGTCCCAGGGGCTTACACTCGTCCACTCTTCAGCTCAACCTGAGTCGTTTTGGTCACACCCCCCCATGTCCCCGTGTCAAATAGACTGGGGGGAAGTCATGCACCCACGTATCCCAAAAAATGTGCTTACATTGAGCCGAAAAGTGGACGAGTGTAAGCCCCTGCCCGGTCCCAGTTGATGCGGCGAACGGGTACGTCGCGGCGTCGATCAGGCGCGCGACGGGGGGGTTGACCGAGGCGGCGGTGGGCGCGCTGGCGAACGCGGCGCGGACCGCGGTGTAGCGGCATAAATTAAAATTGAAAGCAAAGTTTGAAAGCGTTCCATCATATTGTAGCTTTAAGCGCTGACACCATAGGAGCTTTTAACACGGGTTCAAAAACTGTCAACATGCACCGCCCCACCGCGGCGGCGGCGGCGGCGGCGGCGGCGGATGGGGAGGCAGCCCAGGGCGACGTGGCGACGGCAACGTCGCGGGTGCGGGGGGGGCGAGGGGGGCCCTGGCGGGGGCGGGGGGGCAAGGGGGGGGCGGGGGAAGCCGCAGCCGCGCCCGTGGCGGCGTCCTCGAACCAGAGTCTTCCCTCATATCGTCCGCTTGCACGTTGTTAAGCCGCTCGTCCCTGACAGCCTAAAACCAATTGCGTACCCCCACTTAACACCTCTGAGATGCTCAAGTGCCGGTTGAAAAGCAAGGGGGACGAAGAGGTGGAGGGATGGTGGTGTTGAAGGAGGTAAGGGGCGGCGTCGGGCGCGGCGAGGCGCGGGGGGAGGAAGGGGCAGCACGAGGTCACCGGCTGGTAGATCCAGAAAGGCCGTGGAAGTTCAAGGAGGGGAGGGAAGGGGGACGAAGGCCCTGCCTCGAACGCGGCGGCGGCGCACACGAGGCTGCGCTGCTGCGCGCGGTGCTGGCGCCCGCGACGCCGCGCGCCGCGGCGAAGGTGTGCTGCGACGGGGACGAGCACTGCGGCTGCGGCGAGGGCGACGAGGACGCCCACTGCGAGTGGCAGCCGCGTCAGCTGCAGACCCAGCAGAGTAAGGCTGCTGCCGCCGTCGCCGCCGCTGCGGCCGCCGCTGCGGCTGCTGCTGACGCTGAAGAAGTTTGTGGTGGCCAACACCGCCGCCGCGGCGCCGCCGTATGAGGACGGCGGTGACTCACAGGCCAACAGACTCTCAACGGGGAGAACCACCACCACCTCCACCGAAGAGCCGGTCAACACCACTGCGGTCCTTGAGAGCACGCAGGGGGAACGAGGGCCAGAGCCAGAGCGCGCGTTGGCGCCAGGCGCGGTACGCACGGTGACGACGCCATAGCCCCCAACCGCGCCCAGCCGGAACAGGAAGTTGTACCGCGCAGTCGGCGCCCCCGCCGCCGCCGCCGTACCACCAGGCGGCTGCGGCGGCATACGGTCGCGGCATACGACCGCGGTTTTTTCCTCGTCGCCTTCCAGCGAAAACGTCAGAGCCAGGCACCGCGTTTTCTCCCAGGCCGCGGGCCCGCCGCCCCGCGCGCCGCCACCGCCGGGTGCCGCCTCCACGCGCCCGAAGAGGAGCACGCTGCCCGGCGGTCGCAGCCGAGTGAGGCCGCCGCCACCGCCGTCGCCGCCGCCGCCGCTGACGGGGCGCGCGCAGAGCAGCAGGCTGCCGAGCCCGCAGGTTACGAGCAGGGATATAAACGTGAAGAGGTTCGGGTCCGCCGCAGCGATGAGGCGCCGGAGGGTGGGGCGCGGCGCTAAGGTGCGGCGGACGGCGGGGCCCGCGAGCAGCCCGTACGATGCCATGCGACGGCGGCGGCGGCGCGCGTTATCCGCGGAGCTTACGTGCGTGTGGCGCGCAGTTGTGTGCGGCCCCCGTGCTGTGGCTTTCGAGAGGGGAACCTTCAAACGGCTTGAAGGTTCCCCTTTTGAACCTTCAATGATGCAAGCCAGTCTGGCTCTTACTACTCGTGACCGAAAACTAAGAGTGAAAATCCCGAAAATAGCCCCCCTCCCCTACGAGTACCCACCCCCATCTATCCGCCCCATCGTTTTGTTTCTCTGCTCTGCCACGTGACCGCCGAAAGGAGGGTGGGAGCCTCGCTCCTAGCTCGGAGGAGGGGCACAGACCCAACCGTCCCTGAAATCTGGTGCCCTCCACACCCCACCAGGCAGTTTGTCTACGATCTACGAGTACTGCCTTTTCAGTCAGAGAACCCTGCCAGTGTTTTACATCAAGTGAAATTGAGAAAACAACTAGATTAATCACACTGTATGCCATGCATACCAGTAGCTATCCCTGCAATGCGCGTTAAATTACATGATATACGGGCACCCGCCACATGGGCTTGAACATCAGTGAAGAGTTTACACATAGTACACGGGCCCCCGGGCCCCCGCCGCCGCCGCCAATGCCGCCGCCGCCGTGGCGCTGAGTCAGCAGCGGATCCCGCTCGTGCACTTGGCCCGCAGGGCAGGGCCGGGGCACTCCTTCCCGCACTGGTTGCTCGTGGAGTGCCGGTGTGCCCGTACACACTCGCCGCGTCCTCCTTCTTAGCCGCCCACTCCTCCCCGCAGTAGCTTGCCCGAAGCACCTTCGAGGTATGCAGTGAAGATGCCTGATTGCTTGAGATGTTGAGTGGTCCCAGGGACAAGCCTGGTTGTGACAATCGAGGTGGAAAGGGCTGGCGAGTGGGAGTGCCCCTCGCTACCAGGTCCCACCCTCTAATTTAAGAAACTGAGGGGTAAATCACGTGAAACTTATGTGGCCCAATTTTGAGGGTTGAATCACTCAAGAAGGTCGTGAAAATGGTCGGTCGGCTCTGTGGGACTCGCACACTAAAATCGCAAGTTTCTTGAAGTAGAGGGGATCGGAACGAGGAGCGGGGCCCTGCTGGCTGAGCAACGCAGCGTTGACGAGCTCCTCATTGCGCAGCGGATTGTGCCACCGCAGCTCGCCCATAGGCTCCACCGCCGCGTAGTGTACCACTACACAGAATTTGTAAACGGATATGCTTGCCATATCATGCCAACACATGCTTCCGTATGAGACTCAGTGACTGAGGGTTTCAAATGTGGCGGGAGATGGGGCGAGGTCGCCCAAGGCCTGGCCCTGCCAGCACGTGGCGCCACACGCGGCTGGCCAGCACGCGCAGCAGGGTGCGCTCCGCCTCCGCGTTGTGCCGCGCGTCCCACCCCCGGAAGTGCGGGTCCTTGAAGTACTCCAGATCGTTCAGGTCGGACTTCTTCATGGTGCCCACACCGATGCCGTAGACATCGACGCGGGCGCACTCCGTGAGCGCCAATACGAGGCAGTACAACCCCGTGGTGGGCACCCCGCCTGCAGGGCCAAAACTGCTTCCCGTGCCAGTTTAGGGTTTAGGGTTCAGGGTTTAGGGTTTAGCAGTTTAACAAGACTGTTCATCAAACTCACTGTAAGGGCGACACGTCATCTTAACGGCTCGCGGCTTGATTATCTAACAGGTAGGCTGCTCCCTAAGTGTACCGGGCGCACTGTATATTGTTGCTGTGTTGGATTGCCACGTTCTGATTGGTCGAACACTTCGAATGGATACCAAACCCGGCACTGAGTATGAGCTGCCCAGGGAAAGGGAGCTGTAATAGGCCGATTTCGGTACGTCCCTTCCCGCGCCTAGGGCTGACGCTTTGTCCACAACTCTGTATGGGCATTCAAGCTGGCGCCCGCTTTCCTGTGCCGAGCGCTGACGCTTTGCCCGCAACTCTGTATGGGCATTTCACCCAGGCGATATACCGAAATCGGCCTATTGGTGAGGGCCCCGCCCGTCCTCCTCCCCCACGCCCTCCTGCAGCGTGAATAGCAGCTCCTCGGCCAGCTTCTGCACGGCGCCGCTCATGCTCTCCACGCCCTTGGTGTAGCGGCGCAAGTTGAAGTTGAAAGCAACGTTCGAAAGCGCTTCACCACATGTTGCTTTGAAGCGCTGAATGGTGCATAGGGGGCCTCCCCAATCCATCAGAGTGAGGAAATAATGGTCCATAGGGCCCCCCCCTATTTACAAGACCCACGCGCTTTCAACTCGGGTTTGAGCTGGTTTCAATCTGCACCACCCTACCTTGTCGTCGGTGCGCTTCACGCACAGCCCGCCCTGCGACCGGTCGATGCACGGGCCGCTCGCGCCCGAGGATAGTGCCTGCCAGATATTGCTCACCACGTCATCCAACGCATTTTGAACCCTAGTGTCCAACGCGTTTTGAGCCCTCGTGTCTTGAGGTCAATGACATGGCATCCTATGACGTGGCGAGCATCATCTGCCAGGCCCTACCGGAGGAGTCCTGCCCGCTGGCCAGGGCCGGGGCGGGGCGGGGCGGGGTGGTTGGATTTGTTGCAAAAGGTCGCTCCAGTCGCTCATCATCTATGCTTGTCGCCCCTAAACTAGCCTACTAAGCACTAGCCTGTTTTAAACCCCATAACCTACTGTAGTCCCCAATACGAACCCGATAATCCACTAACCACTAGCCCCTAAACAGCGCATACTAGCTTAGTTTATCCCCCCCCATCGCGAGCACTAACTTAGTTCGACAAGCATACTCATCACCCCAAGCGGACCGGGGCTGGGGTACGCTATGAGCAGACAGTCAGGGCTGCCCTGCCCGGTATGTCCCCCACGACGAAGACGCGCCTGGGCCGCTCGCCGGTGTCCGTCTTCCAACCCTTGTTCTCCTTGAGCTGAAGCCGCATCTTCTCGGGGTTGACGCATTGCGTGTGCGTCACGGCGCCCACTGCCAGGGTCTGCATGCCTCGCCAACTCTTCAGGCTGTAAACGCAGTCCGTTGGGCGGAGGAGCGCATCGCCGTCACTTCAGGGATATACCCGTCATATAAGAAATCGCGAGGGTTTGAGGCGTGGGCGTGAGGGCAGTCAGCCGCAGCCAAGTCACGTTCCGCCGCTTAGCCGCTCCGGGATGGCCCCGCCAGCTGTGTTTTGTTGGAATTGAGAGGTTGTGGGATGGGAATGGTAGTTGCTCGTTGCCTTGCCGACGTCGGTGCGGTAGTTCTTGATGGGCGCGAAGTTCATGCGGAACACGGCGGCGGCGCCATCGATCTCGCGACCCAGCAGCAGGGTCGTTGAGATGTCTGTGCACGACTGATGTATTCACTTATACCTTCAGTCCGTCAGTGTGAACGCTCACACAGATGCGCGTACTCGGCTCGTCGAGTGCTTGTTCACATATCTCAATAACCCCCCTGCCCAGCGCGCTGTCGCGCATCGACGAGTCGTTGCCCACCACTGAGCAGTTGTCGAACTTGCGACGCCCGCGCACGCTCTCCACCAGCGCCGCCGCGTCCTCCGGTTTTATGATGCGCGGCTCCACGAGCGCCAGGGCCTCCTTCCAGGGGCTTACACTCGTCACCTTTCAGCTCAACTTGAGCGCTTTGTATGGGATAGGGTGTGCGCGTGGGATTTGTGTATCCCGTGTTAAGGGGGTGTCAGGGGGTTTTCAGGGGGTGTAGGGTGTTTTATGTGTCAGACACGGCTCAAGTTGAGCTGAAAAGTGAACGAGTGTAAGCCCCTGCCTCCTTCGTGGGCGGCGGGGCGGAGACGGAGGTGACCCGGGAGCGGCTGTTCAGGGCGAAGCGGAGGCGCTTCCAGTCGTCCGCGTAGCTGCTCCCGCCGCTCCCGCCGCCGCCGCCGCCGCCGCCGTGCTTGGCACCGGAGAAGGTGCCCGGGCGGGAGGGTCAATGAGCACAACGACGTCGACCGACGTCGAACGGACGAAAAAACACACTGGGGTCGGGTCCCGCCAAGGGTACAGCTCATGCGACGGTCTGGAGTTGAACTACTCCACCACGAAATGAGTCGTGTACATCGGTACGAGCATCCGCCCTGAAGGCACGTCTTGTGGGCCGGACGTTCCGCGTTCGAGTCGTTGTGCTCAGTACCCCTGCACCCCTGACCCTGCCGGAAGAATGGCGTTGGTGATGATGTTATTTCGGTTGAGGCAAAATGCGATAATGAGGACGCCGCAGAGGAGCTTGGGGAACAGCCTCTTGTACCCGCCGCCGCCGCCGCCGCTGGCGTGCGAGTAGGTGGATGCGCGCGAGGCGCCGCGTGGCGACGGCGCCATCATGTGGGGTGGGAGCGGCGGCGGAGGCGAGCCCGCCGCGTCCGCGTCGGGCAGTACGGAGTGGTGCGACGAAACACGGAATAACGGCCACCGCAGATCCGGTGGGGGGGGGGTGGGGGGGGGGGTCCAAATGGGATGGCGCGGAGGCGATCTGAAATTGTGTTTGACTCCCCCACTTGACCACTGTCCAATCACAAAGAACCAGGCTAAAACGTGGCTCCCGAACAGTTGCTACATTGCTGTTGGCACGCACGTTATCCAGCGGCGGGCGTGTGAGGGCGATAAGGGCGGTGCCGGGCGGTGAGGGCGGCGCCGGGTGAATGTCGCGCGTCGGGCTCCGGCCCACGGCGCCCGCCCCCACCAACCCCGCCGCGCCAACGTTCCCGGGGCCCAGAAAAGGCACCGAGGATGGCAGGCTACGCAATGGGGTCAGGTCCGCGCGGGAAGGGCGCGGGGACGGCGGCGGCGGCAGCGACGGCGGCGGCGACGGCGGCGGCAGCGGCGACAGCGGTGGCGACGGCGGCGGCGACGGCGGCGGGCACGGCGGGTCGGGAGTCGGTGTCGGCGGCGGCGGGGGGGAATGCGGCGAGGGCGGAGGCGTGGGCGGGCGCGAGTCCGTGGGCGGTAGCGGGGAGGGCGGGCGCGGGGGCGGGGGCAGCGCGGGCGGCGCGGAGCGGTACCCGGAGTGGGAGACCACGGCGTTCGAGTCGACGGACGCGTACTTCACCTCCCTCGCCCTGCTGTTGAGCATCGTCGGGTTGCCGTTTTACCACAGGCAAGGGCTGACCTACGCTGGCTACATCACCACAGTCCAGGGCGTCGCGTTTCTCGCGCACCTGTTCACCATGCGCTACCACGCGGGCTCCTACCGGCGCCACCGCACGCGCGTGCTCGTCGCGCTGCGGGTGTTCGTGCCCATTTGCATGATGGGGGCGTGGGTGACCTCTCAGCCGGCTCCTCGCGACATGCCCTGGAAGGCAGTGATGCTGAACCGCATGCTCCTCGGCATGTTCCCCTCGCTGGGCTGGCAGCTCAGCACGCGCCTCAGCGCCGCCCTGCAGCTCATCACACTATTGATACAGCGCGGCGCCCTCTGGGTCAACACCCGCCGGAACCCCAGCCTGCGGCTGCTGCGCTGCTACCCGCTCGGCGTGTGCTCGGGAGTGACACTGGAGCCTTTCTCGTACACGTTATTGGCAGGGGCTTACACTCGTCCACATCTCAGCTCAACCTGAGCCGTCTCTGACACAAAATACACCCTACCCCCCCCCCCCTAATGCCCCCTAACAACCCCTAAACACGCCCTAAATACCCCTCATCCCACAAAAGGTGCTTAACTTGAGCTGGAAAGTGGACGAGTGTAAGCCCCTAGTTATGGGGCCTCGCCCTGGACGTGGTGGTGGTGGTGGTGGTGCCGACGGCAGGGGCTTATACTCATCCACTTTTTAGCTCAACCTAAGCCGTTTTGGTCACCTACTCGTGTCCCCTTGTCTACTAGACTGGGGGAAAACCATGCATCAAACGTATCCCACAAAATGTGCTTACGTTGAGCCGAAAAGTGAACGAGTGTAAGCCCCTGGCTGACGGCCGTGCTGTGGGGCAAGAAAAAGCACGGCCAGCGCCTGTTCCGGCTGGAGGTGGGGCGGCTCAGCGGCGGTAGCGCCTCGACGGGGACAGCGGCGGGGACTGGGGCGGGAACCGGGGCAGGGACCGGGGCAGGGACCGGGGCGGGGGCAGGGGCGGGGGCGGGGGCGGGGGCGGGGACGGAAAGGGGGGCGGCGCTTAGAAACGTGCCGCCCGACGACCGCGCGGGGAATGCGGGGCACTGGGATGGCCCGGCGTGTGACCGTCTCGTGCCGGGGTCTGTCCGCGAGGCGCTGAGCTGGCGGAGCTGGTGCCGAACGGAGATCACGGACGATATGGCCATGTTTATTATATTCGGACAGGTGCTCCCAGTAGTTTGGATTTTATGCTCACCGCTGATTATAGACGTTTTGTGAACACTGTTTGAGCCATAGCCATATGATAGCTGAATAGCGTAGGGCCAGCAATCATAGCGCTAGATACCAGGAGTTGATGAACAAGTTCGGGGACTGTTGCGGCGGCTTAAACCCAGTCTCCGGTATGACTACCCCCTAGAACCCCCGAATGCAGCCTCTCGACCAATCAGGGACGACTGTTGCGGCGGCTTAAACCCAGTCTCCGGTATGACTACCCCCTAGAACCCCCGAATGCAGCCTCTCGACCAATCAGGGACGCGGGAGAATGATGGACCGTCCATTGACCAATTAAGGACCATAGACGTTGCATGTTCCGGCGAGAAACGTGCAAAAGATCCAGCCAATCACGTCTCAGTCAATCGCTCGCTCGACCAATAACACGAGGGTCTGCAGGCACTGCTCAGTGCCTGAGACTGGGTTTAAGCGGTGGCACGATACGTCGTGAAATGTTGGCATGTCCATGCTTGACTAGCTTGAACGCGAGTCTCTCGAGGAGCCGTCTGCCCACCGGCGTCTGAGTCGCTAGTACGTGGAACGTAGTGCAGCCGAATGAAGTTCTGGCGACTAGAGAACGCCACGCGAGGCCACTTGTTACCATAATACCATAATACGTTTCTGAACACTTCACACAACCCCCAACTTGTTCAACAACGCCTAATAGCTATGGTAGCTGGCTCATGCCAAACGGCTCCGTGCCAGAACGTCTATGGTACTAGTATACATATCCCATAATTATGGGTGAGAACGAGATCCACACTATTGGGAGCAACTGGCAGAAAATGATGAATATAGCCATTTCGTCAGTGAACAGCGCCCGGCACCGGCTCCACCAGCTCCGCACGAGGCAGACACACGCCGGCCCATCCCAGTACTTCGCATTCTCCGCGCGGTCGTCGAGCGAGACGTTTCCAAGCGCCGCCCCCGTTTCCGTCCCCGTCCCCGCCTCGGTCCGCGCCGCTGTCTCCGTTGAGGCGCTGCCGCTGCGGATCCGCCCCACCTCCAACCGGAACAGGCGCTCGCCATGCTTCGCTTTGCCCCACAGCACGGCTGCCGGCACTACCATCACCATTAGCGCGTCGAGGGCGAGGCCCCAGAATGTGTACTGAATAGGCTCCTGCGCCGACCCAGAGCACACGGCGAGCGGGTAGCAGCGCAGCAGCCGCAGGCTGGGCTTCAGGCGGGTATTGGCCATGAGGGTAACGCGCACGAGTAGCATGCTGTAGAGCTGCAGGGCGGCGCTGAGGCGCGTGCTGAGCTGCCAGCCCAGCGAGAGGAACAAGCCGAAGAGCAGGCGGTTCAGCAGCACTGCCTTCAAGGGCATGTCGCGAGGAGCCGGCTGAGACGTCACCCACGCCCCCTGCACGCAAATGGGTACGAGCATCCGCAGCGCGACGAGTATGCACGTGCGGTGGCGCCGGTAGGAGCCCGCGTGGTAGCGCAGGGTAAATAGGTGCGCGAGAAACGCTGCGCCCTGGACGGTGATGATTGAGCCAGCGTAGGTCAGCCCCAGGCGCCGGTAAAACGGCAACCCGACGATGCTCAGCAGCAGGGCGAGGGAGGTGAAGTACGCGTCCGTCGACTCGAACGCCGTGGTCTCCCACTCCGAGTACCGCTCCGCGCGCCCGTGGGTGCCATCGCCGCCGGTATCGCCCCGGCCGCCTCCGCCGCACTCGTCGCCGCCATCGCCGCCGCCGCCGCCGCCGCCGCCGCCGCCGCCGCCCTCATGCCGGACTTGCAAAGGGCCGCGTCCCATTGTTAACTCGCACGCTGCCATCATCAGTGCCTTTTCCGGGCCCCGGGAACGTTGGCGCTGCGGGGGCGGGGGTTGGGGCGGGCGCCGTGGACCGGAGCACAGCTGGCGACATTGCCCCGTCGCCGTCCTTACCGCGGCTGACTCAGAATCAATAACACGCCGCGCCGCTGGATATGACGCCGCGCAACTTGCCCGTACACTTGGTATCGCACCTTACTTATCCAATATGACACGTGTCATGTTATGATAGACTGAACGGTTTTGCGATATTGCGAAAGGCGCACGAGGCAGCACGAGCCACGAGGCCGCTCGAGGCGCATACAAACATGCATGTCGGTGTATGCTGAGCTTCTTGTGTCGCGACGTGCTAGGTATCGCGCGCGGCTGTAACGGTTGGGGGCTTGGGGCGCTTTCCGAAAAAACAGAGAATGAAGTGGAACTCAATAAAAAAACGCTTCGTCTCTTGTCGAAAACGAACCGTCTTTTGCCCGCCGTCGCCCGTTTACAGCTGATTTAGTCGTTGCTCGCGTCTACACTCTTCGACGCGCGACGCTTGGACGGACGCGGCAGCGGCAAACGTGGAGCGCGCCGCGCCATGGATCCCGCCGACGCTGTCGCGGCGACTGCCGGCGACGACGACGCGGAGGTCGTGCGCGCGATACGGGCGGCCGCGAACGGCGCTCTGGATGCTCACTTCTTCTACCACGGAGAAAGAACGTCGCCGCTCCAATGGCGGGGCGTGTCGGCAGACCCGACGAGCGGGCGGGTTACCGAGCTCGCGCTCAAGGCCGACTTCATCTCCCTGCCAGCTGTTATCGGCCGCTTGACGGCGCTGCGTTCGCTCACCCTGAAGCAGTGCACCAACCTCGCCACCCTGCCGCCGGAGCTGAGCGGCAGGGGCTTTACACTCGTTCCCATTTCCGCTCAACTTGAGCCGTGTCTGACACACAAAAACACCCTCAACACCCCCTAACACCCCCTTTACGAGCTGCACGACCCCTACGCGCACCCCCTATCCCATAGAAAGCGCTCAAGTTCAGCTGAGAAGTGAACGAGTGTAAGCCCCTGCTCAGCGGGTGCATTGCGCTTCAGACCATCAACCTCCGAGGTTGCACCGGGCTCGCGACGCTGCCGTCAGAACTCAGCGGGTGCGTCGCGCTGCAGACACTCAACGTCCAAGGATGCACCTCACTCACCGACATCGCGAAGGGGAGCCTGCCGCCACAGTGCGCCGTCATGCGGCACGGGTGCACGGGTATCGCGGGGATGGAGGGCGAGCCTCGCTTAGGCACAGCGCAGGCGGACGTGCTGCGTGCCTTGCGGGCAGGGGCTTACACTCGTTCACTTTTCGGCTCAACGTGAGCGCTTTCTGTGGGAGAGGGGGTGCATTCAGGGGTTGTGTAGGGGGTGTGCCGGGGGCGTTAGGGAATATCAGGGGGTGTTTAGGGTGCATTTTGAGTCAGAAACGGCTCGGGTTGAGCCGGGAAGTGGAAGAGTGTAAGCCCCTGACTGCGGGGGGAAAGCTGCGGGCTCTTGGACGAGTTCTGGCCCGCGGCCGACGGCGACCCAAGGTGCGGCCTGGCAGACGCTACCCGCCACGACATCCTGCGCGTCTTGAACCCTCGATTCTAGAGCACTAGTATGGCATCCTTTGACGTGGCGAGCAACATCTGCC
>Ga0307489_10000217_pt1 | contig 32466 bp, 47 predicted proteins | sample SB12metaG_FD_202247 | JGI IMG/M metagenome (GOLD analysis project Ga0307489, IMG submission 202247) | Sea-ice brine microbial communities from Beaufort Sea near Barrow, Alaska, United States - SB 1.2 | ecosystem: Environmental > Aquatic > Marine > Coastal | place: USA: Alaska | collected... | reverse complement strand
CATGAGCATCAACCCCGTAGGTAAGTCATGCCTCGATCTCGGTCGAGTGGTTATTCTCAACTGACCCTTCTGCCTGGCCGCCGAGTTGCTGCGTCATTTCTGGGCCGCGACGCCCATGGTGGGGCGGTGCAGGTTGACAGTATGTATACCCGTATTGAAAGCGCCTGTGGTTTCATCGCTTGAACCTAAAATGTGATTAACCGCTTTCAAACGTTGCTTTCAATGCCAACGTGCGCCGCTATACCATGGTGACCGCGGTGCGGTGGGACAAGTCGTTCCGAGTCAACGCCGCGATGGGTCGGGCCCCATCACTATACTTGTCGAATTAGGCCAGTGCTGGAGAGGGGGGGTATTAAACCAGGCTACTTTAGCCTAGTTTAGGGTTAGTGGTAAGTGGTTAGTGGTTAGCGGATATACAGGTGCCTAAAATTGGGGGGGCGTCAACCAGGCTAGTTCAGCCTGGCTCAGGGTTAGTACCCTGGTGGGTTAGTTCAGGGGCGACAGGTATACGCATCACTGATGACTTCCACGTACACCTAGTTCCTTGAGTCAAGTGACACCCTGAGACGTGGCTAGCACAATTTCCACGTTGAGACCCTCGTTTCTTGAGTCAGGTGACACCCTGTGACGTGGCGAGCACTGTCCGGCCGGCCCCCGCATCATTCACCACATTGAAACCCCTCGGCTCTCGAGTCAAGTGACATCCTGTGACGTGGCGTGGCGAGCACTGTCCGGCCGACCCCACGCCATTCAGCACACAAAGACCCTCGTTTCTTGATTCAGGTGGCACGCTGTGACGTGGTGAGCAGTGTCCGGCCGACCCTGGGTATGGGGACGCTGTACGACCGGCTGGAGGGGTCAAAGAAGTCACTGACGCCCGCCGCGCGCCACTGTGTGGCGGGGGGGTGTATTGAGACTAGCACTCGACCGACGCTCAATTCTCCTCGTCTTCCTCCACGCGTTTGTATGGGCATTCACCCTGAAGGTAAAATGAGATCAGTCATGATCCGGATCCGGTCTGTATGAGCTGCCACCCTGAAGGTAATGAGGTTAGAAATGCTCCGACGTCGGTTAGAGTGGTTGCTCTCCCAGACCCTACATTGTGGCGGGGCGGCTGCGCCCCCTCATGCAGGCCATGGATGCCGCCTTCTCCTTCTATGACGACGAAAAGGCGGGGAGGGTGAGACTGTTTGCTCATAGTGTACCGGTGTACCCATACACAGCGGGGAGATTGTTTACTCATAGTCGTACCAGTGTACCCATGCACACTCGCCGCATTCTCCTTCTGCAACGACGAGAAGGCGGGAACACTGTTTATTCATAATAAAACCCTGAACCCTAAACCAGTGTGAGAGGACAGGGAGACTATTTACTCATAGCGTGCCAGTGCACCCGTACACACTCGCCGCCTTCTCCTCGTACGACGATGAAAAGTCGGGGTCACTGTTGATGATCCTGCTCGCCACGTTTGTCTCATACAGTGTACCGGTGCTCGCCATGTCATGCACCACATAGTGTGCTGGTGCTCGTCGCTTCATCCACCACAAAGTGTACCGGTGCTTGCTTCGTCATCCACCTTCATATAGTGTACCGGTGCTCACCACGTGATCCACCACTCAGTGTACCGGTGCTCGCCGCGTCAACTCGCCCCGTGTCATCGTCATTCGCCGCAATTTGGATCCTCATCTGTTTTGTTTAACGGCATCCTATGACGTGGCAAGGATTCTCGGTCGGGCCCTGGTGCACGGTGCGGCGGTCGGAGGCGTACCGGGTGTTCGAGGCAAAGCGGGACCCGAGCGCAGGGGGCGTGGCGGCGCCTATAGAACTGTCGTAGTCAGGGGAAGCGCAGGGGGGCGGCGCGGGGGGCGTGGAGGCGCCCATATAACTGTCGTAGTCAGGGGGAACGCGGGGGGGCGGTGAGGGGGGGCGGAGGGGTTGCCGCGGCGCCCATAGAACCGTCATAGTGCATGTAGTGGAAGGGCGAGCGAGACAAAGAGAGACAGAAGGGGATGCGGCGGCGCCAATAGTACTGTCCCAGTGACTATAGCGAGAACGTGAACGAAAGAGTGACTGTGGTGGGAGAGCGCGAGAGAGCGACTGTAGTGGTAGAGAAAGCGAGAGAGAGAAACAGAGGGAGATGGAGAGAGCAAGAGCGAGAGAGAGATACGCTTACAACGCCAGGCTAGGTCTAGTGCTTGGGGTTGATTTTCGGTCGCCAAGTTAGCGGAACGACTTGGGGCTCGATGAAAGTTGGCACACTTTCTCTTTTGAAAACGAATACGAAATTCAATCAATAATTAGAACTAAGTGGGCCACCATTTTTGGGAGCACCCTAATCCGCTAGACCAACCCGCGCGGCTTCACAACCTCTAGGGAAAGTAAATGTTTAAGGAAAGTAAAAATGTCTGTTCGAGGGATAAATAAATAGAACCAAATAAACCATGACTCCCTCTGTTTGGTGGGGCACTTCCACGCTGTGTGCTGTATGGGGTCCGGGGCGAAAAGCCTGGTGCCTCATTCACCCCTTCATTGCTTGAGCCCACACCAACCCCGCAGGCGTGCGTCGAGCCAACCGCCGGGTTTTGGCATCATGAGGCTCGGACACAACCCCGCACCCCAGCTCTCCGCCGCCTTGAGCCAGCACTCGCCCGCCTTGACCACCGCGTCCCCCTGAGACTAGGGACTGATGAATAGTGCTCGCCGCGTCATAAACGCATCTTGAACCCTCGTTCCTTGAGTGAAATGACATCCTATGACGTGGGGAGCGTCATCAAACGCATATTGAACCCTCGTTTCTTGAGTCAAGTGACATCCTATGACGTGGCGAGCACTATCCATCAGTCCCTACCTGGCACTGCCACGCCTCGCGGGTCGCCTCCGCCCACACGTCCCACCGCTTTCGCCCCACCCCCCCGAAGCTCCCCTCCCCCGCCACCATTGCCGGCCGGTGCCCCGGATGCTCCACAGGCATCGTCCCCGCGATCAGAGCCCAATTAACAATGCGCTCGCCACGTCACATGATGCAAGTTGACTCTAGAAACAAAGCTTTCGATGTGGAATGTGGTAGATAATGTGGCCAACATCATCCGGTGGATAATGTGGCCAACATCATTCACCTGGCCCTGCCTTTGCCGATCCGCAGCCGCAGAAACCAAAACTCCCCCGGGATCTGATTCACGATGACCCCCAGCTGCTCCAAATACCAGTGCATCATCTGCTCATAATTTATTCCATTGGGCAACTCCTGCTCATCCTTGTTGACATGGCACAGATGCGCGTATAGATCGTGGTAGCCGTGCATGGCTTTGCCGCCCCTGAGATTAGGGCCTGACAAACAGTGCTCGCCACGTCATAGACTGCAATTTCCCCCCTGTAACTCAAGAAACATGGGTTGGAAATGCTCGTCGATGGCTTCGCGGGCAATATCGGCTTGACCCTACCCAAAAGCGAAGCGGTTGTTGAGTCCCGGTCGTTGCTTCAACGGCTGAGGCGGCACCGGCCACGAACTGTTGGTGGTGAACCCGTGTCCCCAGTTCGGCACGTAGACACTCTCCGGGTCCAGCTGGCGCAGGTCGGGCATGGGGTTCACGTACACATTGTCCGGCCGCGCGTTCACCACCCATTGGAATTTCACGTCATTGGTCGCCTCGTAGTGCAAGCGCACGCGGTCGACGAGGCCGCGGTAGTACAGCTGCGAGAGAACCCCGGAGCAGGGTCATTGAGAACACGCACTCGTACCGAATTTGGCCTCGGCGCACGACTTACCTTGAGGGTGAATCCACATACAGACGCACAGAAGTTTTCTGAAATAGGCTGGGATGCGAGGAAGAGGGAAATCATCGTCGGTCGATAACATGCTGTCAATAACCCTCCTACCTCGGAGGAATACACGAAGTTGTGGGAGCCCGGACCGTTGCCTCCGTCGTTGAACCACCGCCCATTTGCGGTGAATGCGTCCAGGCACACGCGCGGCATCGTGGGGGGGAGCGTTGGGTCAACGGCAGGATCCGGCAGGATCGCCGCCGGCGTCGCACCCGCCGACCAGGGGCTTACACTCGTTCACTATTTCCAGCTCAACGTGAGCGCCTTGTGTGGGATAGGGGGTGAATTTAGGGTTGCTTTACAGGGGTTGTTCGAGGGGTATCAGGGGGTATTATGGGGTATTACGGGGGGTTCAGGGTATCTTTTGTGACAGAATCGGCTCTGGTTGAGCTGAGAAGTGGACGAGTGTAAGCCCCTGCCGCCGACACGCCCGCGACACGGGGGGCGGGGCGAATGGCGGGTGTACTTCTGAACATGCGGAAGCCACTCTCGCTAACTCGCAGCTCCGTGTCGCGCGGCGCCCCCGCCGGGGGGGGCACATTGGGGGCGGCGGCTTTTGGGCGCGGGATGATGCGAAGCTCTCCCAGCTCGACGCCCGCCGGGAGCGCAGCCTCGCCGAGGTTATCGGCGTAGTGCGCTTGGCCCGGGCCGGCCTCGCCCACGATGAACACCACGGGTCGGAACCCCCGCAGCCAGGGACTGATGGATAGTGCTCGCCAAGTCATAAGATGACATTTATCTCAGGATCCTCGGTTCAAATGCGTTTAATGACGTGGCGAGCACCATCCATGAGTCCCTGCGACGTGGCGAGCACTATCCAAGAGTCCCTGCCTGCTGCAGCAGTGGCGCCAGGATGTGGCGCCGCACGCTGCACACCGTGCGGTTGAGCGTGCGCGCCTGGCCCGTGAAGTACACAGCAACCAGGGGCCGGTCATCAGCAACCGCAGCCGTATCCGTTTCGCCCTCCCCACCCCCAGCCGCACCGCCACCGCCACCTCCAGCGAGAGGCCGGTCATTCGCACCCGCCCCAGCGTCTCCATCCGAACCCCCATCCCCATCCCGGTTCCTATCGCCGCCCCCATCCCCGTCCCCGTCCGCACCCGAACCCGCATCTGCACCCGCAGCGGCATCCGTTTTGCCTTCCCGGATTCCGTTTCGCCGCCCTATCCGTTTCGCCCGCCCATCCACACCCTCGTCTACAACCGTATCGCCCTCCCCAACGCCGCCGCCTCCACCACCACCCGCCGCCGCCGCCGCCGCATCCGCCGCCACGCCACCCCGCGACACCACCACCGGTGGGTTATACCACGCCGTGCCCGCGTCTACCCCACCGCCGGCAGCCGCCTTTTCCATCCACGCGTGAACCTTGGAGCAGGGGCTTACACTCGCTCACTTCTCAGCTCAACTTGAGCGCTGTTAATGGGATAGGGGGTGCGCGTAAGGGTTGTGTAGCCCGTGTTAAGGGGGTGTTTAGGGTGTGTAGGGTGTTTCTGTGTGTCAGACACGGCTCAAGTTGAGCTGAACAGTGAACGAGTGTAAGCCCCTGCCTTGGAGCCGCCGAGTTTGCCCACCCGTAAACTTGGAGCCGCCCACACGAAGTGCACCACCGCCCACCAGGGGCATACACTCGTCCACATTTCAGCTCAACTTGAGCCGTGTCTGACACACAAAAACACCCTACACCCCGTAGACACCCCCTAACACCCGCTTAAGACGGGCTACACAGCCCCTACGCGCACCCAATATCCCATAAGATGCGCTCAAATTGACTGAGAAGCGAACGAGTGTAAGCCCCTGCCGCCCACCCCAGTGCCAGCGCCAGCAGCGCGAGCAACCCCCGCCTCAAGCGCCGCGAGCACCGCCGCCGCCGCGACGGCGATCCCGACCCCGACTCGTCACTGTCGCCGTCGCCGGCGCCCCAGTAGCAGGGGCTTACACTCGTTCACGTTTCAGCTCAACTTGAGCCGTGTCTGACACAAGCAAACACCCTACACACCCTAAACACCCTCTAACACCCCCTTGACACGGGCTAAACCACCCCTACGCGCACCCCCTATGCCCCAAAAAACGCTCAAGTTGAGCTGAGAAGTGAACGAGTGTAAGTATGCCCCTGCCCAGTAGCCGGGCAACGAGAAGCCATCGCCACTGCTGCCACCGCGGCGTAACCTTTCCCCCGAGGACATTAGCACGGGCCGCGGGCTTTTCGCGCGCTGAAGGTCGAGCGCGGCGGCGATACGCTGGGACGAGAAGGAGAACAGCGAATGCGCCGAGAGCACAACCCCGGCGATGGCGTTCATCTTGGGGCGCTGAACAGCGCGCCACCGTATGCGGCTCGCACAATTTGATCTTACTGTCCGACCTTGTGTCTGGGAGGCCAAAAGAACCCCTTTTGTCAACTTCCTTTTGTCAGCCCAGCTGTCGGACGAAACGGCCGCGCTGGCATGTGGCCTGGCATATGATTGGCCGAGAGAGCTGTATTGATATCTGATTGGCTGCTACGCGTTCGGAACCCCTGTACCCTAAGAAACTGGAAGGTTCAGTGGTGAGTTCCCGTGTGTCGGGAACTCACGACCGACACCCGGCCGACCAGTCTCGAGTTATCAATCAATCAAACCCTAAACTGTAAATCAGTGTGATCTACCCCTCAGTTTCTTAGGGTAGAGGGGATCGTACCGCGTAGTGGAATCGTCTCGTACCGTAATTCCGTTGGTCGAGTAGAGCACGTGTTGTAAATACACGTGGTAATATGGAGCGACTCAACATAACAGACGTACATCACACGTGCATCGCCTGGTTTTGCCGACGCGACCCGACCACCCCGCATTCACCCGGCACTCACTCCACTCGGCGCTCACCCCTCCATCACGCGGGCGATGGCGTCGCCCCTCGCGGCGCTCGCCGATCGGCTGCAGCACCTCGTGCCGCCGCCGCCGCCGCCACCGGGACAAAAGGCCGCTGCTGCCTCAGGCGTCACGCAAACATCACCGCCTGATCAGAACAAATGCTTCGACTTGCTCGCGGCAGGGGCTTACACTCGTCCACTTCTCAGCTCAACTTGAGCCGTTTATGACACGAGCACACACCCTGACACCCCCTGGCACCTCGTAAACGCCCCTAAGTACCCCCTGCTTGCACCCCCAATGCCATAAAAAGCGCTTACGTTGAGCTGAGAAGTGAACGAGTGTAAGCCCCTGGCTCGAGGTAGGCGCCTGGCGGACGTTGCTCGCCACGTCATAGCATGGCGTTTAACTCAAGAGACGAGGGTTCAACACGTTTGTGGTTACGTAGTGAGCACTGTTCGTCAGGCCCTAGCTCGCGGAGCTCTCCAGCGCGGTGCGGTAGGGCATGCTGGACAGTGCTCCAAACGTCCTCAAAAACACCTCGTCCACTTTCCTGCTCCTCCTTCTGCTCCTCCTCCTCCTCCTCCTCCTCCTCCTCCTCCTTCACCTGCCCCTCCTCCTCCACCTCCTCCATCTCCTTCTCCTCCCCCCTCGTATCTTGAGCTCATTTGCCAAATGCCAAACGCCACCCTGTCCCTCTGTGATGTTCAAAGCATTTTCCGCCGGGCCCTACAGGAAGGACGGCCGACCCCGTGGCGGTGAAGGACGCACAGCGCGGGCTGGAGGCAGGGGCTTACAGTCGTCCACTTTCCGGCTCAACGTAAGCGCTTTCTGTGGGATAGGGGGTGCATTTAGGGGTTGTGTAGGTGGAGTTAAGAGTTGTGTGGGGGTAATAGGGGGTATTTAGGGTGTCATCTGTGTCAGACACGGCTCAGGTTGAGCTTAAAAGTGGACGAGTGTAAGCCCCTGGCTGGAGGAGGCGCTGCTGCGCGTCGCTTGCGGGGTAGGGCCTGGCCGATACTGCCCACCTAATTATCGACACGTGTGACAAAGTGCGCCAAACCACTTAGACACTTAGTCTGACTCAGTGCCACTTAGTCTGACTTAGTGCCCGCTCGACCAATCAGAACGCTCGCTTTGGACGACTTAGTACTACTTGTTGCTAAGTGTCTAAGTGATTTCACGCACATTGTCATATCATGACCTTCCGTTCTTGAGGTAACCGGCATCCTATGACGTGGCGAACGATATCTGCCGGGCCCTATTGTCGGGGCTGGGCGGGGCCCGCCGCGCGCCGCTCCGCTTCCGACGTCCTCTCCGCGCTCTTCCACGTCGGTAGGGAGGAGAGGCAAAACCATTTATCGGTGCACCATGTTATGTTTTCCATCCTGCTCTTCACTGTGTACCGGTATGTTATGTGTCGTGTACCCCACTGCTCTTGACGGTGTACCGGGACAGTTGCTATGTGACGGTGTTACCAGCTGCTATGTACCGGGACACTATGTGTTGTTTCCCCTGCTGCTGTAACTGTGTAATGGTACACTACGTGTTATGATCCCTCCTGCTCTTGACTGTGAACCGGAACACTGTGGTGGTTCTCTCTACCCGCGGGCAACTCCGTGGCGCTGTACAGCTGCGTCAACGAGCTGCTGGCGGTAGGGCCTGGCCACCCCCAGTCTCTGTATCATGGTGTACCGACGTGCCCGTGGACGCGGCAACTGTGTACGGGTACACTGGCACACCACGCCCAAACAGTCAGGGAACGAATGAACGGGCCCTGTTTGGCGGCGGTGGCGGCGCCGGCGGACACGAAGAAGGGGGGCGGGGCGTGGAGCGACGGGATGAAGCGAGTGGGCGCGCTGGAGTGCTTGGGGGTGCTGGCCCGGAGCGGGCACGGGGGCGCCATATCTGGGTCCGCCGGGGGGTTCGTGGCGGCGGCGGGGAAACTGATGAAGTCGACGGAGGCGGCTGAGAGGTCCAGTAGCGGCAGCAGTGGCGGCGGCAGGGCTCCCTGCGTGTTTGCTCATAGTGAACTGGCGTACCCGTACACACTCATCGTGTCCTCCTCCCTGGCCTGGACACACTCGTTCCCTGACCGTGTGCTGATAGTGTTATGGTGTACCAGTACACACTCGCCGCGTCCTTCTCCCTGGCCCTGGCCTGGCCACACTCGTGCCTGACTTTGCTCGTAGTGCACCAGGCCCTGGCAAATGGCGGCGGCGGCGGCAGCAACATCAACGTCATAGTGCGCCGCGCCGCTCTGCATTCTCTCGCCTCGGTTGTCCGGGGCGCCACCGCCGACCGACCGCTGCGTCCCGAGACACAATTTGAGGCGGCCAAGGTGGGGCGGTGCAGGTTGACCCTATGAAACTCAAGTTGAAACCGCCTGGAACGAAGCGCTTGCAACTGAAGTATCATATACTGCTTTCAAATTATGCTTTCAAGTTCAACATGCGCCGCTACACCAAGGTCATCCTCCGCGGCATGGGCGACCGGGCGCACGAGGGTAGCGCCGTGCGCGCCGCGGCTGCCGGGGCCATGGGCGCGCTCGTGGCGTCCCCCGGCGGCGGCGGCGCGTGGCTCGCTCCATTGTCGTCCACCAAGGGGGCGAGCACGGCGGGTGAAGAAGCCTTGTCGGGCTTGTTGAGATTACTCGAGGTAGGGACAAGCAAATAATGCTCGCCACGTCACCCACCACGCGTTAAACCCTTGTTTTACTTAATTGACACCATAAGACATGGGGAAGCGTTTTTCACCAGGCCCTCGCTATCCACCACAAGTGAATCCCTTGTTTATTCAGTTGAACGGCATCCTCTGACGTGGCAATGCGTTATGCACCTGGCCCTAGCTTGAGGACGCGGACGACGCGGTGCACGCGGCGGCGGCGGCGGCACTGGGACGGCTCGCCGCGGCACGGCTCAACCCGCACGCGGGTCTCGCGGATGGCAGGGACTTACACTCGTCCACTTTTCAGCTCAACCTAAGCCGTTTTGGTCACACCTCCCCGTGTGCCCCTGTCTAATAGACTGGAGGAAAATCATGCACCCGACGTATCCCACAAAATGTGTTTACGTTGAGCCGGAAAGTGGACGAGTGTAAGCCCCTGGCGGACGGTGTCGGCGAGGATGCAGCCGCCGCCGCAGCCGCAGCCGCAGCTGCCGCCGCCAAACCAAAACACGCCAGATCCAGATCCTTGATTCCCTCTGTGGGCTCTGTGGGTTCCATGATTGGGATGGGAGGTGTCAGTAGATCAAAGACGACGAATGCGGCAGAGGCGGCGGCAGCGGCAGCAGCGGGCAAGGCCTCTCTACCTCCTCTTGCTCCTCCTCCCGCTCCGTTTCCTCCTCCTCATGCTCCTCCTCCTCCTCCTACACTACCTCCGAACTTACCTGTACGTTCTGCACCCGGCCCATAGTACTTACCTTAGCGTTGGTTACTTGGCCCTGGCCCTGGCGGCGGCAGCGGCGGGGGGCGATGGATCAGACGCCCCCGGGAGCGATGGGTGGTCGCGGTGGTCCGAGACGGTGTCGCTGTGTTTCGCGGGGCCGTTTGAGCGGAGTTGCGGCGTGTCGCCCGGCGCGTCGGGGGCGCGGGGCGGGGGCCGCCGGGCAGGGTCTTACAGTCGTATCCATTTCTGCTGAACTGCAGCACCTTCGAGGGATACTTTACGTAGTGTCAGGGAACCAATGGCTCGACTTCAGCCGGAAAACGGGAACGAATGTGTAAGACTCCTAAACCCTGAACCCCAAAACCCAAACCCCAAACCCTAAACCCTAAACCTAAGACCCTGATGCCAGGTCCGCGCCGGCGTGGCCGCCGCCTGGGTGCACTTCATCCACGCCGCCGCGCGCCAGTCGTCGGCAGGGCTTACACTCGTCCACATTTCGGCTCAATGTAAGCCGTTTCTGACACAAAATACGACCTGAATACCCCCTCATACTCCTAACTCCTCCTAAACACCCCCTAAATAGCCGCTGAACGAGCCCCCTATCTCACAGGAAGCGCTTCAGTTGAGCAGAAAGGGGGGTCTACTGCAGGGTTTTGATCATTAGACTTGAAATACAAGACGGACACATGTATGAAAAGTGGACGAGTGTAAGCCCCTGCTCGTCGGATCCGGTACCCGCGCAGCTGCTGGTATCCACCGCCGCCGCCGCCCTGCACCTCCTCCACGCGCGCGGCCTCGTGAGGGAAGACGCGCCGTACGCCAACGCCTGCGCGCTCTACGTCATCCGCGCCGGGGTCTTATCGCGGCTTGACGAGGCAGGGGGAGTGTTGAGAACACGCACCCGACCGATGTTGAAATCGACGAATCGAGTCCGCGCACACACATGAGCACTCATCCTGAAGGTAGTGTCCTCCGATCATGGTCCGAGCGCTTCATGCCATTGACCCTCCTGCGAGGCCGGCCAGCGAGCGCTTCTCTCCAGGCTGTCGAACCTGCTGCCGGGCGGAGACAGCGGCGGCGGGGGGGCGGGGGGTCGGGAGGGCGGGGCGGCGGTGGTGCTGCACGCCGTGGCGGACGTGCTCGTGGTACTTGGGCGGGTGAATGAAGAGGTTCGAGTGGAGACAGCGGCGGCGCTAAGAGTGGCGCTCAAGGTAGAGGCTTACACTCGCCCACTTATCACCTCAACCTGAGCTGTGTCTGACTCAATATACACCCTGACCCCCCTCATAACCCCCTAATACCTCCCAAACACCCCCTAAGAAGCCCCTAAATGCAACCCCTGTCCTACAGAAAGCGCTCACATTGAGCCGAAAAGTGGACGAGTGTAAGCTCCTAGCTCAAGGCGGGCGCGGCGGCGGCGGGCGGCGGGTGGAAGGAGGAGGCCGCGCTCGCGATCCGCGCGTTGGCCGCCGCGGCAGGGAGGTCATTGAGATCAAGCAATCGACCGACGTTGAATCTGTTCCTCCTCCTCCTCCTCCTCAGTGAGCCTGTTTGAGCACTTACCCTGACAGGCTATCATGCTCTGATCTCGGTCTGAGTCCTTGTCATCAATGACTCTCCTACGTGGCGCCGGAGTCCGCCGCTTCGCTGCTCCGCGACGCAGTGGCGACAATGCGAAGCGCCAGCGGCGGTGGTGCGGCGAACGACGGCGCGGCCGTGGCCGGTGCCGCGGCCGCCACCGCCGCGCTGCTCGCCGCGGGTGATACTTTTGAGCTGGGCCTCCCGTCGGGGCTGTTGAAGGAGGCGGCGGCGGCGGGCAACCAGTTGGTTTTAGTGGCGGGGGCGGGGGAGGCGGCGGCGGCAGTGAGGGAGGGCGGGTGGACTGTCGTGGCGGCGGCACTGGCGGGGCCGGGCGGCGCGGCGGAGGCGGCGGGACGCGGCAGGGACAATCGCACGTCTAGCTCGAGCCACGTCATCGATACTCATTTTTTACCCTCGTTTCTGAATGATAACTTTAAACTTTGACGCCGCAAGTAATTCAATGTCTGCCAGGCCCTTTGATGCGGCGATGCCATCGCGGGTGAGCTGGCAAAGGCGTTCGATCCCAAAGCGTTGGCGGCGCTGTCAGCGCATCCCTCCTCCGTCGCTCTTTCCAAGGCGCCTTCAAAACTCAAGCCCCCACGCGGCAGCAGCAGCGGTCAAAGTTCGGCCCCGCCCGCCGAGCTGCGGTGGCGGGCTGCCGCTGCGGGGGCGTTGGCTGCCTTTGTGTCTCGCCTCCCGGGTCACCCCGCCGTGCCCAGCCTCCTTCGTGACGCTCTTATATGTGTCTCGCCTCCCCCCTCTGCCGCGACAACCCCCCCCTCGGTAGGGCGATGCAGGTTAAACCTATGAAACCCAAGTTGAAACCGCCTGGAAGTAAGCGCTCGAAAGCAAAGTGTGAGATACTGCTTTCAACTTCCGCTTTCAAATTCAACTTGCGCCGCTACACCTCGGCTACAATGGCTCCCGGCGGCGGTGGCAGATGGCCGGCAGATCCTGTGGCGGCGGCGGCGGCGGCCACGCTTCGACTTCGGGTGCTCGAAGCGTTCGCCGCCATGCCGGGCGGGGGGGTATTGATAACAATCACTCGACCGACGTTGAATCTCTTCCTCATCCTCCGTGCGTTTGTAAGAGCACTCACCCTGAAGGTACCTGCTAAGTCATGCTTCGATATCGGCTCGGAAGCTGGTATTCAATGACCCTCCTGCTGGGTGGCGCGGCGAGCTACGAGCCTCAGCACGGTGCTCTTCTGGTGCTGTGCGCTGCTTCGGTGCAGGCCCTGCCGGGGGGGTCGCCGGGGCCCGTAACTGCGGCGGTACAGCCTGCCATATCTTGCCCGCCACGTCATCGTTCACATTCAGACCCTCGCGGCTTAAGCTATATGGCATCCCCTAACATGGCAAGTATACTCTGCTTGGCCTTAGGCAGAGGCGGCACTTCGGTCGGCGCTGGAGCCGGCGGACGCGCCGCTGGGGCCTTGGTCGGTTGGGAGGGACGCGCTATTAGACGAGCTGAGGGCATTCGAGGGCGGCTGCGATGCGCCCCCGGTGGCGCTTTGGCGGCTGGGGGGCGCGGCGGCTCTAGGGGCGCTGGGGGAAGTTGATGACACATCCGGCGGCGGTAACATCGGGGCCGGGGGAGGTATCCGTGACGAGTTCAGCGGCGGTGCGTTTCCCGCAGGGGTCGGGTTGGCGGCGGCGCTGCAGCAGGCGCAGGCGCGGTAGGGGGTTGGTGGATGTCACTCGCCCCGTCATGGGATGCCATTTGTCTCAATGAACCAGGCTCCATAACGATAACGCGCGTCAAGGGCGCAGCGGTCATAGTCCAGGGTGGGCGGATTCCATGTTTGGGGTCCAAGAATCCACCCGAATTCACCCAAATCCGACCCTCTCGACCCTCTACCGAATCCGTCCGATTCTGAACACCCATTCCCAGTCATAATCTGCCAGGCCCTCATACGAGGGAGCTCGGGCGCGTGGCGGCGGCGGCGCCGGGGCGCTGGTACGCCATCTTGAAGATGCTGGAAGCTGAGGTGGCGGCAGCGGCGGCCGGCGGCGGCGGTGGCAGCGGCGGCGGCGGCGGCGGCGGCATCGGCAGGGCGGTGCAGGTTGACAGTATCAACAACCGTGTTGAAAGCGCCTAGAGCTATGGCCTCAGTGCTTGAAGCTACAATATGATGAAACGCTTTCACACTTTGCTTTCAATATCCACTTGCGCCACTACTCATTGGAAGCGCGAGCCCGATGAAGTTTTTGTACAAGAGCGGCGCGTCGATGCTCGGCAGCGGCAACAGCAGCGGAAACGGCGACAGCGGCGGCGGCGGCGGCGGCAGTGGCGGCAACGGCGGTGGAAGCTCCAACGTGGGCGGCATCGACGACCCCGGCAGGGGCTTACACTCGCTCTTCTCAGCTCAACTTGAGCCGTTTATGACACAAATACACCCTAAACACCGCCTGATACCCCCTGACACCCCTTGTCCGCCCTCTAAACTATCGTCAGACAACCGCTTAATGCGCCCCATATTCCACAGAAAGTGCTAACGTTGAGCCGGCAAGTGGACGAGTGTAAGCCCTTCCACCCCGGCGCTGCGCCGCTGACGAACGCGTGCATGGCGGCGCTCTCCGTCGCGGCGGCGCTGGTGGAGGCCGGGTCGGAGTCGACGCAGGAGCTCCGGGCGGGGTTCGCGGCGGTGCTCACGCGCATCGCGGCGAAAATCGCGGTAGGGCCTCGCTGGCTGCCGTCTAACTCAAGACACGAGGGTTCAAAGTGCGTGTGCGTCGATGATTGATGACGCGGCGAGCAATATCTGGCCGGTCCTAGGCGTCGGGGGCTGAGCGCGGCGGGCCGGCGCACTGGCGCGCGGCTGCGGAGCTGGACGCCGCCGCTGCTGTCTTACAAGGTAGGGCGGTGCAGGTTGACCCTATCAAACCCAAGTTGAAACCGCCTTGAACTAAGCGCATGAAACTATAATATGATCAACCGCTTTCAAACTTCGCTTTCAATTTCAGATTGCACCGCTACATCAAGGTGACGCCGCCGCCGCCGCCGCGCTCACCGCCCGCGCCGCCTCCCTCGCCAAGCTGCCCTCGTCCCTAATCGCTGGCGGCGGCGGCGGGCGCGCCGCTGCGGCTCTGGCGTGTGGCAGGGGCGTACACTCGTCCACTTTTCAGCTCAACCTAAGCCGTTATGGTCACCTACTCGTGTCCCCCTGTCTAATAGACTGGGGGGAAATCATGCACCAAACGGACCTCACCAAATGTGCTTCCGTTGAGCTGAAGAGTGAACGAGTGTAAGCCTCTTCCGTGTGGCGCCATCTTCCGGCGAGCAGGCGCACTCGCGATGGGCGCTGCGGTGCGGCCGTTGACCGCCGCCCTTACCGCCGCCGCCGTGGAGGCAGGGATATCTCGCCCAAAGAGTGCCGTCCGCAACATCCGCCACGTAGTGTAACGGCATTCGCCGGGTACCCAGTGTAACGGCATTCGCCGCGTCATCCACATCATCATGTACCCGTGCCCGTCGTGTATCCACTACATGTCAGATCCTCTTCTATAAACCTGAACGGCATTGTATGACGCGACGAGCGTTATCATCATTAACCTCGGCCCTACACGGAGTTGGACACCCGCAGCGGCGTGCACCTGTGGAGCTTGCACGCCCTCGGTATTGTTGCCGCGCACGCCGGGCCGGGGTTCCATCGCCAGGCCCGCGGCGCCATGGATCTCACACTGGCACTGTTGGTAGGGCCCGGCAAACAGCTTAGATTGGCCATCGGCACATTTGAAACGAGTCTTTGTTAATTTGAATGCCACATTGTGATGATGTGATGTGTTAAGGGTTTTCTGGTGGGCCCTCGCTTTTGAATTCGCCTGAGGCGAGCTACGCGCCGTCCGCGGCGGGTGTGAGAGCGGCGTGCGGGCGGCTTGTCAACGCTGCGACAGCGGCGATTGGGCCGGAGCTAGATCCTGCCGGTAGGGCCTGGCAGAATTTGCTCGCCACGTCATAGGATGCCAATGAACTCGTGAAACGAGGGTCCAGAATGCGTGTTGTTGACGTGGTGGGCTGTATCCGCCAGGTCCTACCCGCGGGGGTGCCGTTTGCCAGGGAATCGGCACTCATTGTTGCGGTGAGAGACGGGGGCGACGGCGGCGGCGGCGGCGGGGTCGGGGGTAGTATCAGTATTGGGGGTGGGGACGGCGGCGGCGATGATGGCGGTGGTGTGATGGGGAGGGGGAGCGGGGACAGTGGGGACGGCGGAGATGGCGACGGGGACGGTGATGCGGCGTGCCAGCTGGAAGCTGCCCTGTTCCTGCAACAGCTGGCGCTCTTCGCCCCGCGGGCAGGGGCTTACACTCGTCCACCTCTCAGCTCAACCTGAGCCGTTTCTGACACAAGATTCAAACAATCCCATGTATCCCCTAACACCAGCTAAACACCACCTGAACAACCCCTCGATGCACCCCCTATCCCACACAAAGCGCTTACGTTCAGCCGAAAAGTGGACGAGTGTAAGCCCCTGCCCGCGGGCCGCGCCCCCCGCCCGCCTAGTGCCCGGCCTGCGCCCCGTGCTCGCCGCGGGGCAGCCGGCAGGGGCTGACACTCGTCCACTTTCCGGCTCCACGTAAGCGCTTTCTGTTGGATGGGCGCTGCATTCAGGGGCTGTTTGAGGGGTGATTAGCAGGGTTTCATGGGGTACTAGGGGGTGTGTAGGGTGTGTAGGGTGTATGCTGTGTCAGAAATGGCTCAGGTTGAGCTGAAAGGTGGACGAGTGTCAGTCCCTGGCAGCCGGCCCTGCGCCGCGCGGCGGCGGCCACCCTCCGACACCTGTGTGAACGGGACGCTGCCGCCGTTGCCGTCGCCGCGGGCGCCGGGCTAGAGGCGGACCTCTTGGCGCTTCTCGATGGATACGGGGTAGGGCGTGTCAGATAATGCCTGCCACGTCATCCAACGCATTTTAAACCTCACCTCTTATGTTGAGCCTGGTATCGAAGATATGGTATCGAATACCGTTCGACCAATTAGGACTGTCCATCTCAAAAATCCCACCGTCCGACTCGCCGAATGTCCGACCGGTTTGCGATTCCTGAGTAAATAGATCCTCGGTTTCGATGAGATAAAAGGGACTAATCCCTTTTATACTGAACTCAAGTTAGACGGCATCTTTTGACGTGGCGAGCAGTATCAGCCTGGCCCTGATACGGGGAGGTTGACGCGCGGACCGCCGCTGACGCGCGCCGCGCGCTGTGGTTGCTCACTCTGGCAGCGGTAGGAACAAACGAATATTGCTCGCTGCGTCATCGACACGCATTTTCGCTCCTCGGTTCTTGAGTGGAATGGCATCCAATGACGTGGCGAGCAATAAATGCCTGCCCCTAAGCGGCGGCGGCGGTACGGCCGGTGGCGACCATGCAGCGCCTGGCCGCAGTGGCGCTGTATAGCCCTGGGACAGATTGGAGCGGTGGTGGGGATGGTGGCGGTGATGGAAGCAGTGGCGGTGACGGTGGAGATGGCGGCGGGGAAGGTGACGGCAGCAAACCGCTGCCACCCGACGATGACGAAAGCGGGGTGGCGGGAGGCGGCGGCGGCGGCGGCGGCGGCGGCGGCGGCGGCGGTATGGTCATCTCACCTATCCCAACACCACTAATATGGTCGTTTGACCATACTCGCCGCATTATTCACGTCAGTATCGTCATTTTACCCAACCAGAAACAGTATATGGCTGTTGGAGAATACTCGGCGGCGGGTCCCGAGGCCGCGGCGCGCCCCGCCTGGCCACCCAAGTATTCGCCGCCACGCTGATGGCAGGGCCCCAAAAAGAAAAATGGGTCCAAAACACCAGCATCAGGCAGCCCGAATTGCACTCAAGAAAAGAGAGGTGGAACATATGTGTCGGACATTCTGAGCAATGTCTCACGGACCCTACGTGATGGCGGCGGTCCCCCATGCCGTGGGCCCCGACCCCGCCCACCGCGATCTCGCGCTGGCGCGCACCGCTGCAGCCGCCGGCCGCGGCCGCCACTGGCTCGTGCTCTGTGCGGGCGCCGCAGTTGACCTGGGGCAAGGCCTGGCAGATATTGCACGCCATGTCATCGACAAATTTCTTTTACATTTGAACCCCTAGTTATTGACGGGAGTAGCATCCTGTGACTTGGCGAGCAATATCCATCAGGAACTTGCCCGCCACGTCGTCGACACGCGTTTTGAATCCTCGTTTCTTGACTTAAAAGCCATTCCAAGACGTGGCCAGCAGTATCTGCAAGGCACGCATTTTGAACCCTCGTTTATTGACTTAACTGCCATTCCATGACGTGGCAAGCAGTATCTGCAATGCACGCATTTTGAACCCTCGTTTCTTTACTTAAATGCCATTCCCTGACGTGGCGAGAAATATCTGCAAGGCCCTGATTGTGGGTACCGGCTGGCCACAGCGCCGGCCGCCGCGCTCCGGCCGGCCGGTCTAGCTCTCCTGTCCGCGGTGACCCAGGAGCTCGGTCAGTCGGCTGACCCTGACGTGGAGGGCGCGCGGCTGATGGAACAGTTTCAGGCGCAGATTCTGTCGGCGCTTCGTGCGGCAGCGGAACCCGGCAGGGCCTTACCTATTTTCGTTTTAACCCTAACTGCTTGCGCATCACAACAATGTACCCGTATACACCTGATATGACAGGGTGTACGGGGTGTATATCACAGTGCACCGGGTATATCACAACGGGTACCGGTACACACTCGCTGCATCGATGCAGGGCCCTACCTGAGTACTTGCTGCACCTGACACTTTAAGCTGTTTGTCCCTGAAACCTCTCGCTTCATCTCAACTCATACCTCGAAGTTGCTTAAGTTGAAGTTGAGCTTCAAAAAGTGCTCAGGTGAGGCCCTGGAGCCAGAAGCGCCGCCACGGTCGCTGTGCGAGGGGGTGGCGCTCGCGGCGGGGTGTCTGGAGGCGGGCCTCGCGGCGGGCGACGCAGCCGTAGTGCGGCGGCAGGGCCATTGCCACTCCTTTCCTGACTTCAGGCAGTCCGCTCAACCGGTTTAATTAAGCCGACTTTCCGAACATGCATAGCGTATGGGCGTTTCACCCACGACATTTCCTCCCAACAATTTCTATCCCATATCCAAAAAAGCCCCTTAAAGCGGCGCACGATCAAATCTTGCGAGTGAAATGGCCATGCGTGAAAATGAGATCCAAGTGCAGGGAATGCTAAAGAAACGGCTTAATTTTTAAGCCGGTTGCGCGGGCTGTCAGGAGGATGCGGCAGGTGTGTATGGGTACACCTATACGCTGTGATCAAACAGTCAGGGAGCGAGTGTCTGACCCTTTCTGGCGGCTGGCTGGCTTCATTGCCGCTCCCTGCCGAGCGTGGTTCGAGGCTGAGGCGAGTACAAAGAGTGGCTGCAGAAGTGCGTCCGGATCTGAGTCGAATGCCTCCAGCAGTTTCTCGATGCTGTCCGGGGCAGAGTGCGCGGAGGGTATCACGGTAGGGGTTTATCGGATAATGCCCGCCACGTCATCAGCCCACCACGTCATCAGCCCGCCACGTCATCAGCCCACCACGCCAGCATCACTACCACGTCTGTATTCAGCCACGTCATCAGTCCACCACGTCATCATCCCACCAGGTCATCATTATACTATGTCATCATTCAGCCATGTCATGAGCCCGCCATGTCTCCATCCACATTGTACTCCCAATGATATCCGGATGACCTTTGATGACGGCGCGGCTGCGCATCGCCGTGCTAGCCGCACTGGCGCGCGCCGGCTCATTGGAGGACACACAGCTGGCGGCGGCGGTGTTGAACACCGTTGACATGGCGGCGGCAGGGTCTTCCACTCGTCCACTTCTCAGCTCAACCTGTGCCAATTTCATCACTAGAATCACCCAAGCCACCCCCTGTATCCCTCGATGAGTTCTCACGTCAAGCTGAAAAGTGGACGAGTGTAAGCCCCTGGTCGGCGGTATCGACGCGGTGGCTGGAGCTGTTAGTTGATTTCGCGGCGGCGGCAGCGGCGGGCGGGCCCAGGGTGGCCGCGGCGTCAAGCAACAGCCTTACGGCAGCTGCGGCGCGGAGCCTAGAGAGCTTCGGCTTGGCAAGCCCTTGCGACGGCAGCGGCAGCAGCGGCGGCCACGGTCACGGTCCCGGCGGTGACGAAGCGCCCGCAACATGTAATGTACCGGTGCTCGGGCTGGTCCCGGCAGCGTTGAGACGCCGCGGTGCCGTGTTTAACGATCTCGCAGTAGGGCCTGGAACACATCGCCCGCCATGTCATAGGATGCTGTTCAACCCAAGAAACGACGGATTAAGATGCGTGTGAATGACGTGGTGGGCAATTGGCCTGGCAGGTATTGCTCGCCACGTCATCGGATGCCATTTGACTCCTGAAGCGAGGTGTCAAAAATGCGTTTCGATGACTCGGCGGGCAACACTGGTTTGTCCCTATCTGGCGGGGGCGTGGATGGCCACGCTGGAGGCTCTGACGGCGGCGGCGGCGTGCGAGGCCGGCGCTGCCCTCCCCCGCGTAACCCTCCCGCCGGTAGGACCTGGAAGATATTGGCCGCCACATCATCGACACGCGTTTCGAACACTCGCTTTTTGGATTGAATTGCATTGTATGACATGGCGAGCAAATTCTGCCAGGCCCTACCCACCGGGCGCCCCTGCGGTGATTCTCGCGCTGTGTCGCATGGCGCTGTGTCGGTCTCTGAGGTTAGCCGACGGCGGCGGCGGCGGTGCGGGGGCGGAGGCTGGGGGGCTGCTGGCAGGGGTTTCATTGAGACCAAGCACGCACTTGATCGACGTTAAGTCGACGAATCGAGTCCACGCGTCTGTACGAGCATCCACCCTGAAGTGGTTGAGTCGTGCTCCGATTTTGGTGCCAGTGTTTTGTCTCAATGACCCTCCTGCCTGGCGCCCTTGAACCCCGCGCCCGGCGCCGCGGGGGTGGACCTGGAGAAGGCGGTGCCGCCGCCGTGTCAGGTGGCTTTGGCGGCGCGTGCGTTGCGGCGGGTGCTTTCGATTACAGGACCGGCTCCGGCACAAACAGCGGAGGCGGTGGGGGCGGTAACGGCAGCTATCGCTGCCGGAGTGGGGGGCGAGGAGGGGGCACGGGAGGCGGGCGCGCTGTTAGCGAGCGTCGCCAAGCTAGCTACAGTATCGGCAGTGGCAGCGGCGGTGGTGGGAGCGGCGGCAGCGGCGGAGGCGAAGGCGGGGGCGGGGGCGGAGGCGGGGGCAGCAGCGGTGGCGGGGGCGGGGGCGACGGAGAGGCTGATGCAGGCAGAGGATGATCCTCTGATCCTCGCCGCCGCCGCTCTAGCCGCCACCCTTGCGACCCACCCCCCCACCCCCGCCGCCTCGTCGCCATCTTCCTCCGCGTTAGTCGACCTCCTCGCCGCCGCCAGCCCCCCCGCCGCCGCCGCCCTCCGCCCCCCGCTCCTCCTCCTTGCCGTCCGTATGCTAACCTTGAGTACCCCAGGGGGGTCGGCTGATGGCGCTGTTCACTTGTTTCGAGTCCTGATGGCCGCGAGGTCCTCGGAAGATGACGATGGCTCGTTTGACTCGGTAAAGGCGGCGGCTCTCGCGAGTGTGTGTGAGGCGGCGGCGGCGGCAGCAGATTCTGAGAGCGGGAGCGTGGGGGCGCTCGCGTCCGCGGTGGCGGTGGCGGCGGCGGCAGAGGTTGAGGATTTGGCTTCTGGTGGACGCGCGTGTGCGGCGCTGGAGGAGATGCTTGGCGGCGGTGGCAGAGATAGCACCGGGGACGGGGTCGGAGCTGGCGGAGGTGGCGGCGACGAATTTGGCGACTGGGGTTTCAGCGGCAGCGGCGGTGGCGGCGATGGTGGTGATGGCGGGGGCGGCGAGGGCGCAGGTGGCGGCAGCAACGAAGGTGACGACTGGGGCTTCAGCGGCGGCGGCGACGGAGGTGGCAGCGACGGAGATGGCGACTGGGGATTCAGCGGCGGCGGTGGCGGCAGCGGCGGGGGTGTCGGTGGTGGCAGCGGGGGTGGCGACGCCGATGGCGGGGGCGGCGAAGGTGGCGGCGACGGAGGTGGCGACTGGGGCTTCAGCAGCGGCGGCGGCGACGGCGGCGGTGGAGGCGGTGGGGCGGAGATGGAGGCAGCGGCGCTCGCTGCGATCCGCACCGCCGTGCTTCAACCTGCGGCGGCGGCGGCGGCGGGATCGACATCGCCAGACACAGTCGAACTAGCCGTCGCGGCTCGTGCGCTGCTTGCTCGGGTGGGCGCAGCCGCCGCCGCCGCCACGCTCACCCGCGCCGCCGCCGCCGCCGCCGCCGCGGGGAGCGTCGCGGACGTGCGCGCCGCCGCCGAGGGCCTGAAGCTCTGGGCAGTGGCGCTGCAACTAGCCCCCGACGATGACGCCAAGGCCGCCGTGCTGGCGGTGTTGCTGCCGCTTGCCATCGAAGCGGCCGCGCCTTCCGCTCCGGACGCCGCTGCCTCGCCGCCGCTGCGCCAGGTGGCGGTGCAGCTCGTGACGCGGCTGGCGGGCGTTGCGGCGGGGCCGTTCCGCGCTGCGGTTGGGGCTCTGGCGCCGGCGGCCAAGGGGCGGCTGCAGGCAGCACTCGCGGCGACCGCGGCACCCGTGGCGGCGGCGACCTCGGCTACGGCGGGCCCGGTGGCGGCAGCCGGGCTCGCGCGTCCCCCCGGCGGACTGGCGCCTCCGTCGCTCAAGCCCCCTTCCATCGCCCTCAAGTCTAACTTTGGATAGTAATTTATTCGACCGTTAAGCGAACGCTCGCTCTTAGTATTTTGTCAAACTGAGATCTAAGTCGATCGTGGCTTCCTGCGCGGCGTGGTGGCTGCGCTGTCCGGTTGTGCGTGCACACGCCCTGCGAAACGACTGTTATGGAATCACAAGTCAACATGTAGCGGAAGCGGCAGAGTTTAGGTTTTAGTCTTAGGCTCTGATGAGAGCTCTCACTTTAAAAATGTGGCTCCGGCGCCGAGGACGCCGCCCGTCCACACGTGCGCACCCGCCGATACCTGGTACCACGTCATGCGCTCCGAGGACACATCGACGCTGCACCGTACGAATCGCCTCGACGCTCGGCGGCTCGAGTCTGACCGCGCTCGTGATCGAAACACCCAAGCACACTCGGGGCATTTTCAGAAATAAGCGAATAGAGCTACGCCACTTGGTATCATGTGTGTGAGTGTGTGTATGCATTCAAAAGCAATCTAGACCATAGAGCAGAAATACAAACGCAATGACATTAATCGAGCAACGGTGCTAGGTTGGAAGCGCATTTACGCGCGAGTTGCTAGCTAGCCGCTGGGTCTCTGCGTTCGTTCGCATCATAGCTATGTAACACGTCCCACGCCCTACTGAGCGGGGGCGGAGAATCTGCTGGGCATATTTTTAAATGCGAATGTGCCACACACTTCCTTGTGCCCCCCCGCGCTCCAGTCTTGTTTCTGACACGCGTCACCGCAGTACCGGGCGATCTTGCACTGCGGGCAAACTTTGAAGTCCTTTAGCTGGCCCACAACCTCGCACCCCTCGTTCTGGCAATGCTTAGCCCCCTCCAGCGCCATGCTCCGTAACACGTCGAGATTGGCGACCAGATCATGCCTCCCCTTCCGCAACCAATGTAACACGCCGTGCATAACATCCGTGGGAACGTCGTGCCCCTCCATGACGTCAGCCGACGAGGCAACCTCGGCGGCCTCCACCACAAGCCCAACCTCGCGGGCATAGGGATGGTCTCCGTACATATGAGCGGCGAGTTTTAAGCACGCGTCGATGTGGCCGTTCTCGGCGGCCTTGCGCTCCCATTGCATCGCGCGCCGCTTACTCCGCGTGATGCCGCGGCCGAGGGCCTTGCAGATATTGCGCCAAGTCATGTGACGCCCTGAAACCAATGACACGAAGGTCTAGAATGTGGAGGTGACGTGGCAGGCACCATGTAACCAGGCTCTACAGCGGCTCGCGAAAAACAGGAGCAGGAATGACGTGGCAGGCAATGTCTACCTGGCCCAACCGCGGCCGAGAGTGTACATGTGGCTGAGATTGTTCGCCGCATGCCCGTTGCCGGCGTCCGCCGCGCGCCGGTACCAGCCCACCGCTGCCGGGTAGTCCGGTGCCGCCACGCCCTCCCCTTTGTCTAGCAAGGCCCCGAGGCACAGGCTTACACTCGTCCTCTTTTCAGCTCAACCTGAGCCATTTCTGACACAAAATGCACCCCAGACATCCCCTGATACCCCCTGACACCTCCTAAACACCCCCTAAACACCCCCTACACCCCCCCTGTATGCACCCCCTGTCCCACAGTAAGCGCTCAAGTTGAGCCGAAAAGTGAACGAGTGTAAGCCCCTGCCCCGAGGTTGAACATCGATAACGGCAAACCGGCCTCGGCACCCTTGGTGGCCCACTTCAAGTTTTGCTCGTAATCCTTCCTCACGCAGTGAATACCGCTCAACACGTTCATAGCGTACGCGTGCCCTTACTCCGCCGCCTTCTCCAGAAGCGCCATGCCCTCCTCTGTCTAGGGTTGGCAGAGCACCCACAAATCATTCAATCGGTCATCTGGTGACCACATCGACGCATCTCAGAAGATGACGTGCATCAGATATCGATAGGGACATCAATATGGGATATGGATTCTCGATATGGGATACGGTATATCGATACGGTCATCGACCATATCGATATGGTCATCCTGAATATTGATGGTGCAAAGTGCCAACCCTACATCCGCCTGTGGCGATTTGCCGGCCGCGCCCAGAGGCTCGCCCGGAGCCAGGGGCTTACGCTCGTTCACTTTTCAGCTCAACCAGAGCCTTATCTGACATAAATCACACCCTCAACATCCTCCTCTACCCCCTGTCGCCTCACAAACACCCCCTTAACGACCCCTGAATGCAAACCCTATCCCACAGAAAGCGCTTACGTTGAGCCGAGAAGTGGATGAGTGTAAGCCCCTGCCCGGAGCCCCATCCGCCTGACTGACTAACATGACACCTTGGCTGAACTGCGCTGCCCTGTCGCTAGGGGCTTACACTCGTTCACTTCTCAGCTCAACTTGAGCGCTTTTTATGGCATAGGGGTTGCGCGTAGGGGTTGTGTCCCCCGTGTTAAGGGGGTGTTATGGGGTTGCTTAGGGTGCGTAGGGTGTTTTCGCGTGTTAGACACGGCTCAAGTTGAGCTGAAAAGTGGACGTGTAAGCCCCTGCCTGTCACCCTCTGCAGCCCTCCGTTTCACCGTCTCGACTCCCAGCGCTTTGAACAGCGCCGAGGGGTCGGGCCAGGCAGATATCGCTCGCCACGTCATTCACCGCACTTTGAAACCTCTTCTCTTGGAATGAGTGACATCAGGGGGGGGGTTTCATTTCAAAAGATTTAGTCTAGTTGAATCGACTAAGGACTGAGATGGAGCCACGGCTAGAATGAGTGACATCCTTTGACGTGGCGAGCAGCAATATCCGCCAGACCCTACCACGGGGTCCACTGCCTGCGTTCGATAGGGAGGCGACCCTAGGTTGATAGGGAGGCACCCCTCGGTTGATAGGGAGGCACCCCTTGGTTGATAGGCCTACCGCGGGGTCCTCTGCCTTTGTTCTCTGGACTGGTCCCCGAGCGGATTCACGTTTAAGTTCGCGAGCGCGGCGGCAGCTCCCGCGGCTCCCGCGGCTCCCGCAGCTCCGGCGGCTCCCGTGCTGGCCGGCGCGCGCTTGGCGGCATCGCGTTCAGCCTTGCGTCGCTCTTGTCGCGACGGCGCCATCTTACGGAGTAACCGAGCGGCCTGGGCAACAAACGGGAGCCTGGCCTGAGATGGAGTGCTGTTGAGCGTTTCGCGTCAGATCTGACGAGCTTGTGGTACCCGGCCGGGTTTCCCCCACCCTTCCTATCGCGTCAAGGAACTGGCGACGGTCGTGACGACAAGCAGAGAGTCACGCTAACGTCGGGAAATCCGTCGAGGCGGGCACGTGTCGTTGCAGCAAGTGGGGCGCCGCGCGACATGCTCGTGGAGGGACGAGGGGGATTTGCCCATTTGCCCAAATGCCCATTCCCGAGAGCTGCGCGCTCCGCGCTGATCGCCCGGATAAATGTGTCGGATAACTAACCGGCTCAAGTCCGCCGCCGCCGCTTTGTACAACGACGGGTGCACGCCGTCATTCCGAACGGCGACCCAACGCAGCCCGACTCACAACCCCCACTCCGCAACCCCGCGCGCGCCCCCCTTTGCACGGTTCGTCGCTCCCACACACGTGCCGCGCCGCCGCCGGCGCCACCCCACAGGAAGCAGCCAACAAAAACATCGCAACGAGGCGCGTAGATTCCTTGCCGACGGTATGAGTTTCTTGGACAAGCTGCGCGTTGATGCGCCCGTGGTGGCTCCCACGGAGGTGGTGAAGGTGGGCGGCGCCACGGTCACCAAGGCAGGGCGGAGGGCGTGTTGAGAACACAGGTCGAGCGTAGAACGAGCTTTACCCCGCACGACTGGCATTGGAGGGTGCACGCTTGGTTCGTGGTGGAGACGGGATGGAGACGGGGGACGGGGACAGGGACGGGGACGGGGAGGAGACGGTGACTTGGGACTAGCGGGGCTGGGAAGGTGACGGGGACAGTGACGGGTGGAGTACTCCAGACTGTCGTATGAGCATGTGCCTTCAGGTAGGGAGAGATCCTGCGTGTGGTGTTTCGTCCATTCAACGTCGAGTTTAGTCGTTATTCTTATTCTCCCTTCTGCACGGCTGTCATCGACACCAACGCCATCGTGAAGGGGTTCCGCTTGGAGACGTTCGCGGAGGAGGCGGTGACGATCCCCGAGGTGCTAGCGGAGGTCAAGGACAAGCAGGCAGGAGCCTACACTCGTCCACTTCTCAGCTCAACCGGAGCAGTTTTGGTCACTTAAACCACCACTCTGTCCCGCAAGAGTGCTTACGTTGCGCCAAGAAGTGGACCAGTGGTTCTCAGCTCAACCTCAGCAGTGTTGGTCACTTAAAGCACCCCACGTATCCCGCCAAAAGCGCTTATGTTGAGCCAATAAGTGGACGAGTGGAAGACCCTGCAAGCAGGCGCGGCACACGCTGGCCACGCTGCCGTTCGAGCTCAAGGTGCTAGAGCCCGACGCCGAGGCAGGGCTAAGACCCCGGCCGCTCACGCTCGAGACCCAAATTCGCGCCCCGCTGGCACTGTCCGTCTCTTTTGCTCTGGCGCCCCCTCTGGCCCATCCCCGTGCCCGTCTTGCCAGTTGCCCCTGCCCATCCCTCGATGAAACGTCAGTCGAACGAAGGAATGTGATCCTTACGCCGAGGCGATGGCGGCTGTGCGGCGATTCGCGCGGCTCACTGGCGACCTACCCGCGCTATCCGAGCCCGATATTAAGGTAGTCGCGCTGGCTTACGCGCTGGAGCGCGACGCGCACGGCATCGCGCACCTGCGCCTGGAGCCACCGCCGCTGGTGGGTTCGCTGTGGCAATTCTGGTTACCTGACCAGACGGCGACGTGCGACACTGGTCACCTGACCAAACGAAGACGTGGCGATACTGGTCACCTGACCAAACGGAGACGTGGCGATACTGGTCACCTGACCAAACGGAGACGTGGCGATACTGGTCACCTGACCAAACGGAGACGTGGCGATACTGGTCACCTGACCAAACGGAGACGTGGCGATACTGGTCACCTGACCAAACGGAGACGTGGCCATTTGGCAATCTCAAGAAACGGAGACGTGGCTGTATTGGTCACCTGTCCAAACAGAGACCTAGCGATACTGGTCACCTGACCAAACTTAGACGTGGCCATTTGGCAATCTCAAGAAACGGAGACGTGGCTGTATTGGTCACCTGTCCAAACAGAGACCTAGCGATACTGGTCACCTGACCAAACGCAGATGTGGCGGCACCGGTCACCTGACCGGACTTGGTAATTCGTGGGAGCGTCCCTCTGCGCTGGTATTGTCGAAGCACAAGAATAACAAGGGCGACAAGCGGCCCGGGTGGGATTTTGTGCCCAACGCCGACGACTGGGCGGAGCTCGACGCGATGAACGAGCAGGCAGACCGGGAGGCGGATGCAATGGCGCGATCGGGTACATAACACTCGCCACGTCATCCGCTGCGTTGATCCGTGGCGCGAACCCTCGTCTGTTGTGTTAAAGGACCTCCTGTGACGTGGCGAGCACCGGCACAACATGTGGTGGATGATGTGTTGATACCGCCACACTACGCGGTGTATGACGTGGCGAGCACCGGTACACTATGGGGTGGATGACGCTGGGAGCTCAAGTACACTACGCGGAATATGACGCGGCAGGCATGATTGGCTGGTCCTATTCTGAGGCGGGGCAGCTGGCGAGCGCCTCGCTGGCGTACCTCGGGCCGGCTTCCATGGACCCGTCCAAGGCACCGGCGCCGGAGCACGCCTCTGCTCCGGCTTCGGTTCTGACTGAACGCACCAACCACGCTGGCAGCGGCGACGGCGCCGCGGCGGCCGCGGGGGAGCAGGATCAGGAGGACGGGGAGGACGGCGGCGATTGGGAGCAAAACGTTTGCCGCACAACGAAGATCCGCCGCATGCGGCGCATTGCGCGGAAGCAGCAGCAGGAGGAGGCAGGGACTGATGGATAATGCTCGCCACGTCATCAACACGTATCACGAATCCTCGTTTATTGAGTCAGACGGCATCCTATGATGCGGCGAGCACTATCTATCAGTCCCTAGGAGGAGGAGGCAGCGGCGCATGCGGCGCAGGCGGTGGTGGACGCCGCGGCCAACGCCGAGAAAACAATCGCACTCAACGAGCAGGCCGACGCCTCCGCCGGCAGGGGCTCACGCTTGTCCCATTCTCACCTGTTTTTGAGCCGCTTTTGTCACTGAAACTGCAGCGTACCCAACAAAAAGTGCTGATGTTAAACTCAGTGTCGGGTTTGGTATCGAAGTTCTGGTATCGAATCCCGTTCGACCAATCAGAACTGTCCATTTCCAAGATCCCACCGACCGACTCGCCGAAGGTCCGACCGGGTTACGATCCTTGAGTCAATAGACCGTCGATTTCGAGGAGATAAGAGGGACATGTCCCTCCTACACTGAGTTTAAGCCGAGAAGTGGACGATGGTAAGCCCCTGGCCGCCGCGTATTTCAAGTCAGCGCCGGGGGCTATCCCGGAGGGGGCCGAGGACGCAGACGCCGCGGAGGATGGGGCTGCAGAGGCAGCGGGGCAGCACGGGGCGGAGGTGGGGGCAGACAACGATGTCCACCACGTCAATCACCATACCATTCACCACATAGTGTATCGGTGCTTGCCACGACATTTCCCCCACTGTATACCGGTGAACACGTCATCCATCAGGTGTTGAAACCTTATCTATTGCGGATTTAATGTACATCGTGTGACGTTCACTCCAACGTTTGCTTGGCCCGAGGCGGAGGGTATCGGCAGAGCTGAGGATGGCGGGGAGTTGGAGGAAGGGGCGGATGATGGAGAGGAGGGAGAGGAGGGGGAAGAGGAGGAAGAGGAGGAGGAGGAGTCGGAGGTGTTTGTGTCATCAGTGGTGGTCCTGACGGCGGACTACGCGATGCAAAACGTGATTCTGCAGATGAACATGCGGCTGCTGGCAGGGGCTTCCACTCGTCCTCTTTTCAGCTCAACCTAAGCCGTTCTTGGGCACTGCACCACTGGAACCACCCGTCGTGTCCCTCTAATGGTGTTTACGTTGAGCCGAAAGGTGGACGAGTGTAAGCCCCTAGCTGCTGACGCCCGACGGCATGCGTATCACCAACCTGCGCCGCTGGGTAGGGCCTGGTATCACTGCAATCCACGTTCAGTCAACCTGGTAGGCCTCTATTTGACACAGGATATGCGTCCATTTGATACCAGGTATGCCTCCATTTGATACCAGATATGCCTTCATTTTAGTCCAGGAATCCATGTTTTACAAACATTCATCGAGCCCCAACGTGCTTATCATAGTGCGAATTAACCCTCTCTGCCCTTATAAGCGGACAGACCCGAAAGTAATCAGGCGTGCCTTCATTCGATACTAGTGTGCCTCCATTTGATAGCGGGCCTTACCTGGAGGTGTTGCGGTGCCACGCGTGCGGCGACGTGACGCGCCAGGTGACGCGCGTGTTCTGCCCCAAGTGCGGCAACAATGCCTTGCAAAAGGTGGAGCACACGGCAGGGGCTTGTAGTAATTTATTTTTGCCGTGGCTCCATCTCAGTACCTTCGTCGATCGAGACTAAATGTGTTGAAATAAAAAATCCTACCATATCAGGGGCTTACACTCGTCCACCTTTCGGCTCAATCTGAAAGACTGACGCCACCCAGCGTGTTTTGCAAAAAGTGCTTATGTTGAACTGAATAAGTTGACGAGCGTAAGCCCCTGCCATACGGTGACGGCGGAGGGCGTGGAGCAGTTCGGTGTGCGCCGCAAGCACGTGCTGCGCGGCACGCGGTAGGGCCTCCCATACATTGCTCGCCACGGCGGGGCAGGGCGAAAGCCTGGTGCCTCCTTATGCACTCGGAATCATGTCTCCTCTCTCTCCTCCTAGACATTGCTCGCCACGTCACAGGATGCCGTTGTACGCAAGACAGCATATTTGAGAGTCCGTCGGGTGACTTGGCGGGCAATGAGCCTGGCAGATGCTGCTCGCCACGTCTCAGGATGCCATTTAACTCAAGACACAATATTGCAAATTCCGTTGGATGAGGTGGCTCGCAATATTTGCCAGGCCCGAGCACACGGTTCTCGCTGGCCATGCCCAAGGGCGGGCGCAAGGAGAAGCAGCCCATCCTGCGGGAAGATCAGCTCATCGGTAAGGACCAGTGAAAAGTGCTGCGTCATCCACCGCACAGTGCACCGGTGCTCGCTTCTTCATCCCCGGTGCTCGTCGCGTCATCCACCACATAGCGTACCGCTGCTCACCGCATCATTCACCGTACAATGTACCGGTACTCGCCACGTCATCTGGCACTCTGAGACCCCCGCTTATTGAGACAGATGATATAGTATGACGAGGCAAGAAATTTTCACCAGTCCCTGCTCATCGGCATGCGCGGCCCAAAGAAAAACCACGACGAGGACGTTTTCCTGCCGGAATACAACGAGGAGAGCTTCGCGGGGGGCAGTCGCGGGCAGGGCCTTACACTCGTCCACTTTTCAGCTCAACCTGAGCCGTTCCGGACACAAATAGGACCCTAAACACCCCTCAATACCCCTGAACACCCGCTAAGCACCCCTCAAACAGCCCCTAAACACCCCTTACACAACCCCTAAATGCACCCCCTATCCCACAGAAAGCGCTTTCGTTGAGCCGAAAATTGGACGAGTGTAAGCCCCTGGTCGCGGGGCGCAGCCGGGGACGGCGCACCTGTATCACCAGCGACAGATGGTGGATGCTAATAGCAACCTTAAGAAGGTGGGGATGCGTTACAGCGCTCGAAACGTCGTCCACAATCGCATTTGAAGCCCCGTTTCTAGACTTAGAGGCAGAGAGAGTCGCTTCTGCGTGTATGAGGAGGCACCAGGATTTCGCCCTGCCCCCCGTGAGAGAAAGGGATGATTACGCGTGTATATGAAGGCACCAGGCTTTCACCTTGGACTCCGTGCGTGTATTGAGTAACATGTCGTTGTGTGACGCGGCCAGAGCTAATTTTCTGGCCCTGCCCGAAGAACCCGAATGAGCGGCGCTTTGTGCGGACCAACCGCCGGAAGTGAGCGGCAATGCTTGGTCAGGGTACATGCATGTGCGGAGTTGAACAGGGTTGCGTCTCGGCGCGGGGCCGCGGGAGCACATGAATGCTTATACGCAGTTGCGACCGATGCGTTGGCGCTCGGCGGTAGAGTGAGAGTTGCTTCAGGCTAGTAATCATTTGATTTAGACATGACAACATAATTTCATACATACATGCACAGTGCTCATTATATTGGGTACCATGATAAAAGCGCGGGGTGATTGAGCTACAGGAACACACTATGTTGACTTCTATAATGAATGCTGTTTTGGCACCACTCCTCGTATAAATCTGTTTCAGATGGAGCACTCAGTGAACTGATGACGGAACGGGCACGCCAGCGCCCTTCAATATCTCCGCGACGTACTTTTTCTTCTCCACCCTCCCTCTCAACTCACCCCACTCGAACCACGGCACGGTGACCACCGCATGGTGGCGCGCCTGATGAGGAACAGGTCGCGCAGCTCCGTGCGCACGTTCCTCGTCGAGGTGCGCGACTCGCCGACCGGTGCACCCCCGGCGCCGCGCACAGCGATGTTAATGAAATGATACGGCCCGTCAACCTCCAGCGCGACGTCGCCGTCGGGCAGGTACACGTCGACCGAGAAGTAGCCGTCGCCCGTGAGGCGCTCCATCGCGTGAGGAACGCCGAGCTCGCCGATGATTGAAGCGATCTCTGCGTGCAACTTGGACACCGTGAAGTCGTCTCGGACGTTGCGCTTCCACGCCGCCTTTGCCTCGTGCATGATCCACGGCGGAAACGTCAGCTCTCCCGCCACGTCTCTGACGCCGCCCACCAAGAACTCAGTGTGCATCAGGTACGCGTGGAACAAAATATACAGATCCATATCCTTCAAAGAATCCATATCGAACCAACCAGCCATCTGCCATAGCGAGGGATAGCACGCGGGGAGCGGAGCACCTCGCGTGACCGCCAATGTGATCTATCTATAAAGCGCTTAACTCAGTAACTAGAGTATACGCGCGCTAACCTGACTAGATGCTAAAGATGAAATGGCATGAGCGCCCGCGGCGAGAATCTCCAACGGTGGGGGCATTTAACCATCGCACTCACACCTACAACTCTAACATCTTCCTCGAAAGGGTAGCGCATGGCCTTAAGTAATCCGTCGGCTCAGCCTAGCGTTGTCGTTCCCAAACTCCGCGTCCGACGGTTTGCGGACCCAGCACG
>Ga0307489_10000214_pt1 | contig 32598 bp, 47 predicted proteins | sample SB12metaG_FD_202247 | JGI IMG/M metagenome (GOLD analysis project Ga0307489, IMG submission 202247) | Sea-ice brine microbial communities from Beaufort Sea near Barrow, Alaska, United States - SB 1.2 | ecosystem: Environmental > Aquatic > Marine > Coastal | place: USA: Alaska | collected... | reverse complement strand
TGAACGAGTGTAAGCCCCTGCCGTGGACAGCACAGCGTACATCATGGGGATGTTATCGATGACCGCGGACAGGAGGCCGAGGTGTAGCGGCGCAAGTTGAATTTGAAAGCAAAGTTTGGACGCGGTTCATCATATTATGGTTTCAAGCGCTTAGTTCCAGGCGCTTTCAACTTGGGTTTCAAAGGGTCAACCCAACCTGCACCGCCCTACCGAGGCAGATGTTGGCCACGTCGGGCCCCAGGTTGAAGCGGCGCACGTCGAATTTGAAAGCAACTTTTGAAAGCAGGTTATCACATTTCGGTTTCAAGCGCTAGTTTCCAGGCAGTTTCAACATGGGATTGATAGGGTCAACCTGCACGGCCTCACCAGGTGTGTGTATGCCGCGGTGCTCAGCGCGTCCAGATACCAGGGGCTTACACTCGTCCACTTCTGTAGCTCAACGTAAGCACTTTCTGTGGGATACTCTGGTTGATGTCAGTCTGGCAATTGAGAAAACGGCCCAAGTTGAGCTGAGATATGGACGAGTGTAAGCCCCTGCCAGATACCCGAGCACGCCCAGCCCTAGGGCCTAACAGATATTGCTCCCACTTCATATAGGATACCATTCAACGATCGTACCAGAACGAGGGTCTAAGTGCATGTCGAGCACCGGTACACCATGTGGTGGATGAAGTAGCGAGCACCGGTACATTATGTGTTGGATGGCGTGGCGAGCATGTGGCAGGCAACGTATGCACTACGCAGTTTTTCAGGTTACCTGAAATGGCGGTTGCCAATTCTTGAGAAATAGAAGGTCGAATCGCCATATTGTACGATTGTATGGCAAATCTGACCGTCTATTTACTCAAGGTCTCAAATTCGAGACGCGTTGACCGCAATTTGAGGTACCCTGGAAGACTGCGAAGCATGTCCCTGCCCAGGCCGCCCACGCACATGATGACGCCGTAGAAGAAGATGAGCGTATCCCACTCCGTCTGCTCCAGCCGCTTGAAGATGTCTAGTGGTCGCCCTCCACCCAGGGGCTTACACTCGTCCACTTTTCGGCTCAACGTAAGCGCTCTCTGTGGGATAGGGGGTGCACTTAGGGGTTGTCTAGGGGATGTTTGGGAGGTATCAGGGACTTTAAGGGGAGGCTCAGGGTGTATTTTGTATCTGAAACGGCTCAAGTTGAGCCAAAAAGTGGGCGAATGTAAGCCCCTGCCGCGACCGCGATTGTGCGACACCCCCCCCCCCCCACCCCCACCGCCGCCGCTGCCGCCGCCGCCGCCCTTCGCAGCCGCCACCACCCAGGGGCTTACACTCGTCCCCTTTTCAGCTCAACGTGAGCACTTATTGTCCCATGTGTTGGGGTGCTTTGCTGAGTTCAGCGACAAGAACAGCTCAGGTTGAGCAAAGATGTGGACGAGTGTAGGCCCCTGCCACCACCCCGCGCTCGCTAAGCTCCACCCCGTCCTCGTCCTCCCCCTCCCGCCGCATGCCCCGGCTCTTCCACCACCCGAACACCTTCAACAGCCCCAGCCCAGGGGCTTACACTCGTCCACCTTCCAGCTCAACGTAAGCGCTTTCTGTGGGACAGGAAGTGCTTCTAGGGGTTCTTTAGGGGGTCGTTGAGGGGGTGTTAAGGGGGTATTAGGGGGTATCAGGGGGTATTACGGGTTATTAAGGGTTTATTCTGAGTGGGAAACGGCTCAGGTTGAGCCGAGAAGTGGACGAGTGTAAGCTCCTACCCCAGCCCCGTCATCATTCCAAGCACGGGCGGCAGGTGCGCGTAGGAGTGGAAGCACGCCGTCATTACCACAGTGCAGGGGCTTACATTCGTTCACTATTCAGCTCAACTTGAGCGCTTTTTATGGGATAGGGGATGCGCGTAGGGGGGTTGTGTAGCCCGTGCTAAGGGGGTGTTCAGGGTGTGTAGGGTGTTTTGTGTGTGTGTCAGACACGGCTCAAGTTGAGCTGAAACGTGAACGAGTGTAAGCCCCTGCCACAGTGCCGAGAAAGAGCAGGATTACCTCGATGGCGCCGGGTTGGAGGCGGACGGTCTCACCCTCGTCCTTGGTGTAGCGGTGCAAGTTGAATTTGAAAGCAAAGTTTCAAAGCGCATCATCACACGTTGCTTTCAAGCGCTGAATGGTGCATAGGGGGCCTCCCCCATATATCAGAGTGAGGGAATCATGGTCCATAGGGGGCCTCCCCAATTTACGAAGCCAATGCGCTTTCGACACCGGGGGGGTCAGCTGATCTCAACCTGCACCGCCCTACCTTGGGCGGAAGCGCGTCCTTGACGGAGTGGCGCACGTAGAACTCGAAATCAAAGTTTGAAAGCAGTTCATCATGGTTTAGTTTCAAGCGCTTAGTTCCAGGCGGTTTCAACTTTGGTTTCACAGGGCCAACCTGCACCGGCCTACCTTGATGAACGGGTTCATGAGCGCGGCGGGCACCAGCCAGTTCACCGCCCACCAGGGTCTGACAATCGTACCCATTTTAGCTTAACTTGAGTGATACTGGTACCTGCCAGTCGTCACCTTCGAGGGATTGCTGCCAGTCGTTTCAGAGACACAACAGCGTACGCTGAGCTAAACAGGGAAGGGTACGAGTGCACTCTTTAAATGATGTTCCGTACCGACCCAGGAACCTGGAGGCTGGGTGTGTTTTGGGAGCGGACGTGCGCTAAAATCGCCCAAAATCGATCGAAACCGCCCAAAATCGCCTCGTACAGAGCTCAGATCCTCCGGAGCGACTAGGGTGCGTACCGGGCTCGGAACATTATTAAAGAGTGCACTCGTAATGTGCGGCCCTGCCGCGGCAGGTATGAGCAGCTTAGGGAACTCGCCCAACGCCAGCTTGCCCTTCTGCCACACCATGAGCCAGGGGCTTACACTCCATCCCATTTCCGCTCAACTTGAGCTTATTTTGCCCCTTTCCGCTCAACTTAAGCTTACTTTGTCCCCCGTATAACCCAAATTAAGCCGTGGATGTGGCCCGAAGGTGCTCAAGTTGAGCGCTAACGTGAGCGATGTGGGCCGAAGGTCCTCAAGTTGAGCTGTGAAGTGAGCGAGTGTAAGCCCCTGCCATGAGCGTGGTGAGGTCGCCGAATGGGCTGAACGCGCCGCCCGCATTGGCCGCCACCACCATGTAGCGCCGCAACTTGAGTTTGAAAGCAGAAGTTGAACGCAGTATGTCACACTTTAGTCTCAAGCGCTCAGTTCCAGGCGGTTTCAACTTGGTTGTCATAGGGTCAACCTGCACCGTCCTACCACGATGTTGACGCAGCACATGGCGATGTACTCGTGCTCCCCGTGGCCTAGGTGTAGCGGCGCAAGTTGAAATTGAAAGCAAAGTTTGAAAGCGGTTAGTCACATTCTAGTTTCAAGCGCTGTAACCGGGCGCGGTTTCGAGTCGGGTTTGATAGGGTCAACCTGCACCGCCCCACCCAGGTGCGACACCACCGCTCCCATGATGTAGCGGCGCATGTTGAATTTGAAAGCAACATTTGAAAGCGTTTCATCATGTTTTGGTTTCAAGCGCTTAGTTCCAGGCGGTTTCAACATGGGTTTGATCGGGTGAAGCTGCACCGGCCTACCATGAGCACCGCGGTGGTGAGGTTGTCGGCGATGGGCGATAGCCAGAACGCCATCAGGCCTGTCACCAGGGGCTTACACTCGTCCAGTTTTCAGCTCAACTTGAGCACTTTGTGTGGTCAGGAGATGCATCAAGGGGGTGTATAGGCGGTGTTTGGGGGTGTTTAGGGGGTGTTCGGGGGTATTAGGGGGTGCTCAGGGTGCGTTTTGTGACAGAAACGGCTCAGGTTGAGCTAAAAAGTGGACGAGTGTAAGCCCCTGCCCGTCACCCAGAAGCAGGTGCGGTAGCTGAACCCCCCGTCCACCAGCCAGCAGCGAGGGGCAGGTTTAGGGTTTAGAGTTTAGGGTTTACAAGGGTTGGGTTTAGGGGGGTTGGGTTTAGGGTTTAGAGTTTAGGGGTGAGGGTTTAGGGTTACACGCACACACTGCCCGCGTGGTCATCCACACGCATTTTGCTCCCTCGTTTCTTGACTTAAATTGCATCCTCTGACGTGGCGAGCAAGAGCAATTTCCGCCGGGCCGTACCACGAGCGCATGCAGTAAAACCTAAACCTTAAAAAAACCCTAAAACCCCAAACCCTGAGAACCCGATATATGCCGGGGCGTACCAGGAGCGCATGCGGGCGAAGACGTTGAGGTGCTGCATGGTGTAGCGCCGCAAGTTGAATTTGAAAGCAATGATTCAAGGCGGTTCACCATATTATAATTTCAAGCGCTTAGTTCCAGGCGCTTTCAACATGGGTTTGATAGGGTCAACCTGCACCGCCCTGCCATGGTGTTGATGAACGTCATGGCGCAGAGCAGGAACAGGAAAACCTCCACAAACTCCGTCAGGTTGTGCCGCGCCGCCTGCGTCCACGGGCTTACACTCGTTCACTTTTCAGCTCAACTTGAGCTGTGTCTGACACACACAAAACACCCTACACACCATGAATACCCCCTGACAACCCCTTAACACGGGCTACACAACCCTTACGAGCACCCCCTATCCCATAAAAAGCGCTCAAGTTGAGCTGAGAAATGAACGAGTGTAAGCCCCTGCCTGCGTCACCAGCGCCACGGAGTGCCCCTCGCAGCAGGGTCATTGGAGTTTAGGGTTTAGGGTTTAATGTTTAGGGTTTGGGGTTTGGGGTTAAGGGTTTCGGTCCCGGGAGGGTCATTGCCAACAAGCAATCGAACGACGTTAGATCGACGAAAAATCCTGGTGAACGTCGCGGGCACCATCACACTATGCGGTGGATGACGTGGCGAACACTGATACAATGTGCGGTACATGATATGGCGAGTACAGGTACACCTTGTGGTGGCTCCGGTAGACTATGTGGTGGATGACGTGGCGAGCACCGGTACACTATGTGAGGGATGAGCGCCCTGTTGATGACCGCTGCTGCCCTCCTCTCACAGGATTACCTGCAGAGAGAATGGCTTCAGAGCTCTCATTTAATTACACCTGACGCTGGCTCCAATTTGAATACCCCAAATTTTAATAAAAGATACCCCCCCCATTTTGATGCGCACCCTGCCTTGTCGCGGTAACCGAGCGCGACCAGCACCCAGATGATGCCCGCCGCCACCGTGATAGGTATCGACTTCTTGAACCCCTGCCCGATGTAGTCCTCCAAGCAGGGGCTTGCACTCGTCCACTTTTCAGCCCAATCTGAGCCGTTTCTGACACAAAATACTCCCCATACACCCCCTAATACCACCTAACACGCCCTGAAGACCCCTCAAACTACCCTTAGAGGCACCCCCTGTCCCACACAAAGTGCTTACGTTGAGCTGAGAAATAGACGATTGTAAGCCCCTGCCTCCAAGATGGCCAGCACGTAGCCGATGACAAAGACGACCAGGGCAAGGATGCCGTGCTGTAGCGGCGTACGTTGAATTTGAAAGAGAAAGTTGAAAGCATGTCATCATATTTTGGTGTCAAGAGATTAGTTCCAGGCGCTTTCAACTTGAATTTGATAGGTTCAACCTGCACCGCCCCACCGTGCCACGTGCGCGTCAGGTCCTTGTTTCGATGCGACTTCAGGTGCGCTCGTCCTGGTTGTAGCGGCGCAACTTGAATTTGAAAGCAAAACTTGAAAGCAATTTATCATATTTTAGTTTCAAGAGCTTACTTTCAGGCGCTTTCAACATGGGTTTCATAGGGTCAACCTGCACCGCCCTACCTGGTTTGTTCAGCGTGTTGTGCAACGACGGTGACAGCTTGTGGCCGCTGTGAGACACCGCCGGGTGAGCGTCGGTCCTCGCCTTGCCCACCGCCACCGCCCCCGCCCCTGCCACCGCTCCCGCCCCCGCTCCCGCCCCCGCTGCTCCCGCCGCCCCCGCCGCTCCCGCCTCCCCCGCCTCTACTACCGCCCCCACCGCCCCGCCGGCGGCCGCGGCAGCGGCGCCGGCAGAGAGCGTCTTGGTATTGCCGACGACCGATTGCAAATCGGCATCGCTGCCCTCGCCGCCGCCGCCGCCGCCCTCGCCGCCGTCGCCACCCTCACCGCCATCGCCGTCGCCCCCCTCGCCACCTTCGCCGTTGGCAGCCGACTCCTCCTGCGCCACCTCCACCTTCAGGCTCTCCGCCAATCAGGGGCTTACACTCGTCCACTTCTCAGCTCAACTTGAGCCGTGTCTGTCACAAGAAAACACCCTACACACCCTACACACCCCCTAAAACCCCATAAAACGGGCTACACACCGCCTACGCGTTCCCCCTATCACATACAAAGCGCTCAAGTTGAGCTGAAAAGTGGAGGAGTGTAAGCCCCTGCCGCCAACCTCTCCGCATACGACGGCGCCGTGTGGTTGCTGTCATACATCGCCTTCACGATGTCCTCCGGGTTGTAGTGGCGCAAGTTGAATTTGAAACGAAAGGTTGAAACCAGTATGTCACATTTTAGTTTCAAGCGCTTAGTTCCAGGCGGTTTGAACGTGGGGTTCATAGGGTCAACGGGCACCGCCCTACCGGGTTGGCGGGTATCAGGCTGCCCTTGCTGTAGCAGCGCAAGTTGAAATTGAAAGCACAGTTTAAGAGCGGGTCGTCAAATTTCAGTTTCAACCGGTCATATCCAGACGCTTTCAACGTGGGTTTGATGGGGTCAACCTGCACCGCCCTACCTTGCTGGGAAACACCAAGTTCTCCGTCTCGAACAGTGCCACGCCCGTCATCAGGGGCTTACACTCGTCCACTCTTCGGCTCAACGTAAGCGCTTTCTGTGTGATGGGGGGTGCATTCAGAAGTTGTTTGAGGGGTGTTTAGCAGTTGGTAGGGGGTATAAGGGGGTGTTTAGGGTGTATTCTGTGTCAGAAAGGGCTCAGGTTGAGCTGAAACGAGTGTAAGCCCCTGCCCGTCATGAGGCACGCCAAGGCCGCCAAGGAGAGTCACAGCACACTTGTTAACGTTAGAGCTCATTTTGAGCAACTCTAGGACACAATCATGAGTTAGTTTGGGTTATACGCTGGACTGAGGAGCTCAAGTTGAGCTGAAATGGGAACGAGTGTGAGCCCCTGAGCACCATCCAACAGCTTTCGGGTGTGAGACACCGTGGACCATCGAACTGCCATGCATGTTTGCACGCTGTGCAATCATTCAGCCTAGATTATGCTCTGCAGTACACACACGCACTCTTACACATCTTTCGGCCTAGTCTGTTTTTGAATACGAGTACCAGTACACGCACACACTCACACACCGCACAACCCTTCAGCCCATTGCTTTTCAAAGGACACACAACACTGATACATGATGATCGTACATACAATATTCAAATGCCCACACGGAGTTTGGATGTTGACCCCCCAACGCCAGGTGCTCGCCGGGGGCTGACATCGTTCCGAATTCAGCTCAACTTGAGCTCTTCTGTCCATCGTGTAACCCGACCCAACTCATCAATGTGTCGTGGAGTTGCTCAAGTTGAGCTCTAACGTGAAGGAGTGTAAGCCCCTGGTGCTCGCCCCAACCATGAATACGAGACCGGCGAAGCTGCGGTTGTGCTCGATCAGGCGCGCGAACTGCGCGGCGCTGACGGGCATCGCCATCGGCGGCGCCTTGGCGTCGCGCTGCTTGTCGTGCAGCGCGCGCGGGCGCTAGGGACCGCAATGGCCAACATAATCTGAGCAGTTTGCGCATAGTGCACCCTGCGCATTCACATTCACCCCCGCCCTCCTCGTCCGTGTACCAAGCGACAGAAGCGGAAGGCAAGAGTGCCACTGGCGGCGTACGTTCAGAGGTGTCGATGGGTCACCAGAAACCACAAGTTGTGGCGACATGGTCACCTGAACAGACGAGGGCAGAGCACGGGGCGCGGGGGCTGATGGGGTAGGTGCCTAAATATTTGAGGGGGAACGAAGATAGTGCCGATATGCGCGCTTTGGTTTGGCCGCTGCGAGGAATCGATAGCGCAATCGGCAGCCCGCGCGGTGGCTGATCGATCGGCACCGCGGGGGCGGCGTCGAACCGCGGCGCGAACTGCGGCGCGCGTGCGTGGCGATGCATACCTGGGCGAAGGGGGTCCACGAGGATTTTATACAAGAAAAATAAAATGCGACGGGCACCACACTCGTGCGGAGACCCTACCTTAGGCGACGACATGCTCGTCATGACGCAGGCCAGGAGCGCGCGCCCGGCTCTGAATGGGGCTTTGGCTACAGCGATGACCGAACGTCGGAGGCTTGCGCGACACGATCGTTTGGGGCGCATTCAGAGGACGCTTGCCATGTCTGGGCAGCGGCAACAGCTACAGCTCGCAACACAGCCGTGCTTCAGTGCTCACACTTGAATCACAGTGGACGAGGCACCTTTGGTGAACTTATACGGGTATGCTTCGGTCGCCCCGGACCAGACACTAAGATGTGGGATGCGCACGCGCGTGTGCGTGCCTTGGACCCTGCGTGCCTGGGCAGACATCATCATCTTCAGTACCCTTCTATACCATGCATCATACGAGTCTGGAGGCGCAAATCCAGCTGGCGCAAATATAAATAGCCAGGGATGGCTGAGCTCCGAAGCGTCGTCCACGGCGGCGGCTCATACACACGGCGCGCTTCGGGGGAGGAAGCAAGGGGGGCGACTGCGTCATGGCGGTTGACGGGGAGGCCGCGGGTGCGGCGTCGCCGGCGGCGGGGGTGGCGCAAGGGGGGGTCGGTGGCGTGGCACCACCGGACGCATTCTCGGATGGAGCGGTGGCGTCGTCGGCGGCGCAGCCGTCGGCAGCGGAGCGGCTGCTGGCTGGCGGCGCGGCGGGGGCGCTGTCCCGCTTCACCACGGCGCCCATGGACCGCGTCAAGCTGCTGTTCCAGATCAACGCCGTCAACACCAACTTTACGCTCTCCACTGCGATGTGCGCGGGCAAGCGGATCGTCCGGGAGGAGGGCGTGTGGCAGGGGCTTACACTCGCTCACTTCAGAACTCAACTTCAGGACCTTCGGGACACATCGCTCACGTCAGAGCTCGACTTGAGCACCCTCGGGACACCTCCACGGGTTAATTTGGGGCATATGGGAGACAACGTAAGCTTAAGTTGAGCGGAAAGGGGCAAAGTAAGCTCAAGTTGAGCGGAAATGGCAACGAGTGTAAGCCCCTGGCGTGTGGGCGCTGTGGCGCGGCACGGGCGCCGCCGTCACGCGCATCCTCCCCTACTCCGCCTTCACGTTCACGGCGTTCCCCGCGTACAACAACATCATCGCCTCCGCCGTGGGCGCGCCCGAGGGCGGCAACCTCTCCACGCGGTTCGCCGCGGGTGCGCTGTGCGGCGGCACCGCCACGGTACTCACCTACCCTCTGGACCTGTTGCATGCGCGGAGTGCCGCGCATTCCCCGGGGTCGAGGCCCCTGCGGCCCCTCCCCTACGCCACCAGCGGCATCACCGCCCCCTCGGGCTTCACGGGCTCCATCCGGCACCTCATGGGCAGGGGCTTACACTCGTCCACTTTTCGGCTGAACGTAGGCGCTTTCTGTGGGATGGAGGATGCACTTAGGCGTCGCGTAGGGGGTGTTTAGGAGGTTTTAGGGGGCATTAGGGTGTGCTATGTGTCAGACACGGCACATGTTGAGCTAAAAAGTGGACGGGTGCAAGCCCATGCTCATGGGCGTCGTGGAGGCGGGCGGCGTGCGCTCGCTGTATGCCGGGCTGGGGCCCGCGATGATGGGCATCGTGCCGTACGGCGGCAAGGGCCTTACACTTGCTCACTTCAGAGCTCAACTTGAGGTCCTTCGGGACACATCGCTCACGCTAGAGCTCAACTTGAGGTCCTTCGGGACACATCCACGGTTTAATTTGGATTATATGGGGGACAAAGCAAGCTTAAGTTAAGCGGAAAGGGGCAAGGTCAGCTCAAGTTGAGCAGAAATGGGAACGAGTGTAAGCCCCTGCACTGCGGCATCTCCTTCGCCACGTTCGAAACCATCAAGGCGATGTATGGTCACGGCAAGGTAGGGTGGTGCAGGTTGGCTCCATCAAACCCACGTTGAAAGCGCCTGGAATCAATCCCTTGAAACTGTTATTTGATAAACTGCTATCAATTTTGCTTCAATGTTGCTTTCAAATTCAACTTGCGCCGCTACAGCAAGGAGTGGGACGCCGACGAGATGCCGCTCACGCACAAGCTGGCGGCTGGCGGCAGGGCCTTACATTCGTTCACGTTAGAGCTCAACTTGAGCAACTCCAGGACACATTCATGAGTTAATTTGGGTTATCCAGTGAACAGAGGAGCTCAAGTTGAGCTGAAATGGGAAGGAGTGTAAGCCCCTGGCGGGCGGCGTCGCCGGGCTCATCGCGCAGACGGCCACGTACCCGCTGCACATCGTGCGCCGCCGCATGCAGGTGCACGGCAGGGGCTTACTCTCGTCCACTTTTCAGCTCAACGTTAGAGCTTCATGTGGCTCAGGGGGTGCCTTGATGGGGTGTTTAGGGACACTTTTCGGGGTGTCAGGGGTGTTTGGCAGTGTTTAGGGTTTGTTTTTGTGGCAGATACTGCTCAGGTTGAGCTGAGAAATGGACGAGTGTAAGCCCCTGGTGCACGGGGGCCACTCCAAATTGTACGCGTCCGCGTGGGCTGGGCTGGTAGAGCCTGCCAGATGCTGATGTTGTGCGCCACATCATAGGATGTCGTTTAACTCAAAACGCGTGCACAATGCGTGCACAACGCGTTCAGAATGCGTTCACAATGCGTTCACAATGCGTTCACAATGCGTTCACAATGCGTTCACAATGGGACACAATGCGTTGGATGACGTAGTAGAAAATGGAAATGTCTACCAGGCCGTACATGCTGGTGACGATATACCGGCAAGAGGGGGTGGTCAACGGGCTATTTAAGGGGGTCAGCCTAACGTGGATTAAGGGCCCGCTGGCGGCCGCCATCGGGTTCACGGCGAACGACTACTTACTGAAACTGGGGGTGCCCGCGGCGCATCGCGCGATGGATGACCACGCAGCGGCGCCGCCCGCCCCGACGCCCGTCACGTGCAATGAGGACAAACAAGCCAGCGATGAGGGGGTACCCCAGTGGGGGTGGCTGGAGTCTCTAATCGCTGGCGGCGTGGCCGGCGCCATCTCCAAGGCAGGTCCTGCCAGATATTGCTCGCCACGTCATAGGATCAGGGTTCGAATTGGGAATTGGGTGACGTCCCGATTTGGTCCGGCAGCTTGGTCCTGTGGCCGGATCCGGCTGATTTCTGGGCGTTTTTGGGCGTTTCGGGGGTGTTTTTGGGCTAATTTGGACGTTTTCTAGCGCGCGCGAGCGTGCGCACGCCCGGGTCAATTCCGGGAGGTTCAGTATCCGCACAGATTCTGCGGAACCGGCACAACATTCGCACAGATCCGCCGGATCTGGGGTGCCGGATCCGCCGGATCCGGCGCTAATACGAGCCGTGCATAGGATGCCAGTCGCCTCAAGACACGAAGATTCACAATACTTTGGATGACGTGGCGAGCATTATCTGATGCCAGGCCCTACGCTCCGACGACCATTGCACCGGGCGACCGGGTGAAGATCATCTACCAGGTGGACCCCAAGCGGCCGTTCACCATGGCAGGGCGGTGCGGGTTGACCCTGTGAAACCCATGTTGAAACCGCTTGGAACTAGGCGCTTGGAACTGAAACATGATGGACTGCTTCCAAACTTTGCTTTCAAATTCAATTTGCGCCGCTACACCATGGGCGCGGCGGTGGGCACGGCGCGGGAGATCGTGCGCGGCGAGGGAGTGCAGGGCAGGGGCTTGCACTCGTCCACTTTTCAGCTCAACTTGAGCCGTTTTTGACACAAAATATACCCTCAGCACCTCCTGATACCCCCTAACAGCACCTTACCACCCCCTACGCAACCCCCAAACGCACCCCCTGGCCCATAGTCAGTGCTTACGATGAGCCGAAAAATGGACGAGTGTAAGCCCCTGGTGCTGGGGCTGTGGCGCGGCAACGGAGTGATGATGGCGCGGGTGATTCCCTACGCGGGTATCATGTTTCTGGCGTTCCCCAAGTACGAGGTGGCGGTGCAGTCGGCGGTGGCGTCGATGTTTGGACCGGGGCGGGGCGGGGCCGAGGACGAGGGATGGGGTAGAATAGCCGTGCGGCTCGCGGCGGGGTCAGGGGCGGGGGCGACGGCGACTGCGCTGACATACCCGCTGGATCTGTTGCGGGCCCGGTATGCGGCGGCGGGGATGGCGGGTATTGGAGCGGCGGCGGGCTTGGCGGCGGGGACGGCGGCGGCGGGAGCGGGAGCGGCGGCGGCGGCAGGCGTTGTAGCAGGGGAGGCTGGCGTGGCTGGCCCTTCGGCCGTTAGATTGGGGGTGGGGTTGGCGGCCGCCGGCGGTGCTGGTGCGGCGGCGGGGACGACGGGGGCGGCGGGGGCGGCTGTGGCAGTGGCCAGGGCGGCGGGGGCGGTGGCCGGGACAGCGGGGGCGGCGGGGGGGGCAAGGGGCGTGCAGGGTCAGTATAAGGCCGCGGTGCTTACAGATCTGTTGAAGATCCTGCAAAAAGACGGCCCGCGCGGGCTGTATGGCGGGATTACACCAACGCTGATCGGCATCATCCCGTACGCTGGAATCTCCTTCGCCACCTTTGAAAGCCTTAAGGGCAGGGCCTTACACTCGCTCACTTCGGAGCTCAACTTAGGACCCTCGGGACACATCGCTCACGTTAGAGCTCAACTTGAGCACCTTCGGGTCACATCCACGGCTTAATTTAGGTCATAGTAAGCTTAAGTTGAGCGGAAAGGGGAAAGGTAAGCTCAAGTTGAACGGAAATGGGAACGAGTGTAAGCCCCTGCTGAAGGGCAGCTACCAGTCCCGGCAGAAGCGGGCAGCGGAGGAGGCGGGCTTACCTTTCGACGCTGAGACGGCAGAGCCGATGCCCGCCATGTTGAAGCTGGCATGCGGCGGCCTCGCCGGTTTGACAGCGCAATCGATAACGTACCCGTTGGACATTGTGCGGCGTCGGATCCAGGTAGTGGGGAAGGCGGGCGGGTACGGGGTAGGGTGGTGCATGTTGACCCTATCAAAACCCAAGTTGAAAGCGCCTAGATCTAAGCGCTTGACACTGAGATATGATTAACTGCTTTCAAGTTTCGCTTTCAAATTCAAGTTGCGCCGCTACAACGGGGGGTCGCCATGGAAGGCGTTGGTGCACATCGCTCGGACGGAGGGGGTGGTCGGCAGGGTCTCACACTCGTCCACTTTTCAGCTCAAGCTAAGCCGTTTCTGTCCCAAAGAACAGCTCGAACACCCCCTAATACCCCTCAACACTGCCAAAACAACCCCTCAACACTCCCTAAACAACCCCTAAACAACCCCTTTATGCACCCCCTATCCAACAGAAAGCGCTTACGTTGAGCCAGAAAGTGGACGAGTGTAAGCCCCTGGTGGTCGGTGGATTGTACAAGGGGGTCTCCATGAACTGGGTGAAGGGCCCCGTCAGCGTGGTAGGGCGGTGCAGGTCGACTCTATGAAATCCAAGTTGAAACCGCCTGGAACCAAGCGCTTGACACTGAAATGTGACGAACTGTTTCAAACTTTGCTTTCAATTCAACTTGCGCCGCTACAGCGTGGCGGTCTCGTTCTTTGTGAATGACAGCGTCAAGGGTTGGTTCAAACAGCTGCACGAAGACGGCTACCTCTAGTGCCTGGTATGTGAGCCGTAATTAATTACTTGGCTGCCAAGTACTCGGATGAGTTAGTAACTCGTCAGATCACTTACTTACTGATTCTACTTACTTAGCTAACAGGCCAGGCACTAGAGGTGGTGTTGGTAGTGGTGGTGGTTGGTGGTGGTGGTGGTGAGATCCACCCGATGGCGAGTGTGTAGACAGCAAGCGTCGGTTGCAAGGGAAGCGCTACCTCTAGTTGGTGGGCAGCGTCGGTTGTACAAGGGCACACACAATCGCTCCCCTAGTTTAGTCAGTAGGCGTTAGGTACTTCTTTAGGTTCATTATTAATTCCAAAAGGGCGGTGCGCTTGATCCAATCAATTTTCCGGAACTCCTCCATCATTCAATGCTTGTGAAACTTTGTTGGAGGCAATGGCAACGTACGGCGGAACAAATTGAGCGAGCCAAGCCGGCGGTGTCGTTAGGTTGCATTGAACGTGTCTCCAATATTGTCGCTCTATTTCGTACTTCGTAATTGCATCCCCTATCCCATACAGACACTTAGACACTGAGACACTCCACGCGGTAGGTACAACCATATATCACCCTAAACCCTAAACCCTAAACTCTATATTCTAAACCCTACATCTTAAACCCTAGGTCATTCAACGCATTTTGAACCCTCGTTTATTGCGTTGAATGGCATCTCTTGACATGGCGAGTGATATCTGCCGGGCCCAATTCCCCGCCACGGCATCCAACGCATTAGAACCCTCGTTTATTGAGTCGAACCGCATCCTATGACATCCTATGACATGGCGAGCAACATCTGAAATTGCGGAGAGGGTTGGTTAAGCTCACCATGTGAAACGCCTTGGGGCTCGATGATCGTTAAGAGAAAGAATCTGGCGGACCCTACCCCGCGGGACGGCGCCCCCGCCGCCGCCACCGCCGTGCGCAAGCCCGACGTCCCCATCGCCCGGGACTGGACCATCACGCTCGCCTGAGCTGCGAACATCTCGTTAATACCGTTTGGTCTTTTGTCAATATGTCAATGATTGATTACATTTTATGCATCATCACGCTCGCCTGAGCAGTAGCGGCCGCAACATTCTCTTCAATGACAATTTGTCTTTGGTCAAGTATGATGTTAACTCTTGTCATTCGCTCGCTCCGATTGTGAGCGTGCACATAAATTCACCAGGTCGACGTTCGCACGCATCGCACGCGGCTGGACCATCGCGCTGGCCTAATATATGAGTGCTGAGTTCATGAGTTCGTGCTCCTATCAGACATAAACCGTCGCTCTTCAACGTGCCTCCGCGCTCGGTTGAGTCGCACGGGCTGTGAAAGGAAATCTCATCAACAAGTATATGCCTACGTATGCAAGGCACGACCGGTTTGCTCCAATCACCCCTCCTCTCTTGTTATGAGTTCGGGCCTGTATAATCATGGCCGTTCACCCATTTGCCCATACCCATACCCCGCTTCTCTTCTCACCTCGAAGGCATGAGTTGGGGGCGTTGTTGCCCAGCGTGCACATTTTCAGCTCCCCGCTGAACCGTCACTCGGCGTTACTCTCGTGTAACGTGTGGAAGGTAAACAATCCTGGTCCTGACAGGCGCTACGGCGTTAAGGCTTCGATGGACCAAAATCAAGGAAAGAAGCTGAAAGACAACTGTAAATCAGCTGAAAATTTCCTAGGTGTCGAGACCGAGGTCAGACACGTGTCGTAAGCTCCAAGATTTAGCCACAAATTATGTACAGAACGTGTACAGCTTGACTCGGGAACGAATCTTTCCAAGAAGACACGTTGGCGCAGTAGGCAACCTGCCACCTCCCCACAGACCAAAACGGGGTTGAGGGCCACTCGTTGCGCGCAACCGTGTTGGGCCGACCTCGTGCATTGTGGCGACGCACATCATCAAGAGGCAGACCACACACCACCAACCACAACCCACGAGCTCAACACAACCCACGAGCTCAAACATGAAAACAGCGTCGAGCACCGTGCTCCCGACCCGCGCTATGTCGACTCACACGCCGCACGGCGTGCGGGTTGCCATCGCCGGCGGGGTTGCCGTCGTGGCAGGGCCTCTGGTCCGTCCATCTCCTCCGCCTCCTCCTCCTCCTCCTCCGCCGCCTCCTGCTCCTCCGCTTCCTCCTCCTCCTCCTCCGCCTCCACCTCCTCCAACTCGACCTCCACCTCCTCCTCCATCACCTCCTCCACCTCGGTCTCCTCCTCCTCCTCCTCCTCCTCCTCCTCCTTCTCCTCCTCCTCCTCTTCGGTCTTCTCCTCCTCTTCCTCCTCCCTCTTCGGGGGGCGCTCACACTCGCCCCCGACTGTTTTTGTATAGCGCACCTTACACGTACACCACTGCCGTCTCCCCCGTTCGATTCCCGGCCCCGTCCTCGCCTCCGCCCCCGCCCCCGTCCTTGCCCCCGGCCCCGTCCTCGTCCTCGTCCCCGTTCACTGTCGACAAAGCTTGAGCTGACGTGCAAATAAAACGTTTGGAAGTATATGAGGCTCTGCTTCTTGGCGCTCCTGCTCCTGTCCGTCCCGCTCCTGTTAACGCGCGTCCCGGCCGCTGCCGCCGCCGCCGCCGCTGACGCCGACGCCGACGCCGCCTCCGCCAACGCCGCCGTCGTCGCTTCGGCATACAAACCCGTGGATACGGATTCAGGCCGCCGCGACGCTTCATCTGCTGACTTTGTCGCTTCCTTTTCCTATTCCTCCTTCCAGCCGGATCTCACGCACCCCCACCTCGCCGCCACGGTGGAGGAGGTGTGCGGCCCCGGCGGCAGGGGCTTACACTCGTCCACTTTTCGGCTCAACGTAAGCGCTTTGTGTGGGATAGGGGGTACATACAGGGGTCGTTTAGGGGGTTTTAAGTGGTGTCAGGGGGTATTAGGGGGTGTTTAGGGCGTGTTTTGTGTCAAAATCGACTCAAGTTGAGCTTGAAAGCGGACGAGTGTAAGCCCCTGCCCGGCGGGTGCGACCCGCTGCCCCCCCTGCCCAAGTCCAGCTGGCGTGCCCTGCTCGGCATGGTCGGGCGGTGCAGGTTGACGCTATCAAACCCACGTTGAGAGCGCCGGGATCGATGCTCTGGAAACTAAGATATTATGAGCCGCTTTCAAATGGTGCTTTCAAATTCAACTTGCGCCGCTACAGCATGGCCGAGCCCACGCACCCCCACGCCGCCGCCACCGTTGAGGAGGTTTGCGGCCCCGGCGGCAGGGGCTTACACTCGTCCACTTGTTGGCTCAACCTAAGCCGTTTTGGTCACACCTCCCCGTCTCCCGTTGTCTAATAGACTGGGGGAAAATCATGCACCCAACGTATCCCACATAATGAGCTCACGTTGAGCCGAAAAGTGGACGAGTGCAAGCCCCTGCCCGGCGGCTGCGACCCGCTGGCCAACCAACCCAAGTCAGCCTGGCGCGCTCTCCTCGGCATGGCCTCCCCTCCAGTTCACTATTTTTTATATTTTAAGGCTAGATGTAGGAGACGTGTACGCGTGTTAGGAAGTCCCCACTCCGCCGCTCTGCGTCATGCATTCCTACGTAGTCACACCCTTTGCTTAAAGGCGTCAGCGCAGTACAGTACTCATGCTTGGGCGGTTTGTCCGTGAAACCACTCAAGTATCCCACTTAAATCTCAACGATACGCAAGTTTAATAAGCCGCTCGTCCCTGAGACCACGTGAGACATCCCACTGTCAGACTGTTATACCTCAAAGTTGCTCAAGTGACAGCTGAGGGTATTGCTGCCGGTGAGGAGGAGGCTCTGCGTCTCGGGGTGATCGCCGGATCGGACGAGTCGACCGAGGTGGCGGCCCAGGCTGCTCAGTCTTCGGAGTCGACCGAGCGGGTCGTGAACAAACTGGAGCCACTGTCGCCGCCGACCCCCACGCCCGTGTTCGCCAAGTTCGTCGATCTATCGGTAGGGCCTGACTATTTGCTCATAGTGCACCGGTGCGCACTCGGCTTTGCACTGACCAGCCGTGGCGCCATAACAGGCGCCCACTTACCTCCCTTTGTGCCGCCAAAAAACGCCCAAAAACGCCCCAGAAACGCTCAAAAGTGCAGACAACAGGTCCAGATGTGCTGGGAAGGAGGGTCAGACCCTGCTCACCGGTCCCCCTGGAGACCGGATCAAACTCGGAGCCGGAGTACTGCGAGCCGAAGATTGTGTACACCGGCCACCTGCTGGGCTTCTTCAACTTGGCGTCATATTTCCCCGGGCTGAAGCAGGCGGATGTCCCCGGCAAGGACGGCTGGGCGCTCGAGAAGGTGGCAGGGTCCATTCTGCGTACAACGGTGCCACGTGCCCACGTCATCCAACGCATTGTAAACTTCTTTTCGGCATTTAGAATTGCATGGTATGACGTGGCGGGCTGGCATCGTCCGGCTCTGCAAGGTGGAGCTGTGCACGCACACCGGCACACACGTGGACGCACCGTGGCACTACAGCGCAACCATGGCAGACGGCTCCAAGCGGGGCCACACACTCCTGCCCAAATGATATCGAAATTGAAAGACGCGGCGGCTATGCGCCTCGCGCGGCGTGCACCAGTGGCTTCCAGGGTTTAGGGTTTAGACCCTAACCCCCAAACCCTGAACCCAAGCCCTAAACCCTGCACCCTTAAACCTATACCTTAAACCCTGAACCCTAAACCCTATACCCTACACTGAACACGGCCACGGCGGTTGTGAGGCCCTGGGTGGCGGCCGCTGACCATCAGCGAGGTGCCGCTGGACTGGTGCTTCGGGCCCGGTGTCAAGCTGGACTTCCGCGCCTGGACGGACGGACACGTGGTCACGGCGGCTGAGGTTGAGGTTGGGCAGTGCAGGTTGACCCGATCAAACCCAGGTTGAAAGCGCCTGGAATTAAGCACTTAAGCTGACATATGATTGACTGCTTTCAAACTTTGCTTTCAAATTCAACTTGCGCCGTTACGTCGAGGCGGAGCTGCTGCGCATCGGCCACGCGCTGCGCCCCGGCAGGGGCATACATTCGTCCACTTTTCAGAACAGGGGCCACCTAAAGCCTGGCTGGTTCCTCCTCATACACTCAAGAGCGTCTCTCTCTCGTCCACTTTTCAGCTCAACATAAGTACCTTTTGAGGGATACGCTCAGTGTTTGCAGTGTTTCAGTGATCCAAAACGTCTCAGGTTGAGCTGATAAGTGGGTGAGTGTAAGCCCCTGCTGCTTGGCGACATCGTGATCGCCAACACTGCGGCCGGCGGCGCGTACGGCACCAAGGTAAGGCGGTGCAGGTTGACCCTATCAAACCTAAGCTGAAACCGCCTGGAACTAAGCGCTTGAAACTCAAGTGTGATGTACTGCTTTCGACTTCTGCTTTCAAATTCAATTTGCGCCGGTACACCAAGGAGTTCATGTCCAAGGGTGTGGGCTTCGGCCGCAACGCCACCAACTGGCGAGGTCCACTATTTGCTCTCAACGTTTATTGATGTGACAAAGTGCGGCAAAGTGTTACGAGCAAAGCAAAGCAGAGCGCAGCATGGACCAATCACAGGCTTGGATCAAACTTCGATCCGAGCATGTGATGGGTCCATGCTTTGATCCGAGCCTGTGATTGGTCCATGCTTTGCTCTGCTTTGCTTTGCTCGTATCACTTTGACGCACTTTGTCATATTGTACCACCATACCCCCACGCCACTGAGTCTCAACATCAGACTGCATGCTGATAGTGTACCTTCACATTGTACCGGCCCCCACCACCTGGCTGACCTCCAAGGGGGTGCGCATGGTAGGTACTGACGCGTGGAGCTGGGACGCGCCCTTCTATACCACGGCTAAGGTAGGGCAGTGCAGGTTCAACCGATGAAACCAATGTTGAAAGCGCCTGGAACTAAGCGCCTACGCGGTACCATCCCCTCTACCCTAAGAAACTGAGGGGTAGATCACACTGATTTACAGTTTAGGGTTTGATAACTCGAGACTGGTCGGCCGGGTGTCGGTCGTGAGTTCCAGACACACGGGAACTCACCACTGAACCTTCCAGTTTCTTAGGGTACAGGGGCTCCGACCGCGTAGGCGTGAAACTTTTACATGATGAACCGCCTTCAAACCTTGCTGTCAAATTCAAGTTGCGCCGCTACACCAAGGTGTTCGCGGAAACCCAGGATCCGACCATCATCTGGGAGGGCCACAAGGCGGGGCCTTACACCCAGTCTCCGGGTCACGCGTGGCCCTGAAGGCCCTCACATGATTGGTCGAGAGAGTCATTGACTGAGATATCTCGCCTCAAGGTTGCTGGAAGTTGTTGAGCTACAACGGGAGCGAGCCCGGCACTGGCGCGCAACAGTGGGGTACACTGGTTCGCAACGAGTGAACATTGAGGCCCATCGGCAGGCTGTGGGTGGCGCGCCCCCCACCCTAAACCCTAAACCCTAAACCTTAAACCCTAAACCCTAAATCGTGAATTGTAAACCTTAAACCCTAAACCTGGTAAACCCTAAACCTGCGGCCCTGGCGCGAGGCGGGGCGCGAGCGGGCGTACCTTCAGATCGAGAAGCTGACGAACCTGGACAAGTTGCCGCCGCACGGGTTCACGCTGGCCGCGTTCCCGGTGAGCATGAGGGAGGGGTCCGGGGGTTGGACCCGCGCCGTGGCCATGATGTGAGGTGTGGAAGGGTGGGGGAGTGGAGGGGTGCCTGGAACAACGGCTCGGGGGGGCAGGGGCTTGAAGCAGGGCTCCGAGGGGGGGAAGCTTGAAGAACGGCTCGGGAGGGGGGCTTGAAGAACGGCTCGGAGGTGGGGGGGGGGGGCTTGAAGAACGGCTCTGGCGGGGGGGGGCTTGAAGAACGGCTCGGGGGGGGGGCTTGAAGAACGGCTGGGGGCAGGGGGGGGCTTGAAGAACGGCTCGGGGTCAGAATGGATCCCAAGTGGACCCCACGCGGCGGCGGCGATGTGAGCTGTGAGCGGTGATTGTGTGATATGGACGTAAACGTTGTTAGTACGAGTAGCCATCCGAGTGAAGACGAACCGACATTCAAAGTTGAAAGCATGCAAGCACTATCAAGCGAAATGTACTCGCTCTGGTACTAGAACTGCTTTGTCCATCACGTGTCAGTGTCAATTGTGTTTCGTGACGCTGTGTGCTTTGTAGTTTTCGTTGGAGTTCGCCCACCCCAGGCCCACGGCCGGACTGTTTTCCGGGTTGAGGGTTTAGGGTTTAGGGTTAGGGTTTAGGGCCGCCGGCGGCCGGCTGGGTGATGCGCACCCTCACCCACCCAAGGGTCGTTAACAGTCATCGTTCCCTTCTCAGCTAAGCACCTTGATCGCGTTTATAGATGGCAGCAGAGCTTGATAGGTTTCGGGACCGCACAGCTGGCTGGGTACTGCGTGAGATGTCTGTGGTACCTGTCAGCCTGAGTGAATGTATTGTTCACAGCCAAGGGTCGCTTGACAGTGCGCATTCGTTCTGGCAGTCTGACGGGTAGTGGTATAAAACTTGTTGTTGATGAGCTTGGTACTGCGCTTCATATTCGCAGCTGGTCTGCTGGTGTGCTCTTGAGCTGGTCACTGGGACGGGGGGGGTATTTATTAAAAGGTGGTAAAGGGGTCTATAAATGATGATGGGTCACTTCACCATATGGATAGGTTTTGGGTTTTTTTAGGGATTTATTAAGTTTTATCCCGCAGGGTTATATCCGCGCACGTCCAATCACAAACGACGAAACGAGCGAGAGACCACGGGATGACGGGAAACGCTTCCCTCGTCGTTCACAGCTCCCGCACCGCGAACGCTGCAGCCTCGGCGGCCGCCCACGAGTGAACCGACGTACAGCTCTCCCGCGGCGCGACCATGGCGCCGGTGGCCCGGACGGGGCGGCCGGCGGCCGGCGGCGCGCGCGCGCCGCACTCCGCGTTGTGTAAAAAACGGCCCTGCTTCCTGGCAGTGACTGCCTCGCTCATCCTGCTCTCGTACCACCTCACCGCATCCGACGCCGCCGCCGCCGCCCCCCCCCCCGCCGCCGCCGCCGCCGCCGCCGAGGATGCGGCGCCTGGCCACTGCGAGGCGCCCGCCAGTACCCCCCCACAGCAGTTCACCACATTCGTCGACATATCCATCCCCATCGAGACTGGCGCGCATGCGGCAGGGGCTTACACTCGTTCACTTCTCAGCTCAACTTGAGCGCTTTGTATGGGATGGGAGGTGCGCGCAGGGATTGTGTAGCCCGTGTTAAGGGGGTGTTTCGGGGTGTTTAGGGTGTGTAGGGTGTTTGCTTGTGTCAGACACGGCTCAAGTTGAGCTGAAAAGTGAACGAGTGTATAAAGCCCCTGGCGTGCGGACCCTGAGTTCTGCCAACCGCAGATCAAGTACTACACCCACCAGAAGGTAGAGCCCGGTCGACATCGCTCGCTACCACATCCATCGCGTTGTGAACCCCCAACTCCACCCCCGAGTTTTGAGTTGAACGGTGTCCTATGACGAGGCGAGAGAATAATGCCAGTCACGTTATCCACCTCAGTTGACACCCTCGCTTCTTGAGTTAGTTGCCATCCTGTGATGACCAGGGGCTTACACTCGTTCAGTTCTCAGCTCAACTTGAGCGCTTTTCATGGGATAGGGGGTGCGCGTAGGAGTTGTGTAGCCCGTTTCATGGGGATGTTAGGGGGTGTGTAGGGTGTTTTTGGGTGTCAGACACGGCTCAAGTTGAGCTGAAAAGTGAACGAGTGTAAGCCCCTGCCTGTGATGCGGCGTGCGGTGTTGACGTGATCCTGCCGGAAGGGGTTCCTGCAGATGATGGGCGTCTTGTGTTCGCCGTACGGTAGGGTGGTGCAGGTTGATAGCATCAAAACCCGTGTTGAAAGCGCCTATGCTTTCAGCGCTTGAAACTAGAATATCCTAATGTGCTTTCAATGTTTGCTTTCAATTTCAACTTGCGCCGCTACAGTACGGAGCGTTGAGCCGCGGCGTTTGCTATTTCAATATCTTTGTTCAGGGCATCTACCCGGGGCTCAAGGCGGAGGACATCCCCGGCAGGGGCTTACACTCGTCAACTTTTCAGCTCATCCTGAGCCGTTTCTGAAACAAAATGCACCCTGAACACCCCCTGCTACTCCTTACCAGCCCCTGACACCTCCTAAACACCCCCTAAAACAACCCCTAATTGCACCCCTATCCCACAGAGTGCGCTCAAGTTGTGCCGAAAAGTGAACGAGTGTGAGCCCCTGATACCCGGCGGCGACGGGTGGGCCATCGAGAAGGTCAACATGTGCACGCACTCCGGCAGGGCAACCCTAAACCCTAAACCCTAAACCCTAAGCCCTGAACCCTAAACCTCGAAGGTCGACATGTGCACGCACTCCGGCAGGGGCCTGCCAGATGCAGATATTGCTCTCTATCGCCACGTCATAGGACGCCGTTTAATTTGATGAACGAGGGTTCAAAACGCATTCTGATAGCTCCTGGCAGCTATTGATCTTCGTCGCCACGTCACAGGAGGCCGTTTAACTCGAGAAACGAGGGATCACAACGCATTGTGGCAGCTCCCGGCATACATTGCTCTCCTTCGCCGCGTCATAGGATGCCATATGACTCCAGACACGAGGGTGCAAAACGCGTTGGATGATGACGTGGAGGGCATCATCCACTCACAGCATGTTCGGTGAATGACGTGGCGGGCATCATCCACTCACAGCATGTTCGGTGAATGACGTGGCGGGCATCATCCACTCACAGCATGTCTGGTGGATGACGTGGCGGGCACCATCCACTCATATCATGTTTGGTGGATGACGTGGAGGGCGGTATCTGGCAGGCACTACACCGCGGCACCCACGTGGACGCGCCGTGGCACTACAGCGCCACCATGGCGGACGGCAGGGGCTTACACTCGTCCACTTTTAGGCTCAAATTAAGAATTATTCCAGGGACACGTTGGGTGGTTTCAGTGGAGTTCAGTGACAAGAACGGCTCAGGTTGAGCTGAGAAGTGGACGAGTGGAAGCCCCTGGCGGAGGGCTCCAAGCCACTGACCATATCCGAGGTGCCCCTGGACTGGTGCTATGGGTAGGGCCTGGCAGATGCTACCCGCCACATATGACTTCATTACAGACCAGGGTGAAGGCATGCTAGCTAAAGAGCACATTGGTGTTTCAGAAGTCACCCGTTAAACTCAGTGTCGGCGTGGCTAGTCACGCTGATCTCCTCGAAATTGAGGGTCTACTTACTCAAGGATCGCGACCCGGTCTGACTCTCGGCGAGTCGGTCGGTGGAATTTTCGAAATGGACAGTTCTGATTGGTCGAACGGGATAAGTACCATATTTTCGATACCAGACCCGACACTGAGTTTTTCTCCGTCCCGCCCGTGAAGCGGTGTGGGGGGGGTTCGGGCGTCGTATGACTTGTATTGCGGTGGACCGACTGCCCGCCACGTTATGGTATGTCATCTGACATATATCAAGGTGCAATATGCGTTTTGACGCGGCGAGTATTATCTGCCAGACCCTAGCTTTGGGCCCGGGGTGAAGCTCGACTTCCGGAGCTGGACGGACGGACACGTGGTGTCGGCGGCGGAAGTTGAGGCGGAACTGGATCGCATCGGCCACGTGCTGCGCCCGGTAGGGCGGTGCAGGTTGACACTATCAAACCCACGTTGACACCGCCTGGAACTAAGCGCTTGAAACTAAAGTGTGATATACTGCTTTCAACTTCTGCTTTCAAATTCGACTTGCGCCGCTACAGCCCGGGCGACATCGTGATCGCCAACACCGCCGCCGGCCTGGCATGGGGGTTGTTGAGACAAACCACTCCACTCCATCGACGTAGAGTCTCCTGCTCTGTCACCGGGGGATTTTGCGAACAATCACTCGACCGACGTTGCATCTTATCCTCCTCCTCCGCGCGTCTGTATGAGCACTCACCCTGAAGGTCAGTCATGCGGGCACTTCCGAACTCAATGTGCGTGCTTGTTCTCAGTGACCCTCCTGCCGGGCGTACGGCACCAAGGTAGGGCGATGCAGGTTGACCCTATGAAACCCGTGTTGAAAGCGCCTGGAAATAAGTGTGTTGAAACTGAAATATGACAAACCGCTTTCAAAATTTGCTTTCATTTTCAACTTGCGCCGCTGCACCAAGGAGTTCATGTCCAAGGGTGTGGGCTTCGGCCGCAACGCCACCAACTGGCGAGGTCGAGCAAGGGCCGGTAAAGTGACCCCAGAATTTGCCACTTAAAAGGGGTATATTTTGATTTAAGGGGGGTATCAGGGGGGTATCAGGGGGGTCGTCTCGTGAAAACATAATCCAAGACCTTAACCCTAAAGTACTTATAGTCTGTTAACCAGTAAATTATGGGGTCACTCTACCGGCCCTTGCTCGGACCTGACTGGCGAGGTCCACTATTTGCTCTGACCGTTTGATCATAGTGTACCACCATAACCCCCACGCCACTGAGTCTCAACATCAGACTGTTTGCTGACAGTGTACCATGACCATGTACCGGCCCCCACCAACAGGCTGACCTCCAAGGGGGTCCGCATGGTAGGCACGGTATGGCGGTGCAGGTTGAACCTATCAAACCCAAGTTGAAACCGCCTGGAACTAAGCGCTTGAAACTAAACTGTGATATACTGCTTTCAGCTTCTGCTTTCAAATTCAACTTGCGCCGCTGCAGCACGGACGCGTGGAGCTGGGACGCGCCCCTGTACGCCACCGCCAGACGCTTCGACGAGACTAAGGCAGGGGGGTAATTGGCCGATTTCGGTACATCACCAGGGTGAAATGCGCATACAGATTTGCGGGCAAAGCGTCAGCGCTCGGCGTGGGAAAGCAAGCGCGGGGTTGAATGCCCATACAGAGTGAGTTGCGGACAAAGCGTCAGCGCTCCGCGCGGGAAGTGATATGCCGAAACCGGCCTATCGAGAAGAACCACTCGACCGGCGTTGAATCGAAAACCGAGTTCCCGGGTCTGCATGCGCATGAATTGTACCCTGAAGGTGAGATAACACATCATGCTCCGATCTCGGTTCGAGTGCTTGATCTCAACGACCCTCCTGCGAGAGTGTTGGCACGTGATAAGTTTATGGGGAGTCGAACCTGTTTCTTGGGTTGATAGACCCTGCTTGTTCTCAACGACCCTGCTGCGAGGATCCAGCCATTATCTGGGAGGGGCACAAGGTAGGGTGGTGCAGGTTGACCTATCAAGCCCACGTTGAAAGCGCTTGGATCTGCAATTGGAACTGGAACATGATAATCTGCTTTAAAAGATTGCTTTCGAATTCAACTTGCGCCGCTACAACAAGGCGGGGCGCGAGCGGCCGTACCTACAGGTTGAGAAGCTATCCAACCTGGACAAGTTGCCGGCGAACGGGTTCACGGCAGGGGCTTACACTCGTCCACTTTTCAGCTCAACCTAAGCCGCTATTGCCACTAACTTCACCCAAGGCACCCAGCGTATCCCCAGAAAGGTGCTCACGTTAAGCCGAGTATCGGACGAGTGTAAGCCCCTGGTTCAAGCTGTCGCTGTTTCCGGTCAACGTCAAGGACGGCTCCGGGGGCTGGACCCGCGCGGTGGCCATGATGTGAGGCAGGGGCTTACTCTCGTCCACATCTCAGCTCAACCTGGGCCGTTTTTGTCACTAAAACCCTGAAACCAAGCAGCGTATCTCGCCAAAAGTGCTTGTGTTGAGCTGAACAGTGGACGAGTGTAAGCCCCTGATGTGAGGCGGACACTGCATGTGCGATGTTGCCGCAACGTCGATCGAACGCTGCAACTACTCATCATCGGAGTGAAGACGAACCAGCGAATCGGAGAACGTCGATGCCAACGTCTCTATCGGTCGCAACTAACTTGCCCTGGACTTGAAAATGGCATGGACTGTAAATGAACATGGCATGGAAGTGCAATAAAGATGAAATAAGTGTTAATAAAGATGAGATATCTGTTATAAATATAGCTCTAGAATGAGGATGGCGTGTTCTGCCAATGTGATAAATACATAAAGAACCTAGATCGCAGAGGCTCGCAGTGGCCTCGCGTGGCGTCACCAGTCGCTAAATCTGAATTCGACTGTTAACAAAAAATAAAAATGTTGGGTTCTGCCATTTACACAGTTGGACCACACTCAGGCCCAGAGAGCGTGCGGGCGCAGCGTGAAGTGCTTGACGGTGGCGCCGACGCCGGCGGGCCCCAGGTGTAGCAGCGCAAGTTGAATTTGAAAGCAGAAGTTGAAAGCAGTACATAACAGTTAAGTTTCAAGCGCTTAGTTCCAGGCGGTTTCAACTCGGGTTTGATAGGGTCAACCTGCACCGCACTACCCAGGTCCACCGCCACGCCCTCGGCCTCCGCCAGGTCCACGTCCGTCATGGCCGCCACCGCCGCGGCGTCGCCCTCGCACCAGGGGCTTACACTCGTTCACTTTTCAGCTCAACCTGAGCCGATTCTGGCACAAAATAAACCATGAACACCCCCAAGTACCCTCTCAGACCTCCTAAAAACCCCTGCATGCACCCCCTATCGCACGGAAAGCGCTTACGTTGAGCTGAAAAGTGGACGAGTGTAAGCTCCTGCCTCGCACGCGGTGACCAGCTGCATGGCCACGGCGTTCAGGAACACGGCGTGACCGAACACCGTGATGTAGCGGCGCAACTTGAATTTGAAAGCAAAACTTAAAAGCAGATTCTCGAATGTTAGTTTTAATCGCTGAGTTCCAGGCGATCTCAACATGGGTTTGATAGGGTCAACCTGCACCGCCCTACCGTAATGGTGTTGCCCGCGTTGTGCTTGGCGCGCTCCACCACGTTGTAGCGGCGCAAGTTGAAATTGAAAGCAGTGTTTGAAAGCGCATCGTCACATTTAAGTTTCAAGCGCTGAAACCAGGCGCGCTTTCAACTCGGGCTTTGATGGTATCGACCTGCACCGCCCAACCACGTGCGCTAGCTCCGCGCACACCATCTCGCCGTACTCCGCGAACGCCTCCTCGCAGGGGCTTACACTTGTCCACTTTTCCGCTCAACTTGAGCCATGTCTGACACAAGAAAGCACCCTGCACACCCTAAGCACCCCCCAACACCCCCTTAACACGGGCTACACAACCCTTACGCGCACCCCCTATCCCAGACAAAGCGCTCAAGTTGAGCTGAGAAGTGAACGAGTGTAAGCCCCTGCCTCCTTGCCGCCATCCATGGCGTAGAACTTGGCCAGCGGCGCGTACCCGTGCTCAGGGGCTCACACTCGTCCACATCTTTGCTCAACCTGAGCCGTTTTTTGTCACTGAAACTGGCGAAGCACCCCACCACATGGGACAAAAAGTGCTCACGTTGAGCTGGAAAGTGGACGAGTGTAAGCCCCTGCCCGTGCTTGTCGAAGAGCGCCTCGCACTTGGGCGCGATGCCGGCGGGCCGGGACTTACACTCGCTCACTTCTAAGCTCAACTTGAGGACCTTCGGGAAGACATCGCTCACTTTAGAGCTCAACTTGAGCACCTTCGGGCCACATCCACGGGTTGAATTGGGTTATATGGGGGACCAAGTGTGCTTAAGTTGAGCGGAAAGGGGCAAAGTAAGCTCAAGTTGAGCTGAAATGGGAACGAGTGTAAGCCCCTGCCGGCGGGGTGCAGTGCGCCCACCAGCTCGGAGGACACGGCGAAGGCCACCGACTCGGATGTGCCGCACCCCAGGCCAGGGGCTTACACTCGTTCACTTCTCAGCTCAACTTGAGCTCTTTTTATGGGATAGGGGGTGCGCGTAGGAGTCGTGTAGCCCATGTAAAGGGGGTGTTTAGGGTGTTTTCTTGTGTCAGACACGGCTCAAGTTGAGCTGAGAAGTGGACGAGTGCAAGCCCCTGCCCCAGGCCCAGCGTGGCGAAGAACCCCTTCTTGGCCGTCACCTGCTCGCCCATCACCAGGGGCTTACCCTCGTCAATTTCTCAGCTCAACTTGAGCGCTTTTTCTGTGATAGGGGTGCGCGTAGGGATTGTGTAGCCCGTGTTAAGGGGGTGTGAGAGGGTGTTTAGGGTGTTCAGGGTGTTCAGGGTGTTTTCGTGTGTCGGACACGGCTCAAGTTGAGCTGAAAAGTGAACGAGTGTAAGCCCCTGCCCATCACCTGCAACGTCTCCGCCGCGCGCCGCGCGCCGGAGGTCACCGCGCACAAGGGCCCACCATCGGGGTTTCACAGGGGTGTCATAGGGGTGCCATAGGGGTGTCACACATCAGATGCGCCTTCACACAACACGATACCACTCAACATTAAGGTCCACACCATTCCTGGCGGATGGGGTTGGTTTGACGCTGACCGTGTGAGCGCCTTGGAACTCGATGAACGTGAGATGAGTCAAACAAATACTAATACAAATACATCGGCTGCTTGGCCGGCCGCACCAGGCACTTGTTGTTGGTGCGCACGACATCCTTGGTGTAGCGGCACAAGTTGAATTTGAAAGCAAATCTTAAAAGCCGTTCAATCACATTCTAGCTTCAAGCGCTGAAACCATACGCGCTATCAACACAGGATGTGATGCTGCCAACCTGCACCGCCATACCTTGGCGAACCAGGACTCCTTAGCCGCCTTGGCCTGTTTCTTACCCTTGTTGTAGCGGCGCAAGTTGATTTTGAAAGCAAGGATTGCAGGCGGTTCATCAGCTTTCAGTTTCAAGCGCTTGGTTCCAGGCGGTGTCAACGAGGGTTTCATAGCGTGAACCTGCACCGCCCTACCTTGTCCGTGAGCGCCCAAATCGCAGGGTCCGCAGCACACCGCCGCCCGTGTGGGCTCAACTTGAGCGGACTAGGAGGTGAGCTGGGCTCAACTTGAGCGGAGTGGGAGGTGAGCTGGGCTCAACTTGAGCGGACTGGGAGGTGAGCTGAGCTAACTTGAGCGGACTTGTAGGTGAGCTAGCTCAACTTGAGCGGACTTGGAGGTGAGCTGAGCTCAACTTGAGCGGACTTGGTGGTGAGATGAGCTCCCGTGTGGGCTCCACTTGAGCGGTGGTGGAGTTCTAGTGGTGGGGGGAAAGGCGCCGGGGGGGGGCGTGAAGGCACGGCCCTGCCGCATCTGGTCCGCGCTCTGCCAGTCGTGGATGCCGCTGTAGTCCCCCTTCGCGCCGGCTGCGGACATCGTGTACCGGTGCTGCCCGCGTCAGTCAGCACAGAGAGCAGTCTGAAGGAAATAATAAGGGTGCCCAACATTGAAACCAGGTGCAAAAAGAATAAAAGATTCGCATTTGGGAGTGGGAGAAATTCATGGTGGTGTCGGCGGGGTGGTGGGGTGGGCATGGGCCGGTCGCACCTGGCGGCGCTGCGGCGGCGTGACGCACGAAAACCAGGCGCTTGACGCCCGCGGCGGCGCAGGTGCTCTTCAGCTCCTCGCTCATCCTGCTCGCGCGTCTCAAGCAACTGCGGTCAACAAATCGTCAGCAACACGCATGCGGATAAAGTCGAATGATAATGACTGTCTTGGGGTACTGCCCGCGGCCCGCTATTAGTATCCAGGCCGCTGCCACACGCGCCGCGGGACAGGCGAAACTGACAAATGCAGATTAAGGGGGAGAGAACGCACCTGCGGTCGTGTTAGAAGGCGACGATGGCTTCAAAAAGTGGGAAACGAACATCAGTTTTGGGGAAAATAAAGGGAATATTTTCGATGACTTCATTCATATGCGTAAATCCGATGGGGGGCACACAAGTAATATTCCTTCATTCACGTGCGCCGGCCCGTCAGTGGCATCAGGTCGGTTCACTGTGTTGTACGGCGCGAGGCGGAGTAGAGCACGCGCGGCGACGGTAATGCACGTTGACAATCCACGTTTGATTGTTTTGGACGTGCTAGCACATGGCGACGAGTTTCCCTGTCACTCACTCATCAGTAGAGCTCTACTGTACCAGTACAGGCGTGGAATTATGTATTAAATTTTGGTTTCGTTCTACATTCTATGTCTCTACACTTTACGGTCAGTCCTCCGTCACAACTCCAACTCGGGAGCCCGAAAGCACAGCCTTCCCAAAGTATTCATTTTCAGCTCAACCTGAGCACCTTCGAGGCAGTATAAGTGGAATAAGGATTCCAGTGGATTGAGTTGAGTGACAGCCGGCTTCACCCAAGTATTTGTTTCTGCTCTAATTCAGCATCTTTGAGGTATAACGTGGAATGACACAAGTGGTTCAGGGACAACCCGCTGAAAGTTAAGCCGAAACGATACATTCTGGTGAGCCTTGCCAGAAAGGAGGCCACCCCACACACCACCATGGCCACCCACCGACTGCGCACCGCAAACCAGGGCCGAGAGAATAGATATTCGCCACGTCACACGGTGTCGCTTGACTCAAGCAACGAGGGCCAGGGCAGCGCCGCTTAGCTCAAATTTGAATACCCCAAATGTTAATAAAATATATCCCCCCCTTAAGGTCATGCACCCCTAATTATTGAAAATTACGACTTTCTGCCAAATTTTCGTACGAACGAAAAATTGACTCAGGATTCTTGAGTTAAATTTTCGTAACCCCAGCCAAAATAAAACGCGCTGTCACAATGGCCGCGCGCGCGCTGCGCCGCCGCCGCTGCGCCCACTGCCCTGAAACTTCGAACAGCTTCCAAAATGCCACCGGCCTGCCGGGTCCCCGAATATTGAGAATTGTCAGTCATAGGCGCCGCGCCCAGTGCGCGCTGAAGCCAGAATCGCTAAAATCGTCTTCAGCACGCACCGGGCGCGCCGCCTATGACTGACAATTCTCAATATTCGGGGACCCGTCAGGCCGGTGGCATTTTGGAAGCTGTTCGAAGTTTCAGGGCAGTGGGCGCAGCGGCGGCGGCGCAGTAGCCGCGCACTTATCGTTGCTGCGTTATTTTTTTATCTGAAAACTGCACAAAATGCTTGAATGACACCGCAGACGTGGGTACGCGTGGTCGTATCGCCGCGCCGGTTGCTTGGCAAATGGCGTGCGCGAGGTCGCGCCGGACGCGGGGTGGGCAACACGAAAGAAACGGGCGCCGTTGGCTCAGCGTGCGCCCGTCAGTCCGGCAGGGAGTGGAGGGGCAGGCGCGAGGCGTTTCACCTCGCGAAAAAAACGACAAAAAACGTCAAAAAGTCGTGATTACAGGTGCCAGGGCCGGGCCGCTTAGCTCACGAGCCGGGGAGATTTTGAGGGGGAGGATGACATGGCGAGCAGTATCCCCACCAGGGGCTTACACTCATTCACCTCTCAGCTCAACCTAAGCAGTTTGGTCACAACTCGCCATATCCCTTTGTCTAATAGACTGGGGAAAATCATGCACCCAACGTATCCCACAAAACGTGCTTGCGTTGAGCCGAAAAGTGGACGAGTGTAAGCCCCTGATCCCCACCGCGAACCATGAGCACAGCAGGCGCAGTAGCGGCGCGCCCAGGCGGCGGCCCAGCTCTGTGGCGACCGACCACCCAAGCTCCGGGCTCCACGCTGCAGCGGCGCAACTTGACATTGAAAGCAGAATTTAAGCAAGATTGAAAGCGATGTATCATATTTTAGTTTCAAAGCGCTTAGTTCCAGACGCTTTCAACGAGGGTCTGATAGGGTCAACCTGCACCGCCCTACCATGCCAGCGCGTGCGGCCGCTGCGCCACCCACCACCAGGGGCTTACACTCGTCCACTTTTTAGCTCAACGTAAGCGCTTACTGTGGGATAGGGGGTGCATTTAGGAGTTGTTTAGGGGGTGTTTAGGAGGTGTGTGGGGGTATGAGGGGTGATGAGACCGAATTTTGTGTCAGAAACGGCTAAGGTTGAGCTGAAAAGTGGACGAGTGTAAGCCCCTGCCCACCACACCGTGGGCCAGTGCATCCCCCGTTGCCAGGGCCCGGTGCGAAAACTATTTATGTTTAATAAGTCAGTGTCTGGGAGGACGAGAGGGAGGAGGAGGAGGAGGAGGAGGAGGAGGAGGAGGAGGAGGAGGAGGAGAGAGGAGGAGGAGGAGGAGGAGGAGGAGGAGGAGAGAGAGGAGGAGG
>Ga0307489_10000213_pt1 | contig 32601 bp, 25 predicted proteins | sample SB12metaG_FD_202247 | JGI IMG/M metagenome (GOLD analysis project Ga0307489, IMG submission 202247) | Sea-ice brine microbial communities from Beaufort Sea near Barrow, Alaska, United States - SB 1.2 | ecosystem: Environmental > Aquatic > Marine > Coastal | place: USA: Alaska | collected... | reverse complement strand
ATATGTGCGAGCCTGAGCAGGAAGCCATGGTGCCAGAGATATCCAAGGAAGTGGTCAAGCTGGTAGCCAAATATGGCGGCTTGATGTGGGGTGAACATGGCCGAGGATACCGCAGTGAGTTCGGCCCGGAATTTTTTGGAGACGAATTGTTCACCGAGTTACGTAAAATTAAAGGGGCCTTTGATCCACTAAATAAGATGAATCCCGGTAAAATTTGCACTCCCTACGGGCTTGATGAATCGTTGGTGAAAGTCTCTGGTACCAAGCGCGGGGCGTACGACCGTCAGATCCCTATAGCAGTAAGAGACGCATTTGAGCCAGCCATGAGTTGTAATGGCAACGGCCTGTGTTTTAACTACGATACGACCTCACCCATGTGCCCGTCGAGCAAGATCACGGCCGATAGACGCCATAGTCCAAAGGGCAGGGCGAGTATGATGCGGGAATGGTTGCGCCTGCTGGCGCAAAAAAATATTGACGTCAATGCGCTGGAGCAAACCGGGAAATCTCAGAACTGGCTGAAAAAACTGCGCAATACCATGGGTAAAACCACAACGATGGATTTTTCCCATGAGGTACTCGAGGTGATGGACGGCTGTCTGGCCTGTAAAGCCTGCTCTAGTCAGTGCCCGGTGAGTGTTGATGTGCCTACTTTTCGTGCACGATTTTTGTCTCTTTACTACCAGCGTTATTTGCGCCCGGCAAAAGATTATTTGGTGGGAAATATTGAAGTTATGGCACCGCTTATGGCCAAAGCACCAGGGCTGGTTAATTTTTTCTTAAAGCAGCAGTGGTTTAATCACCTCATCAAAAAAACCGTAGGCTATGTGGATACGCCGCATTTGTCGTCTCCCGGTCTGGTTAAGCAACTTAACGGACACAGTGCCCGTCATTTCGATCTTGGCACGCTGCAAACACTCAGTGCTGCCCAACGGGCTAAAAAAGTAGTAGTGGTACAAGACCCCTTTACCAGCTTTTATGAGGCTGAAGTGGTCAAGGATCTTATCTTGCTTATTGAGAAGCTAGGTTATGAGCCCCTTTTATTACCCTTTAAGCCTAACGGTAAGCCCCAACATGTTAAGGGCTTTCTGCGGGAGTTTGCCAAAACTGCCAAAGACAGTGCGGATATGCTTAATCAGGTGGCTGAACTGGGTATCCCCATGGTCGGAGTCGATCCGTCGTTGGTGCTATGCTATCGCGACGAGTACAAAACGACACTGGGTACGGAGCGTGGAAACTTTGCGGTTAAGCTGGTACATGAATGGTTACAGCACATTAGCTTACCTAAGCTGAAACCTGTTACCGCTGGCCAATATGCCCTGTTTGCTCATTGCACTGAAAAGACGGCCTTGCCTGCAAGTGAAAAACAATGGCAGGATATTTTTGCAGCTATGGCCCTGGAGCTAACGCCCGTATCGGTGGGTTGTTGTGGTATGGCAGGTACCTATGGTCACGAGGCAAGCCACCTGGAGCACTCCCGAGGGATTTATGATCTAAGCTGGCAGCAAGCCATAAAACAGTTCGATAAAGAGCGCATTCTGGCCACAGGCTATTCTTGTCGCAGTCAGGTTGCACGCTTTGAGGGGTTTAAACCCAAACATCCACTGCAAGCACTATTACAACATATGGGCTGAACGAGCGAGTAAAAACAGCGTCTGAAGGGGCAATCAGGCGCTGGTTGTTAGGGCGGTTATTTTTGACCGATAGGGCTGTCGCTGCCTTTACAAATAGTGTCATACCCATCGCGATAATAACGCAAATTTAAACAGGCCTGTTCAAAGTTTTTTCTGGCTGTCAGCGCATGTTGGGGATATTCATCATTGATCATGACTTTTTTCCACTGTAAACATTGTTGTTTTTGACGGTTGACTTCAAGAATATCTTCACAGGGTTTTTGACCATTTGCACAACCGGTCAAACCTAAAATGAATGTGCAGTAAAATGTAGTTTTTATAATATGTGTTTTCATCAGACCTCTACGTATTTTCCCCGTTCACTTTTTAACGTGTCGAATTTTTGTTGATGTACATTCAGCATAGCCATATTTTCAAATGTCGATACATTTGTTTGAAGCTAATCAGGATACTGATTTGAGGTTGATCATCTGGCTTAGTATTTTCAAATAGCATTGCAGAATACCCAATGGTATTTTGATTACAGGTGCCAAGCTCTAAGCGCGAAGTTCCATTTGGGGTCTCATCTGTGGTTAATAACGCATCGGTAAGTTTATCGTGGTCTTTATATTCACCTTAATCGAGCATGACCCTAATCAACTCTGGGAGTATAAGCCGTGTATATTTATTATATTTGTTGAATATACGCAGTTGAGTGTTTGTTAATGTGAGTCTGACTTCCAGCCATCTGCCATCTTTACTCAAGCGACCTCAAAATACATATTCCAGAAAGACCGGGGCTTTCATTCAAGGCGTAGCCTTAAATAAATGACGTCACCCCTTCGCAAGAGAATAACGCAGACGTTGAGTGTCCCAGTCGTTCCGTCCTGGTGGGTTTTGAAATGACTCGAGTATAACTGCAGGGTTGCTGGCTGGACTGACTCACCTATCGACAAGCGCGATGCACTTAGTACAATTAAGCTTATGGTGCTGATTTTTTCGCCTGGTTGCCAGACCATTGGCTTTTGGGACAGAGTCCGTTTTTCAGCTAATCCGTCTTTCTTTAAGGTCTTTGTACCCTCTGTGGTGAGACGTTGCTTTTTCCCTTTGGCTTGAACACTAACGGTTTTGGGTGCAGAGTCCGTTTTTCAGCTAATCCGTCTTTCTTTAAGGTCTTTGTGCCCTCTGTGGCGAGACGTTGCTTTTTCCCCTTAGCTTCAACACTAATGGCTTTGGGTATAGAGGCAAAAATCTGATAATCTGAACATCAAAATTTCCAATGGAATGTTTGTAACGTGGTAAAAAACGTCTTTGATTTTTGTATTGTCGGTGGTGGTATGGTTGGTGCCGCCACCGCCTTGGGGTTGGCGCAAAAGGGATTCTCTATTGCGCTAATCGAAACCCGAATGCCCGCTGCTTTTGTCCAGGGCACTCCCCCGGATATGCGGGTGTCTGCAATCAGCGTGACCTCCGAGCAATTACTGGGCAGACTGGGAGCCTGGTCGCATATTGAGGCTATGCGTTTATGTTCTTATCGACGTCTATCGGTGTGGGAAAAAGAAAATTGTCGCACAGATTTTAACTGCGCCGATATTCAGTGTGAGCACTTAGGACATATAGTCGAAAATTCAGTGGTGCAATTAGGATTGCACCAGGCACTAGCCAGCTATGACAAGGTTCAATGGTTTACACAAAGCCCGGTAGAAAATATTGTATTACAGGGTACACCTGTAATACAGTTGGCCGACGGTGAGCAAATAAACTGTAATATTTTAATTGGAGCAGACGGTCTTAATTCCGCCGTGAGGCAAGCCGCAAACATAGGCACTAAGGGCTGGCAATACCGGCAACAAGCGTTAGCCATTCAAATTAAAACTCACAGCGCACAACAAGATATTACCTGGCAGCAATTCACGCCAAGTGGTCCCCTGGCTTTTTTACCTTTGTACGACAACTATGCTTCTTTGGTCTGGTATCACTCAGGCGATAGCGTACAGCGTCTCAGAGCTCTGGCACCGGATAAACTGAAACAACAGATAGTGGCAAACTTTCCCGACGAGTTAGTGGATTTTGATATTTTACAGGTGGCAAGTTTCCCCATTACGCGCATGCATGCCAATCAATATGTCAAAGAAAACGTAATGCTAATAGGCGACTCAGCCCATTGTATTAATCCTTTGGCTGGTCAGGGGGTGAATTTAGGCTTTAAAGACGTGGCTGCCTTGTTAGAGTGCCTGGAGAAGCACAATACTGTACCCCAGGCACTACAGGCATATCAGCAGGCGCGGCGAGCAGATAACCTCATAATGATGAGTGCAATGGATGTTATTTACGCTACGTTTAGTCAATCTAATCCACTGGTGAAGTTATGCCGCAACCTGGGATTAAAACTGGCCAATGCCAGTGGCCCTATAAAACACCAGGTGATGAAATACGCTATGGGGTTGTAAGTGAATTGAAAAATTTTGCACCGCATAAAAACAACAATTAAAGGACGATAGAATAGTGATCAAAAAGATAGTGTTACCTTTTGCGTTAACCGCCATTTTTACCGCATGTTCACCTGCCACCAATGACACTCAGCAGCAGGTTCAAGGTGAAAACGTGAGCCAAGCTATACCTGCTGCTCTCAATGCCATGGTTGAGCAACAAACACTTAGCTTTATTCGCCAACAGCCTTTGTTGTCCACGGTATTAGCGGTGCCAATAGATCAGGCCGGCGGGCGATACAATGACCGCTTTCCGGATTATTCAGCTGCGGGCATGGCCAGTTTGCAAAACGATATGCGCAGTGCAGCGATACAGCTAAGCGCGGTTAACCTGACTGATGCCAATGAAAAAACACGTTTGCATCAACAGGTGGTTGTTGAGATTTTGCGTTATTACGCTGGCTATGATGACTTCAGTGGCGGATATATTGACACTTGGGGTGGGCATTTACCCTATATCATCAATCAGATTTCCGGCCCCCTTATCGATATACCTAAGGTTATGCAGGTTCAGCAAGTAGTGGATAATCGCCAGGATGCCCAGGATTACTTGGCACGATTGGGTAAATTTGAGCAACTGGTTAGCCAAGTAGTAGGCAAATTTGAACAGGATCAGAAAAACGGCATAATATTGCCAACCAAACTACATCCTAAAACCCTGGCCTATTTCGATAGATTTTTAGCGGGGGAGCCCAAAGATCATGCCCTTGTCAGCAGCTTTACTGAAAAGTTACGGGCGGCGGAGCTGGATGTTGCTAGCCAGCAAGCCTTAACGGACCAAGCGATTCAATTGGTTAGCGAAGTGGTTTACCCCGCATACCAAAAAGCACGACTGGTGGTACAAGCCAGTGAAAAAGTAGCTAAATCTCAGGACGGTATCTGGTCTCAGCCCCAGGGGGATGAATTCTATTTACACGCCATTCGTTATTTGGGGGATTCTAGCCAAAGTGCCGATGAAATTCATAATCTAGGCTTGGATGAAGTGGCGCGTATCACCCAACAAATGGACAGTATTTTGCTTGCTAACGGCTACGAGCAAGGCAGTGTAGGTGAGCGTATGGTGGCATTAGCTGCCCAGCCTGAATTTCTCTACCCCGACTCTGATGAAGGTCGTGCTGCCTTACTCGATGACCTTAACGATCAAGTTGCCGCTGTTATGGCTAAAGCACCGACTTTTTATAATACCATTCCCAGCCAGAAAGTAGCCGTAAAGCGTATACCGCAAGTGTCTGAAGCAGGTGAAGCAGGGGGCTTTTATACGCCACCCTCACTTGATGGCAGCCGCAGCGGAATTTATTGGATCAACTTGCGTGATATGGGCGCGGTGCCTAAATTTTCTTTGAAAACCTTGACCTACCATGAAGCCGTGCCGGGCCATCATTTTCAGATTGCCCTGAATATGGCCCAGCAGGACATAGGGCTGCTGCGTCAAAATGCCCCTTTTAATGCCTATGTTGAAGGCTGGGCGCTGTATTCTGAATTAGTCGCTAAACAAATGGGTATGTATGAAAATGATCCCTGGGGAGATTTAGGACGACTGCAAGCAGAGCTATACCGGGCAGTGCGCCTAGTCGTTGATACTGGTTTACACCGTAAAAAATGGACTCGGGAAAAGGCTATCGACTATTTTCATAAAACCACCGGTACCTCTTTAACCGATGTGACCGCTGAGGTAGAACGCTATATGGCATGGCCGGGACAAGCACTGGGCTATAAATTGGGCATGTTACGATTTGTCGAACTACGGGAGATAGCTGAGCAAGCACTGGGTGATAAATTCGATTTATTGGCCTTTCATGATCTGCTGCTATTGCGTGGCGCCAGACCGATGTCAATAGTGCGCGCAGACGTTGAACGCTGGATAGCGCAGCAAAGCCAATAGTGGTGCGTCCAAATACTCACATAAAGGAAACCAGATGACGGTTTTAATCATACTAGGCGTATTATTTGTGGCACTAATAGTGATAGTGCCTTTGCTTGAGCGATCGAGTTTTCGAGTGTCCGGTGACCAAATGTTTAAAATGGGGCGCTGGATATTACCCCTGCTACTCATCATGGTAACCTTGCAATTAATTATGTATTGGGTGGGGTCTTAGGCCACTCAATACAACAAATAACAGATAATAAAAATTTAACATTAAAAACAGGAATACCATGTCAGCAAAATTACTTTTTTTAGCCGGTAGTGCACGTAAAGACTCATTGAATAAGAAGTTGGCCAAGGTTGCCTATAACCAAGCCCTCGCCCAAGGGGCTGATGCAACTTTTATCGATTTAAAAGACTATCCCCTGCCAATTTATGACGGAGATTTGGAGGATGAAAGCGGTTTACCAGACAATGCACTAGCGTTAAAACGTTTGTTCACCAAACATGCAGGGCTTTTTATTGCATCACCCGAATACAATAGTTCTATATCCCCTATATTAAAAAACACCCTGGACTGGATTTCTCGCTCACATGCAGCCGATGAGAAACCCCTATCTGCTTATTGCGACAAGGTCGCTGCCATTGTTGCCGCTTCCCCCGGTGGCTTAGGTGGATTACGGGGGCTAGTTCCCTTGCGCATGCTGTTGGGCAATATTCAGGTTATGGTTTTGCCCCAGCAGTTGGCCCTGGGAAGTGCCACGTCAGCCTTTGACGAACAAGGCCAATTAGTCGATGAGAAAAAAGAGAAAGCCCTGGGAGCGATCGTTGCCAAATTAATTGCGGCAACGGCTAAGTAAAAACAATTATAGCTATTGGCGTTGCAGCTAGGCGGCAGAAGAATTCCGCCCGATGAGCTTCAGACTAAACGATTGGGGTGAGTGAAAGCAGCCTACAACGGTGCAGCGTCAAGGGAAACGGTTATACCCAAAGCCATTGACGTTGCCGTTAGGCGGCAAAAGAACTCAGCTCCATGAGCTTAGACATACTGAGTGCAACAAGGTTGGTGATTGGGGTTATATACCCTTTGACGCTAGTGTCGCTAGCGCTGGTATTAGGCGGCTCACATGATGGGTCCGCAGGCTTTTGTAGCGTCTGGCTTAAGCCTGGGCTTGATGGTCTGATATAGGTCACTGAGGTATATTTAATACTGTGCATGGCACCGGGTGGGCCGGCCGTGCACCATAAAAAGCTTAATCCCAGATCCCTTTCTCACTTTTTCCCTGAATGTCGCAATCACCGGTTTTGTATTCCATATTCAGGCCTTGTTTGCGTTTGTGAAAATAGTCCTGACTGATAGCCACTATAGTCGGGGTTAACAGCACTATGGCAAAGATGTTGATGACAGTCATCAATCCCAGGGCCATGTCCGCTGCGGCCCACACTTCGGGTAAAGCGGCCATCGACCCCCACAAGATCATTGCCAGGTAGCCTGAGGTATAAGCCGCTCGGCCAATTTTGTTATCCAGCTTGAACATATGCAGGTTACTTTCGCCGTAGGCGTAGTTAGCTACCACAGATGTGAAGGCAAACAAGCTGATCGCTATGGCCACAAAGTCTTTTCCGCCATTGCCCAGCAGGCTTGTCATGGCGTTTTGGGTTAAGCGTATGCCTTCCATGCCGTCGCCGGATGCACCGCCAGCCAGTAAAATAACCACTGCGGTACAGGTACATAAGATCATAGTATCGATAAATACCCCAAGCATTTGCACATAACCTTGTGAAACAGGGTGGTTTGGATTGGGGGTTGCACCGGCAGCTGCATGAGGCACACTACCTGATCCAGCCTCGTTGGAGTAGAGGCCACGTTGTACCCCGTTTTTAAAGGCTGCGCCCAGGGCACCGGCACCGGCTTCTTGCAAGCCAAAAGCTGAGGTGATTATGTCATACAGCATGGCAGGGACCAGATCGATATTTATCAGGGTCAGAATGAGCGTGACAGACACATAACCGACTGCCATAAAAGGGACCACCCATTCAGCGAACCTGGCGATAGCCCGTAAGCCACCGACTACGATAAGTGCGGCCAAGACGATGATCACTAAACCTGAATATAAGGTTGGGATATCATAGGCATAGTTCAGGGCATCGGTGATGGTATTTGCTTGCACGGCACTGAATATAAAGCCGTAACCGAGAAATAAACACAGGGCAAAGGTCACCGCTAACCAGCGTTTGTTTAAACCTTGTTGAATGTAATAGGCCGGGCCACCTCGGTATTCGCCACCATCATCTTTCACTTTGTAAAGCTGTCCCAGCACACTTTCCGCAAAACCTGTGGCCATACCCAGCAGGGCAATCACCCACATCCAAAATATGGCACCTGAGCCACCTAGCGAAATAGCGACCGCCACGCCCGCCAGATTGCCTGTGCCCACCCGGGCCGACAAACTGGTGCACAGGGCCTGAAAGGAACTGATACCGGCAGCATCGCTTTTTTTACTGCCTTTCATCACACTGAACATATGCCCGAAATGACGTATTTGAATAAAGCCTAATTTCACTGAGAACCAGATACCAGCCAAAATTAGCATGATGATCAGGATTTGACCCTCACCCCATAATACATTATTAATAAAACCGATTATTTCAGTGATCATACTAAGGTCCACAACTTATAGAACTGTTGCTAGAAGTTTGCCGTTTAAACAGGGCACTGTCTAGGCAGGTAGGGTGATTAAAGGGAAATTACGGAATTTATTTGCGCAAAAAAAAACGCCAGAGTATAAGTCTGGCGTTCTCATATTCTAAGTGAACATAATTCACAAAATATGGCTGGGATAGCTGGATTCGAACCAACGAATGACGGGATCAAAACCCGTTGCCTTACCACTTGGCGATATCCCAAGATTAACAGATACTAATATATCTATTCACAAAAAAATGGCTGGGATAGCTGGATTCGAACCAACGAATGACGGGATCAAAACCCGTTGCCTTACCACTTGGCGATATCCCAACAATATGGTGCGGAAGGAGAGACTTGAACTCTCACGCCGTGAAGCACTGGAACCTAAATCCAGCGTGTCTACCAATTCCACCACTCCCGCATATATCATACTAATCACAGTAAACTGTGAAAACAATAAAATGGTGGCTACAGCGGGATTCGAACCTGCGACCCCATCATTATGAGTGATGTGCTCTAACCAACTGAGCTATGTAGCCATTTATTGTCACACCCTCTCGGAAGTGGCGCGTATTATGCTGATATGGCATTTAGTCGTCAACCGTTTTTTTACTTTATGCTGACTGTTTGCTCATATACTAAACAGGTTGATCATAATTAGGGCTGACAAAGGGGAATATTATCGTTATTGACAGTTTTTTCTCAGCAAAGCCCGGCATGTTGGGGCTTTTAGCAAAAGCATAAGCGAGGCTAAAATGTGTTTAATGACTCATACATGCACACTAAATAGCCATTTCTAAAAATTTGTTAGTGTTTTTTTCTGAAAATAGCAGATAAGCCTAACCAAAATGTTAACTCAAGTAAGACGCCCACTATAAAAAAAGCAACAACTCCGGTTGTGTTACCCGCTAAATAACAGCTTAGTGCTGCAAAAATTAACCCTGTGAGGAGAAAATACCTATATACACTTTTCATATATTATCCTTGAATTTCCAATAAAATAGCACCAAACGTACAACTAGCAAAAGAACGATACTACATTATTCATTGTTGCCAGTGATATTCCATTTGTCGAGCGGTTTTTTCTGCCAAGGCGGGGGATGATAATTGGGACACCAAATATAAACTCATATCGATACCAGCTGAAATTCCGCCAGAAGTAATAAATTTACCTGCGCGTACCCAACGTCGGTTAGGCAAAACGGTTAGTTGTGGGTAAGTGCTTTGTAAGTCAGTTATATCTTGCCAGTGGGTGGTTACAGATAAGCCCGTTAACAAACCCGCTTCGGCTAACAGAAATGCACCCGTACAGACAGATACCGTTTGCTGAGACCTTTGGGCTACCTTAGCTATCCACTGAATCACACTGGTTTTTTTGACTTCTTCGCTATGCACACCACCGACTATCATCAACACATCGATAGGAGGATGATTTTCAATGTTGTAATGGGGTTTAATATCAAAGTCACCCCGAGCTTTCACCATTGTATCGGCTTGTGCGACAAAGAAGATATGCCAGTTATTTTGCGCCAATCGTTTGGCTGTGCTAAATACCTCAAAAGGGCCTGAAAAATCCAATACCTCGGCATTATCATAGATATATATGCCTATATTCATTTAGTTCACCTTGCCCTTAACCGATATGAGTATCCACTAGGTGCTATATGTAAATAACCCTGTTTTGCAAACCTGTGCGCAAGTCCTTAAAAATAAGCCGAACTGAAGCCGTCGGGTAACAGAAGAATAATGTTTTATACTGGACTGCTGTGCAGATATGCATTCAGTTCGCCAACATCTGCAAATAAAAATTGAGTATCATACTGAATCTAAGCCAGGTATCGACTTTAAGCCTACTTAGGGTATTAAAGTAGTCATACTAAAACCGTCCGCTATGCTGGAGGGGACATACAAAGTATTAATGTGCTATTACCTCGCAGCTTGTCTGTAGTTGTTGCTAACGTAATCGCTGTTAAAGTCTGATTTTATATCCAAAGCCTTTTGGAACATTTTGTGCGCGGTGTTCGGCTCACCTTTACTTAGATGGGCAAATGCCAAACTATCATAGGCTTGTGCAGCATCAGGAAATATTGCAACTAAATAGTTAAAAATATCAAATGCTTCTTTCCATGATTCTGTTGTTAACAATTGCATTCCTAGTTCGTTAATGGTCCTACCGATAAATTTTGAATACCCGCTTTGTGTATATTTCCCTTTGAAATCCCGGTAAAAGCTGTCTTTACCTTTTTCCTTATAAAGGTTGTACGCATAGTTAATTTCAAGGGGGGTAATTTCCTGGTATGTGCCCGTTTTAATAAACGACTGGATCCTTGTAGAAATAAATTCAGCCACCAAATTATCAGTGTTGGCTAATACAACGATTTCAATTCCATCAACTAAATTAACGTCGACAGCTGCACTAACCCCTAATCCGCCACCATAAGTTCCCCAATGCTCACCAGTCATAGCAAACGCCTGACTAACAGTCTGACTAGACCTATTGAGTAATATACTGCCATAAAATAGCTCACGATAAAATTCCTGCACATCTTTAACTGTTGACTCAATACCGCCATCGGGAGAAGGGTGTTCTGTCACGCCCACTTCTTTTAGAGATCCGTCATATAAGTAGGTATATCTGGTTGATTGGTGTTTGGCGGATGAATCGACTTTGAATGACGTATTTTTTAAATCTATACGTTCAAAAATATTTTTAGTTAATAGTCGTTCAAAGGGTTGGTTGGTCACTTTTTCTAATATCGCACCTAGAACAATATATCCGTAGTTTGAGTAACTGTGGCCTGTTCCAGGCTCAAAAAGAAGTGGCTTTTTTTTAAGAAGCTGTAATTTTTTTTCTAAGGTATCAAATGCTAGCGGGTTTTCCCTGTACTGCGCGGTAAAAATATCACCGAAACCTGAGGTGTGGTTGAGTAAATGTTCAACTGTTACGTTTGAAGAGAGTCCTTTTGGGAAGCCAAAGTCAAACATATCAAGGGTATCGTTTAAGCTAAGCTTCTCGGACTCTATCTGCTGAAGAACCAACACTTTGGTGAAGTTCTTCATAATGGAGCCTAAATTGAATTTCGTATTTATTGCGTTTTTCGTTTTTTTATTTTTATCTTCAAAACCATATGAAGCGTTAAAAAATATCTTTCCATCTTTCGCCATTAAAAGGCTACCTGAAAACCACCCCATTTCATGATATTCAGAGGCAATTTTCTGTGCGGTGATTGCCATATCAGATAATGATTCTTTGGAAATATTGGAAGCAGTTTTTGCTACAGAAACAAAGGTTGTTGCCACAAGGAAAAATATAATAATGATAAAGTGAGGAGACATTGGTAAATTATCCTTCCATAGCAAGCTATCCATAAATACTAAACATATTAAAACAGTAAAATAGAAATTACCATTTTCGGTTTATCTATGTGATAGCTGATTCACTTTCAGGCTGGTTTCAACACAGCGTACAAGGGGAAATACAAGACTAAAGACGGTTAAACATAAGCACCAAGGAAAAAGTACTGCGTTGATATTATGGCAGGGTTTAGACCCAAAGCCATTAGCGTTGCCGTTAGGCGGCAAAAGAACTCAGCCTCATGAGCTTAGACTGACTAAGTTCAACGCGGTTGGCGCAACGCGGTTGGCGCAACGCGGTTGGCGCAACGTCGGGTACCCGTAGGGGGGGAGTGATAGCAGCCAACAACGTTGGTATTTCTCCCCGCAAAATTCAAATAATATCAGCAATCTTGACGCATATTGCGTTTGTAGCAGAGCAGCAATGCCAACTATTTAGCGGGTGCGTCACAATTTTTAATGCCGTCATTATAAAAAGGTCGCAATTTCAGCCAATGTCTTTTTACACTGGGCATGCTGTGGCACAGTTGCATCGTCGGCTGGGTAGCCGGCAATGAGCAACATATAAGGGCGTTCATTATCGGGTCTGTGACAGATCTTTGATAAGAAACTCATCGGTTTGGGGGTATGGGTCAAGGTAGCCAGGCCCGCATGATGTAGAGCGTTAATTAGAAATCCGCTGGCAATACCGACAGACTCATGCACGTAATAATTGGTATGTTTATCTTCCACCCGGGGCCCTCCGGTTTTCTGACTAAAAATGGCAATCAACCAGGGCGCATGTTCCAAATAGGCTTTATTGGCATCGGTTCCAAGCGGCTTTAGGGCGTCTAACCATTCATCACTGGCACGGCCATCATAAAACCCCTGTTCATGTAACTCTGCTTGTTCACGGACCTGTTTTTTCACATCCTGAGACTCAATGGCAACAAAATGCCAGGGTTGATGATTTGCGCCATTTGGGGCAGTGCCTGCCGCTTTAATACAATTTTCTATGATTGCTTTAGGGACTGGGCGGTCACTGAACTTACGAATGCTGTGACGGCGTTTTATGTCCAGATAGAATCGCTCAGAACGTTGTAGCATTTCATCTTGCGGATATTCAATAAAATCCTTAAGGGGTAAAGCGGCATGTTCTTTCATCAATCATTCCTGATAATAAGTAGGCCGCTAAGGTAATGTAAAATTTTTCTTTTTACCAGATTTTAGCCGCGACGAATGATTTTGTTCTGTTAGTTTTTTGCATAGGTAGGATGTTAAGACATAACAATCAGATAAATAAACGTTAAGTCGTGCTCAAAGGACAATTAATAAAAGTACCATGATAATGAGCAACAAAAAGATCTTATATTTTTATTACGGTGGGATATGTTTGCGTCATTGTTTTGAGTTACTTTGCCGCCTAATAGCAACGTCAACGGCTTCATTAAGCCACAACACTTGCCCTGACTTTCTGCCTAAGCTCTGAACCTGTATTTTAAAGTTACTTGGGTATAAGTATCTGAAAAAATAACTTTATTCGCCAGGTAAATATTTGCTGTTCAGTGGCTTGGCTATATGACTATAATGAAAATACAAGTTAAATTTTTCAAGGAAAGCCCGTGTCTCAAATATTTTTGCGAAAGCTTAAATCCAAACTATTTTTCGCTGGCTTTTTCTTATTCGTTACCCTAAATAGCCTAACCACTACCGCTGCTAGTGAGGGGCAATCTGCAATTCCACAGGCTTTACAAGACTGGATCCCCTGGGTATTGGACGGTCAGGAACACCTGCAATGCCCCTTTATAAACCAGTCTGTATTCGCAACACAATACGCGCATATCTGCGCATTTCCAAGTGCATTGAAACTGAATGTCAGCAGCAAGCAAGCTACTTTTACTGTTACCTGGCAGGTATTAGAAGAAAGTTGGCTAGTGCTTCCGGGCAATTCAGAGAACTGGCCACAGGAGGTCATGGCTAATGGCAAGACAGCACAGGTATTAAACTACAAAGAACGACCTGCTTTACACTTTAAAAGGGGCACTTATAAGATAGACGGCAAATTTTTGTGGGACACGATGCCCTCTACCTTAGCCGTATCAGAGGTTTATGCACAAGTCGAGCTTTCAAAAGAGTCACAAGCTGTACGGTTTGCCAAACGACGGGGTGAAGCGCTTTGGCTAAACGAACAGAATGAACAAAATGAGCAGGCCGACACGCTTGATCTTGTGGTAAAACGCAAAGTGCAGGATGGTAGTTATGTGTTTGTCGAGACACTTATTGAACTGGATGTTTCAGGACGGATCCGCGAAGAAAAACTTGGTTTGGTGCTGCCCCCGGGGTTTTTACTGGGTGATATTCGTGGTGATTTACCGGCTTTTGTTGATGCCAGTGGCACGCTTATCGTCACCGTTCGTCCAGGTAACTGGCAGCTCAGCGTATATGCTTATGCTGGTGCTGACACCCTTGTTTGGCAGCGTCCCGAAAGACAAGATTTATGGCCTGAGCAAGAAATGTGGGCATTTGCGTCGGCAGAAAAATATCGTACAGGAAAATTGACAGGCGCTCAAATGATTGACGCTAATATCGCCGGCATGCCGCAGCAGTGGAACCACCTGCCAACCTATGTGCTTAACGCTACTGATAAGTTAGCGTATGCGGTTTCCCATAGGGGGAAGCCTTTGCAATTAGAAAATAAATTATATCTCAAAAGAGATCTTTGGTTATCCTTTGACAGTTTAGAATTTACTTTTTCAGATCAGCTCACAGGTTCAATGATTGACCATTGGCGCCTTAGTATGCGTGCGCCCTACCTTTTACAATCTGCTGATGATCAAGATGGCTCGATGTTAATTACCAGTTTGGATAATGATGAGCGTGGTATAGAGAATCGTTATCCACAAGTCGACATCCGTGCTCGGGGTAAATTAGCCTCAGGAAATGATCTATTGGTCGCAGCCTGGGAAGAAAATTTTGAAAGCGTCACGACACACCTTAATCTTCCGCCTGGGCATAGTTTATTTGCTGCTTTTGGCGCAGATAAAGTGTCGAGCAGTTGGTTAAGTAACTGGTCTATTTGGGGTAGTTTTGTTGTGCTTGCGTCTGCTATCTTTGCCGCCAGGGTGATAAATCCAATTTGCGGGATACTGAGTGCATTGTTGTTACTCGCACTTTACCAAGAGCCTGGCGCGCCTATTGTCTTAATTGTTAATCTGTTAATTGCCGTTGGCATTGTGAAATACCAACCTTTTCCTAAGTTATTACCCCTGGTAAAAACCTATTTTACCGTCAGCCTGCTGACCGCCATTGTCGCCATATTATATTTTAGTGCTAAACAAGTTCGAACTGTGATTTATCCACAACTCGAAGTACGAAATTACAATGTTCAGCAGTATGAAAATGCGCATTACGATATTTCCTCAGTCACAAGGGCGGCTCCTGAGCCTATGGCGGTAAAAATGTTCCGTTCAGCGCAGGAAAACAATATTATGCAGGATGAACCTAAAATGGACACTGTTTCAGGCAATAGAATCAGGCAGGCCGATACATTCAAAGAACGTTATGAAAGTGATGCAGTGGTGCAGGCAGGAGAGGGGATCCCTAGTTGGAACTGGCAACAATATGTACTCAGTTGGAATAGCCCGGTGACGGCAACGCAAGGCCTTGATCTTTGGATCCTGGACAGATTGACCTACAGTATGATTAAAGTGCTTGGCGTTATTATAGCGATGTTGTGGCTGTTCTATTTGTGGCGATCTCAAGGGCCAGGCTTACTAAATTTATTAGGACTGAAAAAGACCGTCCCGGTGGTTTTTGCGTTACTGCTGTTGCCCACTTATTCACCCACTGGCATGGCAAATACATTTCCTGATCAGGCCTTATTAAAAGAGCTGCAAGAGCGTTTGATTGAAGCGCCGGCATGTGCGCCGCAATGTGCAAGTTTAACGTCAATACATATCCTGGCTAAGCCTGAACATTTCACTTTTCAGGCAAACTATGATGCCGCATATGATACAGCGGTTGCGCTTCCACGTTCTGAATTTTGGCGACCGCAACGGGTAACCTTAAATGGTAAACCGCAAACCTTACTCGCTGCACGTAAAGGCTGGATTTTTATTGCCATTCCAGCTGGTAGCAATAAATTAATACTCGAAGGCCCGATTGTTCCTGTGGACAGTCTGCAAATACAGTTTAGAAACCCCGCTAAATTTGTCACCCTTGCTGACTCAAGTGATTGGAAAGTGAGTGGCCTAAAAGGCAGTACTATGCTGGATGACCGCCTGACGTTTTCTGCAACGGCCCAAAAAAAGCAAAGTACTAACAGCATTTCTTCACGTTATGAATCAGCACACTTTGTGGAGGTAAACCGCTCAATTTCACTTGATCAAAATTGGCGTATAAACACTGAAGTGCGGCGAATATCCCCTAGTCTGGGCGCAATTAATGTTCGCATTCCACTACTTACTGGCGAAAATGTCATTACAGCAGGTATTGAGCCAAAGGATGCTTTTGTTGAGGTGACCATTGGACAGGGGCAAAGCCAGGTATTATGGGAGTCGACCTTGGATAAACAACAAAACCTGAAGCTAACATCAAGCAGTCAAGGGCAATGGATTGAGCATTGGCAACTGGTATCAAGCCCTTCGTGGCACTTCAAATCAAGTGGTCTGCCGATGATTTTGCATGAGCAAGCAAACGATGACTATTTTAGTTATTCCTTTTATCCCTATTCGGGAGAAACATTAAGTTTAACCGTCAGCAGACCCCCTGGGGTTGAAGGCAACGTTATCGCTATCGATAAACTTAATGCTACATTACAACAAGGTGAGCGTACCTCTACATTCCTGCTTTCATTTAATTATCGCAGTACGCGAGGTGGCGAACACCTCATCGATTTACCTGACGATTATGAGTTGAAAGAAGTAAAAAGTGATGACAATTTACTGAATGTTCAGGCCATTGAGCAGCGTCTGGCGTTGCCAATCTTGCCGGGATTACACCGGGTACAATTATCCTTGCGTTATGCGGGTGAGGCCACAAGCTTATTGTCGTTGCCCAGGGTTAACTTAAATGCGCCAGTTAGCAATATAGAGACCAAAATATCCATCAGTAATAACCGCTGGATAATATGGGCAAAAGGACCGGTATTGGGACCCGCCGTTGTATATTGGGGAGAGCTACTGGTTTTTATCCTGATTGCTTTGTTGCTTTCAAAAGTTAATTTTTCACCCCTAAAAACATGGCAATGGTTATTGCTCGGTTTTGGCTTGAGTCTCAATAATTGGCATGCCCTGATTTTAATCGCGTTATGGTTCGCAGCGCTTACGGGGAGCCGATATCGGGGAAATATAAAAGAAAGTGCCGTGTTTAATTTTACTCAATTGGCTCTTTACTTTTTATCTGCGGTAACTTTACTGACGATCATTACGACTATTCCAGATAGTTTATTAAGTAATCCAGATATGGGGATCCAGGGTAATCGTTCCTATGGAAATGAATTAATGTGGTTTGCTGACAAATCAATGGGTGGCCTGCCAGAGATTTCCGTTCTATCCGTGCCGATTCTTATTTATAAAGGGTTGATGCTACTGTGGGTCATGTGGTTAAGCTTTTCATTACTCAATTGGATTAAATGGGCCTGGCCATTACTCGGAGCACAGGGATATTGGCGGACTGGAAAAGGTAAGAAATCCTCACCAAAAAGTCAGGGGGATTCGCCGCAAGACGTTAATCCACAAGGTCAATAGCGGTATATACTGTTAAGCCCAATTAGCTGCGCACAATAAAAAGCAGAGTCAATGGACTCTGCTTTTTAGGTATTTTAGATGGTAAACCTGCAGGGAAAGGTTTAAACGTTAAACCTAAAGTGAATCACATCACCATCTTTAACGATGTATTCTTTGCCTTCCAGACGCCATTTACCAGCGTCTTTGGCTCCTTGCTCGCCATTAAATTCAACAAAATTATCATAGTTGATGACTTCGGCGCGAATAAAGCCTTTTTCGAAATCGCTATGAATGATCCCCGCAGTCTGGGGAGCCGTTGAGCCTTCTGGAAAGGTCCAGGCGCGCACTTCTTGTACCCCTGCGGTGAAATATGTTTGCAAAGCAAGGAGTTCGTAACCACAACGGATCACCCGGTTAAGGCCAGGCTCTTCGATACCCATGTCGGCCATAAATTCGGCGCGCTCGTCATCTTCCAGTTCCCCTATTTCCGCTTCCATCTCAGCACATACTGCAACGACTACTGCGTTTTCTGCCTTGGCAATGGCGCGGACTTTATCCAAATAGGGGTTATTCTCGAAACCGTCGTCACTCACGTTAGCGATATACATAGTGGGTTTGAGAGTCAAAAAGTTCATATAGCTGATGGCTTTATGCTCTTCTTTAGTTAATTCAACTGCACGTAGCAGAGTACCTTCGTCTAGATGAGGCTTGATTTTTTCCAGTACTTTGAGCTCGAATTTTGCATCACTATCTCCACCTTTGGCACGTTTTGCGACTCGCAATAATGCTTTCTCGGTGGTTTCCAAATCAGCCAGGGCCAATTCAGTATTAATAATATCGATATCGTCCTGAGGATCGATTTTTCCTGCCACATGGATAATATTGTCGTTATCGAAACAACGTACTACGTGACCAATAGCATCGGTCTCGCGGATATTGGCTAAAAACTTATTGCCTAAGCCTTCACCTTTAGATGCCCCTTCAACCAGGCCAGCTATATCGACAAATTCCATGGTGGTAGGCAAGATCCGTTTTGGCTTAACTATAGCTGCCAGGTTGTCTAAACGAAGATCCGGCACAGGTACTACCCCGGTATTGGGTTCGATGGTACAAAATGGAAAGTTGGCGGCTTCGATACCGGCTTTGGTCAAAGCGTTGAAAAGAGTTGATTTACCCACGTTAGGTAATCCTACTATGCCGCATTTAAAACCCATTTTCAGTTCCTCTTTATCTCAGTTTTCGTCAGTAGCTGACAATCGTTATTCTGCTTTAAATGAATGCAGCCTGTTCATGGCTTTTTTCATATCTTGTTCGAGTAATATTTCAACACAGCGCACCGCTTCATCGATTGCTGCATCCATCTGTTGTTGTTCGTTGGCGGGGGCCTTGCCAAGCACATAACCTGTTACCCGACTCTTGTCACCTGGATGACCTATGCCAACCCGCAAACGGTAGAAATCTTTATTGTTGCCCAAGCTGCTGACAATATCGCGGATACCATTTTGGCTTGAACTACCGCCTAATTTGAACTTGCAAATACCTGGAGGTAAATCGAGTTCATCGTAAGCCACCAGAATGGATTGAACAGGAATACGATAAAAATTTGCTAGAGCAGCGACAGCTTGACCACTTTTATTCATGAAAGTGGTGGGAATGAGTAATCGGATATCTTGTCCGGCTATAGTAGCGCGGCCTGTATAGCCAAAAAATTTGTTGTTTAAAGTTAATGAACACCGGTAGGTTTTGGCTAGACTTGCGACCAGCCAATTGCCAGCATTATGGCGAGTATATTGATATTCTGGGCCTGGATTACCCAGGCCCACAATTAACTGAATATCAGACAAACGGCTTATACTGCAGCTGCGTCTTCTTCAGCATCACCGGCATCTACGCTTGGGCCTTTGGCTGTTTTAACAGTAACAACGGCTAAATCGTGAGCTTCGCCTTTCGTCAGCTCTACCAAAGTAGTGCCTTCGGGTATGACTAGGTCAGATAAATGTAGAGTATGCTCAAGCTCAACCTGAGACATATCAACTTCGATAAACTCGGGCAGATCTTTTGGTAAACAGCTAATTTCAACGTCAAGCATGTGATGCTCTGCGTGAGCACCAGCGTATTTAATTGAATCATTTTGGTTTTCATTAATAAAGTGCAGCGGTATATGAGTACTTAGCTCTTTATTTGCATCAACACGGAAGAAATCCATGTGCATAACACGAGGTTTAAACGGGTGACGTTGCATATCTTTAATAACAGCTTCAACTTTTACACCGTCAATATTCAAGGTTAGAATTTGCGAATAAAAGGCTTCAAATGCTTGAGCTTGAAAAACTTTGTTATGAGCAAAAGTTAATGAAACAGGTGCTTCTGTTCCGCCGTATAATACAGCAGGTACATTATCAGCATGACGTAGGCGGCGGCTCGCACCTTTCCCCAAGTCTGTGCGGATTTGTGCGTCTAGAGTGAAAATTCCATCAGACATTAGATAACTCCAAAATAAAGTAAATGAGTGTAGATTTTCGCGACCAAAATCTACTATTAATTTGCCGTAACAAGCCAGATAAGACCGTTATCAGGCAATCCCCATAAAAATGGGCGGCGAATATTACCATTGCCTACACCAGTTAACAAGCGTGGCAGCACCTGGTTTTGCCAACCTGATTATTTGTCAGTCTTGATATTGCCAAGCCTTGCTGAAAAGTGTAAAAAAAGATCAGTCGTGGCTGTTATTTTGGGCGGTTTTTCTCGGTGTACGGCATAGTGAACGTGCCGCTATCTTATACTTGAGTCCTCTGCCAGGCCAATGATCTTAATACTTGTAACTTGCAGCATCTTACCATGTTGCTGATAGCTCATCATATCGGTGAGTATCTGCCCTGTCACCACAACCAATAAACCGTCTTGTTGATATTTTTTTGCCAAATTGCTGGGGTTGAATACACGTCCATCATCGGCGTAAAGGGCATAAAATCCACCCTCTATAGTCATAAAACGGACACGTCCGGTAAATTTCACTTGTTCATTCACAGTGGCCCGCTCCTTGGTGATTTTTGCTTCTTGTGCAATGAGTGGCGTTGACTGGCTACAGGCAATCAACAGACTCAGTAAACAAAAATAAATAAATGGCCTCATTAAATCCTCCATGTTAAAATATTTTTTTGCATTCTAGCGCAGATACAAAAAAACCACTAATCTTAGCGGTTTTAGTTATTCAAAGTGGCTATTAATATTCAAACATCGCTGAGATGGATTCTTCATTACTGACCCGGCGAATGGCTTCGGCCAACATGTTTGACAAGGTTAGTTGCTTCACTTTTGGCAAGGCTTTGATCTCATCACTTAACGGGATACTGTCGGTGACGATGATTTCATCTATGACTGAATCGCGCAGGTTCTGGGCGGCATTACCGGAGAAAATTGCATGGGTAGCATAAGCGTAAACCTTTTTGGCACCATGGGCCTTTAATGCTTCTGCGGCCTTGGCCAGCGTGCCACCTGTATCGATCATGTCGTCGACAATAATACAGTTGCGGTCCTGTACATCACCAATAATATGCATCACCTGGGCAACATTGGCTTTAGGGCGGCGTTTGTCGATAATGGCAAGATCTGTGTCGTTTAACAGTTTGGCCACGGCACGGGCTCGTACCACACCACCGATATCAGGTGATACTATTACTGGGTTCTCGATATTCCGGCGGCGCATATCATCCAATAAGATAGGTGTGCCAAATGCATTGTCAACGGGTACGTCAAAAAACCCCTGAATTTGTTCGGCATGTAAATCTATGGTTAATACGCGGTCTACACCTACATTAGACAGAAAGTCTGCCACTACTTTAGCAGTGATAGGTACCCGGGCAGAACGCACTCGTCTGTCCTGGCGTGCATAACCAAAGTAAGGGATAACGGCAGTGATCCGCCCGGCCGATGCCCGGCGAAAAGCATCGATCATAACAATCAATTCCATCAGGTTATCATTGGTGGGAGCACAGGTTGACTGAATGATAAAAACATCTGAGCCGCGCACGTTTTCATGCACTTCTACGCTGATTTCACCGTCACTAAAACGCCCGACACTGGCGTGGCCTAATTTGGTATAAAGCCTGTCGGCTACTTTTTGTGCAAGTTCAGGTACTGCGTTTCCAGCGAAAATCTTCATGTCTGGCACGTTAAATTCCTCAGTGCGTAAAAGGTGAATATGGCTGGGATAGCTGGATTTGAACCAACGAATGACGGGATCAAAACCCGTTGCCTTACCACTTGGCGATATCCCAAAAAATATAGTGTGTTACGAACAAAATATGCCCGCTAGATATAGACTTCTTATAACTGTGCTGTTGCCTTTTGTCGCTTGAATAATTTGTCGTGTAGCAAGGAAGTATTGACGCCTTGGGCGATAAAACCAGAACAATTCGCCGGCAGCTTTGCCAACACCGTCTTTGCTTCCTGATGACTGGCAAAAGTGGCGAATAAACAAGCGCCTGTGCCTGTCATCCTCGATGGTGCGTATTCTAACAACCAGGCCAATGTATTTGCAACATTCGGGTAACGCTTACATACTAATTCTTGGCAGTCATTGTGTGTTTGGTTGAATTGATAGTCCTGAAAATTGATTTTTGCAGTATCTCTGGGTAAATCGTCAGCCCTGAATATGTCTGCTGTGGACACATGACAATGAGGATGTACCACAAGATAATGGGTTTCGGGCAAAGCTATGGGAAATAATTGTTCACCCACGCCCTCAGCAAACGCCGTTTGGCCAAGGACAAAAATAGGTACGTCGGCACCGAGCTGTAAACCGAGTTTAGCCAATGCCGCTAAGCTCAAGTTGCAACCCCATAAGTAATTCAATACCACCAGGGTAGTGGCCGCATTGGAAGAACCACCCCCTATCCCCCCACCCATGGGGAGGGTTTTGCACAGTGAAATCTGGCAGCCCTGAGCAGGCTTACCGTGCTTTTGCAGCAAGCGAGCGGCCATTACGACCAGATTATCCTCATGCTCTACTCCGGGAACGGGAGTGAGGAGTTCAATCGTTAGCTGCTTTGTTATGGTAAAAGCCAGTTCATCGCCCCGATCCAGCAATTGAAAAAGGCTTTGTAATTGATGGTAACCATTAGGGAAGCGACCATTAATGTGCAAAAACAGATTAAGCTTGGCCGGGGAAGGCCACCAGTCTAATATTTTGTCCATTTATTTATCCTGATCACTATTTGGTTATGTAAGACCCGATGGGTTAACTCCACATGGTGGGGTAACCACATATTATCTACCCGTTGATAATTTGTGTAATCAATTTGCCAGCCATCACATGTTGTGCAGCCAGGAATAAGTTGGGATAGCCAACCTTGTTCACTATATAGCGCCTGATCCTCGGGGCGGGTTAGGCCTTTGATCCAGCGGTTGAAGTGGCTAACGGGTATGTCCCAGCCCGTGATCCGCCAGATAAGGTGGCTGGCATCGGTATCCTGATAGTGTTGATCATCGGCTTCAAGCTCTACACTTTGGGCATCTCCTTGCATGGCCAGCAAGCTGATACCAAACATAGTACCGAGTTTTAATTGGTAGGTGTCATCGTTTTGTTGCCAAAACAGGTTGGCACTAAATTTTTCTTGCGGGTTTTTAAATGCCATACGGCCATTTATTTGCCAGTGGGTGAAATCAGCGAGCTTGGCCTGATGTTGGCGATTGTCCATATTGACCTGGGGCGGTGAGCCGGCACAGGCACCCAGGAGCAAAATCGATCCCAATAGCAGATAAAAACGTGTGGTTGAGCGTAAATTCACAGTAAATTACAATTCAAGATTCAAAGTCGCTATAGAAACATAAATAGCGCGGTGCTTTCAATAGTTTTGCCTTTTGCGTACAATGCCGCCTTATTCTGGCTTCAAGTGGTTTCGATAATAAAACTGTAATCTGCATGACCTTAATTGCCTTCGGTATTAACCATAAAACTGCGCCAGTAGCATTACGAGAGAAAGTCGCGTTCTCACCAGACTCAATGGTTGAAGCATTAAAATCACTGTGTCTGTTAACCGGTGCTGAAGAATCTGTGATTGTATCAACGTGCAATCGTACGGAGATATACGCACGAGCGGAAAATTTAGCGCCCGTGGCGTTAAGTCGCTGGTTAGCAGATTTTCATCGCTTAGAACATGAGCTGTTAAATGCGAACAGCTACACCTATATGCAAGATGAGGCGGTGAGACATATAATGCGTGTGGCCAGTGGCCTGGATTCTCTGATTTTGGGTGAGCCGCAAATTTTTGGGCAAGTTAAGCAAGCTTATATCAGTGCCAAAGATTCAGGCATGGTTAAAAGTGATTTTGAACGCCTGTTTCAGCAGACCTTCGCTGTTGCCAAACGGGTGCGCACCGAGACTGAAATAGGCGCTAATGCGGTATCAGTGGCCTATGCCTCTGTGCAGTTGGCGAAACACATATTCTCCTCACTGAAAAAAAGCAATGTGTTATTAATTGGTGCCGGGGAGACCATAGAGCTGGTGGCCAAACACTTACACGAACAACAGGTGAAAAGTTTGACTGTGGCCAATCGTACTCTGGCCAGAGCCGAGCGCATTGCCAAACCTCTAGGGGCCAATGTATTAACCTTGACCCAAATTCCCCAACATTTAAAAGATGCGGATATTGTTATCAGTTCCACTGCCAGCCAGTTGCCTATATTGGGCAAGGGGTTAGTTGAGCGGGCATTAAAAGAACGCCGTCATAAACCCATGTTCTTGGTGGATTTGGCTGTTCCCCGTGACATAGAAGCAGAAGTCGGTGAGCTTGATGATGCCTACTTGTATACGGTAGATGACTTGCAGCACATAGTAGAACAAAATCTTGAATCGAGGCAACAGGCTGCGCTGCAGGCTGAGGAGATGATAACAGAACAAGTTCAGCACTATACACAGTGGCGTCAGGGACAATTGTCCATGGGTCTACTGCGTGATTTTCGCCAGCAAAGTGAAATGCAGCGTGATATTTTACTCGCCAAAGCACTCAATCAGCTGGCTGATGGCAAAAATGCGGAGCAAGTACTCCAGGAATTAGCCAATAAGTTGACTAACAGTTTGATCCACGCGCCCACTAAAGCGCTGAAAAAAGCGGCTCAACACCAAGATAGTGATAGCATGAGTTTATTGCGAGAGGCGCTTGGCGTAGCTAACGCAAAGGGCTCAAAAAAATAACCTACATTTGGCTAATCAACCAATAACCGCTCATATGTAAGCTCTATGGCGGTATGACAGCCACTTGCCTAGCAGGAACAATATGAAAGAATCAGTCCAGCGTAAATTAGAAACATTAACCGAACGTTTTGAAGAAGTGCAGGCTCTGTTGAGCCAACCTGAAGTGATCAGCAATCAGGACAAATATCGGGCACTGACCAAAGAATACTCCCAGCTTGAAGGTGTGGTGAAATGTTTTGCCGAATATCAGCATTCCCAGCAGGATTTCGCCTCAGCCCAGGAAATGATGCAAGAAAATGATCCTGAAATGCGCGAGATGGCTCAGGAAGAATACAAAAGCGCCAAACACGCCATTGAAAAATACGACGAAGAACTACAAGTTTTACTGTTACCCAAAGATCCCAATGATGATAGTAACTGTTTTGTGGAAATTCGCGCCGGAGCAGGAGGCGACGAAGCCGCTATTTTTGCCGGTGATATCTTTCGTATGTATAGCCGTTACGCCGAAACGCGTAATTGGAAAGTGGAAATAGTGACCACTAACGACGGTGATCATGGTGGCTATAAAGAAGTAATTGCCAACATAATGGGTGACGGAGCATATGGCATCCTAAAATTCGAGTCAGGTGGGCACAGGGTTCAGCGAGTACCCGAAACCGAATCACAGGGGCGTATCCATACCTCTGCTTGTACTGTGGTTGTGATGCCGGAAATTCCCGAATCCGAAGCTATTGCTATTAATAAAGCTGATTTGAAAATCGATACTTTTCGCGCCTCTGGTGCAGGCGGGCAACACGTCAATAAGACCGATTCAGCTATTCGTATCACCCATATGCCTTCCGGGATAGTTGTGGAGTGTCAAGATGAACGCTCACAACACAAAAACCGTGCTAAGGCCATGTCAGTATTACAATCGCGCCTGAACAAAATGGAAGAAGACAAGCGTCAGGCTGAAGAAACCTCGACGCGCCGTAACTTGGTTGCCAGTGGTGATCGTTCCGAACGAATTCGCACTTATAATTTTCCTCAGGGCCGGGTAACAGACCATCGCATAAACCTGACCTTGTATCGTTTAGACGACATTATTGCCGGTGATTTGGATGCCATTCTGGAGCCTATTCGCCTGGAACATCAGGCCGATCTACTGGCCTCGTTATCCGACGAAAGCTAAACAGGCAAAGCGCAGTATGATTTTGACCATTGAAAAAGCGCTGGCTTGGGCAAAAGAGCAGCTGGTATTGTCGGACTCGCCAGCGCTTGATAGCCGCTTATTACTGAGCCATGCGCTGCAATGCGAACAAGTCTATTTATTAACCTGGCCGGATAAACCCTTAGAGCCTACTGTGCTGTCACAGTACCAGCAACTGGTGGCTAAGCGTAAAACCGGTCGACCTGTTGCCTATTTACTTGGTTATCGCGACTTTTGGACCCAGCGTCTGCAAGTCTCGCCAGCAACCCTTATTCCCCGCCCGGAAACCGAATTACTGGTTGAAATTGCTTTAGGGTTACCCCTATCCCACGATGCCCAGGTTCTGGATTTAGGCACAGGAACAGGGGCTATTGCTTTGGCACTTGCCAGTGAAAATCCCAATTGGCAGGTGACAGGTGTGGATGTTAATCCCGATGCTGTGCTGTTGGCAAAGGCGAATGGGGTGGCTAATCAGCTCAAGCACGTCCGTTTTTTGCCAAGTGACTGGTTTTCTGCTCTTGATGGCAATAAATTTGCCTTGATCGTTAGCAATCCACCTTATGTTGAAACGGGCAGTGAGTATTTACAACAAGGTGATGTCAGATTCGAACCTGACCGGGCTTTGGTTTCAGGGGAGGACGGATTGGATGATATTCGCCTTATCATCGCTCAAAGCGTCACATTTCTAAGTGCTAACGGCTGGTTAGCATTCGAGCACGGCAGTATCCAACATTCGCCCATTCAGGCAATACTGGCTGAATGGGGCTTTGATAACATTCAGACTCACTGTGATCTGAATCAGTTACCCCGTATCACTTTAGCAAGAATGCCATGCCCTTTATCTCATCAACCCCGTGTTTAATTGCAAGCCTAATATATGCTTTGGCGCCAGTATTGCTGAGGTAGCGATACTACCATTCCAATAAGAAAGCTTGCATGTTATATGAAATCTTATTTACCGAAGAAGTAACGCCATCGTACTAGGGGACATGAAAGATCCTGATAGTTGACGATGAGCCATAGATCCATGTGGTCACTAAATTGGCACTAAGTGACTTTGTATTTCAAAAAAAATGCCTGGAATTCGTCAGTGCCTATAGTGGTAAACAAGTAAAAGAAATTTTAACACCCATGCCGATATTGCCATAGTGCTGCTGGATGTGGTGATGGAAACCGACGATGTCGGGTTAAAGGTTGCTGATTTTATCCGCAATGAAGTCAATAATCATTATACCCGAATAATTTTGCGTACCAGGCTAGCCTGGTGAGGCTCCCGAGCCGGACGTGATCATCAATTACGACATCAATGACTACACAGCGATAATCGAACTTACCGCCCAGAAATTATTTTCAGTGGTGATTTCTGCCCTGCGTTCGTATCGTGATATCCATGTGATTAACGAAAACCGTCTTGGCCTTGAAAAGATCATCTCTTCGTTGGCCGATTTATTTTCGATACATTCTTTTGAGCAATTTATTGACGGTATAGTACAGCAACTTTCATCGCTATTGGGGGGCAATAAAGACGCCGCTTATTTAACCTGTGCTGTGACGGGGCTCCAGCCGATAGATCAACAAAATACCGCTGATTTGTTTGTACTAACGGGCAGCGGTGAATATAAACATCAGGAACGCCTACCTGGATAGGGTGATCAGTGAACCACAACGGACTTCATTTTATAAAGCCTGGCGTGAAAAATCTTAATTTATGAAGATGGATATTTAGTGGCCTTTTGTGAGGGGAAAAACCAAAAAGGATCTTTATTGAATCTGCCAAGGGTACCTAAACGTCTCACGTCCAGTTAGAAAAAACGGGTGTAATTTTTTGCTCAAAACGTACAAATCACCTTTGATAACGTGGTGTTAACCAAAAATATTCAGGATACTCAGCGAGAAATAATCGAGCGTTTGGGTCAGGCTATGGACCATGATTTCGATGACAGCATGCATATTAAACGTCTGGTCAAGATAACAGAACTAATAGCGCGCCGAGCCGGTCTGGACGAGGAGACAATCTACACGTTGGCCCTTGTTGTTCCGCTGCACGATATTGGCAAAATCAAGGTGCCAGGTGTAGCTGCGAGTGGAAACGTGATAGGGGATCATGATGACATCATACAAGATCAGTTGGGAGAATTTGGCTACAAAATACTGACAGACTCCAAACGGCCGCTCATTAAAAACGTGGCTTTTTTGGCTCGGCATCTGAATGAACACTGGAATGGCAGCGGGTATCCCAGAGGGCTGGTTGGTTAACAGATTAACATCTATTCGCGGATCACGAGTACGACGTGTTGCGCAGTCAGACAGTACACAAACCTGCCTGGCCACAAATAAAGGTCATCAATATTCTTTCTCAACTCAGTGGCGAACAGTTCGATCCGGCGCTGGTGGATATACTGTTGAAAAACCTGGACAGGCTAGAGCAGATCACTCAGGATCAGCCCTGCATCTAGGTAATCATCATTATCGTCGCACATTTGGCGATCGCATCATTATTTTATTTATTATAGACAAGGTCGTAAATCATGTACGCAGCAGCAAAACATATACATCTAATGGCTATCGCACTGAGCGTATTGATTTTTTTATTACGCTTTTTTTGGACTATGCGCGGCTCGCAAATGCTGCACAAAAAATGGGTTAAGGTGCTGCCACACATAGTGGATACCTTGTTACTGTTAAGTGCGGCGACCTTATGTGTATTACTTAGCCAATACCCCTTTGTTACCCCCTGGGTGACTGAAAAAGTATTGGGCTTGTTGATGTATCTGTTTATGGTCACCCTGGCACTAAGGATCGCCAAAACAGGCCTAATGCGCACTGTAGGTTTGGTTGGGGCCCTGAGTTGGTTAGCTTTTACGTGGCTGGTTGCCATCTCCAAACAGCCCGTTTTATTTCAGTAGACTCACAGCCTCTCCACAGCCGCCAGACACGGGTTAACTGTGTGGCGGTTTTTTTGTGCTTTTACCTTTGACTCGATGTAGGCGCAGTATGTGTTAGTAACGCACGAACGGCCTGGTTTACTCTAATCACGTTAGGGTTTTACGGCGATTATTAGGATACAAAACTCAGGAAAATGGTCGAGAGTGCGTTTGTAAATAACGGTTGTGATAATACCCTTTGGTCATGGAGCGATAACGCCACTTCCCAACGCAATATCATCAATATAATAAGTATCATTGCCCGGATTAGTCACGCCGGCATTAAAAAACACGACGATTTTTTGGTGATCCTTATTTGCCTGATCGGCGAAGGAGAAGCGGTACTCAACCCAGCTATTGAGCTTAGAAATATAGATATCCCGTTCTATTTCGGTGGCATTCCCGCCCTCTAATTTTACTTTTAATATCCCTCTAACAGGCGCCATGACTTTTATACTGAAAATATTATGGGTCGACAAATCAATTGAATCATTAAAATCAATGACTAACGCGTCCCATGGACCCTCAGAGTCGGTATACTGTCCAACAGATTGAGTAGAATTTTCTGCTGACAGCTGTGGATTTTCGACGACAGTAACACCGGGCAATGACATCAATTTTTGGCAATCAAAATCAGAAATAATACCTTTTACTGTCACGCTATTTGCACAAGGATCCATAGGCACCTGTGTTACCAGTGGCTGGGCAATAACTAAATTAATTCCTTCAAGGGTAGCGTTAATTTTTGCGTATTCTGTTTCAAGCAGTGCCATGAACGGTAAATAAATACCGTCTTCGATCATAAATTCACGGGTTTCACGAAACACGCCTCCCATCAAGGCTAAATCGGTGAGCACTTTTCCATCCCATGTGAGCAGGGGAGTAATGGCAAATGTATGGGTGTCATATGACTCGACCATTCCATAGTCACCCAACATCTTATCGTAAGCCAATATATTTCTCAGCCAGTTAAGCCCTGTATTATGATGGTTGACCTGATCGGCTAACAACATAGGGAAAGTGGCATAGGGGGCACTAATGGTATTTACCACACCTATTTCAGACGCAACGTCCTGCACACCTAGCAGTGATACATAATTCAGATCTGGCCCGTTTACGGATGTAAAAAAGCCACGAAATTGATGTTTATTTGAAAAATCAGCCCTAACTTTTTCACCATTAAGATACAAGTCCCGTGCGGCTTTAAAATCAAGGTAAGGCAACACCAAAAACTTCCACTGCTCGTGAGCAGAAAATGCCCAGCCCTCAATAACCGTCAGTACTTCACCAGATAGGGTGCTGTAGTTGCGGGTATTAATAAACTTATTCGCCCATATTGCTTGTTTTTCAGTCGCAGATAGATCGCCACTAAAGAGCGTCATAAACACGGTCATTAGCTCTCCCTCATATGAGTCAGTTAAGGCATAGCTATCTTTAATATACCTAAGCTGCTGGGGTGGCAGTGATGAATCCGGGTTGCCGTTGATATCGACGAACTGACTGATCCCTGATATAACATTACGCTGGGGATCAAAAAATAGTGTTTTTGCATGGCTGGCCATCTTTTGAAAACGATGCTCATAACGAGCCGCCAGGTCGTTATAGCCCATTTTGTATAAAGACTTATAAACCAAATAAATTGACCATGCCAGTTGACCATTGTCCAGAGCGGGAAGCCGATCTTCCCAGCCAGACAAAGGGTAAACGCTAATACCTTCTCCTCTATCTTCTGAGATAAACCAAGGAAGAAAACCGCCAAATGCAGGATGTTCAGTATCAAATTTTTCGTAGGACGTAATTTTTTGTTCAAGTAAATTCAGCGCAATAACCCCAGCGTTTGCCACATCATCGCCGCCGAGTAAGCGCTGTGCTCGTTGGTCATGCAAAATTACTTTGGCCAACACATTAAGGTGTAAAGATTCCTTAGATGCTGCGCTAAAGCGAAAAGGTTCGCCAAGGGGCTCCAGGCTACTACTGTTTAAGCCTATGCCATCGTGGGTAAGCGCGGTAACCGTATTGACGCCTACCCCCATTTGCAAAAAATGGGATTCTTTTAACAATATATTGTCGATATAGAGCTCATCGTCAGCAATTTGTTCAGCACTTAGGCTGTTGGTAATAGGGGTTACGCTGACCACAAACCGAGTAGACGTTGACAGACCCTGTTCATCGGTGGCGGTAACCATAATATTAGTGTTGCCGCTTTGTGATGCAGTTGGAACACCAAACAGTATTTTTTGTTGTGCATCTAACAACAACCAGTCAGGTAGTTTATCTTCATTGGGTCCCACCGCGCTAATCACAATATCGCCCTCATCGCTAAACCGCCCAACTAATTCCACTTTTAAGAAAATGCCTACATTGGCTTTAACATCATCAAAGTAAGTATCAAGCTGCGGTGGCAAATTTGCAGGCTGAACAGAGTTATCAGGTGCTGTAGGGTTAGGCTCAACAGATGTTGAGCCACCGCAACTTATTAGAGAAAGAGACAGCCCCCCCCAAAAAAAAGTCGCCATAAATTTTAGCCAATAGTGCATTCAAATCACCTGTCAGTATGAGATCCGGACTTACAAACGTGACCAATAAGAGTAAGTTATAGGGTGTTATTGTAAATTTTTTTATTGACAATAAAGTCAGAACGCCCAATAGATTGCAAGCCTAATCGGCAATTAGTTTGCACACCAGCGGGAGGCGCTTGTTTTGAATTTTGTGATAACAGTTGAGTCATACACCATAGGTCGTCAACTTTCGTTCCTGCTAGTATATGAAAGATGTATGTAATGGTTTAATAAACCGGTAGGACTTGATAGCCTATTTACTATCAAAAATAGGGCAAGATAAATGACCGGCAGTACTAAAAAGGTGCGCAAAAGTGCTATACCAAATCCGGTTACAACCTATCATTTACTCCGTTTCACTGCCTCATTTGCAATGTGATTTACGCTCGAGCCTACGTCTATAAAGCAATACCAATAACGTGAGGTGGTTATACGTACAAACTATTAATCATGGATGTATTGGTAACTTTGTTTGCTACGCTCAGTCATACCTTCCTCGGCAAAGCGGCATATTACTTCGCCATTTTGTATCTAGACGTTGCCGTTTTCGCCTACCGCCTTGCAACATAGTTCACTGTACCAGCCTCCACCGGTAAATAAAGCGAGCACATGATCGCCCGCAGTAATATCAGAAAATGTCATTTTTTTAACAGGTAACCCGCTGCATCCCTGTTACTGTCTGCAACTGGTCTGTCTGGATGAGAGAGTATCTACGTCAGTTTTTGTTCGCTTAGTGCAGAGGCATTGGCGACACTTAACTGGGGCAATAATATTAGTCAGGCAAGTGAAAAAAGCGCTTCATGGTTTCCCTTTCTTTTTTGTATGTAAACATCCAGACATTAGCTTGTAATTACTGTAAAAAAATCTTTTCCGCCAGCTAAGCTAAAAGTGCTTGTTGCACAATAGCGTTAAGATTAGTTTGGTTTTTATACTGTTATTTTACTAAAATGTTAGCCGAAATAGTGCTCCTCCATTGTCGCTTTGCTCAAATTTTATTTTGCCATCATGGGCGAGCATTACT
>Ga0307489_10000212_pt1 | contig 32609 bp, 12 predicted proteins | sample SB12metaG_FD_202247 | JGI IMG/M metagenome (GOLD analysis project Ga0307489, IMG submission 202247) | Sea-ice brine microbial communities from Beaufort Sea near Barrow, Alaska, United States - SB 1.2 | ecosystem: Environmental > Aquatic > Marine > Coastal | place: USA: Alaska | collected... | reverse complement strand
ATATCTTATGTCCATCTACATAATGAACTAAATTATCGTAATATTGTTTTAGGAAAATACTTTTTTGATTGTTTTGAGTTTCTAAAAAATTAGAAAACTCTAATGCTTTTTCTAGTCGTTCGTCCATTATGGCTCCTTGTATATACTGTTATAGTATATACTAAAAAGACATAATAGTCAAGTGTTAAGTGAATGTATTTGTGTCGCCTGTTGAAATAGTTGGTGCTGTAACTGCTACATTTACTCCAGTAGCACGTACATACGTCAAAGCACTAGTTAATGTACCTTTTACGTTTTCGTCAACTGCTGCGCCTGTGCCAGTTTGATCGCCTACATCATTATCTTCATACAGCACACGAATTCGAAGACCGTTAGTAATTGCCCTTGCTAGAATCCTGTATCTGTTTTCTGAGTATGGACTTGCGCCACCGCGTGTATATAATTCTCTTTCAGTGGCATTAATATCATAGTAACCATCGTTAGCACTAATAGTACCGCCGGTTCCTGTTTCTTTATATGCATTAACATAATTAATAGCAATAACAGAAGTATCAGCTACCATTGTTCCCCAATCTAATGTTTTTGCTTCTGATCCCGAATAGGACAATGTAGTAGCAATTCTTAGACGTCCGCCTGCATTAAAAAATGCTTTTGCTGCATTTGCACTTGCCCAAGTAAATTGAACATCATGTATTTGTGTTCCGTTCCAGTTAGTTTTACCTATAGAACGTGCAGATGTTGTAGTAGATTGTCCAGCAGCTAGATTAAATCGCTGTGCATCAGTCTTAACAAAGTTAATTGCAGTTTCAAGTGCATCGTGTATTACTTTTGTAATTGAACTATCAGTATTAACAGTAGCTAGGGCAGGACTTAACGCACTACCTACTTGGTGCGTATACGCTTTATCAGTATCTGCTTTAAGTGCATTCCAGTCTGCTGCTTGCACTGTGTCTCCTGGAGATCTAGCCGGTGCTGCTGTAGCTAGATTGTAGCCAGCAGCAGCGGTTCCAGTACCTGTTGGAGATCCCATAACAAGATTAATTCCAGTTCTTAGGGTCGTATATTCTGCTTCGCCAATTGTCTGACCTACTGTAACTGCCATGCTGTATCCTCTTTATTAACTATGTACATTATTTATACTTTTAATACACACTCTATTAGTTTTTCGTTATCATCAGTACTTGATTCTAGAGCAATTCCTACTAAAGCAGTTGTTGCTATTGTTGTACACACACCGTTTTTCATTGCATACACAGCTTGGCCTTTGTTTACAGCTCCTGATACTCTTACTGGAAGACGCCCTTTAAGACCAATGTATTGGCCTTCGCTATCGCTGTTCATCATATAAGCAGGATCAGTACTTACGACACCAATACAATGATTGCTTGCATCTGCTGGTGCTACTTCGTGGTCTAGAAGCGCACATACTGCTACTGCTGTACCTGCTGGCAAGTCTTCTGATGTTGTATATTTTTCTGCAAGGTCAGCATAACGTGCGCTTGTTGCAGTACCTTGGAATAGTACAGCATTTAAATTGCCAGCTCCGTCACGCACTGCAATAGTGTTACTAGTACCTGTGCCAATCGTATTAACTGCGCCTACTCTTGCAGTGCCGCCGACTAAAAGAGCACTTGCTTTTTCTGAAATTCCATAAAAATTAGTAGCATATGCTGCGCTAAAAATATTAGTAGCATCGCCTAGCGTTACTGTTTCAACTGCTGTATTAGCTGCGTTCATGCCTGGCTTAAATACACCCGGTTTCATTGTTACAATATTCTTAACTAGTCCGCCACTTTGCTTTGCTCTATAACGAATTTCGTCACCTTGTGCGTTCGAAACAACACCTTGGTTATCATTTTCGATGAATAATTTTAAGTCTAATCCTGCGCCGATTGCAATACCTGCATCAGTTTGGAAGTTAGTAATTTCTGTGAATACACTAGGAGAACCAGGAGTAGCAGTAACATAGTTAGCTGCTGAAATACCGTTAAGTTTATCACTGTTAGTTGCAGTGCCATGGAATCGTTGTGATCCACTAGTAATACCATTAGCTGCACTTAGCGTGTTTTTAAGGGTTACGCCGGATTGTATAACGTCAAACCCTGAAATTGTATTTTCAGCATCTCCACTATCAATTGTAAACTGTATTGGGCTAATTATAAACACTACTTCGTCATTAACTGTAGCTGTAATAACACTACGCGAAACTAGTGTTGTATCACGTACTGATTTACTTTGCATCTGTGTAATGCCCGAACCAGCATCTTGAGGGCCAATAAGTACAAAATCAGCGCCGTTATAAGAATATAACTGTTCGTTAGTAGTATCCCACCAAAAATCACCAGTAGCTAATCCTGCAGGGGCAGTAGCACTAATTTCTGCGCCGCCTGTTGTGCGCCATTTTGTGCCATCATTAAATTTTAGTTTGCTGTTTGCTGTGTCAAACCAAATTTGTCCTTTGATTGCTCTTGGAGGTTGGTTAGCGCCTGCAAAGTTTTCAAGTAAGAACACAAAATTTTCGTTTTGTATTTCACCATACCCTGCATAGTTCTTACCTACCAGTTTAATATCAGTTGTCTGATCTAACGTACCGTCTTGTACAATAGTTAATTGATCAGTGTTATATTTGTTAATTGTATACGCCATAGTTTAAATAACCCCTTGTTGCTAGTATTTATCGCAAGTTACGGATAACTAGCTGTAGTATTGTGAGCCCATACTGAACTCGTAACTGTAAATGTCATTGTGTATCTTGCTGGTGAAAGTGACACCGTTCCTGATGCTGTGTTTGCTGCTGCAATATCTTGTATTACTGATTCATTTTGTGTACCGTTGCTATCAACAGCAAGGACTGACTTTTGTAATACGCCTGTATTATCAGTTGTCACTGTTACGTTAATACCTGTTACAGTAGCACTAGCATAACTAGTACAGTGAATTTTAGCAACTGATCCTTCTCTTGCAGCACTTGCTGGACTTATACTTTCTAAAACAGCCTTAACATCAGTAATTGGGCCTGATCCAACTCCAGCAGCAGTTGGAGTAGTAAATCCTGTAATGTCTAATATAAGCGGAATACTAATAGTAGCTATTTCTGTGTCAACATATCCTTTATTAGTAGCATCTGTTGCTGTTGTTGGTGCTGCAACACCTGTAATTTTTTGACTGTTAATTGTAACATCGCCTGCAGAAGTAATATTAAGTGCAGTTGGTGAACTAATACTACCTACTGCTGCATTACCAGTAACAGTTAGTACGCCAAGTGTACCTATAGACGTTAATCCATTAGCTGTTGCTACAGTATCACCTAATTTTATTTTAGAAAGCACTTGTGCATTTTCAATTCTAAATTCTTTGCCCTGTATTAAATCTACATTCTGATTAAATGTCCAGTTGCCTGTCGACTGTACCCATGATATGTCTTTACTGCCGTTAGTTGAGCGAAGTGTTATTCCGCCGCCATTTGCATTAGTATCATCACCTTCAGTACTATCATCCAATAAGCCTAATTCAATGTTAGGATCTTGGACTCTAAATTGCTGTACATCAATAGATGTTGTTGTACCCTGAATTACTATGTTGCCGCCAACAGTAAGATTGCCTGTAAATTTACCATCACCAGTTACATCTAATGCAACTGTTGGTGTAGGTTGATATATGCCTATTCTTGCTGCACTTGCATCAAGTGTAAATGCTTCTATAAAGTCGTTTCCTTGCGGTACTCTAATAGCAAAGTCGTAATTTAATTGTTTTAATTCTATTGCTGTAGTTGTGCCGTTATCTATTGTTTTTAATGCAGCATATTCGGTATCGCCGTATCCAACAGTTAGCCCGCCGTCTCCTTTAACAAACAATCCAGCATCCATAACTTGATCTACTAGTGCGTTTGACGCATCTCGCTGATTAGTTCTCACAAAGTCAGCAGTTGTAAATGACGAACCGCTTGCATCAGTTAGTGCTTCAGCTGATGCCGCAGTACCTTGCCATTTAAAGTCTGATACAACAGTTGGATTAAATCCTATTTTAATTTCTCTGCCAGATGCATATGGAAGTATGACATAATCTGTAGCAGGAGTAAACGCAAATCTACTGTAGATTCCAGCAAGCACTCCGCCTACATACATAGCTAGTATAGTTCTACTTTGATTAGAAGTGTCAACCATTGTAACTGCTTCAAGTCCAGTTTTGCCCTGGGTTGCAGTATATTCAGGGCCAACAAGTACTATGTCAGTGCCGTCATAAAAGTATAACTTGTTTGCAGCATTGTCAATCCAAAGATCGCCTGCTACTAAGTTAGTAGGCTGTGTAGGACTTACTGTTGGTGAGCCTGAAGTTTTAAAACTAATACCATCGTAAATTTTTAATCTGTTTTCACTAGTATCAAACCAAAGCTGTCCAGTTAATGGATTGCTCGGTGCGCTTGTTGATGCAAAGTTTTCAATAATTTTAACAAAATTTTCGTTAAATGCTTCACCAAACCCTTTATAATTTCTTCCAACTAGAGTTATATCTGTAGAAGTTATATCAATTATACCATCTGTCAGTTCTACTAATAGGGTACCATTTGTTTTGTTTATTTTATAACTCATCCTACTACTCCTGTATAGATAATATAATTAATAGTTTGGAATGGATTCATAATATTCATTTCTGCTCCAACAGTACTATATGCAGACCCTGCAGGTATTACAACTCCGCCACTGTTAGGTAGTCGTTGTGATAAGTTTTCAGCGCCAGTTTGTAAGCTCGACCCTGACGTTCCTTCTGGAAGTTCTCCACGGCCATCAACTTCTCTATGAGCATAAAACTGCTGCCCAGTAGTTGACTTCAAATCATGCTCGTGTTCAGGTAAATTATCTGTACCAATGGTAACACCATCTGTCCCATCAACTGCACCAATTACACCTGCATTTGAACCTCTGTTTCTAGTATCTGGACTATCAACACTTGGAGTAGATCCGCCCATATTTAAATTACCTAATGCAAATCTACCTCTTAAATCAGGTACAGCAAAGGTTCCCGAAGTAGGTGACGGGCTATAAGAAAGTGCAACTAATGCAAATAATTGTGCATATACACCTTGACTTAATTCTTGTCCATTACAGAATTTCCATCCAGTTGGTTCAATAAGTCCAGCGTATGGCATAATACTACCTACTGGAGTTAGTCCTGCAATATTATTAAATATTGTAGCTCTAGATATTTTCTTTAAGCCTTGATCAACTCCGCTAGTTCTATTAACTATAAATTCATCACTTGATAAACTATTTGACACTGCCGGCTTAGCACTAATAAGTGTGTTCTTTAATGTTAAGTTAAACGTCTTTGTTCCGCCGCCTGTTTGTCCGTCAAATACTTGTTCTACTGTTTCTACATCGCCTTGGTATCTAAACGTAGAAGATGATGTAAGTTTGTCAGCACTACCGGCGCTGCCAGTAACACTACCGCTTACTGTACCTTCTAGTGTACCAATAAATGTAGTTGCATAAATTTTGCGCCAGCGGTTATCACTCCTACCAATGTTTCTAGTATTATTAAGATCTGGTAATAGCAAATCACTTGCTGCTGTATCAACTATTAGATCGTTATTACCTAACGTTAGTCCTTTTTGTACAACTATTTCTTCGCCAACTCTAAGTGTTTTAGCAACACCAAGTCCGCCTTTAATAACCGCTGCGCCATTACTAATTGTTGTACTCTGTGTAGTATCGTTTGTTGTAATAGTGCCGCTTGTTAAAAAATTACCAGTTACGTCTAATGCTTCGTCTGGTGCTTCGTTATTAATACCAACTCGTAGATTACTATCTACTCTCAGTACAGTTCTACTATTTCCTGCGTTTCTTACACGTACATCAATGTTAGACCCTTCAATGTTGTGTTGTATAACTCCAGCACTACCTTCAATGCCAACATTAAGTTCTGCATTAATTCCGTATGCAATGCCGCTATTGTTTTGAATGTTGAGTGGAAAAGTAGTTGTTGATTCTATGTCGCCTCTTAAGAAATTAGCAGCAGGAATTGCTAAATTATTAACAATTAGACTTTCTGATTTTTCTGCAATACCGTAAAACTTAACATTGTTAATTCCGTCGGCATCTGTGTCTCTATTTGCTAAGTTAATACCTGGGCGTATTTGTATACCACTAAAGCCATTAATAGTTGACTTTGGAGTAAATGTATCAAATGCAACTATTGCAACAATGTTTGCACTTACTTGTATTTCGATAACAGTGTATTCTACGTTGTCTTGCCCTATAATAGTATTAGGTTGCGCTCCAGTTGTTAACCCAGCACTAAAACTTGGTCCAACTAAGATCCAAGTGGAACCTGTAAACATATACAATTGCTGATTATCAGTGTCGGCCCATAAGTCGCCAATTAATGCAGACGAAGCTTCAGGTTCAGTAGCACTCTTTTTAAGTCCACTTGCTGAAACCCAAACAGTGCCGTCATAAATTAATAACTGCGATGTAGTATTGTTATACCAAAGTTGTCCTTCACTAGCATTGGAAGGCTCTGTTGGTCCTGCAAAATGTTCTAGTAAGTGTAGTAAGTCTTCGGCAATAGCAGCGCCATAACCTGTGCTGTTTCTACCCGGAAGTTTTATGCTAGTAACAGTATTAATTGTTTGATCTTCAACTACTATCGGATCTTTATCAGCACTATCAGTATATTGTATTGTATATGCCATCTAATTATCCCTCGTTAAATCCTGTTAAACTTTGCACTCGAACTGTATAGTCAATTTGAATTAACCTATTAAGTGATTTTTGTACAGGGTGGAAAACAACGTGAGTTAATAATCTACCTGTGCCACTTGCACTGTATGCTCGTAATCCTAACTCATCAAATACATATAAACTGTCTGCATTTGTTGCTGTGTCAAAAGCATCTTGTCCGCTTGGTTCGCTATAATCTAGTAAACATGTTACTAAAATATCAGTATAGTTTGTGCCACTTACGTGACGTGTTTCAATTTTATTACGTGCCGGGTCAAGATTGTTTACACTACGATCGTCTACTACTTTAGTAAATGTCTCATTGTACAAACTAGCATTTGTGCCTGTGCTGTTCGGAGTCAAGTATGTAATAATACCTGTCGGGTCAACACTAGTGCCGCCGTTTCCAAACCCCATTTGATAAATCCACCCTGTGCCCGCATTGCCTAAACTTTCTGCAAGACTAATACTCATATTTTCATAATGAATAGCGTTGCGTTTGTCTACAATAACTTCTCCAGTTTCTGGATTGTGTATTTTAATGTGTCCTTGAAGTAACACACCACTTTGTTCATTTAATTTGTCTGTCATAGTTTTATACCATCCTGCTTAATGTATTTATCGCGGCAGGTCAACTGTTGCCGCACGTAAGAATTTACTGATGTCTGATTCCGACTCACTTAGTCGTGTTCCTGCATCTGTCCATATTATTCCTGTACGTCTAACAACTGTCACCTTAATATTTGCGCTTGGTGTTTCTGTTAATGTTAATGTAGAGCCAACTACACTAAATTCTGCTGGTAATGTTACATCACCTTCTGGTGAATCCTGTGCAACTAACGTTGTAAAGTTATAACTACTTATCGCATTTTTACGTAAACGTCTACCTGCAACAAATACTTCAAATTCATCTATACTAGTAGGAGTAAAATCTAAATTATATGCTGCTGTGGTGCCATCTGTTAAAAATTGCGAAGTAATTGTTTCATCTTTGTACGGCATAGATGATCCAGGTCCTTGGTTATAAACATTTTCTCCAATTAAGTAAATGTCCTTAACCCCTGTGCCCAATGTACCCCTACGTAGTTGACTTAATACGTTTCCGTTTCTTACAAAGTACTCAATACGCTCGCCGTTAATAAACAATATTCCGGGAACGCTACTAGTTGCATTTGGTGCTGGAAGCGTTGTTCCATTGGATACTGTAATACTTTGATCGGACCATTTTAAGTCAGCTGCTAACATAATGCCATCTCTGTCATCTAAACGCTTATAATGCGTTCTGTTAAGCATATCTTTAAATTGGCTCCAGCCGTACTTGTTACCTGATATTGGATCTGCAAAATGTATTAATTCAATTACATCGTTTGGTGCAATATCAACGTTAACACTGATGTACCGCTTATTATCAGTTACATTATAATGTACACTAGGAATTAACAAGTCGCCATTAAGTGTTACCCATACATACTGTGCGTCAATTGCAGGCTTTGCTAATTCAATTAGTCCGGCAGTTAGATGATTGTATTGGTACCAATCAGTAGTTCCAACAGTAAGAGAAATTCTATCAACTATATCATATTGCTGTCTTGCAAATCCTTGCGAATCATGATTGCTAAATTGATACACTGTAATAACATCACTATCAGTATATACACTGTTTAAATACAATGTACCTGGAGTAGACACAAAGTCGTTTGCAGCATTAAAGTAACCATAGCTATATTCGCCGTCGTTAAGCAGATATACGTTTAATACATCACCATCTTGTTGTTTAACTTTTGCTTTTAATCTAACAAGGCTTCCGCCGCTAGCTTTTCTAGATCCAGTAAATGTCCATTCTGTATTATAAGCTAATTCTTTATTATTTAAGAAAACTTTCATTTGCTTATTGTTAACTGCGCCAGGTGGAATTTGAAATTCTTCTAATTGATATTCACGCTTTGCTGCTGTTGTTACAAATCTACGATTATATCCTGCATTAAGTATTTTATTATTAACCTTAACAATAGTAAACCAAGCAGCTGGACTATTATTAAACGGAGTTTGAGCTAAAGTAAACTGTACTGTAGAACCGTCTCCTGTAAATGTATCAATCGAAACTTCACTAAAGTTTTGTGCTGCACCTTCGAAGAAAGCAAAGTTTATTACGCTGCCTGCTGCTGGCGGAGTTGCTAATGAAATTACAACATTTTTAGGAAATGCATATGTATCATCGCTTTCTTCAATTACATTAGTTAACTTCTCACCATTTAGAGTAATAAAGTATTGTAAGTTTTCTTTAAATCTTACATTAGTTAAAAACTTAGCTGTACTTCCGTCTGCAACAAAGTGATCGATATCTAATATCTCAGTGCCGCTTACTCCTAGTACTGCTAGATGCACTTTTGCACTTACTGCCGGAGCAGTGTTAAATGTAACAGTTTTGTTAACGTAACTAATAGTGTAATTGCTAGAAGTAATAATGTTAAATCCTACTTTTACAAATACGCCGCCTGCTTGTAACGGCGTTACACCTAAGTCAAAAGTTTTAGTTGTGCCGTCGCCTGTATAATTTCTTGAAGTAATTTGGCTGCTGCCGTTTTGAGGCCTTTCATATACTTTAATATCAAAGGTGTCAAGTAGTTGTCCAGGAATTAATTCTTCTGGTCCTGCACTTGTAGTTTGAGTTACAAATCCGTCGCCATCTAAGATAATTTCTGCTGCACTAATACCAGTTGCAGTTGAGTAATTTAATGCTCCTCCTGTTATTACACTATCATAACTATTTGGATCTGGTAAGTAAGTACCGTCACTAGTTGATTTTCTAATAATAATTATGTCGTTAGCTGCGTTTACAAGATTAAGTCCGTCATTATCAAGGAATATAATTGTTGTAGTTCCGTCACCTGTAATACTTTGACATAGTGCATTTGGATTAGTTACAGGATCTGCTGTGCCGTAATTAACATCATCAACTCTCACTCCATTTAAGTAAACATTGTACACAGTTGCGCTTACTAATGGTGCAGCAAGTTCAAGGCTTATAGTCGAACCGTCTAATTCAAATATCTCATCTTCAAATGTTGTGTCATAGCTATCCCAAGTATCGTTATACCATTCATCTGCATCCCAACCTTGACCTTTACCAAACTCGAAGCTCTTAACTTCAACTCCGCCGTAATCTAAACCGGTCATAAGCTGATTAAGATCTTTGCCAGGCATTCCTGAAGTAGGAGTATAATAACTATTAATTCTATCTTGCGCTTGCATTAAGCTCGAAGACTTTTTATAGTTAATTTGTACTGAGTAAGTATTTGTAGGTGCGTTAGTAAATGCTACTTGTCCGTAATAACGATCATACCCCTTAGTGATATCTAAAATATTTTTAAAAGTGTATTCGCTGTTTAAAGATTCTTGTCCATTAACAAATACTTGTACAGTTGACTTACTTAAATCCATTGGCCAATTTAAATTGTACTCATATTTACTACCAGTGCCAACATAAGTTTCTGCTTGAGCTAACTGTGTATATACATAAGTTCCTGTAGTTCTATCAAATCTAACTGTAGACTTTAAGCCTCTAACAGGACTATTGCCTAGCTGCACACTGTATGTTGCTGCTTCGCCTTCATCTGTAATATTACTTAATTCAGTTATTGCAGGAACATCATAATAGCCAGTACCCGGGTTAATAACAGTTACATTAGTTACCCTTCCGTTAGTTCCAATAGTTGCTTCTAGCACTGCTCCGCCTGTTACTGTTAATGTAGGAGCACTTCTATATCCTTTACCAGGATTAACTATTGCAACTTTTACAATTTCATAACTGCTGTTATCTAACCAATTTTTGTTAGGATACGTTTCAAGATCTGTATTAGAACTAACTAATACGCCATCTTGTACTTTAACATTCTGGGGAACAATTTTCCCCTCAACAGCACTATATGCAGGTGGTAAATCAAAATCAGTTGTTACTGTACTTGTATTATCAAGTGCCTCGTATGCACTTAAATATTCTCTAATTTTAGTAGCAAACGGTTTAACTTCTTTAATATACGATTCGTAACTAGGAAGGTTATCATTATTAAATGTAATATCTTCTCTTAGTATTCCTGCATTATGTTTAGCTTTAATAAAGCTAGACTTAAACGCCCAATCAATATAAGTCTGTTCACTAAATGCATATCTTAAACTTGCAAAGAATAATGCATTAAATTTAACTAGTAAATCATCAATAAACAGATCAGTTTGAATTGAGCCTAATACAGTTCTAAGTTCAATTACTGGTTCACTGTCATAAATTTTTGTATCAAAACTAATTGTATCAAAGCCGGTTGCAGACGAAGCTGTATTATACAATGTAGATTTAAATTGTATTGTTCCGTCTTGTCTACCGATTGTCTTATAATTAACTGTATAGTCTTCAGTATCTACGCTAGCTATCTTTTCTAGCAACAACCAACCACCTGTGCCAATTGAGGATATTTTTACTGTATCTCCGATCGCATTATCTAATGCAGTTAATTCATAACTATTGTCAATTAGGTAACTAATATCAGTTAACGCACTGTATCCAGTTGCATACCAATCTTCGTAGTCCCAATACAATCTTACATTATACCCTTGACTTTGTATTCTTGTCCAAGTCTTAGTTTCAGTAACTCTTTCGTACATTGCCCATTTACCTTGCACTGTACTATCAGATTTAATTAATACTGTAAATCTTCTTACTGTTAATGTAGGTGTAGTACTATACTGCGCTCCGGATTTTAATACAGTAACAGAAGTAATTCTTCCTTTTGAATCAATTACAGTTTGTAGTGAAGCTCCTGTACCGCTATCATTAATAGTTACTGTGGGTGCAACTCGATATCCTTTACCAGGATTTGTAATAATAACACTTGTAATTTTACCATCTGTAACTACTGGTGTTAATACTGCTTGGGTTGCACTTGCAACTCCTACAAATGCTAAATCATCCAAAGTATCAATAGACACATCCCACTGTTTAGATACTGCTGTAGGTTCAGGGTCTGCATCAAACAGTTTAGTAAAGATTTTGTCATCAACTATTAAGTTTTCTTTAAGTATAAGGTTAGTTCTTTCAATAACTTGCTTCAACGCTTCAGCACGATTTACAAACCAACTTTGTCTTGGCTTATTAAGAGCGCCATATTTTTGCTTAGGACTTAATGTTGGGTCAGGAACAACACGCATTTGTGCATCATATCCAATTAAGCTATCGTACCATTTCTTAATGATATCCGCATTAGGCTGACTTGTTTCAAGCCCTTCGGATATAATTTGATATTGATTGTGTATATTTTGATCTTGATTTTCAATAGTCCAAAATTGTGCGCTTAGAGCAACGTCGGTGCCTTTAATATACTTTTCAGCATTATATAAAACAAACTGCGAAGGACTAATTAATCCAGCAAATGTGTAACCTTTAGCAACAGGGTCAGCAATATATCCTGCAACATCGCTAATGTTAATATTTCTAAATTCTACATCCGGTACTGTCTTTTTATTAGTTACCCAGAAGTAATACGTTGTACTAAATGTGCCTGCTATACTATTGTACTTACGCTTGGTGCTGTAAGTTCTGTCGCCATACACACTAAGTCCACTGTATCCTTTTGCAAATCCGTTTTCTGTATCAGCTTGTGCATCCCATGCACTAGGCAATACTGCTGACTCTACCCATTCGTGTATATCGATAGTATTTCCGTCAAATACTTTTGACCAATTCTGCGTACTATAAATTACATCGCCTTGGTAAGGATTATAGAATTTAGCATTAGTTAAATTCCACCATACTTCGCCAACATGTTCGCTGCCCCAACTATTAGTTACGTCAATAGTTGTGCCAATATCATCTGAAATATCATAAAGTGCAGGATCGTAATAAGTTTTAAATGTCAATTCTTGTTCAGCAACACCTGCAACTTTACCTTGTATTGGATCAATGTAATCAATATAAGATAATAGCTCATTTTCCTTTGTGTTGTAAAGGAACATTTTCTTGATCTTATTAATATCGACTGTAGGCTTAGCTGCTCTGTGTGTAGTCCACATAGTCTTAGTTTTATCACCAAGTGCAAAGTCTAATACACTGCCAATTAAGTTATTTGTATCTTTCTTAGGTAGCGAAACATACAAGTGATTGTCTTTAGCTAAAATGTGCTGACCAAAATCGTTTACGTCAATGTCGGTAATTTCTAATTTTTGTGCAAACAACAATTCATTTACTATTTTTTCATAAACATAGATAACACCTGAGTCTTCATTTACAGTTTTAAATCCAGTAAAGCCTTTATCAAATACAGTTGCTTGTGCATCAAAATAAGTTCTAGATGATGAGTCAGAATTTCTAGCAGATACATGCAGTTTTTCACCGTCAAAGTCAACTTTCCATCCAAACATTTCAGCTCGTTCGTTGCTAGGACTTGCTAATGTCTGTGATAATTCAAATACTCCATCAACTTGTTTATATACATAAACAATTCCTTGATCTGCTTTATAATCGTCATTGTAGGGCGCACTAATTGCAATTAATGTACCGTCTACTGATATTGATATAGCCTGCCCAAATCCAGAAGTCTCATCAGGTCCTTGGATTTCTTGTGATCTTTCAAAGTGTCCTTTATTACTTCTGTAAACTACTACTTGATTAGGTTTTCCATCATATAAAGCATTAGTAACTAACACTTCGCCTGATTTAGAAACATCAAATTCTGTGCCAAATGTTGCAAGATCGTCTTGATTAAGTACCGTACTACCTACAGTACTATCATTAATAACACTAAGTCCAGTTGTGTTAGGTACAAACCCAACATAATCAACTAAATCATCAGTAGATGTCCAATCATTAGAATTAAACGTACCCGGAGCAATATTAGTTTTTGCTACATACAAAGTTCCATCAGTAAAGTCAGTATAAACAATGTCATCTGTGAAATATGTAGTGCCTTCACTAAACGTGCCTTTAAACTTTTTGTTTTTTGCATAATCCCAATTGAAGGTTATATTGTTTTCTATTCCCTTTTTAATAAAGTAAATTATTCCAGGTGATGCAATAGACGATCCTTGTGCTGCATGTATAAATGCTCTATAAAGATCATTATTTTTTGTAATTTTTATAGTACTGCCTAATTTTAGGCCAGGTGCTTTTTCTGGAACGGTATAACTTGCTTGTAAATCATATCTGCCAGGCGCAGATCTTGTGTATATTGAGTACAGTCCTTCATTTTGTGCGTCAGATCCGGGTGCTGTACCAGTTACTTCAGCAGCAATTTGGTATACTTGTTCCCAGTTATTGTTAGTTGACGACGGAATACTTGCCGGTCTTGCAATACCCTGAACTGTTCCGGCACTATATAACCAATATTCAACATTTAATAAACTTGCAATTGGTGCTAAAGGAATATTACCTGTAGCTGCTTCAAATACTAGTAGCTTTCCTATGCCTTCGCCCGGTAGTCCTAAGCTAACATACTGAACTTGTCCAATATTTCTATCTACTTGATATGTTGGACTAGGGTCACCTGGGATTGCTAAGAATCCTATTTGAGAATTTTGTCCATATTGGTCACCCTGTGACCAAGTACCTGTAACAGTTTTTACAAATACTGTTGCATTATTACTGTTTCGCTGATAATATGTAACTACCGCAGTAGCACCAGATTGTATATCTTTAACAGTTTGTCCAACTTTTGGTTCAAAGAAATTGCCAGCTGCATCTTTATCGATATAATCGAAGTTAATTTTGCCATCCCATATATCGGCAATTGTATGTGACTTGTTTGTAAGTGTTGTAGATAGACCAATGTCTGTTAAATCTCTAATTACTCCAACGCCGTGTTGAGGTAACTGGTTAACATAAAGATTTATTGTTCCAGCAATTGACACATTGTCACTAATTACCTTAGGTGCTCTAACAACAAATTTATTACTTAAAATAGCAGCGTTATTACCGTAAGGTCCAGGCAATCCTTGACTGCTTAATTGTTCAATGAAAGCATTATATGTATTTTGACTATTAATAGTTAGTGTACTGTAATCTAAAGAGTTAGCATATAGTCTACTTGTGTCTGTACTATCTGTAATAACATCGTAAAATACTAAGCCTCTACCTTCGTCAACATTTTCAGTACTAAGTGTCGGAGTATAACTCGGAGTATCAATAAACCAATATCCGCCAAACTGCGCACTTGTATCTACACTATCTGTTTGATTTTGCTGGACATATTCGCCAATAAAGTCACCGTCGCTGCGGAAAATACTATCACTACTTGCAAAAGTTCCATTAACTGCTGTTAAGTAAATTATTACTTCGTTGCCTGTAACATATGTATAATCAACTGTTCCAAATGCTGTTGCTGTTTGTAATATATTACCAAGCTGAGGCAAGTTAGTTGACGAACTAATGTATAAAATTACATCAATTTTCTTTTGTATAGTATGAGTCTGCTCTAAGAACGCTGCATTAATATTAGCAAACGATCCATTAAATGGTGATCGTTCAGCAAGTGCAGCTAAACTTTGATTAGAATATGTTATTTGATTCCAGTTAAGTTTGATTTCATCATTAATGCCGCTGCCGTCAAATTGTGCTAACGGTGCTCTAACTAACATGTGAGTTGTAGGAGCATTAGGAAATGCTAGCAAGCCCGATATAGGACTAATTGCGTAATTACCAACAAACATTGCCGGAACTGTTGCAGTAGGTGTATTTTCTATATCTAATGCATCAACAACTTGTGTAACTGAGTTAAAGCTATTAAATTCAATAGCAGCCTCTGCGCCTTCAATGTCATTAAGTGCTTTCCAAAGTTGTTGATCCTTAGAAACAATTGCGCCTTTAGTATAATCAGTGCCAGAAACAAACCCACCTGCAATATATTTTGTTTTTACATTTGATGCATTAGGAGATCCTACAATCATATAAGCACCGTCTGGACTTATTGCAATTGCTGCACCAAAGCGTTGAGTGTTGTCACTAACTTTAAGTGGTTCAATAATTTGTGTTTGTACAAAGTTTAATGAATCAGTTGCTCTAGAATAAACATACACCTTACCGTCATCTTCATCAGGTGCACCAACTAGCATTGTTGTATTTCTATCATCTACGCTTATTGCTGTACCAAAAGATTCATCAACTGATGTTGATTGTTTTACTGTACGGAATGATTCTTTAAATAAATTATCATTTTTTAGCACTGCCCACTGATTATCTCCAGCAACATTGTCTATCCAAAGATTGTCATTTAGTACAAGTTCATTTTGTACTATAATATTTGCTGCATCTATGTTAGTTGCTCGTGCTGTAATAAATTTTGTTATGGAGCCAATGCAGCGCGGTATCTCATCTTGTGCTGTTGCTGTTATTAGTGTAATTATATTTTTATCTACAGCAGATACAACAAAGAATCCCTCTAGATCAAATACTTCATCAGTATCAAGAGTAGAATCATCAATGTAGTTGCTAAAACTATGTATACCAATAACGTCATTCACTGCAATATCAGTAACATTTTTAGTAAGTATTAAGTTAAATGTAGTAGTGCCTTCTAAAACTGCCTCAACTACATAGTCTGTGTCAACATGCTTATAAACATTCCAATCAAGATTGTCGTTTCCAACCCAGACATAGTCATTTCTTCTAATATCGTTAAAGGAAAAATCAGCAATGTTACTATACTGAGTTGCAATACCACGCACATCAGTAGGATTTACATAACCTGCATTTTTAACATAGCTTGTGTTTACATATTTTTCTGGAAAAGGCTTATGATCATAATTAGGAGTTTTTTGATATACTTCATAAGGAAGTATTCTATAAACTAAATCAGTTTCTAATCCAGTAGTACTAGTTACTAAATCAATTGGTTGAGGTGTTAGTCTAAATTTACTTTCATCAAGTAGTAACTCGTATTCAGTAAAGCCTTCACTAGCACCGTATTGTCCACTTTTAATAGCCCATTCTTCATAAAACTCTAAACTGTCTTTATCGGAACTACTTAATACGTCAAATAGTTTTGATAATGCATTTTTAGTGCCTTTATCTTGTATCATACCTTGATAAAACTTATACTGACTTACATCATCGTTAACAATGTTTTCAAGGTATGACCGCTTTTGATAACCAATTAGATGCTGTGCCATTTTCTGTTGCTCAGTATCAAAATTATCACTATCTAGGTCATAGAAGTCTGCAAACTGATTAGTTTTGTATTCAAAGTTTGCATACAACCCTGCTTCGGGTTTTTCACTTAACCGGTCCCAATTAGCAGTAATAAATGTTTCTGTTCCACTTAATTTTGCAGAAGCACTGTAATAAAATTCTTTATATTTTACAATACTACCAATGTCGTAATCAGTCCAACTGGTCCAATTTGTAACTTTAGCTTCGTCGTATATAAATCCAGGAACATTTAAACTACCATCCCAATCTTGTGTAACATATCCTAGAACTTTAATTCTTTCTTGTCTATAACCAGGTTGTGTATCGTATACAATATCACCAAACACAGTCTTATTATCAATTAATAGCACATGTTCTTTTTGTACAAGAGGAAGTTTAACAGCAAATACGCCGTCGGCAGTATTTCTTGGACGGATAATAAATTCGTTAGGCGCACGTCCTAGTGTAGAAAATTCTTTTACTAGTGCAGTGCCATCTGACTGAAGTAAACTATATCCGTAAAAGCTATCAAAGATATTATCTACTACTGAGTAAGAAGACTCGAATTTTAACTGTGATGACGCAGGACTTAATGTAATAATACTTCCTTCGCCCCAGTTTTGTGTTGTCCAGAATAAGAATTCATTTACTGTGTGGCGCCAGTTTAATACAGCTTGTGCATCAACTTCATAATAGTCAAAAACAAATCCCTGATCTTGCAAGTATTCGCCATATCCTAATAAAAAGTCAACTACGTCTTGTACAGTAACAAACATCTGTCCGTAATTTGCTTCAAGTTCAATATTTTTATTAAATTTCTTTCTTACAGTAGCAGTTCTACCGCCAATTAGTGGCAAAGCAGCCATTTTAGCAAGATTAGTATCATCAAAAGATGTACTACTTATAAAGTTAGCTTTTACTCTATAATACGAACCATTAAATTCAATATTTTGACCGGCAACATACTGTTTGGCCGAATCCCATGTTAAATAACTTTCACTTATTCCGCCTATATTAATACTTGGATCTGCTTGTGAAGAAATTGCTGCATAGTATTTAAACGATGCAAGTTCAGTGTCGTAACCTTTAACTACATAACCGTCACTTCTACGTTCAATAATAACACCACTATAAGATACTGTATTAATAGGAGTACTTGTGTTTAAAAATACTTTATAGTTTTCTTCTGGAACAAACACGTTACCTTGGGTTAATGGAGTGCGGCTGTCTAATAATAATTTAAATTTAGCTTTATCAGTAAATCCAGCTAGTTTATAGCCTAATTGATTTTTAATAGACTTAATATTTGACTTATATGCTGTATAAGATGTTGTAACGTCTGCAGCCATATAGTTTGCAACATAATTTATAAGTCCACTAGTGTAAACTTGTGTTGTGTCTTTATAAGTGTTTGGAAAAACAATGTCTGATAGTTTTATTCTAGTACCAGTTGTTTTGTATACTATTTCATTTGAAGAATTTCTTACTTGGTTAATTCTATCAAAACCTGTAGCAAACAACTTCATAGGTTTATTAACTGCAAATGCAGTAATAAGACTAAACGGATATTGACTACTTGACCGCCACGCTGCTTCAATAGGAGCGCCATCGCCGAATACAAAACTTTCATCTAATAACTGATTATCAAAAGTATTAATATATCCTGATGCTAAAGGCGATACTAAATTGCCATTACTGTCAGCAGGTATATGATTAGATAATCCGGGACGCTTATAGTTTTTAAATATTTTATATTTTACATTAGGCTGTCTTAAAATGCCTGCTTCAAGATCTTGCCATAGTAATAAATTTTCTTTAGTGTACGGTGCCGGACCGTACTGTGTTTCCCACCATGTAGGCATAACACTAAGACCAAGCATTTCCCACGGATGAGTATGTGGACGATCAGTGTCATATGCTTGTTGGTAAATTTCTCTCCAAAAACCTGGCAGCAATGTGTTTGCTGCATTAGTGCTGCCACGGTAATTAAAGGTAAACGAATTAGCTCTATCAAAAAAGTTATGTAACGTGTAATCTTGATCGATTAGTTTTGACCATTTTAAAAAGTCTGATAACATAACTCTATCAATTTGAGCTTTGGTAACTTCGGTATTTCTAAAGTCGCCGCCAGCTAGATCATGTATGTCTAATAATGTAGCATCATATGCTACTTTAATATTATTGTATATTCTTCTTTCTAGTTCAAGTAATAAGTCGTCTCTGTAATCATCAAATGCTGCAACCTTACTACCATCGTGGCCTTGAATAATATTTCTCGGAGTTTGATAAGTGTTATCTAAGTATTTTACAGGCTCGTAAGCAGGGAAAAGTCCTAGCTTGCTCGGAGTAGGTGGAACATAACTACCGTTAGTAGTTTCATATTCGTATATTTCAATTATGTCATCTGGTTGCTTTGCTGCTGTAACTAATACGTATCCATCAGTATTAAATGTGTAATCTTTACCATGTACCAACTGTACATCATTTAAATAAACTTGAACTGCTAACCTAGAAGGTATGCTTAATGAAAAGGTAGTTGATATTGGATAAAATGTTTCATCTGCATCAATTACAGTTGTAGTTAATGTTCTAGTTGCACCTACAGGCACCATGTCACTAAAATAAAACGGATCTGTTGACGATTTATCTTTATTAATAGCTGTTAGTATAGTATCAACCTGGGCTTTAAGTGTGCCTGCTAACAAGAGATCCTCTGAAAGCTGTAAAAATAAACGCTTAAATGTAGAATAGTGATTCATTGCGAATTTTAAACTTTTTACAACATTCGCATCATTGTCCAGCATGTGATACATTGCAAGATTCATCGGAGCACTGTGCTGCACAAATCTACGTCCGTAACCTGTTACATTGCCGATGTCTCTTAAATTACTTGTTCCTGGATATATTCCAGTAAAGTTATCATGTTGTTCAACTATTGTAGCAACATGATCGTTAACTTCACCAAGTGTAAATTCTTTTAAGTTATCATTTGACGGATTGCGCTCTAAGGCAGCAGGAATTTCATAATACCCATTATTATTTTTAACAGTTGCCGAACGTGTTTTAATAACAACAACATCATTTAACGTAAGAGCTTTTACAAATGTCACTACTGCATTATTATTAACATCATTAGTAACAGTATAGTCAATATCTTTAAATTTTAATGTGTTGTTTAAGTATACTCGTGTCCACAGGTCTGTCAATAATCCACTGTTGTCATACATGTCAAGTGTAAACCCAGCAGTAGTATTATCAAATACATATTGTCTAATTACTAACTGCTCACTAGGAGTAGTAACTTTTTTCCAGCCTGTTACATTTTCATATGTAGTTAACGTTGTATACTTTCTTAAGAATCCAATATCTGTTTTTTTAGTAAACGCATCGTTGCCTGAAGTATAAGTAAATGAATCATTTAACAAATCAAAACTAAAAACAATATCTCCAACATTACTAATACTTCTATATGCTAGTGGAAATCCCAACTCAGTATCTGATGTTCCGGTACCTTCTTTATAACTAAAAAGTTTAGTTCCTAAAAACGTTGAAGAAGAGTACGTTGTAATATCAGCAAATGAATCTCCATTAGTATCAAATATATCAAATAGCGGACACTGGTTTGCTTTAGTTTTAGCCTGTGTTAGCTCCCACTTAGTTCCTGTATAGTAAAACATTTTACCTTTAAATGCTGTACCATTTGCAACTAATACAACTTCATTAGCTTGCGGAATTGAATCAGTTTCAGCAACTAATGTAATTTGTCTATTAGTAGCTCCGCCACTTGCAAAATTAATAAAATTAACTTTAAAAATTCTTCCTGCAACTAACTTGTCAGTATCTGCTGTAAACATAATACGCATGCCGTCAGCAAGATCAACACCATCAACGTTATAGCCGGGCGTACCTTCTATTTTTGAAAATGCGTCTGTTGTAAAATTATCAACTAAGTCAATATCTGTTTTAGCAACAGTACCAAAATTGTTTAATTTTAAATTTGCTTCAAATTCAATAATAGGTCTTTTAGCACGTTGCAATTGGTCTACTTCAATCTCTTGATTGTTTGCTTTTGCTGCTGCTTCTATAACACTTTTGTGGAACCATCTATTATAACGACTCCATAAGTTGCCATCAACACTTGCACGATTAATTACTACATAGTCTTTATCTTTAGGATAACCAATTGCTACACTGTAGGGCATTCTATCAAACCCAGCTGTGTCAAATTGATTTTCAATATCCGAAGTAAACGCCGAGGGCACGTTTAAACTAGTTTCTGGAATAAGTCGTATTTTATCTCCTACTCCTTCAACATAGAATGCACCTTGGGCATACGTTGCAGGAATTACTTCTCCAGTAAATTCAATTTTCATTCCGTTTGATAACGCAACACTGTTTCCACTTTTGTAAGTACGTTTTCCAACTACTTCTTTTTCAACATCAATAAATGTTGCTTCACTAATATCTTTAACAATAATAGTTCCGCTTGCTTCTATATCATTAGACGCTACATAATATAATACGTCTGGAGTATCTGTACCTAATTGTAGTGTACTAATACCTTTTTCTAAACCTTGTAAATCAACACCTTCAAGTACAATAATACTTGAGCTGTCTAAATCAAAACCTTCTTCAAGTGTTTTCTTTGTTTTAATTGTGAACGGTAAATTCGGAGTGTCGATATCAAACTTATATGTCAATCCTCTGTAAAGTGTAATTGTAGGATTCTGTGTTAGGCCGTCTGGGGAAAATACATAAGTTTGATTATCGTCATTCTCGCCAATGCGAACAGTGTATGTACTTTCAACTTCAACAGTGTTACCAGCAATGCCAATTAGTTGTGGACCTAATGGTAACCAATAGTACTCACGGAAATTACTAAATTTATCCCAATCAACGCTAGGGTTCCAAGCATAAAATTCTTGTTGATTAACTGTACTGTGATTGTTATTTGATTTATTAAAATTGTTTAATTGATTTGTAAAGTCATTATAATCTTTATAAAAAGTAACATTGCCTAAATTATCTTTAATAACAGATGCTGGTTCAAGCTGATAATTAAATCTATCGTCAGAAATATCACCAATATAGTTATCAGTAGCAGTGTACGCTTTAGCAGTTTCTCTGCCAATGTATCCATTAAGTTTCTCAACAACACCTGGTTGTATTAGTTGATCTAATGTACTACTTAAAAACTTTTTATTCGGAGTGGTCCTAAAAAATCTAGGAAGGAGCGATTCAGTCTTGCGCTTACCATTTGACCCCTGTGGTAACGCTTGTTCGTTTTGATCATTATCATAAGACATTAGTAATTAGTCCCTCCGGTTGTAGATAATCCACTGCTTGTTATTCCTGTATTCACTGTAGTTACATCTGAAACAATTGACCCAGATGATTGTAATCGTGTAGCTGTTACGCTATCAATTAATTCAATATCTGCAACCGTTGCACTGCTTATAAATATTTCGTCTGATTCAGATTTTATTTCAAACATACTACCAAAGGTACTTGATGCTTGATTTGGCACTATTACAAATGTTACTACATTTGGAGATAATTGCTGCATAACGTATGTGCTTAGTTCTGTAAAGTAAAAAGACTCTCCAAACTCCCAATTCTCGAGTGCAAAAAATTCATTAATTGCAGCTATTGCTCGTGTCTTAACTTCGTTATCATTTATTACAATGTCTGGGTTCTTTACAATTTTAAATTTTGCTTGCAAATCTGTAGATGCAGCTTCGCCAAATAACATTTTGTATTTAACAGGGTGATATATAACTTCGTCACTGATTGATTTAATATTATTCAACTTCTGACCGTAGTTTAAATACAACTGATCACTGCTAGGTGAAAGTGGCTTAGTAGCCACAGTACCATCTAAGTAAAGTCTAAAATCATCATCATAAGATTTTGTTAACATATACACATCAATAATATTACTTACGCTAGGATCAATTCTAGTGTTTGCATCAGCAGCGTGTACATAATGAAATTTAAGTTTGTCTCGGCCAATCTTAGCACGATAGTTTTGTGATGTAATTGTATTGCCGCTTGTTTTGTCTAAGATCTGGAACAAGTCTTCTTTTATAAAATAAAATATTTGTCCGTCGCTGTATGCAGTAGTGCTTGACAATCCATCTTTAGTTGCAACTGCTTGTATACTGCCTGTGCCAGAAGTAAATGTATATTTTCCAAGACTAGTAGGGTTTAAAGTATCAATATAGTTATATTCCTCAACACCGTCAATTGTAGTTGTTTTTAATTGGAATATATATTTTGTTAACGGGTTAACTGTTTCAGCAACTAATCGATCAAACATTTCTGGATCATCAACTACGCCATCATCATCTTCATCAAAGAAACTAACTTGAATTTTACTGCTATCAACATATCCTTCGGCATCTCTATATTCTTCAACAACTTCCCAATTATAGTCAGTTGTAAATGGTGATGTTGAGTCAGGCTGTTTATTAATGTTTAAGACTGAAATTTTATCTTTAATAATTTTTCCAGTTCTATTATTATAAATTTTATCTGAACTATCAAAGAAGAATCTTATTTCTTGTGCGCTTTCAAATACATATCTGCTACCTCTGTAAGTAACTGTATATGTAGAACCGTCTGTTTCAAACAACAATAACCAACTTGCGTCTAACTGTTGAGTTGTAGAGTCTCCAGTTTTACCTATACTAAACGGACTATCAACATTTAAGTTATTTGTTGTAATTAGACGCCATTCGCCTATATTAACATCAAATCGTAATCCAAAACTATTATATGCAAACACTTGATCAATTAGTTGTAGTGATACTGCTGCTTGTAGTTCTGTTGCTAGACGAGGTATTAGCTGCACAATTCTAGATCCTGCAGGTATAGTATCATTAAGCATTACAGGTCCGGTGCCGTCAACATTTGTTACAGTACCGTCATCAACAACACTTACTATCTTAGTCCACTTGTATGTGGTTGCCCCTGCTACATCACTAGTTGTTATGAGTGCATTGTCGTTATTACTTTGGAAGAATTTTCCAGTAGGTGGTTCAAACTTTATAAGTGTGCCCGGCTTTAATAACTTTAGTGTACTTGCTGTAAATGCACCTAGCTGCGATCTAATATTTGCTAAGTTAGTAAAATAACCAGTATTTTGATTAGTCTCAATTGTTTGACTATTCCAAGTAACTCCTAGGTCACCTATAAGTGTTTTTGGAAAGCTATTATAATAATAGTTTCTAACTTTTTTATTAGCAAGTATGGGTTCTATTATATTTGCAATATTTCCTTCAATGTCAGTTTTAGTAATAAAACTAAACTTATCTTTAGGAGTTAAAAACTCTTTAGTTATAATACCGTCAACACCAAACAAATTAGTCTTAGAGTATTTTCCAGTTGCATCAACTAGATCTAAATAGCGACTAATTCCGCTTGCAGTTCTATTAACACTTTTTACTTTAATAATTTCTTGACTAATACCGAGAGGCGCAATTTGATAGTCCTCTGCTGTAATCATTCGATTTTGAGTATAATACGTTGCAGGAGCGTTACGTTTAATACTTGCGCTTGACTCACTTGTACTAGCATTATCAACAGAATACTTTAATTGAAATACCATTGTAATTTGTTCTGTTTTACCAGTCTTACTAATGTACGGTACTTTAATACTAACGCCACGCATGTCACTTGGGTCAATAACTAATCGTTGATTTTTACTTGTTCTATAATATACTTTAAAATTTCCTTGTGGCAAATTACCAAAAGTGCCGTCTGCAAATATTAAACTAATTCTGTCATTAGCTCGTGTTAGTACACTATAAATATTTTTAATACTTTTACTTAAACTGTTGTAAATTACGTTGTTACCTTCTACAGCTTCAACCTTTGACCATAGTTCTTCTTCTAAACCATAGTTGTCAACTTTGTATAACCAAACATCTGAATCATTAATATTAGTTGCATCAATTGCAACTACTTGATTAGAACTTGGACTGTCGACTATAAATGATCCTTGATCCATTGCACCTTGTCTAAAGTGACAAAAATAACCAGTGTTAGAACTTGCAGGGCCTTTGCCATCGTCCCTATAAAGGAATGCAAAGTTATTGCCTGGATAAGGAGCTTCTTCTTTAATTTCACCGTTTACTACATCAGTACTAACAATTTCAAACTTACTAGTTGAACCGCTAATAGTTTTATTAAATGCATATATAGGTACATCGCTATTTGCGCTACTTAATCTGTACTGCTCTGTAGGAATGCTTCCTACAGTATCTTTTTTAGCAGGGCGGCCTATGCTAGCATTAACTGGCAACGCAGCATTTAAAATTTTTGTAAATTGTTCTTGCCAGTTAGGATTACTTGGATCATTCCAAATAACAGTTTGGTTTACTAAATTTAAATTATTTGAATCTCTTACACTTTCAGTAGTGTTAACTGATTCAATTTTTAGCAAGCCGTTAGCTGCTTGATTACGCTTTGGATTGTAAGATAGCGTACGAGCAAGACGGAGAACTGATTCTCTACGCTCTGCTGTTTCTAAAAAGTTTTCTCTAGCATTTAAGTCAGTACGGAATGCAATGTTTTGACCAAGAAAAGCTATAAGGTCAATGAGAGCAAGGTATTCTGAACTTTCAATGTAATCGTTAAAATCCTCAGGATAATTCTGACGAATATAATTAATCATTGTTCGACGTAAATTGTCAAAATCATATGATTTAAAATCGGCGTTTCTATAACTTTGATAGATACGTTTCCAATCTTCTGCTACTAATAATCTATTTTGTCTGTCTGTGCTTGACATGGGATTGCTTTTCCTTTAACTTATAGTGTATTTATTCAAATGAATAAACCGCGTATATAATTAGTTGGCTAAAAACCCGTTGTTTTGATCGAACGTTAGTTGCAAATTTTCTGCAATATTATACGGTAAAAACACCAACGTTACTTCAACTTGTAAGCCACTTTCGTATTGATCAACGGTGAGATCGGTAACACTAACTCTTGGGTCATGGTTAACGATATTAGTTACATTCTCAGCAATGAGTTGTTTAAGGCTTTCTGTTAATGGTTCAAATAATATGTCCCAAATAATTGTGCCAAACTCAGGATTGCTTAGAAGTTCTCCTTGACGAATATGAAAATGATTAATAATGTCCTGTTTAATCAACTGTATATCATATAGCTGAAATCCTATATTATCAGGACTGACTGTAGAAAACCCTTTATAAGTCTTTTCACCTATTCCGTAGTCAGGGCGAGTGTTGCCGCTAACAGTAATTTCTTTATAAAGTTTCTTCTCTAAAGTGCTCATACTATATTTACCTTATTAAATTTAACCGCGGAGGCCATCGTCTGGTCCGCTGGTTCTACTTGCAGTGTCTGTAACTTTTGCTCCGCTACCGCCAAATGCATCTAGTGCTTTTGCTTCTTGTCGTTGTCGTAGCAGACTTTTGCCACCTGTTTCAGTTGTTCCAACTGGAATGCCGCCATCGAGTGCTGCGGTTCTGCTAGGTGTATCTGTAACTTTATGCTGTGCAGCAGGGCCATCTGCTCCGGTGCCTGCTGCAACTGTTGTTTCCATTTCCATTGGAGGGCACTTTGCAAAAGTATCTTCTTGAGCAACTGTTTTATCTTCTGTTTCAGTTGCAGGAGAGTTTGCTGCTAAGGAATTATTCTGTTTTATTGCAGTATGCTCTGCAGGATTTTTATTTTCTTTTTCTGGGCCAGAACCAGGTCCTGGTACTCTAGTAATACTTGGTGTTGATCCTGCTGTTGCTGCAACAGCACCTCCACTATTCATATGTATTGCTGCGGCTGTTTCTCTATGTTCTGCACTTGCAATGTTCATTGAGCCTACACAAGTTATAAGTCCATCTGCACCAGCTTTAAGTTGAAAATTAGTAGTAGACTCTACTGATATTCTATTACCTGATTTTATATTAACATTTTCGCCAGCTTCTAAGTTAATGTGTCGATCAGCTTTAAAATTTAAATCTTGTTCAGAATGTATACTAATGCTATCAGCTGCATATATGTCAATTTTTCCGCTTGCCGTCATTTCAATATACGAGCTGCCGCTTCCGTGCGAAATGTATATTAAATCTTCTGTATTGTGTAATAGTATTTGGTGGCCAGTACGTGTCCTAAGCCTTACTAATTCGTTCATAGGAAGTGTTGGGTCGCCGCCGTCGGCTATACTTGCATATTCGCTAGGTGTTGTGGCTGCTGGGCCTTTTCTAAACATACTAGGATCGCCATCGTCCATTACAAAACTTGATCCAGTTAGTCTAGATGCTGGGATCTCAGTTTGTGCATTAGCTGCGCCTATTTTTACTTTAGGCTTGCCTGGCCTTCTATCTAGTGGGCCGGGTGTACTTAATCCAAATACCATACTAGGCACTTCTCGTCTTGCACTAGAAGTAGTTGTCCCTCTTATTTGATCTGTGAGTAATCCTGCTTTTGTAAGCTGTGCTACTGCGTCGGTATTGACTGGTTTTAAAAATTGTGTAGGATCGTTGCCAGTGCCTTTTTCATTACGCTTATTGTACTCTGCAACTGGTAAAATCTTAGTTTGGTCATCTTTGTTATATTTTGTACTTGCGTTTCCAGGTACCATAAAATTCATAAATGATTCTTGAATACAGCCAATCCAATATCCGCGGCTTTTATTACCTTCAGCAAAAATAACTAATACTTGAGAACCAATGTCTGGCGGAACCATCCACATTCCGTAACTTTTTTGACTGTGGTCAAAACCGTCATTATCGCTTGTTCCACTATACGGAGTAACACCATAAAACGGACTCAAATAACTTACAGTTGCCATCTGGCCTGGTTCGTTAGTTAAGTTACCTGCTTGTGAGGTTTTTAATAGTTCAACTTGTAGTGTTCCCATATATTCAGCATCAAGGTGTCCACGTACAATTGCTACAAATGGGCCTGGGCCTTCAAACTTATTATTTCCTGGGGTTCTAGTATCTTGTCCTGCCATTATTTAATCCTTAAAAAGGTCCCGATTGCTGTTGTGCTTTTGCTTCTTGTCGCTGTCGTAATTGACTTTTACCACCCGGTTTAGTTGTTCCAACTGGAATACCGCCGTCTAATGGTGCTGGGCGAGACGAAGGTGTGTATTGGCCAGCAGGGCCGTTTGCTCCTGCACCTTCTGCTACTGTTACTGGATTAGCATTAGTGCCAGTTACTTGTTTGCCGTCATTATCTGTGCTAAGTATTGACGAATCTGCTGGTGCTACAAAAGAAGAATCTTGGTTTTTTCTACGTATAGTCTGTAGTGTTTGTGTGAAATTTCCTCCACTAAAACTATTAGCACAAAATAGTACTTGATATAATCCGCTAAATTCTCCTACAGGAGCAGTACCTCCACCTGGGAATTCCATGTACCCGTCATTTCCGTAATCTAACGGTGTTCTAAAATTAAGTTCAATATCTACTTCGCCGTTTTGATAGTTCATAGAGCCGTCTGCTGTAATGTTTAATACTCCCGGAACCTGAAGTGCATTATAATTGCCCATTCCGCTATCAGCAATATAATACGGATCACCTAATATTGTTAGATCAACTGCAACTAAGTCGACATCACTATTTACAAGTGCTTCATTAAAATCTCGAGCAACTTGTGATTCTGGATGCAGCCCACTTAATGTAGTTCTGCTGTTTTCATTAGTTACTTTATTTTTTGTTTTGCCGGCAATCTTTTGACTTTGATTGGCGTCTTTAACACCAGGTACAGCGTTTTCACCTGACGAAGTAGTGTCTCCTGTTACAGAATTTTTACTGTCGGCACTAGCTTGGCCCATGTCGCCTGTAATTGAAGTAAAAAATGCAGCATCGAATTTAATATCAAAATCTATAATATCTTTGTTTAGACCAGTGTACATATAATTATATTCTTTAGCCGCTTGTGTTTTTAATTTTTGTATTCCAGGACTAGCATCACTTGCTGCTTGAAATTTACTAAGATGTACCAAATAAGGTACAACTCGATAAACAAATACTCTTGCCGGTACACCAGTTTTTGATACAGTTTTAATTGAACTATCTGAATTGTATACTTGTGTTTCGATCCTAAACCATCCTACCATGCCATTGTCGTCACCCTTTGCATCTATAATGTCTCTGCCAAACTTACTAGCAATAATAACCTCTTCGATTATATCTTGTATTCTTTTACCCGAAGTAAACGTGCCAGTACGTACATCACCCGACAACTGTATTTTACATCGATCAATTTCACCTTTAGTATCTTCGCTTTCGCAAATTGTTGGTTCTGACATAGGGCGACTGCCGCCATCTAAATTGCTTTTAACAATTATAGCCTTTCCAATCTTATTCATGTTTTCTAATTTTTCAGAATATTCTCTAATATTTTCTCCAATAGTAGAACGCTTTACCGAAATGCCACTAGTGCCCTGTATTTCGCTTTTATAGTCAACTGGAACTTTGCCGTTAGAATCGCCAGTTTGTGACACATAAAATTTCTTTATTTCTTCTTCAGTAAATTCTCTAGTAGTAGCAGTATCATCTGATTGTTCTGGCTGGCCCATCATAAACGCTTGAGACTCTTCTTGCGAAGACGCAGTGTCTGGAAACATTATAACGTACTGATTACCCTTTTCGACTTTTTTAGCATCTTCGGAAGCAAGCTCTCGATCATTTAAAATCCGGGTAAGACTATTTGCACCTGTTTGTAACATTTCAGAAACAGTTGCGCCTGAAAACGTTACATCATTATTAATTGATTGTGTTTCGTCAGTTAGTGCAAGTTCTTGGTAAGGTATTGCTTGAACATTGTACTCGCTGCCGTTTTCAGTTACAGCAAATCGAATATCTACAAACTTTAATGGAAACATTCTACGCATATTACTTGCATGAATATATTGCCCTGCATCATTGTACCCTTTAAACTCTACACTAAGAAGATAAGGCGCTTCAATATAACTAGGATAGCCTGCTCTTAATGCAGATACTTGTAATGCTTGAAGGAACAGTCCCATGCTATATGGTTCAATAATTTTAAAATCTATACTTGTAGCATTAGTAGTACGTGTACCAACAGACCCAGAAACAATTGTTTCAACATTAACATCGTCGATATAATATTCAACTTTTCCGTTAGCTTCGTGCAGTGTAGCACTATTAGGTGTTGGGCCGCCTCCGCTTCTAAGTATCACAATTTCTGGATCTCTACGTCTATATGTTTGATCAGGAAACGATAGTTCGCGTTCACTTAAACAACCTAGAGTAAAAATATAATTAAAACTAGCAAACTGTTCTAGTGGATTTGGTAGTTTACCAGTCCCGCCATTTTTAGCTCCAAAACCTCCGCCAAACGAGGAACTTAAAAACCCACCTATGCCGCCGCTAATTTTACCTAGTAATGAAGCAGTGACATTATTAGCAAACTGTCCTGCAAAACTTTGACCAATTCCTGGGCCAGTTAATCCGTTTAAGCTATTTGCAAGATTAACTGTTGCACCCTTTATATCTTGTACAGATCCGATGACCGAGTCTACAACTCCATCTGTTGAAATGTTTGCACTTTGAGCAATTTTTTTCATCTCGACTGCGTAATTTTCTGGCGAAGTTGCATCAATTGTGTCAGAAAAACTTTTTCCAGCTGCTTTTAATCGAGCTGCATTGTTTTGTGGAGTTAAATGTGATGACATATTATATTCCTAATAGTCTTGTTAATGCATCGCCTTTTGGTATGTATATTTCAACACCTGGTTCTAAGTCAAATATAGGATCTTTAATTATTTCCATATTTCGTTGTGCAAACACCCACCACAAATCTTTATTACCATATAAGTCAAATGCTAATAAATCAGGTCTATGATTATATTGTGGTTGTACTGTATACAACACATCATCTGATTCTGCAGGTATAGGACGTATTGATAATAAATCAAGATATTGTCCTTCTTTTGTAGGTGTATTAAACCAAGGACTTGTTCCGCTATATGATGCCATTAAATAAATCCTGTTCCATTGCCTTTGGCATATGAGCCACTAACAAATTTCTCTAAGCTAAATTGCTGTACTGCTCGTCTACTATACGTTGGCATTAGTACAACTGCTACGTTACATCTAGTAGGTGCCCATGTATCTAATGCCGAAACGTAAATATAATCTACATCTGCAGGTAATTCACAAGTAAATGTTTGAACTACTACAGGGACGTTTTTAAAAACAAAATCACCATATCCGTTAAGTTGTATTACTGGCGGTGGTGAACCTTGATTGGTTGAATTTCCGTAGGCCATTTTTGTAACACTTCTTAAATAGTGTACCATTGCAACCCAGTATACACCTTCAGCTTCGCTTTCAACTACAAAGTCGCCACTAATTTGAATATTATCAGGTTGACTACTTTGGTATACAGGAAATGGGTAGTTACTGTGTGTAGGTTTAACTTGTGAATAATTTGCACTATGCGACATAATAATACTAGGTGTATATGGAAAAACTAATCCAGCAGTTTTATTTAATGCGGCAGCTATCGGGTCTTCAAGTCCCAAGCCAGGGGGTATAGAAAGTCTAACACGCCAATCATCATTGTCGGTGCCTTTCCACTTAACATCTTTGAATCCAACGCCGCCGGGCATTCCAAATTTAGGTAGTCCTCCGCCACGCAACAAACTCATAAATCCGTTAGCACTAAATATATCGTCAGCAATGCCTTTTATAGCATTACCAGCTTGCCCTATTAAGCCTTCGCCAAATTGTGCTGCGCTGCCCAACAAACTGCTTACTGACGCAGATGGACTAACTGTGTTACGAGCTTGAGATTTTGCTGCTTGAGTAAATGATGTCCCAACTGATCCGCCAGGATTATAATTTGGCATGTTGATTTTTTCCTATATACATTATTTGTCTCCTTTACTATGTTATTTAGTTGACTTTTTAATGTATGTAGTTTATAATAGTAGTAAGACAACCGGAGATCTTAATGGCTAGAAAAATAAATTACCTAAATAATAAAGATATACTTAAAGAAATACATAAATCAAAAACTACGTTCTGTAGCTTTGTATCTGATAACGATCATAGATTTGATCTTATTCTGCTTAGTATTGACAAAATTAATATTAGAACTATTGCTGAGGCGAAACGAGCGCAAGCGAAACGGCTACAGCACATAGACTTTGATGCACGTAAACTTGCAGGGGAGAAAGTTAAACTTGCAGAGTGCGCTGTTGATTATCGTAAAGTTAAAAAAACAGACTTAGTCTTTCGTATTATGACGTTTGATCACATTCCAGACGAGCCTGGCAGGAAAAAGACTCCTAAAACAGTTGCAGACCATAAAGTTAAGTTAAACTTTCCACCGTTTCAGCATTATCGCTTTAATGAGCACGACGAACTAATGTGTGTAGGAAAATCACACTGGACTGGTGGTATGGAAAATGGTGGATTTGCACTGCGAGATGGCAAGGCAACTACTAAACTTGCTATGATGTGGATGAAACTGTGTGATCGCTATGCTACTCGCGGCAATGTACGTGGATACACTTACAATGACGAAATGCGCGGACAGGCTATTCTACAATTAGCACAAATTGGTCTACAGTTTGATGAATCTAAATCGGATAATCCATTTGCATATTACACTGCCGCAGTTACCAATAGCTTTGTTCGTGTTATCAATATTGAGAAACGTGCGCAAAACATACGTGACGATATCTTAGAAATGAACGATATGAACCCTAGCT
>Ga0307489_10000211_pt1 | contig 32659 bp, 35 predicted proteins | sample SB12metaG_FD_202247 | JGI IMG/M metagenome (GOLD analysis project Ga0307489, IMG submission 202247) | Sea-ice brine microbial communities from Beaufort Sea near Barrow, Alaska, United States - SB 1.2 | ecosystem: Environmental > Aquatic > Marine > Coastal | place: USA: Alaska | collected... | reverse complement strand
GCCGGGCAGTCGCCGCCCGCGACGGACACCTTGCAGTAGTACTCGGTGTCCGCCAGGTGTTCCGTGCACTTGTCGAGCTGCGCGTCGTCCGACCGACCTGAGTCGATGAACGAGTTGCAGTGGTGCTGCGCCAGGTTGGCGTGGCCGCGGCACCCGATGGAGCAGCCGTTGAGGAGCATGCTCATCTTGTGCTGCTTGGTGTGGTCGCCGCCGTGGAAGAAGTGCGTGGTGGCAAGCACCTCGTCGCGGAACCGGTTGGCATGTTTCATGTGCGCCGGGAAGTGTCCTTGCTCCTCGTCCGAGTATGACTCGGCGTGGTCGGCGTGGTCAGCGTCGGCGGCGGACCAGTCGGGGAACGCGTTGGCGTCGGCAACGGCGAGGGCGTCAGCGTTGGCAGACTCAAACTCCAGGAGCTTGCGGACCGGCACCGGGTTCACCGTGGCGCCGAGCTCAGAAACGGTGTTGCGGCGGTTACTCACGTGGCTACCGCTGTGTCGGTTCATCTCGCCGTTGACGTGGCTGCCGCGTGCCCACACGTGGGACGTGTCGGACGACTCGGGTAGGACGCGGTGGTCGAAGCGTTGCCAGCGGGTGCGGCAGGCGTACTGGCAGCGGGAGCCGAGCAGGCCAGGCGGACAGCCCATGCGCACCTCCACATCTTGCAGCACCCCCACGCGCGCGCGGGAGTGGTCTCCGGGGGCGCAGTGCGCGGGCACCGGGAACTCGGCGGCGTCGGCTGCGACGTGGCGCAGCGAGCGGAGGCCGCGCATGGCGGCGGCGACCGCCTCGGAGGAGCTCGCGTCCAGCGTGAAGGACAGCACCGTGGAGGTGCCGCCGAGGGGAACGGTGCGCTCGATGCGGACGGCGGTGATCTCGCCGGGGATGTTGCCGCGCGCCATGAAGCGCTCAGCCTCGTGTTTGAGCGCGCACTGCATCGTCTCGACGACGTCCACCGCGTCGGCGTGGCTCACAATTTCGGGCGCGATCTTCGGCATGAGCGTGGACATCGACCCGTGCAGTTCCTCGGGTACGTGGGCCATCACGTCGGGGTGCTTGCGGCAATGCCGCACGGCGCCGCAGTTGGCCTCCTGCCCGGCGTCGCCGCACATCGGGCAAATGTGCGCGATGGGAACCCGGAGGTGCGTCACCACGTGGACCGAGCGCGAAAGACCGGCGATTCTAGCGGCGCCCAACGCGACGTGGTCGACGCGCTTGGCGGCGCTCCTACTCCCTCCAAGCGCCGCGGCGGCGGCGGTGGCGGCGGCTGCGGCAGCTTCAGCGGCGGCGGCGGCTTCGGCGGCGGCGTGGGAGGCGAAGCGGTTGTTACTGATCTCGTATGACTGGAGCTCGGGGAGGCTGGCGAGCACGGCGGCGACAGGGGAGTCCACGGTGTCGCTCAACCGATTGCCCTCAACGTGCACATGCCGCACGCTGCGCTTGCCCTTCAGCGCATCGAGCGTGCCGGTGAATCTGTTGCGGCTGGCCTGCAGCGTGCGCAGCGAGTGCGCGTCAGCGAGCGCCGCGCCCAGGTCGCCGGTCAGTCTGTTTTGGTTCACGTGGACGTTGCGGTGGCCCGCGCCGAGCTTTCCGATGGTGCCGGAGAGCAGGTTGCGGCTGAGGTACAGGTTGCCGTTGCCCAGCGCCTGGTCGGCTCTCCACGCGCATTCCGGGACGGAGCCCATCAGGTTGTTGCCGCGGAGGTCCACGTGGTGCACGGTGCCGTGGCGGCACATGGAGCTCGGCATCACGCCGCGCGCGTTCTGCTCGGCGAAGTGGAGGTACTGGATGTGCCCGTCGGCGTGTTTGGCGGCAACGTGGCGCAGCAGGCTCGGAGGCGCCGCCTCGAGGAGGTCGGCGCACGCGCCGTCGGCGTCGTCGGCGGCATCGCAACCCGCCTGCGCGGCGTGAAGCGCAGCCTCGCACGCCGCGCCGTGCTGCGCGCCGGGCGCGAAGCCGTGGTCGGCGCGCGGCACGATGGCGCCGCAGTGAACAGGCAAGGCGGAGAGCGTGGCGGTGCACGTCTTGGAGCACGGAAGCGACGCCACGGCGGCGGCGGCGCACGTGGCGAATCGCTCCGACGCGTGCACGTTGGCGTGGCGTGCGCCGCAGGTGGGCGTGGCGAGCGTCGACGCAGCCACGGCGCAGCGCTCAACGGAGGCGGTGGCGGCGGTAGCGGCGGCGGTGGCGGAGGATGCCACGGGACACACGATGGCGGCGGTGGCGGCGGCGGCGTCGCAGGGATCCGTGAGCGCGGCGTCGACGGCGTGCACTGCACGGCGCGCCACCTCGACGTCCGTCGCGTAGAAGCCCGCCAGCGCGGGCGCCACGCTCTTGGGGTCGACTCCCAGCACCGCGGCGATGGCATCACCAATAGATCTCACGCGCCACCCCGCGGCGATGGCGGCGGGCCTGGAATGGGCGCGCTTGCCCTCGCTCTTGGCGCACGCTTCGGCGACCCGCATGGCGGGCTCCGGCGAGACGTTGGCGGCGCGCAGGCTGCCGAAGGGAACGGACTCGGCGGCGAGCTCGGCGGCGCGGGCACAGACGGCGGCGGCGAGCGCGAGCAGGGGCGCAGCGGCGGCGATGCGGGGCGCGCACACGGCGGCGACGGCGGCGGCGGGGGAGCCCCGCGGGAGGTTGGCGTGGTGCCGCGCGATCTCCGCCGCGGAGTAGGGCCTGGCAGCTGTTGCTCGCCACGTCATCGGATGCCAGACGGGGTCAGGGCGGAAGCCTGGTGCCTCCATATAAACGCGGAAGCGTCTGTCTCTCATCGGATGCCATTTAACTCAAGACACAAGGGTTCACAGTCAATGCGTGTCGACGACGTGGCGAGAAAAGTCCGTGGGGCCCTACCGCCGAGGCGCCGAGCAGCGCAGCGCGGTGGAGCGGCGGCAGCGGCGAGTGGAGCTCATGCGCCGCCAGCTCCCCCACCACCGCCGCCGTGAACGCCGCCCCGTCCTTCTCCCAGGGCCGGGCAGATAATGCTCGCCACGTCATGTGATGCTAATCAACTCAAGGAGCAGGGGGTCTGGAATATGGACGATGACGTGGCGGGCATTATCTGACAGGCCCTACCTTGGCCTCCTTGTCCATAGGGGAGCCGGCGAGGACAGCGAACGCGTGTTCCATCATAGTTCCGGCGTCCATGGCGCGGGCACGCTCGACGTTGACCGCTTCGCCTCGGCGCAGGGCCTTAACCACTAGTTTCTGTAATGGCTCAACTTAAACTCAGTGTCGGGGTCTCCCGGAGACCCTGAGATCCTCGAAACCGAGGGTCTATTGACTCAAGGATCGCGACCCGGTCGGACTTGCGGCGGGTCGGTCGGTGATACTTCTGAAATGGACAGTTCTGATTGGTCGAACGGGATTCGATACCATATCTTCGATGCCAGACCCGACACTGAGTTTAAGCAGCGAGTTTGGATGGCTGTAAGTGCTTTCGAGGACGAAACAGCTCAAATTGAGCTGAAAAGGGGACAGGGAACAGGGGAAAGGAAACTTGGAAGAGGGCAGGGTGGTGTGAGGCCCCGCCCGCGAGGGGGTCCGTCACGGGGTGCTCGCTCTTGCCGTCGCGCACGCGTAGCGCGGCGGCGCCGGCGTGGGCAAAGCGGGCAAATGCGCCGCGCGCGCCGAGCTTGGACGCGTGGCTCGCGATCTGCGAGGCCGCCGCGGCGTGGTTGTCCTGCGACATGCGCACGTGGCGGCCCAGTCGGGACTCCTCCACGAGCGAGTCCTCGCCCCGGTGGTCCACCCGCCACACCAGGCCCTCGCCCGCGTCGTGATCGTGATCGGGCACGGCGTCGCGCCAGATGGCCTCGAGCCCGAACCTCCCGCCGCCGGCGGTAACATCCAATTGCCGCGCGCCCAGCTGGGCCCAGTGTGCCGCCCGCGCGGCGTGGAACACCGCGCCGTGCGGGTGCGCCGCGCCGTGCAGCGCCGCCTCCGTCGCCGCGGCGCCGAGCGCCGGGGTGTTGGTGGTGACTTCGCTCTCGGAGTTCTTCACGGCCTCGGCGCTGCAGTCTATGGTGATGGACCCCATGCCGAAGAGGCTCATGAAGAGGTCGGCGATGAACTCCATGAAGCTCTTGAGCAACACCGCAAAGTCCAGCGAGAACTTGATGCGGATCTTGACGCTGCACGACAAGATGATAAAGTCCATGTCCGCCTGGAACGTCATGGCGCTGAGGCTGAAACTGGCGGACACGCCCAGGTACCAGATCCGGAGCAGTATGGTGCCCCACAGCCAGCGCCAGAAGGCGCCGATGTCGACCATGCGGCCGTCGCCCGTGGCGCCGGGGCCGAGGATGTCGTTGATGCCCTTGATGGCCAGGCGGAGCCCGAGCATGCACGTGTTGACCACCACCTGGGCCACCGTGAGAGCCAGGCGCACCACGAACAGGATCGCGCGGAGGATCGCGAAGAGCAGCACGGCGAACGCCTCGACGATGGCGATGATGAACTTGAGGAAGCCGCGGATGAAGTGCTTCCATTTCGTGCAGCACCGGTTTCTGAGTTCACTCGTCAACTTGTGAGCGCGCGACGCGATCTTCTTGCAGTCCAGCGGGCGCGGCGAGGACATGAACAAGCGCATCTTGCAGTAGTCCGGGCGGTTGTTGGCGGTGATGTCGCCGCCGCACTTGGTGGCCATGTTGGCCCGCGCGTCTTCGCAGAAGCTAACATCGCGGAGCAGGCGCAACGGGCCGTTGATTTTCTCCTCCATCTTCTGGTAGTTGCCCTCGGGGCCCTTCATCTTGTCAATCATCTTCTGCAGCGCGCGCTCCGCCGCCGCCACGCCGCGCTCCGCCGCCTGCACCATCGCCAGCATCAGCTCGAAAATCATCACCAGCCCTTCGAGCACGAACTGTATTGCCACGATACAAAGCAGGATGACGATGACGATGACGGAGAGCGCGATCTTGATGATGGCCTCCGCGATCATGAGGATCATATTGATGATGTGGGGCTTGATCCAGATCCCTATGGACAGCGTCAACTCCATGATGAACTCCTTGATTTTGAACCCGATCAGCTTGTTGATGTCGAGCGGGGTCAGGTCCAGGTGGCCTCCGATCTCCATCAGCGAGACCACGCCCTCGACACCCCAGTTGAAGTAAAACTTGAACTTGATCCCGCCGCCCTCCTCCATCGACCCGGGCTTGATGCTCATGTCAATTTCCACGGAGAAGCCCAGAAGCATGAACCTCCCTTGGAAGATAATGTAATTATCCATGATGGCGTCCTTGAGTCCCATCGGGTCCTTCATGTCGATCCCGCCGATCTTCATGCTGAGGAACGCGCCGTCGAACTGGGGGTTGATCACCCCGTCCTCGTCGGTGTCGCGCTCGCGCGGGAACTCCTCCACTGAGATGACGGCGGCGCCCTCGGGGATCGTGGCGTTGTCGGGGGTGTCGCCGGGCACGGGTTCGGGGGCGTCGGGCACCAGGTCCGCCTCGTCCCAGCCGGCGGGGAACACCAGCGGCGGCGGCGGCGGCGCGGGGGGCGCCGCGGGGGGGTCCGGCGTGCACACCGCCAGCGCGCCGCGCGTGAGCGGGTGCCATTCGGTCACGTTGCAGTGGCTCTTCTGCAGGAACTCGATCGCCTCGCTGCCCGCGCTCATCGCGCCAACGTTGCCGAAGGCGCCGAACATCTCCACGTCGTAGGTGCCGAAGGAGAGCTCCACGGCCACGGCGGCGACGCCCGGCTCGTACATGTCCTTTTGCGCTATGACGCGCCCGCTGTTGGACTCCACAACCCGCAACTAGTGCCCATCAGAACATGCTAAACAAATCAGACACGCGGCATGTGACTCAAGAAACGAGGGTTGGCAAATGTGTGGAAGTATGCTGTAAGCAATTTCTGCCAGGCCCTACCCGCAGCATCCACTCGAACGCGGTGGAGCGCGCGCGGAAGGTCCACTCGCCCTGGAACGCCACGCCCACGCCCGCCTTGACGCGCGCCACGAAGTTCCCGGGGGCGATGGCGGACGCGGCCCCCGAGGGCGCCGGCGCCACCTTCCAGACGGGCCCAGCAGAAAACGCCCAAACCATCAGGTGGGGGACATTAAACAAGGGGTGGCAGACGGGTGAGTAGAAGGATATTCCGAGCAATTTCGGGCGGGCGGGCCCTACCTCGTAGATGGCGTTGCGCACCTGGCGCGCGCCGCACGGGCCGGCGCCGCACTGCTTGAGCGCCAGGCTGGAGGGCGCGCACTCCTCCGTCGGCACGCGCTGGAACGTGCCGCCGCTGCCGAACTGGTCGTCGCACCAGCACCCGCCGTCGTTCATCGCCACGTACGGCAGGTGCATCTTCTGGCACCGCCGCGCGCAGTCCTGCAGCGCCTCGAAGCCGTTGCCCCCGCTTAGGGCCGGGCAGGTATTGCTCGACACGTCATCCAACGCATTTTGAAGAGAGAGCGAGACGCTTCCGCGTGTATAAGGAGGCACCAGGCTTTCGCCCTGGCAACGCATTTTGAACCCTAATTGATTGAGTTAAATGGCATCATATGACGTGGCGAGAAATATCTGGCAGGCCCTACCCCCGGTGACGGCGGGGCGCGCGCCCGTGCTGTGCTGCAGGTCCGGCCGCGCCGTGGAGTAGGGCTCGGCAGAAAACGCTTAAAAAAACGCTAAAAATACGCTTCAAGAAACGCTCGGCAGAAAATGTCCTTCCATGGTTTCTTGAGTTAAATGCCACCCTGTGCTGTTTTGAGCCCGTTTTCTGCCGGGCCCCACCGTGGAGGTCTCGAAGCAGCCTCGGAACACCACGGGGACGGGCTTCTTGTACCTGCCGCCGCCGCCCATGTTGATGGCCACCCTGGGCAGGCGGTACACGGCGTCGGCGCTCGCGGAGAACGGGGAGCCGGTGCCCTCGCGCTGCTTGCGGTTGGGGTGGGCGCCGCACGGGCCCTTGACGCAGCTGTCGGGGCCGGGCACGGAGGACGCCTGGCACACGGCGTCGGGGCGCTCGGCGTGTAGGTCGAAGTCGCCTGCGAGGAACTCGTGGTGGCGGAAGCCGCACGTGCAGTACGACTGCGGCGACGCGGGCTTGGTGCCGTCGGCATCGTCCCCGTCCAGGTCGACTCCGGCGGCGGCGGCGGCGGCTTCCGTCGCATTGTCGCCGAGCCGCGCGGCGGAGCCGGCGGCGGCGTGGGAGGCGGCGCTGCGGCCGGCTCGCAGGGCCATGCATGCGATGTTTAATATTTAATATTCTTTCCCTTTCAATATCAACCACAGAGAGGGTTTTGCTACACGGTAACATTTCTGAAATGTGGGCGATTTCCTACACGCTACACAGTTTCGACCTTTGTGTCTTTGATGCATTGAGTGGGATAACTCAAGTGGCTTCAGGGAAGAGGCAAGTGTACAGAGTACTGGCTATATGCCCTGCCGGCTCGGGTGGCGGCGCGGGCGGCACGGGTGGCTTTGGCGACCTTGCGCTCGCCGTACTTGGCGCCTAGCATCGCCGAGGCACCGTCCGAGTCCGAATCCGATCCCGTGTCCGAGAGGATGTTGGAAGACGCAGCTTGCATGTTCTCCGCGGCGAGCCGTTCGGCGGATTCCAGATCGCCAGTGCCATTGTTGGCCGTAATGTTGTCTGTGTCCCAGCTGCTGGATTCCTCCACGAGATCGGTGTCGGTGCGGAGCGCCATGTAGCCGTAGCCGGAGCAGAACTTGGAGCACCGGAGGAAAATCTCCTCGCCCCCGATGGCGGCGGGGAACGTGCGGGCCTTATACGCGCCCGCGGAGAACGGCGGGAGCGGGGGGTAGGGCGTAGGGGGCGGCGCGGGGAGATCCGGAGGGGGCGCGGGCGAGGGCGGCGGCGACGGCGGCGAGGGCGGCGAGGTTGGCGGCGGCGGGGACGGCGGCAAGGGCGGCGGCGGCGGGGAAGGCGGCGGCGGGCGCGGCGGCGGCGGCTTGGGCGCCGTAGGTTTCTGCGGCATCGGAGGTAGCGGGCGGGCCGGCGGCGGTGGCGGCGACGGCGGGACGCTAGCGCCCTCCTTCGCGCGCAGATTGATCATCACGCCGCACCGCAAGCCCACGTGCCCGTTCCAGTGTGTCACCACAATCCTGACGTACCGCGCCTTGACGGACTTGAGGCCACCGGCGATAAGGTGCACCTCCTCCGAGTTGACACTCTTGAGCGAATCCATGCGGAACACGCCGTCCACCACAGGAGTGAACGCGCCGGACTCGGAGTCGCTCACCATCAGCTTCACCTCCCGGGGCTCGGCGTACAGGCCGCCGCCTGCGAAGTACGATTTGATCACCACGCCGCGGATCTCTTCGACACCGCCCACGTCGACCGTTATGAACTGCGCGGCGTCGTCCTTGGCGGCGCCCCAGCCCGCGGCGCTCACGAGCCGGGACTGCGCATTGCCGGTGCCGACGCGGTCCTCGTTCTTGACGCTGGAGTAGGTGCGGCTGTGCTCGGGGGGGTCGAGCGCCAGCGTGCGGGGCAAGTCGCGTTCGGACACGAGCACGCCGAGGCGCATGGCGGGCGCGCCGCCCACCCACTCGTCGACGTGCACGCGAACGTACCGCGCCTCGGTGATGGCGAATCGCAGCTCCTTCTGCTCGGCGACGTTGCCGGTGAGCTTGGTGCGGTACTGCCCCTTGTAAGGCGCGGGGGCGTTGAAAGTGCCGTTGGTGCCGTTCACGCTGAGCTCGATGCGGACCTGCGTAGCGTACCCGCCGAGGCTGGTGCTCCTGATGACGACGCCGCGCGTGTGGAACACCGAGCCGAGGTCCATCTGCATCCACTCGCCGGCCGCCGCCTCGCCCGCCATCCACCCCGAGGCGCTGTCCAAGGTGGACTTTGCGTGAAGCCCGTGGCCAATCGCGTGGTTGTCCTTGACGCTGGAGTACGAGCGGGTGGCCTCGGGGGGGTCAAGCACAACCGCGGCGGGGAGGTCGGGGGGCTCCACCAACACCCCGCAGCGGAGCGAGATGCCGAGGTTCCACGCGCGCACCTCAAACTTGACGTAGCGCGTGCGCTCCGAAGCCGAGAAGTACAGCCTTACGCTCTCGTCGGAGGACGCACCCGTGAGGCCGGTGTTGAAGTGGCCGCCGCCCCGGATGCTCCGGAAGTTGACCCCGTTGTAGCTGACGTAGATCTTGACCTCCTTGACGTAGAGCGTGGCCTCCGCGGCGTTGGGGCGGACCACTACACCGACGGCGGTCACCACCTCGCCGAGGTCCAGAGTGATCCACTGCCCCGCGGCGTCCGTCTTCGCCACCCAGGCGTGGCCGCTGTCGAGCGTGGACTGGAAGTTCCTCGCGCCGGGCGCGGCGTCGTCGTACACGGAGGACACCTTGCGAGCGGCGTCCACGGGGTCCACCGGGACGTACATGTCCGCCGTAACGTAGTGATCTCCCATCATGAGCGGCGGCTGCGGCGGCGGCGGTGGGGGAGGCGACGGTGGCGGCGGCGGGGGGGAGCACGCCGACGCCGGCGTGGCGCACGAGTGCCACCGGTCCGGGTAGTTGCAACTGCCGCCGCAATGAGCATTCCTCGTGACGTGGAAGCGGACCAAGTATCGGCCAGTGGTAGAACAAGGGCCATAATGTTTGCACGCGATAGCAACGTAGTGATAGCCGTTGCAGTTTCGGCGGCTGCACCCCCCAAGCAGGGAACGATCCTTGCCGCGACGGGAGTGCCCGACAATCGCGTCGCGACTGCCACGCTCGTCGTAAGTCGGGGCGAAGGTTTCGAGGAGGTCACCGAGGAAGTGGGCGTCGTGCGCGTCAGACTGGGGATCATAATGCTCCGAGGAGGCGCCCAGGCTGGCTCCTGGTGCCTGGCGCGCGTTCTGAAGCTGTCCGGAGCGCTGATAGAAGTCGGAAGCCGCGTGGGCTACCGTCGCGGGCGGGGGCGGGCTCGCGATCATGAGGTGCTCGGCGAACAGCGGGTCGCTCGCCTCCCAGCCCGAGTACCCGGTGTAGCAACCGAGGTACTCGGCGCCGAGTGCGTTGACCGCGCTCTTGTCGACGGTGTCGGCGGCGTCGGCGGTGTAGTTGACGTCGGGGAGCGAGAACACGGCGGACTGCTTCGCGGTGCCGCAGGGGCCGGCCACGCATCCGCGCTCCGGGCCCGACACTCGATCAGGGGTGTGTTCAACTCGCGGCATGGGTGAATTAATCAGGGATGTATCAGGGATCTATCATGAATGCATTGTGGGTGTATTAGGGGTGTGTTCAAGGGATGTATGACGGGTGTATTAGGGGTGGCAGGCCCTGCCCGCGCTCGGCGTCGAGGCGGCCGGCGCACTTGTCGTCGCGCGTGAGCGCGAAGTCCGACTCACCGTGCGCGAGCCTGAAGGTGCACAGGCACTCGAGCACCAGCCCTCTCGGCTCCGTGCGGGAGGCGGGCACCACGGCGGTGGCCATGTGCGGGTACCCCGCGCACGTGCGCGCGCAAGCTCGGAACGCGCGCTTGGCGCGGGCGGCCATCAGCCCCGACGTGTTCCCGCCGAGCGCCAGGGCCCGCCCACTGGTTCCCTTTTCAGCTCAACCGACTGTTTGCTCGTAATATACCACTGTAACCGTACACACTCGCCGCATCCTCCTCCTTGGCCTGGCCACTCGTTTATCTTTTCAGCTTAACCTGACTGTTTGCTCATAGTGTACCAGTGTGTGTGCCCATGGTGTTCCAGTGCAGCGAGTGTACACGGTGACACTACGAGCAAACAGTGTGGGACCCTGCCGAGCGCGATGCGCTCGTAGAAGCCCACGTCGGTGGGCTGCGACGCGTCCGAGGGAATGAAGCCCAGGTAGCATCCCACAAACGCGGCGCCCTTCTCCGGCTTGAGCATGCCCGCGGGCAGCGCGCTCCCCGAGGTGGGGTCCGAGGCGGCGGCGGCGGGGGGGCACGGCTCGAACGCCTCGCGCAGGTCGGAGGTGCCGTCCGCGTCCGTCTTGCAGAACCGCGCGCCGTTGATGTCAGCCGCGGCGGGCTCAATGGCCGCCATCACCGCGTCCCAATCGCCCTTAGCCACATCCTCCGCGGAGGTGTAGCTCGCGCCCTCTTGCACCAGCATGGTATCGAAGAGCGGCCCGGGGCTGTCCAGGTCCACGGCGAACTCGGCGGGGACATCCTCCGCGCCGGCGTACGAGTCCAGCATCTGCGCCACGTCGCCGTGCAACGCCGTCTCGGTGGCGTCGGCGGTGCTGCCGGTGCCGCTGATGAGCTCCCAGGGTTTGGTGGACATGGAGCAGCACGTCACTTCGATCTGCAGCGAGCCGCCGGGGTACAGCGCTTTGTGGACGTCGCCGTCGCACCCCTCCGAGGTGTAGCGCCAGGAGGTGACCACCTCGTCCCGCAGCGGGTCGCAGTGCACGGCGGGGACGTCCCACACGTCGGGCGGGGTCACGGGGGGCGACCCGATTTCGGCGGAGGCGGCGGGGACGATGCACCCCGTCTTGCGGCGCGCGCACATCCCGAGCTCCGCGTCGCCGGCCTCGCAGCACTGCGCGGACACCTGGTACCAGGGCCTTGCACTAGTCCAGGCTCAACATGACTGTATGCTCATTGGTGTACCAGTGTACCAAAACACACTCACGCATACTCCTCCCTAGCCTGGCCACTCGTTACCTTTTCAGCTCAACTGCCAGCTCTTTGAGGTACCAAGTGGGTGGGTGGGTGCACTATGAGCAAGTAGACAAGACGCCGTGCCGGGCCCCGCCTGGTGTAGGCTATGCTCGCCCATTCCGTTCTGGGCCTGCTCGTACCACACCCGGCTCTCCTTGGTGTAGCGGCGCAAGTTGAATTTGAAAGCAAAGTTTGAAAGCGGTTCAACATAGTTTAGTTTCAATCGCTTAGTTACAGGCGATTGCAACATGGGTACCATCGGGTCAACCTGCACCGCCCTACCTTGGCGAACTTCCACGCCACCATGCCCGTGTTGGCCGGGCAGCTGGCGCCCACGCCGTCCAGCGCGTGCAGGGTCTTGCCGACGAGCGTGTGGGGCGCCATGTCGGCCACCCAGCTGCACGTGGGGCCCTGCGTCGCGCTCTGGTCGTCGTCGGCCTTCTTCCCCCCGGGCTTGGTCACCGGATCGCAGGGCCTGGCAACTCGTATTCCATTCATCTCAACCTGACTGTTTGCGCTAAGTGTATCAGTGTACCCGTACGCACTGGCCACTCATTCCCTGTTCCGCTTAAACTCAGTGTCGGGGTTCCCGGAAACCCTGAGATCCTCGAAATCGAGGGTCTATTTACTCAAGGATCGCGACTCGGTGGGACTTGCGGCGAGTCGGTCCGTGGGATTTTCGAAATGGACAGTTCTGATTGGTCGAACGGGAATCGATACCACAACTTCAATACCAGACCCGACATTGAGTTTAACATGATTGTGTGCTCATGGAGTACCAGAGGCCCTGCCTTGACGTCCTTGCACCCGGCGACAAAGCGGCGGGCGGGCGGCGGCGGCGGCGGCGGCGGCGGCGAGGCCGGAGGCGGGCTGGGCGGCTGCAGATACTCCTTGTAGTCCTTCTTGAACTCCACCAGGAGGTGTCGGCGCGACCGCTTGCGCCCGAAGACCGTCGGGGGCGGGCTGGGGATGGGATCATCGGCGGCGGCGAGGTGCCAGCCGGAGAGGAACTTGACAAACTCGTGATTATTTTGCTTGAGCGTCTTGCACGACCCGCCGTAACTGTCCACGGTGTTTTGGGTCACGAGCCCGGCGGGCATCAGCGTGTGGATGGTGGTGTCGCTGAAGGAGGACACCACGGTCGGCGGCCTGGGCGGCGCTTCGGGCTTGGGCGGCGCCGGCACCGCCGCAAGCTTAGGCCCGGCATAACATGCTCGATGCGTCATGCAAGTGGCATTTAAATCTACAAACGAGGGTTTAAAATGTGTAAGAAGGACGTTTCCTGCAATTTCTGCCGGGCCCTACCGCCACCCGCTCGTCGCTCGCTGGGAGTTCGGTTGAGTAGATGCAGAACTTCCACTCGCCCGACTGCGCGCAACACTGCTTCGCGCCGACGGCGTTCTTCGGGGTGAACTGTTGGAGGTACGGGATGACCTGTTCCTTCGTGTCCTCTTGGTCTTCGCCCCCCAGGAGGCGGCGGCGGGTGTACCCGTTCTTGAAGATCGCGCTCTCCTTGCCCGCCTCGCCCGGGTCGTCGTGCAAATGGCAGTGGCGCATGACGTGCTCAAAGTCAAAGATCTGCTTGAGAATCACCGTGCGCTTGTTCTCCTTGAGCAGCTCGCACGTCAGCGCGTTGCCAATGAACACGGCCTTACACTACAAGTAATTCCACGTAAAACTTAAGCATTTACCACGAGGCGTCAAGTGTGGTGATACATTGAGTGCTTTCAGTGAATCGATGGAACGTCTCGAGAAAGGGAACGGGTGGCCAGGCCCCGCCGATGAATGTCGGGCTGGCGTCAATCAGCGGCGCCGTGTCCTCCACTTCGGGCCGTACACTCTTTCGTTCAAGCGGGCCGCTCAACTTGTGCCACTTCGGGTAATTGGAGGAGATAACTGGAGTGGTTTCCGGACAAAACGGCTCAAGCTGAGCTGAGAAGGGAAACTAAGAAGTGAAGCTTGCCTTGATGTAGCTGTCGCCCATGTAGTCAAAGTAGTCGTACGTCAGCGGCATGCTCAGATATTCGTCTCCCTTGGCGTAGTTGACGTCGACGTACGAGTACGACGCCGCGCCCTTCTTGGAGTAGCAGTTCATGTAGGGCGACTCCTGGGAGTCGCCCTTGGCGCGGATCCCCGCCAGGTGGATGCCCACCTTGGGCTGGGGTTTGGTGGACTGAAGGAACACGCACATCTTGCCCGTTTGGAGGTCCACGGGCATGTCGTTGTACGAGTCGAGGACGCCGGCGTATGACCCCTTGTCATCCTTAATGAACTTCATGCGGTTCGGGTACACTCCGGATTTGATCTTGTACCGGAGATTGGCGTCGTAGACGTTATCCGGCTGCATCACCTCGCGGCAGTGGTCCAGGTTCAGGTGGCCGGCGCCGTCATCGCCGCCCAGCAGCTTCCGCGACGCGCGCGTGTGGTCGCACGACAGGTACTTGACGTTGCGGATCTGTCTCTGGTCCTGGCAGCACTCCGCTGGAGTCTCCGTCGCCACCGTCGCGGGGTCACTGCAGAACTTCTTCAGGTGCTCCGTGCAGCAGGGAACAAACCACATAGTGTACCGGTACACGGTTAATGTTAATATTTACTATAGAGCGTGGTAAGTGCATCGCACATCACACACAGGCATTGAGTGAGGCACGCCAACGATGCCTTATCCCGAGTGTGCGCCATACCATCGAGTAGTGCTTCACGCTGAGTTGCTCGTTTTCATTCCTGCTGATGCCCTCGTACTTGATGTCCTGAGGGCCGTTGGCGTTGAGGTCGTCCACTCCGTCGCCCTCGTCCAGGCTGTAGTCCTCCGCGTTCTCCCCCTTCTGGGTGTCAGATTCCATCCGCCAGGGTCTTCCACTACTCCTTAACTTCCTAACTTCTAAACTTCGAGACTTCTTATGTAGCTTGGCTTTACCGCGAGTCTAACGATCAAACACCAAGGAGAGGTGCACTCTTGGGCAAACAGTCAGGCCATGAGCCCACGGTCGTGGCCAGACCCTGCCATGAGGCGGCACTGCACGCCGCTCACTCCGGGGTCGTGCATGTTGGACACCAGGGACGGCAAGTTGAAGATCTTGGCGTCGCCGTACGACATCTTTCTGTTGTCCCACGCAAAGCCGTCGGCGCCGCCCATGTACTTGAGGCTCGCGTCGTCGACATCGTCCATCATGCCGATGCCGCCGAACCGAACCTCGCACCCCTCGCCCTGGAACTGGTCGCCGTCCCAGCGCATCTTCTGCCGCGCCTCTTTGGACAGCGACTTGTCGGGCACCTTCGCGATCCCCGGATCGACCCGGCCGTGGTAGATGTCGAATGTGGTCGGCGGCGCCCGGGCGGGGGAGCCACCGAGCAAGCGCCGGCGGGCCGACTCCGCCTCCACCTCCACCTCCACCTCTGATTGGTTCGTCTGATGACGGCCGAGCGAGGCGGCGGCGGTGTACGTCTTTGTGCACACGGCGTACAGCGAAGACCGCGCGAACATGGGTGCCGATTTATGGGTCTTGAGGTAGAGCTTGGGCGCCCCGCCCAGGAGGGTTCGTCGGCGCTTCGCCGCAGTTTGCTCCTTCCTTTCCACGTACTTGTGTCCGATGTAAGGGTTGGCCACGGAGAGGAACGCGACGCGAACCACGGGGAGGGAGTCCTCGGAGCAGGGCCCTACCCTCGCACGCTTAACAGCCTAACTTGAGCAGATTCGCGGTGTCAATCGGGATGATTCGAGTTGTGTCAGGGACAGCAGCACGGCACGGGTGGCATTAAGCCGGGAATGGAACAAGCGGGCGGCCAAGCCCCGCCTCGGAGTCGTAGTCGCTGCGGGTGGCGCACGCATCCCACGGATCGACGTCGTCAGGCGAGGGGGGCGCGCGCGGCAGCGGCGGCGCGGGGGCGAACGGAGGCGACGGCGGCACGGTGTCCCACGGCGGCGGCGGCGGCGGGGCCGGCGCCGGAACCACCCACGCCTGGACGCGGAAGGTCCCGAGCGCGCCGGGGTTGGCGCCGCACATATCCCGACCGGGGAGCTGGTCCCACATGTGGTCGCCCTCCACGTACCACTGATCGTTTACCGTCTTGTCCGCGGGGGTGAAGAAGAAGTCGTTCTTGGCGTAATACTTGAAGCACACGGGACCCACCATGCAGTAGGAAATACAACACAATAAAGCATGTCACATGGTAAGTAAATCGTAACATCACCCAATGTAACTACAGGCATTCAATCACATACACACACCGCCGATGTCTTATCCGCATGCGTGCAGACATCGCACGTGGTAAGATCGGCGAGTACACACATAGTAGGCATTCAGTCACACACATGGACGATTTCATATCCCGCCCTACGTTGTCGGTGCCGTCAAGCGCAAAGTCGGCATCGCCAAAGGAGATCACTGGGCTCGAGTCCTTGCTGGTCTGCACGGACTCGCGCTGCTTGCCGATGTCGGCGCTTAGCACATACTTGCGCCGGCCCGTCAGCTCGTACAGCTCCGCGGAAGGATCCTTATAGACGCCATCGATTTTCTCCAATTTCGCCGTGGTCTTGGCCACCACCGTGCGGCCCGTGCTAAGCCACGCGACAATGAGCAGGATCTTGTTCGCCGCCACGTCGTCGCACGCCTTGTGGAACAGCTCGCGCCAGCTGTACTTGCGGTAGTCCGCCGGCTCGTCGAGATTGGCGGTGTCGAACACCACGTTGACGTCCTCGGGTTTCAGCGCGGAGACGCCGATTTGCGTGGCGAGCCAATCGAAGTCAGCCGTGGTCACGGGCTTGCCGGTGGGCTTGGGCACGGTCCACGCGGTGAAGCGCTGGATGTGGAAGTCGCCGGAGCTCATCCCTGTGGTGGCGATTGCGTTGGGGATGCGCCCGGTGTCGCCCGCGCCCGCCGCCTCCAGCGTGTAGCCGAGGCACATGTCCTCGGCCGTCGACGCGGAGGGGCAGCCGAACTGCTTGCCCTGGAACCGGCCCCACTCCTCATAGTGCTGTTTTAGGAGCTCGCCCACGCGGACGCCGTGGCAGGCCGCGCCGTCGCAGAACTTCTTCTGGAGCGTGGGGTACCTGTGGCCAGTGCCTTTCACTCGTTCCCTTTTCAGCTCAACTCGAGCATCTTTTCGGTACGCCGGTGGGGATAATAACTCGAGTGGTTCATAAAGGGTCAAAGGGATAAAACCAAAGCTCAAAGCAATGATGAGGGCTGAACTTGAGCGTCACAATACATCGTAGCTAGCTCAGGCAAAGGGTGCGGTTAAGTACTCAGAGTGGGGACCTACTAAGACGCGCATACGTTCACCTCCATCTAGCCTCAGATATAAAAAAACGCAAAATATATATGCCACCATGCCTGTTTCCGTAGCAGAGTCCGTCGACGCCGCCGCCCACGCACCCGAAGGTCTTGCCCTCGCCCTTGCCGAGCCGGAAGTAGTGGCTCTCGAGCTTCTTCGCCTGCTTGGCCGTGGTGCACGCCGCGCCGCCGCACATGGACTTGCGCAGGTCGTCGTAGTTGTTGCCGTAGCAGAGCGCCTCGGCGGGAGTGACGCAGCCGTACACGCGCCCGTCCGCCCGACCGCTCGCCACCCAGTCCGCCTCCAGCTTGGCGCACTGCGCCAAATTATGGTACTTGGAAGTCGGACTGCACATCTGGGCGCACGACCCGTAGGCGGCGCAGATCGTGCTCTTCAGCCAGAGCCTTACACCACGTACTTATCCCAGCTCAACAATGTAAGCACCTTCGAGCGTATAAGACGTTGATATGCGTTTGGTACAAGACGGCTGAAGTTGAGCTGAAACGGGAAGCTGAATAGTGCAAGGGGAGCTGCAACGGGGAGCAGAAAACATGATTAGGGGAGAAGAGAAGTGTAAGGCGATGCCTTCAACGCGGCGTAGCGATCGCCGTAACACGCCTGGTCCGTGACTTTCCGGTCGACCGGGTCGCACTGGAACTTCGCGGACATGTCCGTGGCCTGAAACTGAGCCTCGACGACCTTCGCCTGAAGCTGCGAGACCAAATATGCGGCCCTCGTCGGAAACCGAGCTGTTTTGACAGCGTAACAGAGTGCGTCCGCGGTCATGTCGCAGCCAAAGCGGCGGCCCTGCATGTGCCCGGTCTCCTTCCAATGCGTGGCGAGCCTGAACGCCTGCTCCTGCGTCTTGCACTCGCCGCCGCCGCAGAACTCCTTCCGCAGGTCGGTGTATCGGTTTCCGTAGCAGAGACCCTCGTACGACGGTGCGCAACCGAACGTTCGGCCCTCGGTTTTGCCGTGGAACTTCCAGTGCACGCCGAGTGACTCGGCCTGGTCGCAGGGCCCGACACTCGTTCCATGATTGTTCGATCATAATGTACCAATGTACACCCACTCACACTGACCGCATCCTCCTCCCTAGCCTGACAAACGTTCCGTTCTCAACATAACTTGAGCATCTCCGAGATGTGAAGTTGGGTTAACTGCCGTGGTCCAAGGGAAACATTGGCTCATGTTGAGCTACAACGGTGGAGGGGATAGAAGAGGAGGAAATGAGGCTGATAAGGCGAATGTTCCCAGGAACGTCAAGTGCAAACAATCGCCGCGTACGGCCCTGCCTGGTCGGGGGTCTTGCACTGCTGGCCGCCGCAGTACACGCTGCGCATGTCGCTGTACCGGTTGCCAAGGCCGCACACTGGTTCCCGTGGTAGCTGAACCTGACTGCCTGCACATAGTATACTCGTGTACCCGTACACATTCGCCATATTCTCACTTCTTTGCTTCAACTGAAAACAAGGATCTTCGAGGAAACGTAAAGGTAGTTTCAGGGACGAAGCGGCGTGCAGTTGATCTGAAGAGGGGACGCCGTTCCAGGCCCAGCCGGTTACCGTAGCAGAGGGCAGCGTCGTCCGCAGTGCAGCCGAAGTGCCGACCGGCCTTGTCCGACCGGCCGATGTCGCGCCAGTGCCGCTCCAGCTTCCACACGTGCGTCATCGTGGCGCACTGCACGCCCTCGCACAGCGAGTTGACCAGCTCCGGGTCGCGGTTGCCATAGCAGAGGGCGTCCGTCTTGGTGCACAGGACGTCGGGCGCGGCGGCGGCGGCGGCGGCGGCAGAGGCGTTCGCGCCCGAGGGCTCCTTGACTGCCGCGTAGTAGCCCCATCCGTGCTTGAACATGGTGCCGGAGGAGAAGTCGTGGGCGATCTGCATCTCCATGTTGGGGAGCGACAGGGGGTCGGTTTGGGCGAGGGAGTTGGGCGGCTCGGTGGCGGCGAGCGCCGCGTTGGCCGGGAGAAACGTGACGCCTGCGGTGACTTCATACAGGGCGGTCAGCGAGTTGCCCCCCTTGATCTCGAAGTTGCCCGGCAACCCCTTAAACGCGATCTTCTTCCCGGTGGTGGTCACCGCGACGCCCACCACCATGTCCTCGTCCCAGTCGAAGCTGTACGAGTCCGTCAGGTTGATCTTGTACTGGTCCTCCACCCGCGCGATGTCCTCGCGCGCCAGGTTCATAGGGCAGTACAGGTTGAACGCCAGCACGCTCTTCTGGTACCCGGCGTCGGAGGCGCCGGTCATGTCTGCGTCGAAGCACGTCTTCTTCTGGCTGAGGTCCACGTACCCGAGCGCCTTGCCCAGCCATGCCTCCTCCTCCGCGGTGAGCACCTCGACCTCGTTGACGTCCACGAGCCACGCCTCGACGCGGAGCACGCTGAAGTTCCCTTCGGAGGATCCCGTCAAGCGGTGCTGCGCGTCCACGCCCGTCTGCATGCCAAAGAGGGACCCGATGCTGGAGCGCCCGGTGGAGAGGTTCCGGCTGAGCACGAAGTCGTAGCCGAAGCTGACACTCTCGGCGTCCATCCGCAGGTTGGCCTCGGGGTCCTTGAGCGGGAACGCCGAGCCGCCGGTCACCTCGTACAGTTGCGCCAGCGGGTCGCTCACGTTGCCCCCGGCGATCCCCTTGTACGTCAACGCCACCACCTTTTTGCCGGAGCTGAGCGCCGCGGCGACCACCAGGAGCCTCTTGCCGCCGCCCTCGTCCTCGAGGGCGGCGCACGCCTCGGTGTCCCAGGCGCCCTTGGCCTCGTCGGCGTAGGTGTACGCCGCGCACACGGTGCGCTTGGAGGCGATCGCGCAGTTCTTGCACGTGCTCGTCGCCGCCAGCCAGCGCTGCTCCTCTGCGGTGAGGAGCGGCGGGCGCGGCTTGGCGACGATGAACGCCTCGAGCTTGAGCACGGAAAAGGCGGTGTTGCCGCACACCTTGTGAGAGGGCCTCATGCTCGTTTCTCTTTTCAGCTCGACTTGAGCATCTTCAAGGTAGAGCTCTAAAGTTGGGATAACTTGAGTGAGTGGATGATGGAAACAACGAGTACGACAACTGTGACGGCTGTGACGGCTCAAGTTGACCAGAAAAGGTGACAAGGCTGAGGTCCTACCTTGTAGCTCTCCGCCGTGCCGTTGCCCCACATCGCCTTGATGCGGTAGTCGCCCACGCCCTCGCCGATGAAGCACGTGCCCGAGCTGAGCGACTCCTCGAGCATGAAGTCGGCGAAGTCGTCGCCCTCGGAGACACCGAACGCCACGCGGTTCGCGGTGCCCGCGGGGGAACCGTACACGCCGAACTTATGGGTGTTGGGGCGGAACGGGCCGAGCCTTTGGGTCACCTCGTACATAGACACGAACGGGTCGGTGGACCAGCCGGCCGACGGTTGGGTGACGCCCTTGGAGCTCACCACCACCACCTTCCGCCCCGTGTTGAGTGTCGTTACCAGAACCATCATCTCGCTGGGCTTCAGCGGCCCGGCGCACGCGGCGCGAAGAGCCGAGACGCAGGGCCTGGCCACGCGTCCCCTGTCCAGCTTAGACAATCTGACTCAGTGTTTGCTCAAAGTATAATAGTGTACCCGTACAACACACTCACCGCATGCGCCTCCCTGGCCTGGCCACTCGTCTGAGCAATCAGGGAACGAGTGGCCAAGCCATTGATGAGGATAGGGCGAGTGTGTCCGGGTACAATATGAGCAAACATGCAGGACCCCGCCTTGCTGCTCCGGCTGTCATCGAAGAAGTTGGTGGAGTAGCACGACGTGTTCTTGTGCAGCGGAATATCACCCCCGATGGAGGCGCTGAACCACTTGTTCTCGTCCTCCGTGAGGGACTCGTCCGGGGTGTTGAACGGCACGAGCCACGCCGCAAAGCAGGGACTTACACCGGTTCCCCTCCGACTCAGATTCCAACATCCTCGAGGACTAACACCGGGTTCCCTGCAGCTCAAATGGCAGTTATGCCCTTCGAGGCATCAAGGTGTGATGACTGCCAGTGGGTTCAGGGACACAACGGATGGCAGTTGAGCTGATTAGTGAGGCCCCGCCTCGAAGCGGTTGAGTTTCGCCGCGCCGCCGTCGAGGTGAACGCCGCAGAGCAGCTTCTTCATCGCCGATGCCGTGAGCGCATCGCGGCTCGCGTACGTCGTCCCGAGCTCGCAATCGACAAACTGGAAGTTGGCCTTGACGGCGAAGTCGGGGCCCGCGCCAAACACCAGCCCGCCGTCGGGCCTCACTCCGACGGCGTTATCGGGCTCCTCCAGAACCAGGCGCGTGCGCCCCGTGATTTCAAACAGGTTCGCAAAGTTGTCCTCACGCATGATGCTTTCTTGGTTCCCCTCGTCGGCGCCGGCGGCGACGGCGGCGGCCGCGGCGGCTGCGGCGGCGACGTCGTCTTGGTTGAATCCCTTGAGGGTGAAGGCGACTACCTTCTTGTTCGTCGTGAGCTCCGCGACGATCATCAGCGCGTGGCCATCCATGTCGCCGCACGCCGCATGGAATCGCGCGATGTCTCGCTTGTCGTCCGTCGCGAGGTCGTAGCAAATCTTCGCCTCGGCGACCGTGGCGCCGGGCAACTCAGAGTCGAGCCACGCCATGTCGTGGCCGTTGAGCACGTGCTGGTTGAAGTCCTTCACGACCCAAGCCTGGAACGCGACGACGCCCCATCCTTTCTCGATGCCGCACAGGTCCAGCGTGCCCTGCTCGATCGACTCCATCCCGTCGTCCCCGGCCCGCCGCGCCGCCGCGGCGTCGTCCACAAACGAACCCCCGACGTCGCAAGACCCCGTCTCCAGCGCGGCGTCGTTCATACAGAAGTCGCCGCTCTTGCCGAAGCACGGGCCGGACAGGCGGTTGGAATTGATGGCGTAGTTGGGGTCGCCGGAGAGGCTGAACGTCTTGCGCTGCGTCAGCTCGTACAGCTTCGCGCGACCGTCGCGCAGGGGCTGCCTTTCAACGCCGTCCCCCTTTTATGTCCACACAATCATCATGAGGCATCAAGTTTTGTGGCTTCGTCAGCAAGTCAAGCGGAGCACGGAACACGTCCAAGTGTAAGGCCCTGCCGTCCCGGAAGTACCCGTCGGTCCCGGGGCTGAACCCGCTCTTGGTGCGCCCCACGACCTTCTTGCCCGTGCTGAGCACCGCGACGGTGACCAGCCACTCGTCCGCGCCCGCCAGGTAGGCGCACTGCGCCAGGAAGTTGGCGGAGCGCATGGTGGTCCACGGGTCGGACTCCTTGTTGAAGCACACCTTGGGGTCGGTCAGGTCGGCGCCTCAGAGCAAGGACTAGCACTGGTGCCTTATCAGCTTAACTTGCGCACTTTCGAGGCATTACGGCGTGCATTCAGGGACATAATAATGGCTACAGTGAACCTGAAACGGGATCTAGTATAAAAACCTGGAGGCATTCGCCTTTGTTGCGCCTTTGACAATACGCATTCGAGGGACAACACGCCTTCAGGGCGCTGAGGTGGGCTTTCAGGGACAAAACGGGTAAAGTTGAAGATGGGTCTAGTGTAAGGCCCGGCCGTCGAGCTGGACCGAGAGCCACGACCTCTCCGAGGCGGTGAGGATGGTCTTGTGTTGCACGCGCGGCACCAGCCAGCCCTGCATCTCGACGATGCCCACATGTTGCTTGCGCGGGTTCGTGGCCGTGCCGCAGAAGTTCCCGAGGTCGCAAGCGGACTCGTTGCGTTCGCACTCGTACCGCCCGAACGTCTCAGCCTTGTGATGGCAGTCAACACTGCTCATATCACCCGATATGAAGATGTCGCTCTTGCCGTTGGCCGCGAGACCGAACTTCAATCCGGTGTCATCAGCCAGGTACTCGGAGCCCTGGCGCTGGTCCAGCGACAGCGAACGCTGGCTGGTTAGCTCGTACATGCCCGCGAAGCGCTCCTTCGAATATGGCCGAGCAGATATAGTATAAAATACTGTCTTTTTGCAAGTCGACGAACAAACACAACGTAGTTACAAAATAAACCAAGTGACAATTTAAAGCCTCGCAGGGAGCCCAACTCGCAGTAAATGCTCAACACATCAGGCGGGCGGCGTGTAAGTATAAGGAAACAAGGGTTGGCAAATATGGTAAAGGACATTGTGAGCAATTTCTGCCACCAGGCCCTACCTTGGTGGGCTTGCCCGCGACCCCGGACTCCCGGGTGTTGAGCACGATTTTCGTCCCGGTGTTGAGGCGGATGATGGTCAGCAACTGTAAGTACCCATCGTTCTGCGCTTGCATGCAGTCGACGAAGTACGTCTTCACGAACGCGGCGCTGGAGCCCCCCGAGGTGGCGACCGGGTATGGCTTGGTGAAGCACACCTTAGGGCTCTGCAACTCCGCGCCGCAGGGCCTCACCTACACGTATTTCCTCAGCTCAACTTACGTACCATACTACCATTGAGGTATAAGGTGGGATACTCAAGTGGTATCCGGGGCAACCGGCTTAAAGTGGCAACGGAAAATAATACTTGGGTCAGGCTGAAAAAAATACTTGGGTAAGCTGAAATATAACATGGGTAACGTAAGTGGATGAAATGAGTAGAGGTACTCGCGTAAGGCCCTGCCGCGCCGCCGAGCTGGAGGCTGAGCCACTCGGACTCCGCTGCGGTCATCATCTCCACGGCGTCCGCGGCGGCGTCGGCTTCGGCGGGCATGGGCATGGGGACCACCGTCGCCTTCATCCACACGATAGACGCGCGGGATCCCGTCGGGTTCCCACACAGCTTCATGCGCCCGCGGATCAAGTTCGCCGCGGCCTCGGTGCCGGGTCTCACGCCAGATCCCGTCGTAGCTTACACTCACTGGTTGCTTAGCGCGTACTAGTGTATCCTTATAGGGATTTAGGGTTTAGGGTTTAGGGTTTAGGGTTTGAGGGATTTATGGTATACATAGCAGGGTATGCCGAGGGTATGGCATAGGGTTTACGATTTTGAGTAGGGTTTCTAAGCAAGGTATGGTAAGAGGGAACCAGTGCGAGGCCCGACCTCCTTGTCGTTGTCGTTGTCACAGTGTGCCTCCGGCCCATAGAACGTCCCGATGTCGCACTTGTTGCTGTCGAGCATGTTCGTAAACGAAGGGAAGAAGTCGTGCCACGAGAGAGAACTCGCACCAGAAGCCCATGCGTTGTCGACGGACGTTTCCCCGGCGGGGGCGTCTCTTTGCACGTACTCGGTTTGCGAGGTGACGGACATGAGCGACGCAAACGGATCGGGCGTGGACTTTGCGGCACGGGGCGGGGGGCGGGGCCGGGAGCCTCCTAGGAGGTGGCGGGTCGTCGCAGAATACTTGGTGCTGGGATCGATCGACGTCGTGCCGAGGACCTTGCGGCCGTTGTCCAGAACCATCGCCACGAGCAGCAGTTGCTTGGTTCCCGCGGACGAAGCAGCGTCGAGCTTCCCAGCGCAGCGAACGCTCAACGCCTTCATGCCCGACCCGTGGATCTTGGAGTCGAAGCACGTGGCATCCCACATGGTTTTGCACATGCTGCAGTCGTCCTTGTCGCTCCCGGCGGCCTTGTTGAGAGTCGCACTGACCCAGGCTGTTTCGTTCGCCGTCCACATCGGCGTCTTGTCCTTGGCGTCGGAGAACGGGCGCTTGACGAAATACGCGGAGAAGGACTGAACGCCGATGATGGCTCGCACACCCGCGGAGGCGCGCAGCGAGGCGTCCGACACCCCGTGAGCGTCGATGCACCTCTCGTCAGAGACTGACACGGCATGCCTTTTTCAGCTCAACTGCATGCATCCTCGAGGTATGCCAGTGGGTTAACTGCTAGTGGTGTAGTAAGGGACAAAACGGCGCCGCAGCTGAGAGCTGGAAAGGGAACGATTGGCCATGCCAGGGAGGAGGATGCGGCGAGTGTGTACAGGTACACTATGAACACACATGCAAGGAACGAGCGGCGAGAGGCCAGGGAGGAGGATGCGGCGAGGGGATGCGGCGAGGGGATGCGGCAAATCTGTACGGTCGCACAAAGAGCAAACCGTCAGGGAAGGGAACGAGTGCGCTCCGGCCCCGCCTCTTGCTGGTGTCCGACAGGTCCCACTTGATGTTGGCGTCGCCGTAGCAAATCTCCGCCGTGGTGGGCGTGCACCCCCACTGCCGGTTGTCCAGCTTGCCGTGCCGCTTGTAGTGCAGCTCCAGCGCCGCCGCCTCCTCGTCCGTCACGCACTCGCCCGCGCTGCACATGGAGTCCACGAGGTCCTTGAACCTATTGCCGTAACACAACGAATTGATCACACGGGACCTCTCGGGGTCGTCCGACGCGCCGCACTTGAATTCGTACGACTTATCGAACCGGCCGTGGGCGTTCCAGTGGTCCTCGAGCTTCATGCCCTGCTCCGCCGTGCGGCACGCGGTGCCCCCGCAGAACTCCTTCTTGAGATTCGCGTGGCGGTCACCGTAGCAATACGCCGATTTCAGGCACTGCTCCTTGCGATAGCGAAGCGCCATGTCCTTCTCGTCCACGAAGGTATCGAAGCCGACGCCCTCGACGTACGCGATCCGCTTGTGGGGCAGGAAGCTGATGGCGCCCTGGAAGGAGTAGCCCCAATCGTCGTCGACGCTGAGGACACTCTTCTCCGTAAAGATGTTGCGGTAGATGCGCCTGCCGGTGAGCTCGACAAGCATCGCGCCCGGGTCCACCACCGGTTTGTTTCCGAAGCTACCGGTGTAGTGCCCCTGGAACCACTTCTTGTTGAACACGCGGCCGAAGATGTGCTTCCCGGTGGAGAGCACGGCGGACACCACCAGCATCTCGTCATCAGCCATTTTCGAGGGGGCGCACCTCCTGCCGAATTGGGGCACCCACTCCCTCTTCTGAATCACGAGGAGTTTGTCTGCCTCGATCTTTGCCATCTGCGAGGCGGTGATGCAACCCCACAGCCTGTTCTCGTTCATGCCGGCGGAGTTCCAGTGGGCAGCGCACTGGTTGCCTTGACTGAACGAATGGCAATTTCTGCCTCCGCAGTACTTGGTGCGAAGGTCGGCGTACCTGTTGCAGTAACAAATCGACATACGATCCGCGGGGGGTGGGACTGGCGCGACATAGGGCGGGGGGCGGGCGGGCGGGGAACCTCCTAGGAGGTGGCGGGTCGTCGCAGACTCCACCGACTCCGCCGATTCTGTCGCTTCGGGAAGCAACACTTCTTCTTGGACGTCTTGGACGTCTTCCGACAGAAGGTGTCTGCGCTCGTTCCCCGGCGTCAACTCATACGGCAAGTCGCCGCGCCTGAGATCGTACGAGTAACACTCGCGGCGAGTCGCCATGTCCGCGCCCCCGAACGCGTCCCCGAGCCACGTCCAATCCTCCGCGTTCACGGCCGAGGTATCGGTATCTATCCGTAAAATATACGCCTCAAAGTTAAGAATGGGGACATCCTGCGTCTAGGGCCCGGCCACGGCGTCCACTTTGTTGTGCAGCTGAAGCTTCATTGACGTATAAAGCGGGACAGCTGCCGGTGGTCTGAGTTCAGCATCAAAACGCCTCAAGTACACTCGTCCCCTTTGCACCTCAACTGAATCATCTATGAGGTATCAAGCGGGACAATGCCGGTGGTTTCAGCATCAACACAACAGGAACTCGAGCCGAAAAGGGGACGCCACGCCGTGCAAGGCCCCGCCTCGGTCCTCCCGCACAGCAGCTGTCTGCGGCCCTGGGCACCGAAGTTCGCCGAGGACGGGTCGCCGAAAGCGTACGCGTCGCCCCAGCCGTTGCAAGACGCCCGGTCGAATATCTTATCCACGTGGAACGCGGCGATGAACTTTTGCTGCGAGTAGGGTTTCGACGCCTGGCCGCCGAAGGCCAAGCCCATGCTGCCGTCCGCGCGGAAGCCGGAGAACAGGGACAAGCAAACATTGCCTGCGGTCATCGACACACGTTTTGAAAAGTCGTTTCTTTAGTAAGGTGAAGTTCCTGTAACGTGTTCCGCGCAGTATCTGCCGGGCCATACCGGAGTAGCACGGCACGGTCGGCGCCACGCCATACGGGGGAGGCGGCGGGGCCGCTCGGACGCGCACCGACACGGGGGCCGGGTGGTGCCTACGGGCCGGGGGCGGATTACCCCCGAGCAGCTGGCGCTGCGTGCCAGCAACCGCCTCTTCTTCGCCACCCGACAGGGTGAGAGCAATCGCGTCGTCATCGGATGATCCTAGGAGCGCCGCGGCCGCGGCCGCCGCCGCGGAGGCGCCGTCGCACTTGACGTTGGAGTTGAAGCGCTGCTTCAGGTCCACCACCGCCGGGCTGATCTGCTCGGTGGTGAGCTCGTACATGCTCGTGAACTGGCGGTGGGGACCGCACCACACAGTAGCACGTGGTGAGACGACCAAATATCACGGGTTCACACGGGCATTTAGTCAAACACACCAACGATGTTTTAACAACACATGTGAGCAGCAACACGTTAGTAGTCACACGCGGTAGGATTCTCGAATGTCACTCAATCACGGGGTTCGCATAAACACGTGGTGATATTCCCGAATATCAAGGGGTGTACACAGGACATGGTGGTGACATTCCCGAATAGCATCGGGTTCACAGGTGGCATTCAATCAGACGCGACCGCGACGTCCAGGGCGTATCACGAGCGCGGCCGCCTCACCATGCTGTCGTGGTCGGCCACGATGGTGCGGGTGGCAATCTTGCGCCCCGTCTCCAGCTCCGTCACCGTGATCAGCACGTACCCAATGCCGTCCTTGTCCTCCTTCGCGTGTGATAGGGTCCACAACCACATACCGGGACATGTCAGTAGTAGCACGCGGTAAGATCATTGACCATCACTCACGGGCATTCAGTCAGACACACCGCCGACGTGGCATCCCGAGAGTGCGAGGGTCCCGTGCAACCCCACCATGGCACAGGTTGATGAAGTTGGCCGCGGTGAGCGTGTCCCGCTTGCGCACGAAGCACGGCGAGGGCTGGCTCGTCACGCAGGGTCACCCGGGCAGTTGATAGGCGAGGGATAAGGGTCACGGTAAGTTGAAAGGCGTAGGGCCTGCCAGACAGTTGAACAAAGGTGCTGAGGACGTAGCGTCAGACGGAAAGCTGAAAGGCGAAGCCGTAGGTCAGACAGACCACAATTGAAACGCGAGGACGTAGGGTCAGGCGGGCAGTTATAGGCGAGGTTGTAGATAGGGTCGGACGGGCATTTGCTATGCTAGGACGTTAGGATCGGAAGACAAATTGGTAGGCGAGGATGTATGGTCGGACGGGCAGTTGATAGATAGGAGCCTACCATGTCCAGCCCCAACGTCTGGCCCAGCCACTTGCGCTCGCCCGGGCGGAGGATGGTTTGGTCCGGGGACGCCACCACCCAGGTCTGCATGCGCACCACGCGCCACGTCTCGCCGCCGCACATCGCCACGCCCTGGTCCACGGGCTCCAGGCCGTCGTCGGTGAGGTCGTTGGACGAGGTCCGCACCGCCGAGTCGAACGCGCCGCGGCTGCTCGACGCCGTCTTGAAGTACTCGTAGGTCCGTCAAGTAGAGGCAACACACATTACTCACGTGATACTGCCTTGAGTTAAAGTGCCTCAGCGTCGCCTTTTGTGGTACTGTAACATAGGGAGTTGAGACCCTATACACAGACCACCGCAGAACACACACGCGCGTTAAGGAACACACGCACGCGCCAATGACGTGTGTATGAGCCCGTGCAACAGCCCCCACCTCCCGGGGCGGCATGACCCGGTGTGCCGCGGGGCCGTGGAGAGCCGGTCGTCGAGGTGGAAGTCCGTGCCCATTTTGCCGAAGGACGCGGCGCGGTAGGTGAGCGGGCCGTTCTGGACGTTGATGGCTGTGGGATAGTTGGCGCCCACGCGCCACACGTGCTTGCCGGTGACCTCGTACAGCGCGGCGTGGTGGTCGTCGCGGTGGCCCAGTTTGGCCGAGTTCCACCCAACCTCCGTCGTGCCCACCACCTTCTTGCCCGTGTTGAGCTCCAGGACCACCACCAGCATCTCCCGCCCGCCCTTCAGCGTGTGCCGCGCGCACGAGTCCAGCCACGTGGTGGCGGAGTGCTTCGGGTCGTCGTCCATGTCGTACAGCACCTTGGGCGTGGACAGCTCCGCGCCGCCCATGGCGCTGCTGACCCAGGCGAGCTCCTCCGGGGTGAGGATGGGGCGCGGCGGGTCCGCCGCCGAGAGCTCGGCGAGGAGGCTGCGGCGGCGGCGGCGGTTGACGAACTTGCCGCCCTGCTCCACCTGATCCCTCTCGCCCTCGGCCAGCGCCTCCATGGCGTCCCCCGCGCGCTTGTCGCGGTCCAGCACCGGGTCGCTCACAGCTTCCATGTAGTAGGGAACACACGATGCATCAGACAGTTCACGCGGTAGGATCTCCAATCACCAAAACTCACGCTCAGGGATATAGTCACAGTGTCAACGTCGTCTGCCTCCCGAGTGTACTCCGCGCCGTCTCTTCACCGAGACTTACGCACAGGCATTTAGTCGCAGACTCAACGTCAACGTCATCTGCGTTCCTGAGTGTGCACCACACCATCTCGTCCTCCAACGTGGTTTCGCCCTTCCCCTTAGCCTGCTCCGTCACCTCGTCGAGCTCGGCGTTGGTGGTGCCCTGGCCGTGCTCGGGCGACAGCGTGCCCGGCTTGATGGCGCCGTCGGTTCCCAGCTTCACCAGCGGGATCCTCCCGGCTTGCATGCGCAGCATGGCGGGGGGTGAGTACGCCCACGTGTACTGGTCCAGGGAGTCGAAGCGGTACGGCTCGGGGAACAGGACGGCGGCGGACTGCTTCCGGCCGGCGCCGTCGGAGCGCGCCGAGACGGTGAGGCGGCGGTTGTTGCCGCGCGACACGAGGTAGCGAAAGCGCACCGTGTGGGGCCCCTCGGGGTAGGGGCTGGCAGATATTGCTCGCCACGTCACAGGATGCCTTTTCAGTCAGGAATCAAAGTTTCACAATGAGTTCGATGACGTGGCGGGCGATGTGGGCCGGGACCTGCCTCGCGGCACTGCGGCACCCGGTCGAATGCCGCGAACTCGGGGCCGTGCTCCGCGGTCTGGCCCGGGAAGTACGCAAAGCCCGCGCCGCGGAAGCGCTTGGCGCAGGGCACGTCGGCGACGAGCGAGGAGGCCTCCTTGGCGCTCAGCGCGCGGTGGTGCAGCGTCACCTCGTCGATCTCGCCGTCCATCACGTGCGTCAAGGAGGGTCCACCAACACGGCGGCGGCGGCACGTGGTGAAATGACCGAATATCACACTCACTCAATGGCATTCAGTTACCCCCCCCAAACAACGAGTTACGACACCACCGCGGCAGCAGCTCGTGGCAAGATGCCCGAATATTAGATTCACTCAATAATATGGCAAGGGCATGCAGTGAAACCCCCGAACGATGACGTTTGTGCCGTCTCCGGATGAGTGTGCACCCCTACCATCATCTTGTCGGACTTGTCATCGTAGACGGCGCCCACGATGAAGGTGCCGTGGCGCGCGCGAGCGGTGGCGGTCTCGCGGTACAAGAACGAGCGCGACTGCGGCGGCGGCGGCGGCGGAGACGGCGGCGGGCTCGGCGGCGGCGGGCTCGGCGGCGGCGACGGCGGCGATGGCGGCGGGCTCGGCGGCGGCGGCGGGCTCGGCGCCGCGGGGGTTGGTGGGAGCGGCGGCGCGATGCCGTCGTAACCCACCCGCACGCCCGCAGTGAGCACGGCGACGCGCATGGCGATCGTGCCCGTCCACTCCAGCACCTCCACGCGCACGTAGCGCGCGATGTGCACCCGCCCGTGGAACACAATCTCGCTGCTTCCATCGCTCGCGCCGCTCGCCAAGAACGTGTCGTATTGGTCGGCAATCGACACCGGCGTGTTGACGTCGGCGGCATCGTTGCCCACAAACACACGAACCTTGGTCACCACATCGGCATCGCGGTCGCCGGGACCCCGGATCACCACACCCTTCACGGCTTGCTCCGCGCCCATGTCGAGTTGCGCCCACTCGCCCTTGGCGCTCTGCGCGGGCGTCCACCCCGTGCTGCTGTGGAGCTTGCAGCGCGCGAACGCCGAGGCGCCGGGGGGTAGGGACAGAGACATGCAGGTGAGGGGGACGGGTCATTACAAAGCTCAGTCTAAATAGGGTATTCAGCGTGGAGCCAGCAGGGCTAATTTCTGTGTTTGACGAGTTGTGCGCTGAAGTAAACCGGGAAGCAGCAATGATACATTCATAAACAACCATCGGCACGTCATCCATCACATTGACCCCACATTTGTTGCGACAACTGGCCTCATACGACGTGACCCTATAATGTATCTACCCCTACCGGGCGCGGCGCCGCCGTGCACCGACGAGTACGTGCGCTGCGACTCGGGGGGGTCGAGCGTGAGCAACCGCGCGATGACGGCGACGCGCATGGCTTTGATGCCGCGCACGACGATGACGCGGATCCAGCGGGCCTTCACGGACCCGCCGGGGAACATGAGGCTCTTGCGGCCCTTCGCCGAAACTGGGAACTTGCCCAGGTAGTAGGGACCACGCATGAGTAGCAGCAGCACGCGGTGAGGACATAAAGGCTAAGATGCCCGTGTATCACACACAGGCTCCACATTTAGTCTGACACACCAACGATGCCTTATCTCGAGTGCCACTGAGACACGGGTGAAACACGTGGTAAGGTACAAAATCTACTGAAAAAATCCCCCTGTCGTTTAGCGAAATGAATTGGGGGGTTGAGACTCGTCAAATGGGGAAACTGATCCGGGGGCTATGACTCGTCAGAATGTTCGGCCGGGAGGAAACTGGTCGGTCCAGGGAGGGTCGATTTTCGATCCTCCCCCCATTTTGCCCATAGGAAAAATCGACGATCTAGACACGTCCAAATCACTAGTCTAATCGACAGGGGCCCGCACTCAGCAGATCGAATTCTACCCACTGACATTCAGTCAGACACACCAACGGCGACGTATGATGTGTGCCCGGGCGCCTCACCAAGTCATCCACGTGCTTGCTGTCGGCGGTCTTGGTAAAGACGCGGATCATCCCTTTGCTCACCCCGCCGACATCCACTAGGATGCCCGCGACATCCAGGGAGCTGCCGACGTCGACCTGCATCCACTCGTCCGTCGTCGACGTCGGGCACCATCCCCAGCTCGGAGTCGACCCGGGCGACCAGGGCTCGTCGAGCACCGAGTTCTGGCAGCCTGCGCGGTCCGAGATGGTGGAGTAGGTTCGGAACTCGGAGTCCTCAGGGGGGTTGATGAGGGAGAGGGAGGAGGCGGGGCGGGGCAGCAACACCGCCGCGCGCATGCATGTATTTTTCGCCTAGTAGGGACCACGATCACATCAGGTACGCAGTTAGTAGTAGCACGTGGTAAGATGTTGTATAATTTCACACGTTGGCGTTTAGGCAAACACGCCAGCGTTGCCTTATCACGTGTGTGCGGCCTCACCATGTTGGACTCGAGCACCTGGATCTTGACGAAGCGCGCGTAAACCACCTCGGAGTTGGTGAAGGTCACGGTGCGATAGGCGCGGGATATCTGTTGCGAGGTTCCGTGGAGAGTGAGCTTCGCGTCGACGGCGACGGCGTAGCGGGCGCGGTCGCCGCTGACCCAGACACGGATCCGGCTCGGCGTCTCAGCCCACCTCTTACCGTCCGTGCCGCCTCTCACGACGACTCCCATCACTTCCATCTCGGACCCGAGGTCGATTTCCATCGCCGCATTACGGTCGTCCGCCGCCGCGCACCAGCTCGTCTCGTCCTCGAGCGAGCCGTGGCCGCCGGTTTGGAGAGTGCTCGAGAGCTCTCGTGAAGCGGTCGGCGGGTCTGCGACGAGCGCGCCGACGACGACAGCCGCGCGGAC
>Ga0307489_10000209_pt1 | contig 32887 bp, 35 predicted proteins | sample SB12metaG_FD_202247 | JGI IMG/M metagenome (GOLD analysis project Ga0307489, IMG submission 202247) | Sea-ice brine microbial communities from Beaufort Sea near Barrow, Alaska, United States - SB 1.2 | ecosystem: Environmental > Aquatic > Marine > Coastal | place: USA: Alaska | collected... | reverse complement strand
CTCAAGGCACAAGCCAGTAGATCAAATGCTCTTCAGAGTTGGAAAGGAACTATGGAGTCAGCTCAAAAAATCAACAACGGGGTTGGTTGGAGTCAAGCCTTAAAAAATGACACAACAGGCAAGAAAGATGTTTTAGAAGCGTTATCTGTAATGGGTCCTGAGATCTCTGAAACTATGGAAGTTGACGAGAATGGAGAGATGAGTTTCGAGTACAATAGCAAGCGTTATACTAGAAGAGAGATAGATAAGATGGTTGCAGAGGGCGTTAAACCTTTGCAGAAAGAACTAGACTACGTAAAGGGTTTAGAAGGTTACCAAAAGCAGGGGGCAGATGGTAAGCCATTTGTGATGGAAACAGCGGTTTGGCAAAACGCACAGAATATCAAGAAAGAAGATATCCCAGCTATGATGTTTGAGGACTATGGTGGAGGTGGTAGTTTTGCTGACCATATGCAAGAGCATGAAGAATTTCAAAAAGCGTTCAATTTAGGGGGTTACGCTTATAATGATATTGAGAAGCTTGATACGCCCTACCCTGAGGGTCATATCAAATACGACGCGGACAATCCCACCAAGGGCGATGGGGTAATCTCACAAAAAGAGATGAAAAACTTCGATGAAGAAGACATGCAGCTAATCTTAAACAAAATGCCTGAAGATGAGCAAAGAGAGTATTTATCTAAGTGGCAGGGAGAGCAACAGAAAAGATCTCACGAATTAGGACAAGGAGACGTACAGACCTCAGAGCAAAAAGCTTTTAAGGGATTAACTCCTGATCAAAGAAATAAAATGCCTCTTCGTGAAGCATACCGAATACAATTTGGTATGACGGAGGCGGAGTATGATGCGTTAGGAATCACCGAAGATTAAAACATGAATTTAACTCCAGAGCAACAAGAGCAACTTAAGAGTATAATTTTTAAGCTATCTGATGGTGGCGCTAGTAAAGAGCAAATCGCATATGCTACAGCTATGTTTTATAAAAACTTAAACATATCTGTACCTCCCGCGATTGCGCAGCTGTTACCCCAAAAGCAAGATCAAATACAGAAGGATGAACCTGCCTCTAAACCAGCACCTACAGCTATGAGCGATACGCTCACTGGCGATGTTGAGGCGGATGTGTTGTCTTCTGGGGCAAATATAGCTAATCCAGATTTTTGGAAAACACAAGAGACAAACCCTAACGATTGGATTGCTCAGGGTAGTGGTCGTTACTTTAATCAAGTGACTGGGGAGATTATGGAAGCGGGAGCCGTGGGAACTGAAAATTGGAACCAAGGGCAGATGGATCTATATACAGAATTAGATCGTAATGAAAACCTAAAACAAAGTATAACCTCTAATACAGTAGTAGACACAGAGCAAGACACTATAGATGAATACTGGAGTAACCATGCTCCAGACAACCCTGGCGGCTTGCGGGTCTTAAATAGAGAAGACTACACCTATAACCCCACGTGGGACACTGTTTCATGGGGGCGTGGTGGAACGGTGTTTATGAGCGATGTAAAGGAAGATGACGCTGTTCACGGAGAGACTGTTAAAGTCCTTAAACAGCAGGGCGCTTTAGACAAAAAGAAAGGAGATAAGGTTAAAAAAGAAGAGAAGGACGAGGCTTTACAGTCTATGCCTACTGTTTCTGATGGTAAGGGTGAGATGTTTGATCGGGGAAAGGGTATGGAAGGTGTTCCCGAATCTGAGGAATGGTTTAACAACTTCAAAAAAAATGCGTCCAAATATGGGTTTATAATCGAAGGGACGTTCCAGACAAGCTATATACATAGAACATACATAAAAATAACGCATGATACAACCGGCAAATCAATCGATGGACGGTTATTTGAAACAAAGGAGTCGCGCGCTCAAGCTGACGCGTTTATGCGTGATATGGTCGAGGGAAAGAAGAGTGTTGTTAGAACACTATCGAACGCTGTTGAGAGAGATTTAGCGTCTACATCGGAGGATCGCGCTGCTCAATCAAGGAACGAGGTGGATAGCTACGTTGAAAAAGCTAAGCTAATTGAAGATGGGTTAGAGTCTATAGAATCTATGGCGAGCGAGAATGTAGCAGCAGATCAAGAGTTCGTACAGCAGTCCGAGCAAAAAGCCATTGAGGCTTATGCTAAGTTTTTAACAAGCCCAGTTAAGGAAAGAGTTCATGGGAGTAGGGGGTTTAAAGACCACTCCGGAGATGCAAAAGTTAAAGCTTTAGGGTTCGACCCACGTTACTACATACTAGCTAACCAAGAGGAGCGCGACCAGAAAAAAGAGCTGTATAATAAATTCATAAGTGGTGGGGGTAAAATAGATGAAGTACCCTACGAGTACCTAAATAAAGAAAGGTATTATTACAAGGAGCTTCTTCCAGACAAATATGGAAGTGAGTTACAGAATTGGGCGAGAGAGACTTACCGTTTAATGGGACCGAACGCAAAGAAAGAGTTTTTAAAAAAGACCGACTCTCAAGTGGAAAAGTTTTTTCTTGAAGCATACAAGAAAGATAATCTAGGGAAAGATCCTGCTACATCATCTGGAACCATCGCTAAGGGTACATTTGAGCATGTTAAAAGTGCTAAGCTAAAAGTAGCGGTAGAAAGATACATTGCCCAAGCTGGTATTACAGACAGGGATGAGATCAATAAGATACTTAAAGCAATTAATCAAAGAGGCTTCAAAATAGAGGATCTAGATAAATTCCAAAAAAATATCGACTCCGGGGATAGTTTCACTACAGTGGCCCTTGATACAATTTACAACGATATAAGCGTTGGTGATGCCGATGTGATGGACCGTGCTACAAACTCAGCGCGTGCGGCGTATGACGCTGAGGCTGTTGAGAAGAGTATAGACCAGCAGATTAGAGACATGGACTACTCAACATTCACTGTAGGTGAGGTGCAAGAGTTGATAAAAGAGGAGATCAAACTAGACGACAAGCGCGTTACCGCTGAGCTTAAAGAGAAAGAGGTCCGAGCTGTATTAATAAACGATAAATACAAAAATAATAAAATAGATCTTGAAAGTAAGCTCGATGCTAGAAGTGTTATTGTGGAGAAGCTAAATGAAATATCGTCTGGTGATTATAAAACACAAGACCAAGTTGATGAAGCGCAAGAAAGTCTTAATGAGCTCAAAGCTGAGTATGATGATATAACGCAGGAGATCCAGAAGGGACTGAACACAAGCGAGTTGCTTTACAACGTAGCAAGTAAAATGGATGAGGAGCTTAGGGAACTTGGGATTGAGGTAGACGAGATCGATTTGTACTCAAAGCTTATAAGTAAAAACTACTCACCCGGAGCTAGGATGGCTTTCAGCGCTGTGTCTACACTTGTGGATATGGGTGAGGGAGCTTATGAGTTTATGGGTATGATTAATGATACGGTTGACGAGGCTTCATCTTGGGTGCTAAAAGGGTTAGGTGTTGATAACGAGACAGTCGAGGCGTGGTGTATGATAAATGATTATATCCCTTTGGTTGGTGGTTTTACAACAGGGCCGCTGTTGCAGAAGTCAACTAGAAACGAGTTTCATGGTTATGTTGATAAGTGGCAGGAGTCAGTGGAAAGTGGATTAGGTAAAGCTATATCTTTTGACGATATAGATAGTATAGGTAGTTTTGGAGGTTGGTTTGGCAACATGTTCGCATCTCAGGTACCCAACTTAGCGTTGATGTATGCCACTGGAGGATACTCATTATATGTAATGGGTGCTACGTCTTCTGGATCAAAATACAAAGATCTTAGAGAACAAGATGAGCTGTATAAGAGTAGTGATGGGTTATACGGTAACAATTACACTTTTGGACAAATGCTATCAACGGCTTTGATAACGGGTACAGCTGAAGCTTTATCAGAGAAGATTACTCTCGGCCAAGTAAAAACCGCTAAAGCTATGTGGAAGGGCATGAGCAAAGAGGCTTTACAGAAAGCTATAAAACCTAGCGTTGGTGATTTCTTAATTAAAAACGTGGTTGGGAAAAAAGCTCTTAAAAGACAGTTTATAGATACTTTTGAGGAGGGTGGATCCGAGGTTGCGGCTACTATGGCAGAAAACTTAACCTCTATGTATATCCTTGGGGATAAAGATGTACATTTACTTGACGGGGTTGCTGAGTCGTTTGTGAGTGGAGCTCTTATTAGTAGGACAATAGGTACATTTGGTATTGCGGGGCAAGCTATGACCACGTTTTCAGACCCAAGTTTAGACACTAAGAAGAGTGCATATGTATCTAGGCTTCAAACTATCACAGAGATACTAGGGTCAGGAGAGGAAAAAAACGCGTTAATATCTAGTGGTAGAAGAGCTGAGCTTGAGAAAGAGTTAGTAGAAAACCAAGTGGAGCTTGACAAACTTGTAGAGCTCGATATCCAAAGGGTGGATCTTCTTGAAGACGCTGACATAGCGGAGATGATTAAGCTAGAAAAGGAAAAGACGCGTGATGAGATAGAGTGGAGCACCGCGGATGATGCTAGGAAACAAGAGTTGCTCGAGAAACAACAGGATCGAATTAAAGCTAAACAAGATATTGTAAATAAGTACCCTGAGGAGGACGTTAAAGAAGCTTATAAAGAATCCATGGCTAAGGCTCAAGCGAAGGCTTTGTTGGCTAGGAAGGCGAATCAGGATGTAACTGTTGAGGAGGGTGGTAAAGCTAGGGCCGAAGAGTGGATTTATGAAATGGAGGCAGCCGGAGCAGACATTGACGTCTCAGAGGGTGTCAACGGAGACTTCTATGGTGCTACGGTACAAATAGTAACGAAGGACAAAAACGGTAAGGAAAGAATATCAACTAGAATATTCGTTAATAAAGACACGATTCTTAAAGATGGTATGGTGCAAACCGCAGCGCATGAGTTTATGCATGCTACTTTGTACAAAACTGTCATGCAAGATCCAGGTGTGCGGCAAGTTCTAGGTGCGGAACTTGACAAGATACTTAGAGGCCCAGGCGTAACTATATCTCAAAAAGCTAAGAATGATTTCAAAAGGATGGAAGGGTACTCTCCAGAAGAACAAGGAGAAGAGCTGTTTGCGTTTGTAGCAGAAAACATGGTATCTGGAGATATCACGATCGATGACACCGGTATTGGCAAGTTTAAAGACACTCTTAGACGTATCTGGCAAAACGTATTTGGATATGACATAAACTTTAACAACACAGACGACGTTAGATTGTTTATGAAAAACTACGCTAGGAATATTAAAGGTGTGGGTAGGTTAGGTAACAAACAGGACGCGGCTATCGAAAAGATGCTGACTACCGCTGTTGGCGGGAAGTTGATTGATAAAGGTAAAGCGCTTAAACCAGGCGAAAGAAGTACTGAGAAGATGAAGCTTGATTTCTCTAAAGCTCGGGAAAGCTACATTGATAGAAATCCTAAACAGGCCAAAGAAAACAAAAAACTGTTTGACGGGTTAACTCAAAACGAGGAGGGTGGTAAAGCTTGGGATAACAAAGAGGATTGGGATAGCTCTGCAGAAAAATGGGATGGGTTTTCTTTACTAGATAACTCAAGTAAATTCATAGACAACCTAATTATGTCTGGTGTGACATACGGTGAGGGTATCATTAGAGGTGAGCAAGATAAAAAAGATTTTATCAAGCAGGTTAAAGAAGAGCTACAAGATAGGTATATTGGAGGAATAAAGAAAAGTGCTCAAAAGAAATTAGATAAAGTCAAGGAGCAGCTTAGCGTTAAGGATATAACTCCACTAGAGGCAGCCGAGCAGATTGAAGCTATTGAAAAAGATAAAGAAAACTTTAGAAGAGGTTTTGACCCCACAGCTGCCAACGGTAGTTTGTTTGGTTGGTTGATCGGTGGGTCTGGAAACGTTACAGATTCTACTATGTACCACGCTAGAGGGGATGTTATGAAGGAGTGGAGGAAAGACCCTAATAGAGGTATACTTTCTTTAGACTCCCCGATAGGGGAAGGAGGCGAGACATTTGGCTCAAGACTTGAGTCAGTGCCAGATACCGGTGGGTCTGCTGATGCAGGCATAGATCCTGATTCTCTTACGAAAGTTTGGGAGGACTTAGATCTAAATGAAGAGACTGTCAAGTCTATAGAGAGCAGTATTGGCAAGTCAGGTATAGATATAGGTGAGACTGCTGGGTTTATGGGTACTAAGCAAGAGACTGTTGGTGTAGACAACGTGCCTGTGCTTAAGAACGGTAAACCAGTGCTAAACAAAAAAGGTAAACCTAAAACAAAGACACCTTCAAAAGTTGGAGACGTAAAGTTTTCAGGTAGAGCGTCCGGTGTACTGAAAGCTATGTCAACCGAGTTTGGTGTTGACCATAGAAAAGTACCTACGGGCATAACACTCTTACCTAAAGAAAGAACAGCTATAGTAGACAGGTTAGTAGTAAACCCTACGGCTATACTAAACAACATACCAGATCAGCATACCCGCAGCGGTAAGGCTGTTGGTGTACAAAGCGTATTGCTCGATGCAATATTTGATAGCTCAGGTTATAGAGGTGGCACTAAAGCGGCAACCGCTGTTGGGGATGTGGGTATGAGCCCTCAAGGTATAGAGATCTGGAAAAAGAAAGAGGGTCTTGATGAGGTTATGCTTATGGAAGCTTTCGGTGTAGAAGGCGCTATACAAAATGGGCAGTTCGTAGAGACTGGGAGATTTGACCCTAAAAGTACTAAGTTTGATTCAGTGCTAAAAGCAGCCGTATCTCAAATGGCGGCGTTAGCTTCTAATCAACAGCTACGCGTACAAGCCGCGAAAAACAACTCGCACCCTACGGATGTCATCGCGGAGTTTGGTGATGGAAAGAACCAATTGTCATTTTCAAAACCATTGAAAAGTGATGGTGCAAAAAAACTTACTGAGTTTAAAGGGAACCCAGCTATGCTACACGGTTTAGTAGAGTTTATGCGAGAGCACCCTAACTTAAAGCTCAACCCTAAACAAGCTGTTATAGCTTACGCGGCTCAAGAGAACCTGAGTTTAGAGGAGGTGGAAAAAGGCTTAGCTAACGCAGCTACGTTTATACAAGAAAATATAGACGCTGTTTACGGAAGCAAACCTTGGGAGAACCCAAATTTAGCGTCGCTTGTAGGAAATGAACGGGTACTAAGTGTTGAGTATGCTGACAACTGGAAGGGGTGGCTAAAAAAGCTAGGATTTCCAAACAACTTTTTGTTTAATAAAACAAAAGAGATTGATAGAGCTAAGTACCACCTTCAAACTACAAAGTGGTTACAGACTTTACCGACAGCGGCTTTAGATAATGCAATGACCGTTAAAGGTGTTTTAACTGAAGGCCAAGAAGGGAATTTTTACCACAAAGCAAAAGAAGTAAATAAGATTGTAGCCGCTGAAAAGGCTAGAAGGAAAGGGCTAGGTAAAAAGTTCAAAGAGCCAACTAGCAATGTTAACTGGGCTAAGGTTAAGTTCGATTCTAAACTGATGGGTAAGCTCGAGGGAGTAACTGACATGCATGCGGGAATTAAACCTCGCGCTAAACGCATAGAACTCATAGCAAGAGACGCTAACGCTATTGTTGCAAAAAGCACTTCAAATCCAGTTGAAAACAACAAAGCCCTTGATGAAGTCATGGGTGGGTTTAATAACTTTATAAACGAAAAAGGTATAAGCCCAGAAGAAAAAATTGAACGCCAGAGATTTGTAGCTACAACTTTAAAGGATCAAACAAATAGAACCGCTGGGTTAATTAGAGGATCAGCAGAGTTTAACGCGATCTCCATGACACCGGGTAAGTTACACTACAAAACCGTACCTCCTAAGAAAAGAAGAGAGCTAGCTAGGAAACTAGGTATTATAGATGGGGATAACAAGATAAACGACTCAACTGGAGATGGTAAAAAGATAGGTTCTATTGTATCTGGCGCAGATAGTGGATTAACTGCAAAAGATAAAAAGAGGTTGCAACCTAAAGTTGATAAAGCTTTAAGCAAGTTTGCTAAAGAAAACGGAATAACCGTAACAGAAGCTAAGCAGCAATTATCTGATGAGGTGAACGACATTAAAACTAGGCATGGCGAGCATGACGTGGCTTTAATGTTATTCACAACGACCGTGTTCGGATCTATGACCGAAGGTACGTTTAGTAATAAATACCCTATAGCAAGAAAGTATTATTCTCAAACAGCTTTAAACGAAGACCTTAGAGTCGTTGTAGATAAAGTTTGGGGTAAAACTGGTAATGCACCTGGATGGTATATGGGTATGCCTGGTTATTTAAGGTTTGTGATTCAAGATCCTAGAGCCGCTAGAGATATAATCGACTTACAGACAGGAACCACAATAGACAAGGTTATAGCGGCTGATATAGTTTTAAATAATATATCTAGCATTTACTCACCTATAATTGAAAAAGCTAGAAATATATTAGGAAAAAAAGGTTTTGAGGCAGATTGGCAGAACGGAGGTTATAATATGATACAGTTTTTACAAGCTGAAAGAAAAGAAGCCCCAGTAGAGTCTAGATTCCTGCATGATAAGAACATAAAAGAAATTAAAGAAGCCTTTGGTATAGTCAAAGAAATATCTTACTTTACAGAAAACGAGTTAATCAACAACGTTAAGGGTGACTTAACTTGGGAGAAGATGGGTAGGGCTATGATAAAGTTCTTGAAGACCGAAAGGAAGGAAGCCCCAATAGAGTCAAGGTTTCTGTATGACAAAAACATAGAGATAATAAAAAAAGCCATGGGTATCCCAGGCGAGATCTCTTATTTTACTGAGAAAAAGTTCAATAATTTTCCTAAAAAAAGTAAAGATGTTATAAGTAAACTACCTGAGATTTTGAAGGAGGTTGATACGAGAGACGCTTTTGGAGGTTTGATTGCCGAGATAGCTAAAAGTGTTTACGACGGAACAGACTTAGCCGCAGCAGAAGTTATGGCTATAAGACTTGCTAATAAGTTTGACAACATAGAGTCTATAAACAAGCTTAGAGATGCAATTGCAGCTAAGCAGCCTGATATGGTAACCCCAGACATGACTCTTGAAGATATCATGGGTGTTAACAAGGCCACAAATATTTCGTTTTCTAAACCAGGTGCTGAAAGCAAAGGTATTACGGTGCTAGACTTTGATGACACGTTAGCTACAACTAAGTCTAATGTTTTGTATACTATGCCTGGTAGTAGAGTGAACGCCAACGAGGTTAATGTAGAAGATATAACTGGTTGGACGACCTCTAAAAATAAGGCTATACTTGTTGTTGGAGGGGCTGGCAGCGGTAAGAGCACGCTGATCAGCGGTTTGGCTAAAAGAAGTAAAGGTTTTACAGCTGTGAACGCTGACGCAATGGTAGAGGCAGCGGCCTCGAAGAAAGGTTTAGACTTAGACTATAACAAGATGTCAGACAGGCAGCGTCGAGAGGTTGATGCTATGTACGCTAAGTCAAATAAGGCGGCTAATGAAGCGAATCTTCAGGGTATGAAGCAAAACAAAGGGCTTCTTATAGAGGTTGGTACTTCTGACAGTGGGGTTGTCATTAAGCAAGCTAAAAAACTAAAAGACAGTGGGTATGAGGTTAAACTTATGAGTGTTGATACGGATTTAGAAACAGCTATAAAGCGAAATAAATCTAGATCTAGAACCTTAGAAGATACAGACGTGGAACACACGTTCAACGTGTTCGACGACAATATAAGCACATTAAAAAAAGAGTTTGGAGCTGAGGTTATTGAGTTTAAAGATGGGTTTGCTAACGTTGAAAAGCAAGGAAAGTTAAATGCTGAGGAGTTCGCTAAGAAAGGCGGAGACCTACTAGCTCAAGGAGTTAAGTTTGATTTTTCTGAATTTAATAAGGTTGTTGACGGCAAGACAGCGCCTCTGTTTAACAAAGCTATGAAGCTATACGGTAAGTTTGGAGCAGAAAGCATGTTTATCCTTACAGCTAGAGCGCCAGAGTCTCAGCTAGCTATCAAACAGTTCTTAGATGCACAAGGTTTAAAGATACCGCTTAAAAATATCACGGGTTTAGGTAACTCAACAGCGGCCGCAAAAGCTCTTTGGGTAGCAGAGAAAGTAGGTGAAGGTTACAATGACTTCTACTTTGCAGATGATGCTATACAGAACGTTGATGCCGTTAGAGAGAAACTAGACGAGCTCCAAGTTAAGAACAAAGTGCAACAAGCTAAGATTAGCTTTAGCATGAACACTAAGCGTGATCTTGATTGGAAGTCGACAGACAGGGTTACTTTCGGGCTAGAGGGTGACAGAGCTACTGAGGGTAAATTATATAATGCCAAATTTAAAGTGGGTGACAATGAGTATGTCATAAGACTTACAAATAGATCTTTAAATGTATCCAACAAGTTTATTAAAGGTGATTCAGTCTTTGATTTAGAGTTTGCTTTAGAAAATCAGGCTGACGAGCTGTGGGATGGCGCCGGTAAGATGGGCTTAGAGGGTACTGGGCGTTCTGGTGAGGTTTTAAGTATAGTGTCAAATGGTGTTATGGACTTTATAAAAAACAACAACGTAGACGCTGTTGGGTTTACTTCTGCGCCAGGCTTCGATGATGCCACAAGTAGGACCAGACTCTACAGCACGCTAACAAAGTTCTGGGCTAGCAAGTTAGGGTGGGAATGGGCATCCGAGAGTGAAACTCATCAAGAAGATGGTAAAGATATTAATAGTGGAAAATTTATAATATCAAACCCAAACCCTAGCGACTTAATGGTTAGTGAAGCTAGCGATAAAACCGCGTTTTGGTACAGGTCAACTGAAGAGAAAAGGATTTTAAGCGTGAACGATGTGAAGGGGAAAACACATCGCGGGAGGGTTAGTTTCAGTAAGTCTGGACCTAAGAAGATGTCTGACATTATAGATGAAAGTGAAGTAGACCTTAACACCATACTAGAAGAGAGCAAAGGCGTAGGGAAAGAAAAAACTTTCTCCGCAGCTAAAGCTAAACAACGTGGCAAAGGTAAAGGTAGGTTTAAGTTTTTTGTTCCACCATCGGCGGATGACTTTGCTGGATTATGCTACTCCTTCTTTGGTAAAGGCAAACAAGGTGACAAGCACCATGCTTGGTTTAAGAAAAACTTATTTGACCCGTTCTCAAAAGGTATGAGGGCACATAAAATTACACAACAACAGGTTGCTGGGGCTTTGAAGGACCTTAGGAAAGCTATGCCCGAGGTAAGGAAGAAACTTAACAAGAGGATACCTGGCACAGAGTACATACACGAGGATGCTATAAGAGTATACAACTGGACTCAGGCTGGTCTTGATATACCTGGGTTATCCAAAGCCGACCAAGCAGCGTTAGTAAAGGCGGTTGAGTCTGACGCACAGTTGCTTGCGTTTGCTCAAGGTGTTAACTCTGCTAGCGGTACAACAGATGGGATGGTGGATCCTGGGCCTCACTGGACTGGAGGCAATATAGCCTTAGATTTAAAAGAAGCGTTAGACGCGTCTAGAAGTACACACCTACGGCAGTGGATAGAGAATAAAAACGTGATATTCAATGAAGCTAATATGAATAAAATTGAGGCCGTTTACGGTTCTAATTTTAGAGAAGCTTTAGAGGATAGTTTATGGAGAATGGAGAATGGAGGCACCAGGTCGAAAGGTGGTGGAAGGATAGTAAACAACTTCACTAACTGGATTCACGGTTCTATAGGTACCACCATGTTCTTGAATGCTAGGTCCGCTATGTTGCAGATGATCTCTAATGTTAACTTTGTTAACTGGAGTGACAATAATATGGTTGCCGCGGCGGGTGCGTTCGCTAATCAGAGACAGTACTGGAAAGATGTGTCCATGATATTTAACTCTCCGTTTTTAAAGCAAAGAAGATCCGGGATACAAACAGACGTTAATGCAGCGGAATTACTAGCTCAAATAAAAGACTCAAAGAACAAACTAAAAGCCGCGACGGCATATCTACTGCAGCTTGGTTTCACGCCTACGCAGATTGCGGATAGCTTTGCTATCGCTACTGGTGGCGCTACGTTTTATAGAAACAGAATTAAGACATACCTAAAAGAAGGTATGACTAAACCTGAAGCAGAGACAAAAGCGTTTGAAGACATGATGGAGATAGCAGAGGAAACTCAGCAGTCCACAAGAGAAGATAAGATCTCTCAACAACAAGCTTCTCCTCTTGGTAAGTTTATACTAGCTTTCCAGAATACTCCTATGCAATACAATAGGCTTATTAAAAAAGCCGCGCAAGATTTAGTTAACGGCAGAGGAGATCCTAAAGCTAATATATCTAGGATCGTGTATTACGGTGGTATTCAAAATATGATATTCTACGGATTACAACAAGCTTTATTTGCAGCATTGTTTAGCGATGACGAGGAAGATGAAATTACAGATACAAAAAAAGAAAGGGTTGTTAATGGCATGATAGACACTATCCTTCGAGGATCAGGCATAGCTGGGGTAGCTGTGGCTACTGTTAAAAACGTTGTCTTGAAATTCATGAAGGAAAGCGAGAAGATGGATGATGGGAAATTTTACTCCAACCCTGACTGGGGTAACGTTGTGATTGAAGCTCTCAATGTATCTCCTCCAATAGGTATCAAAGCTAGAAAAATCTATAGTGGTCTTAAAACTTGGGAGTATAACAACGATGTTATAGACCATATGGATAAGACAGATATAGACAACCCTATATTCGACGCTGTTGCCAGTGTAACGGAAGCGGTTACAAATATCCCATTGAGCAGGTTGTACAATAAGGTTCAAAATATATCCGAATCGTTAGACGCAGAGCATGAGACATGGAAAAGAGTGGCTATGTTGCTAGGATGGAGCAAGTGGAGTTTTGGCATTAAAAACCAAGACGTAGTGGCTGCTAAGGGCGAGGTTAAAGTAATCAAGGCTGAGGAAGCAGTGGTTAAAGCTGAAATGAAAAAGGTTGCTAAAGAAGTTGAAAGGCAAGCTGAGAACGAGGTCATTGAAGAAGGTAATTTAATAGATCAAGAAGAAGAAAGGAAAGCTGTAGAAGAAGCAACTACTGACGAAGAGAAAAAAGAGGCAGAAAAAAATGTGACGTGCGCTGCGGTAAGTAGATCAGGTAACCGTTGTGCAAAAAAGCCCAAAGGTGGTGGCAGCTACTGCACGATACACGAGAGTGTACCAGCTAGAGAGGATGGTGTTAAGTCCCAGTGCTCGCACGTTAAAGATGATGGTAAAAGGTGCAAAATGCAAACGAACAATAAATCTGGAAAATGTTACTACCATGATTGATACCAAGGTATATAACTTTAAGTGTGAAGTAAATTATGTAATCTTTTAAGATATGGCTTACGTTCAAAAAAATAATCCTTTTCCAGTGACATCTTGCGGAAGACGTAGGGCTGGAGGCACGGGTAGTGGGTTTAAAAAAGCAGAGCCTCGTAAGACTATAGGTCCAGGCAAGAACTTTAATAAAGCTAATGAAAGCGGGACCGGAGCCGCCGCCGGAGGAGGTATGACTCAGAAAGGTGTGAACGAATATAAAAGTAAAAACCCAGGTAGCAAACTAAAAACAGCTGTAACTACACCACCTTCTAAGCTTAAGAAAGGTGGTAAAGAGGCTGGGAGAAGAAAATCATTCTGCGCTAGATCAAAAAGCTGGACCGGTGAAAGAGGTTTAGCTGCTAGACGTAGGTGGAACTGTTAAAACAATAATCATGGCTTTTAAGATGAAGGGGTTTAAACCTCACAACATGTACGATAGGCAGAAAGCTGAAACTCATGATGAGCATGTAGCTCTCAAAGATAAAGGCTATAAGCATAGCCCTTATAAAGCTTGTTGGGATAGCCACAAGATGGTAGGTACAAAAAAGAAAGGTGGTCGCACGGTCCCAAACTGTGTTCCTAAATAAACAAACGCTAATTCATGAAAACGCAAAGGGAAGTTATAGGCCAGATGGCGGATGATATAAAGGAGTTGAAGAAAACCCAGCCTAACGGTGAGTTGAAACGTATAGAGAAGTGCGTCAGAGGTTTAGCTGCTAAGGTTGATGACATGCACAATAAAATTATGGACCCAGAAAATGGTCTCATAGTGCAGACAAATAAAAACACTGAGTTCAGGACTACGTGTGAACCTGAAAGGCAAGCGCTGATAGAAAAGTTCAAAGGTGTTCTTCGCTGGAAGAGAGTTATTGAATGGGGATTAGGCGTTGTGTTTGTAGGGGCAGTAGGTGCATTTATTAAAGTAATGATGTCGTGAAGTGGATCGGTCAACATATTGTAGACTTTATAGCTAGGTTTCGTAGCGATGTTTATCTTGAAGATATATCTACAGGTACAATAGCTAGTGGCGGTAATCTTGGGTTAGATTCTAATAATAAGATAGTTAAAGCTGACGAGGACGGTGCCACTTTAACCACAGAGGCAGTTCAGGATATTGTTGGTGGCATGTTTAGCTCTAATACTGAAACTAGAGTTGCAGCTACGTATGTTGATGGTGGTGATGGAGCTGGGAAGATTAATATTGTTGTTGACGACATGACAGCAAATACAACTTACTCTATTCAAGACGGAGAGCTGTCACAAAATAACTTTACAAACGACGACCATACAAAGCTTGATGGCATAGAGGCTTCCGCGGATGTTACGGATGCTACAAACGTTACAGCAGCTGGGGCTCTTATGGATAGTGAAATCTCAAACTTAGCTTTTGTAAAAAGCTTAACGGGTGGTATTGCTAACACAAACGTGCTTAAAGCCAACGCGAACATTGTTGATAATGACTTTTTAAGAGTTGATGGCACTAGCATAGAGGGTAGATCCTCATCTGAAGTTTTAAGTGACATTGGAGCGCAACTTAGTATAGGTGATGGGGATTTAACAATAGCCTTTACAGACGAGCTTCAAGACACGTTAGATCTAAAGGCTCCAATTGCAGGCCCAACATTCACAGGCACAGTCGCAATACCAAACATAGCAAATGTTGAAACAGCGATCGCTAATAACACTGCTAAAGCAACAAACGTAAGCACAAACTTAACCGCAACAACACATGCCTCACAAATCACAATCAACTCTTCGGATGGTACAAATGTGGTAGTGGCAGAGGCAAGTGACACCATTGCTGGGTTGATGACCACTACTCATCACGACAAATTAGATGGTATTGAAGCAAGCGCTACGGCAGACCAATCTAATGCAGAGATTAGAGCAGCAGTAGAAGCGGCGACTGATTCAAACGTATTTACAGATGCAGATCACACTAAACTAAACGGAATTGAAGCGTCGGCTACTGCGGATCAAACCCAAGCAGATATTAATGGATTAGCCATAACAACTGTAGGAACTATCGGGACTGGAGTATGGAACGGTACCGCTATAGCCAGCGCGTACCTAGACGCTGACACAGTGCACCTGAGCGTTGATCAAGAAATTACGAGTAAGACACAGATAAACAAAAGGCAATTTTCCGCCGTAGGTGCTTCAACTGGAGATTGTGAAGGAGATATAATTTACTTCGGGTCGGATGCGGCCTCCCACGTGGCTGGAAACATATATACTTTAAACTCTAGTAGTCAATGGGTTGTTACAGATGCAGACGCCACGGCTACTAGCATTGGTTTATTAGCCGTAGCGATGGGCACAGCTGCTTCTGATGGCATGTGTATACGAGGGATGGCAAACTTAAATACAACATTCGCGGGGAGCCCAGATACTGGCGCTATCTTATATTTAGATGGTGCTACCCCTGGAGCTGCCACTGGAACCGCGCCGACTGGCAACGGGGATATCGTTAGAGTTCTTGGCTATAAGATAGGTAGCGGAACTAGAATGTGGTTTAATCCAGACAATACGTTTGTAGAAGTAACAGCATAATGGCTACAATAAATGTAAATAGGCAGGGTTCAGGAACAGGGATTGCCAATGGAACCTTTGCTACAGCTAGATCAAACGCAGCATCATCCGTTTCAGATGGTGCTTCAGGAACTTTTATTGTTCAGTATTTTAAAGGTAGAACAAAGAGGTTTAAAAGAGCCTTCTTACACTTTGACACAAGTGGAATAACTGGAACCGTAAGCGCAGCTCATATAGACATTAACGGAGCTGATGGGTCAACTGACCCCGACCCTAACGATACCATTATGGTGAAAAGCACTGCTTTTGGAGGTGACGGGGGGACAGCTTTGGCTACGTCAGATCACTTTAGTTCTTTAGACTACGGCACGGCTTACTCCGACGAGCTTACTACATGGTCAACAGGTAACAACGAATATACTTTAACAGCGGCAGCTTTAGCGGATATAAAGAACAACGATCATTTTACATTAGCTGTAATAGATCACGACAATGACTATGCTAACTCAGACGCTACGGCAACTTCTGATATTCGTATAGACTTTAACACAACAATAACCTTGGATTACACTCTGGCAGCGGTTGGGTATGGCCATGATGTAAACGGAGTTGCAGCGGCGAACATAGGTAAAATAATAAACGTAGCGACAGCTAATATAGGTAAAATAAATTCAGTAGATTAAATGGAATACGGACTATATCATATCACCGCGACAGACCCAACAGTTACGCCACTGAGACCTATATACGGCTCAAGTGGTAGCATTAAGTCTATAAGGTTAACTAACGCTAGCGCGGCTGTTGTTAACGTAGACTTATACCTAGAAGACTCAACGGCGGCAGATGCGGGTAGATCGCACATAGTAACAACGGACATACCAGCAAAAACCACTTTGTTGCTAAATGAAGAGTTGGCTTTTAACAACTCTGTGTTAGGTTTAGTTGTTAAAACTACTGGAGCTAACTTATCAGCTGCTACACCGTTTTCTATAATCATAAAATAATGTATACAAGAGAACAAATTAAAGAAGCTTTAAAAGCTAAAAGTTACAAGTTTTTTGAAAACGGAGATTACAACGTGAATATCGTTGGGATAAGAAACTCTGAAACAGAAGGCAAGGTCACGAATAGATTTGATGACTTAATAACGGTATCATACAAGGTAGATGGAGAGTGGCAGTACCACGAGTTTGATTGCACTACAGACCCAGGTACTCATTGGGTTGAAAACTGCGCTTACTCTAAGAAAGGAGTTGCTATACTTAAACCTGGTCAATACCGCAAGTCACATAAAATCAGAAAACACCTAGGGCAATACGAAGCTTTAGGGCAACAAAACCTTCTTACAGTATATCGTGATCCAAACAAAGACGCGGTATATAACCTTGATGAGAACAATACTCAAACAGGTTTGTTTGGTATTAACATACATAGAGCCTCAAAATACGCAGGTAAGAAATCCACTCAAATAAACAAATGGTCTGCTGGGTGCCAAGTGATCGCAGCGAATGACGACTGGACTAAGTTTATGAAGATCATGAGAAAAGCTAGATCTGTTTGGACCAATGACTTCACATATACCTTAATAGATTCTAGAGATATATCATGAAGCAAAAGCTAATATATCTACTCGCTCTCTGGGCACCTATAGCATCAGCGCAGTGTGATGTTGCTATAAGTAGCTGGGATGCCGTGTCTGGAGATATTGTGGTTGAAGCTATCAATAGCGAAATCTGTGGTTGCAATGAATTCACAACCGACGGTAACACTTGTGAAACAAGTGGAAGTTCTCATGTAGCTAACAACGAAACCATAAGTCATATAGTTTTAGGGTTGCACGTAGAAGGGTTAGATTATAATTGGGGGTGTACCACCGCGAACAACCATCCAGGATGGACGTTTAAAGTGTTTACGCTTTTTGGCAACCAAGTACTGGAAAGTGGTGACAGTTGGGTGGCTAATGTGTATGACTCTCCAAGCAATAATGACTGTTGGGCTGAGATACTAGCTAACGATACTTTATGTACTGAGTTAGTTATATGGCAGATCAATTTATCTCAAACAGCTACAACAGATAACGGAGGATGGGCCGAATACCCTAACACTGCGGCTCAGACACAGAACTATCCTGACGTAGATCTTTCTAATAACATAGCTGTAAATTGTGCTCTACCTGCTTGTGATACTGTTTATGTAGATGTTGAGTGGATAACGATTGATACTATATATGTGTACGAAGTGGACACGTTAGTAGAGTATGTCCAATTACCGCCAGATACTGTGCATGAGTATCTAACCGACACTATTACGCTAGTAGAAACCGAGTACATTGACGTTATAATAGACAACTATGTCTACGTAACAGACACCATAACAGAGTTTGTGGCTGTTACAACGTACATTGACTGTGAAACCGGGGAGCAGTGCGGGGAACTTTCACCTTGTGATGAGACCTCTATATACGCACCTAATGTTGTAACACCTAATAGCGATGGGTGGAATGACACGTGGCAGATAATCGCCGCTGGTGCTTGTTGGGGTCAGTGGGAGGTTAGAATATACAATAGATGGGGAGGTCTAGTTTGGATCAGTACTAGCTCTATGGATGAGTGGGATGCAAACGTAGCGTCGGGTGTTTACGTATACACTATAGTAGCAAATAGCTCTATAAGCGACAGCACGTTTGAGTTTAACGGAACAATAACAGTACTGTATTAAAGCAGGACGTCACTATATAAAAAAAGGGGATAACCGTAATGGCTATCCCCTTCTTTGTTTTAAGTGGTTTTGGTTTATGTAACCTCACACGACCCACCTGAGCAAGCTAACTCGCCAGAGAGATCTGTATTGTCTTCTACTTCTGTGACCTTAGATAGATCTATGCCAGATAGCATCTCGACCATTTTATCAAACTCAGCCTCGGTTATGTCTTCAAACGGCGCTTGAATATATGTGCCTCCATTATAAGGGAGCACAGACAAACCGTTGTATGAGTTTCTGTTCTCCCACATCCATTCACCAGCTCTATCCCATTCATCTTCCTTAAGACTTATAGTAGCAGATACATTGTGAGTGTTAGATCCAGCCCTGTGACCAGGCGCAACCCAATCAGTGGAAACTTTCTTAACTCTCTCAAGCAGATCAAACGCACTTTCAGTTCTAACTATAGAGTTTTTAGGTGAAGCCTGAGGAACGCTAATAACCGCTGTATCGTGAGCTCGGAAGTATTCATCTTCCACAAGTTCAGGATGATTGTTTAATAGGTATGAGTATATGGCCTCGTTCTTCCCTACGCGCAATCTACGGACATAGAAATCATTATGCCAGGCATGAATACCCGATGATGTTCCTAGTACCAGAGATGTCGTCCCTGCGGGTTTAACACATGTCGTTCGCGCAGCTTTGTTTATACCTATAAGTTCAGCTACCCTAGCATTTTCAAGTTTGACTACTTCAGCTGCTTGAGTCATGTCTAGACTCATGACTTTGTTGGAGCCAATACCAGTCATAGACACGCCAATCAAGGCGTCCTTTTCAGTTGTATCTTTCCAGATCTCACGTAGGTAGTGAAAGTCTGTATAACCAGCTTGCAACGTCCCTATGAAAGCAGCTATCTCAACACGTTTATCAAGATCTTCTTGACTTGTTATATCAGAGACGTTAACCTCACATAGGTTACAAAACTGATACGGTCTAAGAGCGATCTCACAGCACGGGTTTGTCCCCCAGTCTTTGTCGTTGTTTAAGTATATACCAGGTTCTCCAGCTCCAGAGGCTTCAATACGCTTCCATAGATTCATAAAGAAAGTTCTTGTAACTTTATGTCTCATAAGAACAGCGGAGTTATTAGCTCTACCTCTTTGAGAGTTTAGCTCCCACCAGTTGCCTGACTTACAAGAGATCATTTCTTCATCATGAGCACTAAATAGCGATATAAGTGCAGCGCGCCTAATACCACCAGCGAGAACGGCATCAGCAATATGACATATAATATCATGAACCTCAAGCGAGGATAGTGGCGTTGCATCTTTTTTAGCATCTAATATACCTTTTACTTTAACTAAACATTCTTTTAATGGTTGAGGGCCAGGTGCTTTACCACCTGATGTAACTAATCTTGCTCCTTTAGGTCTTATATCTGAGTAATCAAATCTAACCGCAGAGTGACGTTTGTCACCTAGGTAGGACTCAATTAAAACCTTAACTGCGTCAGCCCAACCTTCTATACTATCCCCAATAACGAACCTACGGTATCTCTTATCGAAAGGCTTGTTGATGAAAGGTAGTTGTTTGATATGGTGCTGCTGAACAGAGTAACCTACCCCGCAGCCAGACAACAGCAAGAACATAGTCTCGCTGAAGCTGTCCACGTGATCGATAGGTAGGTAGCTACAATTGTATAGCCTGTTAGGGGATATCTCAATTGGTTTACCTGCAAACTGTAAGCTACGCATGGAAGGTAAAACCTTCTTGTTGTAAACATATTCATAAGCTGTTTCAATTGCCTCCGTAAGATCGGGATACTTCTTCTGATGCATCTCTTTATTACGTGTAACAAGCTCCTCCCATGTCTCTCTCCGATTTAGCTCTGGAACAAACTTAGCATACTTCATATGCACTGTTATATCCGACAGAATATTTCTACTTATTTGGCTCATCGCTTGCTCTTGTAATGGTTAAACATACATCTACAAACGGGATGTACAACACGTGGTTACTTTTATCACCTTCGTCATAGGTTCTGAAGCCTAGTAGTATTCCTGGGTAAAACCCAAAACTAAGCTCCCAATTTATTTTCTTTTTCATGTCTTTTATTTAAAATTATTTCTACAACTTTATCGCACTCCTTATGATTTTGAGGTTTATATAAAGTTACATGTGGTCTTTCAGAGTTAATGTATCTCTTGAACATTTTCCACCGCAAAGGGAAGCTTTCGTTAGCTCGACCCTTGGTCTCTATAATAAACTCATCCCCAAAGAAGTCTGGGGTGTATTTGATAGGTAGTATTTTCTTTTCTCCACGGTTTACCATATCACCTTTACCGTTGCCTTGCCTTTCGTAGCACTGAGTATTACACATAAAACCTTCTTGCAATACGAATGTTTCAAACTCGTACTCGCATTTTATCTTAGCTTTCTTTAGTGCCATATACATATACTTCTCAAGGCCAGAGGCGAAGGTTATCCCGTCATGGACAACCTTCTTTGATCTCACTGGACCTCTTTTGTGGCTCTTAGATTTGTGAGTTGTTTTACGACCCATGTTCATCTAATTCTTCGCGTGCAGCCTGGATATACAGTATTGCATCCATAAGCTCCTCTTGTATGTCGTTTAGGTAGCCTGCTAAGTCTTTATGCTTACCAGTACGCTCGCTGTGTAGCGTTCGACCATACTTTTCAAAACCTATGTCAGACCTCTCTACAAACTTATCTACCACCCGTTCTACTACAGGGTCTCGAAATTTGATTACTCGAGATTTAATACTCGCTTTGGCGTTCATTATTTCTCTATCGCTCATAGTGTATCTTTTACAAATGTACCATTATGCATCTTACCTGTGCGTTTGCTTATAACTCTATAAGCTTCATCAATACACTGTTCGATCGATACGTTGCCTAAGTGAGCTAGGTTAGTAAGCACTACAACCATATCACCTATAGCATCTACAAACTCATCTTCGTCGTCTTTAAGAATCGCTCTACCAAGCTCTCCAGCTTCTTCCATGAGTTTTAGGTACTGAGTCTTAGTATCACCTTTGTTGTACAGGCCTCGCTCGTCAGCCCAAGCTCTAATTAGATCAAAACGATCTGGCTTTTTACGACCACTCATTCCCAAAGCACCAAAGTTTGTCCTAGTTTGGGCTTCGGACTCTAGGTTTAAGAAGTATCTTTCTAAAGCCTTATTATACACGTAGCATCTCTTAGCGTTAAACTGTGATGGGCTTACGTTACGCATGATCCAATTTACCGAGTCTGGCGTTAAGCAAAAAGTGCCATTGTCAGTTTGCCAAACCATACCTATCTCATCCATCAACCTACCCTTAAGTTTATTAACTGGGCAAGGGAATGTTGTAGTTTGCTCTGTTACATTTATATCCATATTATTAAATTTAGTTATATTATTATTCCTTATATCTTCATATCTTTGAGTGTCTACTCTGTAGCCATAATACTTCTGGAGTTCAAGCTCTCTAGTAGATATATAACCAATGTCCTCAGACATCTCTAGTATTTCAAATTCATCTTCAGAGTACCCTTGTTGTCTTACGACTCTCTCCTGGACATCATTAGCTACGCCAATCTTCTTGCCTGGTATATGGTATATACAGTATGTCATTGCTTTTTTCTTTTTCTAGCGTTACCAATTTCTATATCCATACCATACCCTAGTGGAGAGAAGTATACGTCATCCTTGCTTTCAAGCGTATCGTGGCTGTGATCACCATCATCGTAAAATGTAGTCACGTCTCTAAACCTTCTTTTCCCGTCATAAAGGTGCAGGCACATTACTTCACCAGAGTCAACTCTAAGAGTTGTAACATCTGTTAAAGGGGCTCTATCTATAACCTCACTGGAATCAAAGTCAAAGTTAATAACCTCATCAAAGGTTATCATGACACAAAGTGTGTCTTGGGCGCTTATCGTAGCGCATACGAGCATAAATGCTATCGTTGTTATATGTTTCATAGTTTGTTATTATATAAGTGTAAATTATGGGCAAAGTGATAGTATTCACCTACCTCCTTATCGATCCTCATAGCCACGTATCTTTGTAGTTCTGAGAAACAGTATTGATCGTTACAGAAACCATACCAGAGATCGTTAGATCGCATAGTGACACACATGTTAAGCTTGTTGTTTAGTATTGTAAACTGTATAGCATATGTGCATGGTGTGTCTGTAGCATATTTATCTATTTCCTTGCCATCGTATATAGATATAGTAGCCTGCCTTGTATCTGGGGTTTCGTTGAGCATTAGAACAACTTTGTTGAGCTGATCTTTACGCTGCATCTGCCAACCGTAGTTAGAGTTGACGTTACCGTCTTTATCTGCCATACGCTTCCAGATAGGAGGTATCTTACCATATATCTCTCCTAGCTTTTTTATGCTTGGATCTCCTGAATCATACCACTGCGATTCAGCTTCTGCATATTTTAGGTTCCATTGCCTTTCTTCGTTTTGAATACGGTTCGCAAGCGGATCAATAATGGTGAAACCGACATTAAATAAAGCCCGTGTTCCAGCGAAATCAATACCGACACTACGAATCTCGTTAAGAAAATAATTATATGCTTCATTTGCTGTTAAAAATTTAGTTCTCATTAGTGTTGTATTTATAGTAGTAATAATCGTAGTACTCGTACATTTTCCTTAAAGCATCTTCGCCTGAGTAGTTGACGGGGTCAGTATTAACGCCACCGTTTATCTTAAGTTCAACCATCCATTCTGGGGAGGCATTCCAGTTAGGTACAACTGCTATAGATATACTGTTGTCCATGCACCAACATATCCGTTTGATATTATCGGGCGTGTATCCCCTTAGCACTCCAGGCGATTTGCCGTGCTTAAGCTTTTTAAGAGCATGATACGTCATTCCCATGGCATAGGATCGTTTTCAGCAGCGTCTGTAACTAAAGGCACAAAGCAACCTGATTTAGGTTCCCAGTTGAAATGGGCTTCCGCACCATTTTCGCCGAGGTTTTGAAACTTGACTTTTAAAACCTTTGCTTTAACAGTTTTGTTTTCATAGTCTCGGTGTACCAGCAGACCGTGGTAAGAGGCATCGTACCATTCGCCACCACCTTTAATGTTGTACATAGTTGGTTCTTCAATTTTGCCATCTTGTCCTTTATACATTTTAGTAGGGTGAGCTACGATAAACACTAACACGTCATACTTCTTAGCGAAGATCTCTATCTTAGTTAGATACTCCATAGTGTATCGGTTAACATCCTCTGTCTTACAGTCGACATCTCTAACCTTATTAAAAGGATCGATCACAAGGCATTTAATACCTTTACGTTTTACAAGCTCAGCCCCTTTGCGCAGCACAGATTCTAAAGTGTATCTGTCCATATCTATAAAGAAGTAGTTATCGTTAACGTGATCAGCTACGCTGTTCCATTTGTCACCACCTATATCGCTTGGACGAGGCATATCTTGCCACGTCTTACGCATCAGCTTATGAGCGTGTAGATACGTTGGGTGATTCTCTGGCGACGCAAATGCAGTTTTCCAACCATAGTTGTTGTTATACCCAACGACCATCTGGTCCACAAAATCCGATTTTCCTGAAGATGGGATACCAGTGACAGTAATAAACTGACCGGTATAAGTACTAAAAATTTTATCAAAATTAGGTAAACCAACTTGAAAGCCTGGCTTAAATCCGTTATTAACAAAGTCTTTGAGTTCATCTTCTATATCGTATAATGTTGAAACGCCTTCTAATGGAACCTGAGAGCTACGTTTTATAACCTCGCGCAGTTGCTCTTTCCCATGTTTTAATAAATACTCATTTGCGTCTTTACAATCCTCGAAATCGACTAGGTAGCAGACTTCAGCTCCGAGACGCCTGATAAACTCTTGTCTAAGAGCTTGACCAGCTTCGTCTGTGTCTACGGCTAAGATTATCTTAGTTTTGTCTTCTAAGTAGTCTATGCAATTGTCTAAGTAATCGAGGTTGTTTGAATTTAACGTAGCCCCATTAGGAACAGAGACTACGTTTTTAATTCCCGCTTCGTGCATTGCAAGCACGTCCATTTCCCCTTCAGTTATTATACAGGAGTCGTAACCAACTATAGAGTTTATATTGTAAAAGACTTTTTCTGCTCCCTTGTATAGCTTAAAGTTCTTTCTACCGTCTCTATATTTTACGTTGATTAACTGATCTCCCATATAGTAATTAAACTGAATGGTATTCTCATGTTTACCTGTCTGAGGCATATACTCTGATCCTTCACTAACGTTTAGTTCTAGTAAAGTCTGCGGAGATATACCTCGTGTGTCAAACCATTGTACAACTTTCTTATTCATCTTTACCACATCCATAGGGCTGTCCTCTGGTCTGTCTATAGCTGGAGGTCTTACATAGATCTTCTCGCTACTACCTTTACGTTGGTAAGTATGTAGTTGAAAACTGGTATCACAGTTGTGACAGGTACCAAGACCACGTTCCCAATCATACGACGCACATCCTGCCGTTTGATTTTTAGGTTGTCTATCAGACGAACACAGGGGACAAGTCCCCTGCGCTGCGCCTTCTTTTAGACTATGTTGATTGAACTTATCAATCAAGAATCCGTTGATCTCTTCTGTACTCATCTAGAATGGTAGGTCTACCGATTCATCTTGAACAACAGGTCTCGGTGGAGGAGGAGCATCTGCTCCGTCTCGAGGTGCTGGTTCAACGTTATCTCCGTTTGTCCACACAACCTTAACGTTACCTAGGTAAGTCTTAGCTGTCTTAGCATCGCGTTCTTCCTTGCTCTGATCTACACACACAGGCCCTTGGTTACCAAACTGGTCAAGATCATCATTAATAGTGATCGTGATAGGTAGGTATTTACCTTTCTTACCTACTATGATTTTGTCCTTAGGCACTTGGCTTAGGTTGATACTTGCTTTTATAATACTTGCCATTACTTAATTGTAGCTAATTGGTTAAACATATTTCTCATCTGGTCTTTAGTGGCGCCAGATACTCGCCTTAGGTTATCTACTACTTTTAAATGCGATTGCTTTGAATAAAAGTTATTCGAATTTGTAGTTACGCCTGTTACATCGCAGGTCTTTTTTACTTGTCTTCCCATGGTTTTTGGTTTATAGGGTTGTTGTTGTTAAGTGCTGCTTGTGGTCAAAGTTCTCATCCTTATAGAACAAGTCATATACCTCGCTAGCTTTTTCTACTTTTTCTTTACCGGATTTGTAAAATTTCGGTGAACAGTCAAACAGACCGATCTGGTGGGTGTTTTTATCGATAGCTATAAATAGCATATCGTACCCAAACAGGTGTCTGTAAATATAGGCTTGGCTATCGTAATTAAACTTTGACGCAGACCAGCGGAATTTATCTATATCTCCTGTGGTCTTTAAATCAATAACGAGCTTTTCGTCGTGATTAATTATGTCAGCCTTGCCTTTCCAGATATTATCGTACAACCTTACGGTGCCTGGTTCTTCGTACTGTACATTACCCAACAGTGGTTGGATAAGGTCTCTGCATATATCATTAGCCATCATCTTCTCAACCATCTTCTCAATCATGTCAACCTCGTGTTGTAGTAAGCAAACCTCTCCACCAGATATTTCTTTATACTGTTTAGTGTTGCGAGTGGTTGCCTCTATGATTTTAAAGGACTTGAGTTTTTCAGGTTCTAATATTGCTGTGTGGAAATACCCGCCGATCTTGAAGTTGGGGTTATCTGGAGTTTGATCTCGCAAAGCCATAGGGTTCTTAAGCAAAGTGCTTATGTTAGAATTACTTAGGAACTGCTGACCAAATTTACCGTAGTAATCCTCGTCAATTCTTAATCGTTCGATTATCTCTTCTTTTTTCATAGTGCTGCTAGTTCTTCTTGTTGTTTAGCTGTTAATTCATACTTCTGTTGAATAGCCGACACTTTGCCTCCGCCTTTTATATACACCTTAGCTTTAGCTAGATCTGTACCAGATAGCTTAGGCTTGTTAGCAGGCATTGAGGCTTTTAGCTTATCAACTACTGTTGGTGTTTTCCCGTGCTTATTAGATGCGTCTGCGTCTTCTGTGTCATCTATTAGTAATAGATTACCTAACGCGTACTTTTTTCCGTAAGTACTTGCAGCACCGAACTGCTGGGAGGTTTGCATTCCTTTCTGATTCAAGTCTACTCCGACTACCGCTGTTGCGATAATCTGATTCTTGCCATCCGAGAATATTGCTGAGGACTCGAGAATTGGAACTGGTTCCGTTGCGACGATCTGCTCTCTTAGTATTACAGAGACGTCGAGCTCGAGGAGAAACGGTTTTATCGCTTCTAGTATATCTTCGCTTTTGCGAAAATAGTATTTGCCAAACGAGTTGTAGCTAGATTTCTTAGCTTTTAGTTTCGTCTGGACTTGGGCTAATTTGTTATTTAGTTTATCCATTGGGTATAGGGTTTGTGTATATATATATAATTACATGTTTTTTCGCGTATTTACACGAGCAAGCTACAGGAAGTCAACCACTTGCGAGTAATCGACTGTATCTATTAGTTTGTCTATTGCTTGGCGTTTTAGCTGTGAAACTCTTACATAAGCACTATCGCCTCGTATGTCTAGTTTAGCCGCGATCTCTTTAGCGGATAGCTTATCACAGTGCAAGCCGTAGCTTAGTATTACAACTTCGGCTTCCTTATCTGTTAAGTGAACGTGTAGTAAACTCATTAGATATGATGTCAGCAAATCTGGGTTATAGCTCTTAACATCGTCAGGTACGTCGTATGTGGTAGACTCATCGTCTATTAAAGCATCTAAGCTAGTGAACACAGAGTTAAAGAACATCTCAATAGCTTGTCTATCCTCACCGTTGTCTTTACGGATCTCGTTTATCTTATGCTCTGGTATTCGCATAGTACCTCTGTTTATGTCTATAGCTCTACGTATACCACCTTTAATTCTCTTAGATAAGAAAGACTTGATAGTCTTCTCTATATCATCTGATTTATATAAGGTATCCCAGTCAATTTTATCTACAGCTATAGTAAGATTTTTATTACCTTCTTGTATGAGATCGTTGATATTCATGACTCCACTAGCTTGCTGGGCTGTCGAGAACTTACGAGCTAGGTTTTCTACAAGAGGCATAAACTTAATTATAAGCTCATCTCTAGTATACTCATCGTAGACTTGTGTCATATCTATACGTTTCATACGTTGCTTTACATCCTCTTTGTATCGGATATAGTTCGGCACATTGTAGAACTTCATCTAGTTGTTTTTAATTGGTTTACAAGCGTTAGTCTCTTCGACGTCAACCTACTGGTTTCATCTTCGCTTTTATTTCGCTTTAGCTTTTTATCTATAGCGTTTATCTCGTCGAGTTTTGCAACACGATCTTTTCTAACTCCGTTTCTTCGTCTACTCATATTTGTCTATTTAATAATTCTTTTTCACGTTTTAATTCTGCGCACATATGCCTGTGTATTGTCCTAGAGGATACCCCTAGGGTCTCAGAGATGCGTCTAATTGTAATCTTTTTGCGCATGTCATGTAAATCTATCATACACGTATAGATGTCATCAGGATGGATCTTATTTGATCGGCCTATCAACTGACCTACAGTGCGTAACTTCTCTTCCTTAGTCATGTTACAGTGTAGTTTAAATATAACTTTCCTAAGTTTATTCTTAGGTGGTACATCAAGGTCTAGCATGCTCACGTCATATACTATTTTACGTAGTAATTCTTCATGCATACTAAAGCTTACAAAACCGTTAGTCTTTTCAGCGATAAGCTCTGCAATATACATGAACTCATCTTGATCTAAACTCGGGTTTAAGTACCATATAACTAATATATGCCATTTTAAAGACCTATACGTAGTTATCTTAGCTGTACTCTTAAACAGGTCGTAGCACTGATAGGTACCGTTCTCATAGAACATGTACTTATCGTTCTCTATATCAGGTATGTCTGTTATAGGCTCTCGCCGATATACAATACGTCTCCGATTTAGAAGGTCTAGGTTTCGTTGGTATTGTGACATTAGCCTACTACTTAGTACTATTAGGGGCTATTGTCACGTTCTCAACAGGTTTCAAGGTGCAAACAATAATTCTATTAGAATTATCTTGGTAACCAATCCGGTTGAATTCCTTAATCTTTTGTCTTAATTTCTCGTTCATGTGTTTAATTGTCTTCTGGTTTGCGTGCCTTCTGTTTGTCTATAGCTAAGGCAAGTTCGCTTAGATTATCATTTCTAAGCCGCTCGTTATATAAGTCGTTCTGTAACATAGCTACATAACTGTGTTGACTTTCTACTATATTCTCAAGCTCTTTTATTTTAGCTTTTAATCTGTCCTTGCTAATATCTGCCATTTTTTCTTCGTTTTTCTTGTGATTTTTCTAATCTATCAAGCAGTCTCTCTGCTATCTCAACGCTAATCTCATCAGCGTAGTATAAGTCGTATATTAATCTTCTCATTCTTCTCTACAATCTGGACAGATGTCACAAAAACTGTGCTCTTCCTCTGTCATAGTTTTAGCGCAAAATTCGCACTTTAGGTAAATTTCATTCATTTCTTCATGTTTTTTTCTAATAGTTTAACTAATTTCTCTATAGCCTTAGCTAGATCTGTGACGCTTTGATACATCAATTGTTCGTTTCTATTCATAATTTCTTATACATTTAAAAAGTGGGTGACGGTAGCTGTTTGCTTTCGTACGTTCGAAGTATGTAAACGTAGCAGTCTTGCCGACCCACGTCTTCATCTCTTCGAAATTATCTTGTAAGTATTTAAACTTATCCATTACAGGCATGCCGAAGACATTACCTTCAGGATCTACTGCCATGAACTTACCGATCGTGCCTACACGTTTGCCTTTGCCTTCAACCCATGAGGTTAATACAGCTTCGGTATCGTGGAAGTCTTTGAACTTACGTAGGCTATGTGAACGTTTACACTGGTACTCAGTGTTAAGACGCAGTATAGAGCCTTCGTAGCCTTTGTCTAGGTTATTCTGGTGATATACTTTAGCTTGATCTTCACAGCCTATAGCCAAGGTTTCTACGTGTTTAATGCAGTGGTTACTAGGTACATTTAGCTTAATCCATTCGTTTCTAACGTCAAACAGACCTGGATTGCTAGGCACATCGTAACAGTGGAACTGAACAAGACCAGAGGACTCAAGGCGACCGATCGTGGTTGGCTTAGTCTTACGCACACAAGAGATAATCTTCTCGAAGTTATCACGTAGATCGTGGTTGTAAAGTTCGCCATCTAGCACAGCATTAGGGTTGAGCTGGAAGAACGGTTTAAGGTTGAACAGTATATGCTCTATGTTTTTCCACTCTTTACCTGTGCGGGAGTATGCTACGACTTTACCTCTGTAGCTGTCATCGCTGTACTTTTCGGCTTCATACTGAATTAGACAGCGTACGCCATCTAACTTAGGTTGCACGTAGACTTTCTCGTTGTAGTCTACTGGTTTCTTGCTAACAGGGTATGCTAGCATTGGTTTGTATTTCATCATATTATTATTATCCATCAGCGTTCGTATTTACTTTGTAACGACCATCGAACCGGAATAGAAGTTGATCTGGCTTACCAACGAATATACACTTATCCGCAATAGGGTCTCCACAAACCTCTTGATCACACGTAGGGCAAAGCACCTCATCGCAACCAACTGTAAATATACTTATCCAAGCGTGCTTGCTATGGTCTTGCCATACGTAGTATATGTATTCTAGATCGCCGTGTCGATGATCTACGTGTTCTAATTCCCAATTGTTAAGCTTACCGTAATTAGTAAGGGATTCAGCGATCTGGCAACCTAATCCTTCAGGATAACCATCGCTATGCACATAAAACTGTGCGTTTATTTTGTCTGGGTGCTCGTTAAACGATACACCTGGTTCGCGCGTTGCAAACCTTACTTGTGCTCTAGTTGACATATTCGTAGTATTTATTTTGTATACCCTCTATTAAGGATCTACCGTTAGACGTGTGGAAGCCGTAGCTATGCGTATGCAGAGCATCTATTGGCCTGTTCTCTAGAAGTAGCTGCATCAATCGATAGCTATCGAAATCAACCTCCTCAGCTATCTCGTTGATAGCATCAGCTAGAGCCTCACAATTATGTCTTGGCTCGCTGCCAAGATCGTTTGTAATATAGTTTTCTATTTGTTCTTTTGTCATTATTCTTTAAATTTTCTTTTTGATTCTATTATTTGTTCTGTTATTATATAGGCTATTAAAATTCCGTATAGTGTATATATCATTAATCGAGCAGTATCATGTACGCTTTAGGGTTGCTAGCTAGAAACCAGTCAGAGCCTTTCTCCATTATGTCGTAGCAGCGATCTTTATCCATCGCTACTCCCATATGCAGAACCATCTCTGCACCTTTAATTAAGTCATACATACTTAGTTCTTCTGCTGTTAAAAAACAGGATTCGCCAGAAAATGGGTTACGAACCTCGTCTCCGATCTCGTACACCTGTCCGTCAAACCATTTAGGTAGCTTTTGTCTCACTTTATTCTTCATTGCTTGATTATATTTACGCCAAACCTAAATGTCTGGTCTGTGATTTTTAAGTATGATACATCGCTAAAGATTAAAATACCATGGACTTGGCCTACAGTTAAGTTAAGCCAGCTGGAGTTTTTCTTTAGAGATCGTATAGCAGCTTCTGTGCCTGCTTCATACATTTCTTTGTTGTTGTTAAAACCTTCTAGTATTTCAGGTTCTAGTTGATCATATAGTGTCATTTTAATTCGTGTTTTAGCGATATAGTTGCTAAGTTTTCTAAAGCCATCTTATAGCCAAAGTTCATTGCCATTTGCATAAGTAGGAAATCGTTGGAACCGTGGTTTGCGTTGCAGAACGATTCTAGATACTCTCTGTTTCTAGGTGTAGCTACGATACCTCTATCTAGCTTACTGATCTCATCTTTGATGTAATCTTGTATTTTCATAGTAATTCTAATTTTGTTAATAATTCTTGTGTCTTTTTGTGTACCATAGGCTCTAAGTATGCTTCAACGAGCATATCTTTAAGTATAACGTCTACGCTACCGGGTCTAATACAGGAGAACTCTTTAGCATCATTGCTTCTGTTTTCCGTCATGTGATAGAAGTTAGGCGAGCGGTATGTCGAGTTTAGCTTGTTAAGTGATATAACAAACTCGTCTACAACTTGTTGCAGCTCTTTCTTTGCCTTGGATTCAAGGGCTTTTTGTACTTGGTTTGTGTCGTTCATATTATTATTATCTGTAAGTAATCGTATTTAGTTTGTGGAGGTGGAGGGAATCGAACCCTCGTGCGCAATGCTTTCAAGATACTCTCTTGCCTTCGACGTCTACCATCTACGCGGCGAAGATATAGTCTTCTGTCCAGTGTGCGTTACCATTTCACCCCCATATAAAGCAAAGAGTTGTTGCATTTACCCGGCTCTGCACGTCTGCAGTCCCAACTCTTCGCGTGGTCTTAGCCTTCAATACAGGAGCTACCTGCGTCCTATTATTCGGTGGCATTACGGTAGCATAGACTACCTTGACCCGTTAGTTATACCAACTAGCTCGTAAAATACGTTCACTAGTTCAAATATAACCCTTATGTCGTCACATTATGTTGCGCTTAGTTACTCCGCCGAGTCTTCGTCTTCATCTAGTGTTATAGCAAAGACATCTGATAAGATCTCATGAAACGCATCCTCTGGAGCATCTATGTCATCTAGTCCGCTTATATCATCTACTACAACCGTGTTGTTATAGTCTAAGCTGAAGTCAATGCCTAAGTCGCTACTATCTAAATCACTTAGCGCGTCGTTAAATGCTCTGCATAGGTTAGACACTAACTCATTGGCCACATCTTCAGTAATTTTTGGCTTGTTTATATTTGCTAGCTCTTCTCTTGCTACTTGAGCAGATGATATAGCTACGCCTAATTCGTCGCGTTTGATCGCTTCGTTTGCTACAAGCGCTTCCAGCTTGGCTTTTAATTGTTCTTTATTCATTATTTCTATTATTATTAACTTAACATTGTACCATAACCACGTCTACGTGTCATTTTAGCTATTTTAGCAGCATCAGACTGAGACATAATCTGTATGGTATTGCCTGTCTTGTGGTTTATAAGTGGTGCACAACCATATCGTTCTACTGTAGAACAGTTTACACACACTTTAAAGCCAAGGCGCAAGCGGCCTTTTGGTATTTCGTCGTTACATTTGCATTTCATATATATATTATCTAAAGGTAATCGTATTTAGTTTGTAAACTGTTGCAAGTACTCGATCACCTCTTCAGGTCGCCTGAAGTCTACAGTTCTACCTTGCTCAATAAGAGTTACAGAGAAAGTGTTTAAGCAGCCGTTTTCTGGGTCGAAGGTGTCACTGTTAGGTATGTATATTTGAAACTCTTCCTCAAGC
>Ga0307489_10000208_pt1 | contig 33004 bp, 52 predicted proteins | sample SB12metaG_FD_202247 | JGI IMG/M metagenome (GOLD analysis project Ga0307489, IMG submission 202247) | Sea-ice brine microbial communities from Beaufort Sea near Barrow, Alaska, United States - SB 1.2 | ecosystem: Environmental > Aquatic > Marine > Coastal | place: USA: Alaska | collected... | reverse complement strand
TCCGTTCAACCACTGTCCAGCCACCGTCCACCAGGCTCAATTCAAGTCCGTGCAAAGCAACCCGTCATGAAACACCCGTCCCCAAAATCCCGGTCACAATAATCTGGTCCCAAAAAGCTCCATACAACAACAGTCAACTTTCGAATGCAACATCCGCCCACCCTCACGTCCGTAGAACCTCGTTCTGTCCTCCTTGCAACCTCTGTCCAGCCTCCGCCCACCAGGCTCAATTCAAGTCCGTGGAAAGCAACCCGTCACGAAAAAGCCGTCCCCAAAATCCCGGTCCCAATAGTCTGGTCCGAAAACGCTACAGACAACCAGCACCGTCAACTTTGGAATGCAACATCCGCCCACCCTCACGTCCGTCGAACCTCGTTCCGTCGTGCAACCTCTGTCCAGCCTCCGCCCACCAGGCTCAATTCAAGTCCGTGGAAAGCAACCCGTCATAAAAAAAGCCGTCCCCAAAATCCCTGTCCCAATAAATAGTCTGGTCCCAAAATGCTCCATACAACCAGCACCGTCAACTTTGAAATGCAACATCCGCCCACCCTCACGTCCGTCGAACCTCGTTCCGTCCCCCGTGCAACCTCTGTCCAGCTTTCGCCCAGCAGGCTCGCTTCGAGTCCGTGCAAAGCAATCTGTTAAACCCGTCCCCAAAATCCCTGTCCCAATAGTCTGGTCCCAAACACTCCCACCCAATAACCGTCAACTTTCGATTGCAACTTCCGCCCATCCTCACGTCCATCGAACATCCTTCCGTCCTCCGTTCAACCTCTGTCCAGCCTGGAGTCAGGCAAATGTTGATCGTAGTTATTTCTTTTGGACCGAGTACTTTCTTTTGAACCGAGAGATGTTTTGGGACCAAGGATGGACAGAATTCTCGCAAATAGGTGACGGGGATTGGACGGTGCTTGGTAGGCTCGGGGTGGACAGATGATGTGCGGAGGCTCTACACGGGCTGGACAGAAGCCAGGCAAATGTTGGACGGAGTTTTTCTTTTTGGATCGAGTACTTCCTTTTGGACCGAGAAATGTTTCTGGACTAGGGATAGACAAAATGCTGGCAAATACACGACACCACGTTCAGAGGGGTCTCTTCGTGGACGCTTCGATTGGGCTCCCTATGGGGGTCTGAATGTAGAGTTTTGATCGTCTAACTTGAAATATAAGACGGACACATATAATAATAGGTGAGACGGGGGTTGGACGGTGCTTGGTGGGATCGAGGTGGACAGATGATGTACGGAGGCTCTACACGGGCTGGGCTGGACAGGAGCCGGGCAAATGTTGGACGGAATTATTTCTTTTTGGACCGAGTTCTTTGTTTTGGACCGAGAAATGTTCGCAAATCGGTACGCACGAGGTGCTCGTGATCGTTCCATCATTTCCGGTCGCGTCGTTCTCCCACACCCACGGCGACACACACCTCCAGCCGCCCGCCCCGAGCGGCGAAATTATCAGCTGCCGTGTCACACGGGCATTTGTGCTCCCGCGCACACTGTAAGACCGCCAGGCGACTACCCTTAGCGGCCCGTGCCGACTCAACCAGTCTCACGGGCAGTCGTGCGCCCGCGCCGCGCCCAATGCAACACCCCAGGTGCCCGCCACCAACGGCCGCACACCCCGCCGTGAAATTCCACGCGCGGCCCACATAATTTGATGGGCACGGCCGCCTCGACGCGAGCCCGGTGCTGTACCCCTGGCCACTCCGCAGGTGTTGGGTGCTGGGTGCTTGCTGTTACTCATTTCTATACTTTCACCCAATTGGTTCCGTATTCTTATTCCCTGGAGCGGATTTCGGGCATCGGGACGGGGGGGACACTAGCTAGCATCAAATAGTCAGCGCAGCAGGTCTATCCTGCGCTGACTTGATGACTGTTTGCATCTGCAAAACGTGTACCCCTTGTGTACCCCCCCGGGTTTAGGGTGTACCCCTACCGTAACGTGTGCCAGACTGCCAGTGCGTTTCGTGTTCAACACGTGCACTCGCTACTCGCTGTCACTCTACTGTGCGCCGTGGGCTCGACGGCGTCAAGTGATGACGCCCCGAGACAGCAAGCGGCGCGGAGGAGCAAGCGCTGGCCGCGGCGTGGGCGCGGGAGCGGGGGCGGCGGGTGCGGTGGATGGAAGTGCTGCCGCGGTCTCGTTGGATGGGGGTGGGGGCGGCGGGAGCGGGCAAGCCAGTGATGGCCCGCCCGAGCATCTGTCGCCCGGGTACGGGGCGCGGGGTACGACGCCGGATTTCAAGCCGGGCTCCTCGCCGCATCGCAGGGCCGCGCGTCGCCTCCGGTGCCGCCGCTGCCGGTGGCGGCCGAGGTGGGAGCCGGCGCGAGCGCGCCCGAACCCGCGCGCCCGCCATTCATCTCGCTGCTCGAGGACTTCCCTGACCTCTTCCAGAAGGAGGTGCTCGAGCGCCTGGATCTCGTCGATCGTGGGCTGCTCGGGCGAACGGAGAGCGCGGTCCGCACCGCGGTGAAGCGCTCGGATCTGCCGCGCGTCGGCGGCAGCGCGGAGGAGCGGAGGGTCGGCATCGCGCCGTTCTGCCAGTCCCTCTCGACGTTCATCTGGGCCTTGGCGAACGGCTTCCCGTGGCAACTCGAAACCACCTGCGAAAATCTCGCCGGGGGCGGGCACCAGGATGTGCTGCGATGGGCGCGGTAGCACGGGTGCCTGTGGAATGAGGTCACTTGGAGGTGCCAAGGCTGAGAGCGGTCACTTGGAGGTGCTGAGGTGGGCGCGGGAGCACGACTGCCCGGTGGATTGGACCACGTGTGCGTTGGCCGCTAAGGGCGGGCATATGGAGGTTTTGCGATGGGCGCGGGAGCACGGGTGCCCTTGGAGCTCAAACACGTGGTTCAGCCGCTATAAGCGGGCACCTGGAGGTGCTGAGGTGGGCGCGAGAGCACGACTGCCCGTGGAATAAGTGGACGCTGCTGAGCGCGGTCACCTGGAGGTGTTGCAGTGGGCGCGGGAGCACGGCTGCCAATAGGATGAGGATATCGCGTGTGAGTACGCCGCTTCGGATGGGCAGCTGGAGGTGCTGAAGTTGGCGCGGGCGCAGGGTTGCCCGTGGGATGAGTGGACGTGTGCGAACGCTGCCAGTAATGGGCACCTGGCGGTGTTGCAGTGGGCGCGGGAGCACGAGTGCCCGTGGGATGAACATACGTGTGAATATGCGGAAGAAAGAGGGGAACTGGAGGTGTTGCGGTGGGCAATCGAGCACGGGTGTCCGGGCGGCGATCAATACGTGCATCATTTGACATAAACGCTTCAGCCAGCCTCGAAAGCTTTGAGGTGAGGCGCGAGGCGACGTGTATACGGAATGATAGTGTGTATAGTTTACCAACGTTCATGCCCAAGGCGCTTCACATGAGGAGCATTAATCAGCCCCATCCGCCATTACAGGGGGAGAGACCCAGTCGTAAAGTCTGTAAGGGTTCAAGGACGCGTCAAGGGGCACGTGTGAATAGTCCTTCCTGTACCATGTAGTGGGGCGGGCGCCCCCGGGGTGTACCCCCCTAAAATCACCGAAATTTTGGTTTCATTTTATTTTACGTGGCAGGTTTCGCTAAGAACCGCCCGAGAGCTGGTTCAGCGGGCGCGCGTGCGGAAAGTGCGTCTGCGGAGCCGGCGCGGTCTATGGCGCCTCTAAAGGGTCTTGCGAGAGTGTCGCCGGCGGCAGCGACGGCGCGCTCGTCGGGGCGGCGCCGCTGTGCGCTAGATCCCGTGCATTTGTGCTATATCGCGCCAAGCGCTAATTCTCGCTTTGTTCGTTTCTTGAGTTATTAGACCACCAATTAAACCAACCGGCCAACATCCCGTAGCATACCAACCACGGCGACCCACGACAAACCGAGCACGGTTTCGGACTCAGTGCGCCACGGGGACAAAGGCATGGCGAGGCATGGTGCGATATCGGCGCGCTAACGAAAAAGTTGTGACGAAACGAAGCTCATGAGATGAGGCACGGGGCTCCAAGATGCTCCAAGATGACGCGCGCGACGCGAACGGCGCACGCGGGACGGTCGGAAACGCTTCTCGCGGGGGTTTTTCGGCGGACCGAGGCGAAAGTTTGCTCGAATACCCTCGGTCGGCGCAGCTGAACGCGTGTTCGCGCGAGAGCCACCTCTCGGGCAATTCTTGGCGAAACCTGCCTCGTAGGGTTTTTGGCGGGTTTTGGGTTTAGGGTTGGTGCAAATCCGTGCGCGTGCGCCGTGCGCTACTGGAGGCGCACAAAGTCAGAAAGTCCGTTGTGAACGACACGTGTCCCCGTGGCGACGCCCAACTCGGGCAACGCGGGAGTCTCAGCAGGGGGTATCACGCTCCTGACGGGCGACACCACCGTCGGCAACTCTGGTAGCTGCCTGTTGTCCACGGGTGACGCCTTTGGCGGCCAGGGCGGCAACATCACGCATCACCATATTGGTGGAGAGAAAAAATATGGCGGCGGCGGGCAACGGCGCGGCCGAGGCCGTGGAGACCGGGTCCCCGGCCTGCGCAGTGCTCAACATTCCGCTCGACCCGCCGCTTACGAGCGCGAGTGAGGCGGGGCTGTGGGTGGAGGAGCCAGTGGGGCCTCAGGGCGGCGGGGCCTCGCGGGTAGCCGGTGGCTTATCTCCAACCTCAGCAACCGGTCACTCGCCGCAGCACCACCCGACGCTGGTCCTCAACCGCGTCGACGGCGGCGGCGCCGAGCAGCGCTTCACGCTTCCGATAGGTGAACCCCACTTCCAACTCATGCCTACCCCTACCGAGTCACAGCTCGAACACCCATCGCCGAATCGCGCGCGTTCGAATTCGGTTTCGGTTTTTCCCCATAACATCTTTTGACGATGGTCCCCAACGTATCTCTGATTCAGGCGCGAGCGCGGAGGGAATCCGAGCGAAGTTGCGGAAGAGCGGGCGGAGGCTGCGGGTGTCGGTGCCGATACGCGGCGGCGCCGTGGAGGTGGAGGTCGCGGGGGGGGTAGACCTGGACGGGCCCACCGACGACGACGCCGCAGCGGCAATCGCAGCAGAAGCGGCAGCTGTAGCGGAGGCCGAAGAGGATGCGGCAGCGGAGGCGGCAGCCGCAGAGGCTGAGGCTGAGGCTGAGGCAGCGGCTGCGGCAGATGTAGCATGCATCGCTGCGGCTGCGGCGGTGAGTGGCGTGCACTCGGGGTCGTCGGACATGGGCTCGGAGCGCGGCGCGGGAGCGGGCGCAGGCGCGGACGCGGCGCGCGCGGAGGCGCTATACATGGCGGAGCTTGACTTCGGGCCCGGGGGCGGCGCGTGCGGCGTGGAAGGCAAGGTGGGTGCGCGCCGAGTCGTCGCGACCAAGGACATCAAGCGCGGCTCGGTCGTCGCCTTCGAGGCGCCCCTAGTGGCGGTCCGCGCCGGCGAACCGTGCCCCAGCCAGGCTCTGGTGCGCGCATTCGAGCCGCCGGACGGCGAAGACGAGGCCGGGAGCCGTGCCGGGGGCGGGGGCGGGGACGAGGGCAGCGACGGCGCAGGCACCAGCAGCGGCGGCGACGGCGGCGGCGGCGGAATGAACGTGCCGCATGAGTGGGCGCTGACGCACCAGCTGTTGCAGACGGGGGCGCTGGGTGGGCGGCGGCCGCGGGAGTGGGCGCGCCAGTACGTGCAGGCCGGCGGCGTGGACGGCGGCGGCGTGCGGTGGGGCGGTGCCGCCGGCGACGACGACAGCAAGGTGGCCTCCGAGGTGGCGGCGGAAGTGGGCGGCGGCCTGACCGCGGAGGATGTGAGCGCCGTGCACCGGGCGGTGTGTGCCAACGCATTCGCCCTGGAGGCCATGTTGACGCGGCTGCACTACGGCGCCGCCTTCTTCGCCGCCTCCGCGTTCCTCAACCACAGCTGCGACCCCTGCTGCCTCTCGCTCCGCCTGGGCGGCAACATGGCGCTGTTCGCGGCGCGCGACATCTCCGCGGGGGAGGAGCTCACGCACTCGTACCTGCCTTCGCACAAACTGCTGTTGCCTCGCGCGGCGCGCCAGCCGCATCTCTTCTTCGAGTGCCGCTGTACGCGGTGCTCCAGAGATATCATGGAGGCGGACGCGGTGGGCGGCGCGGCGAGCGGCGCGGCGGTGGCGGCGGCGGCAGCGGCGGGGCTGGAGGCCGGCACTAGTAGCCCGATCCAGAGCACATCCCTGGCGGCGGCGGCGCTGGAGGTTCGCACCGCTTCGGTCATGGGAACCGACCAGGACGTGCTCGACGCCTTCGCCTCCGCCTTCCTGGGTGCGCCGGCGGCGGGGCGCGGGGAGGCCCACATTGGGGACGACGGCTCGAGCGGATCGGGGCGCGGGCCCGGCAGTGCGGCGGGGGCGGACCGCGCCGCGCGCCTGGCGACGCTGAAGCGGTTGCCGCACCAGGCGGCGCTCGAGGCGCTGGAGCCGGTGCTGGACGCGCACTGGCGCGCGGCGCTGGACGCCGGGGGCAGCGGGGTGGAGCAGGAGGGGGTGGGGCGGGAGGTGATGGCCGGGCCGCACCCGCCGCCGCCGCCGAGCGCGGCCGTGGCAGCGGTGGCGGCGCGCGTGTGGCGCGACGCGGCGGCCGCGCTGCGCCCCGCCGCCGCGGTTGAGGGCGCTGGGGTGGCGGCCGTGGCGGAGCAGGTGTACGCCTCGGCTGAAGTGAGCCTGTACATGCTGGAGGCGGCGGAGGAGGGCGGCAGCGGGGGGGACGAGGCAGCGGCGCGGCGGGCGCTCACGTACCTCGTCATCGCGCATGGCCACAGCCTGGCGTGCGCGGCTGAGGACACAGTGTGCCTGCAGAGCATGCCCGCCGCCTCCGCCGCCGCCGCGCCGTTTGAGCGGCTCGTGGCTGCCCAAGCCGTACATATTGACAAGCTGGCGCGGGATGGCGGCGGCGGCGGCGGCGACAGCGGCGGTGGTGGAGATAGCGGTGGCGTTGGGCGCGGGCGGGGCAACAGGCGGGGGCGCGGACGCGGACGCGGGCGCGGACGCGGGCGCGGGCGGGGGAACGGGCGGGGGGATGGGGGGGATGGGGGGCATGCTGTTAGTTCCTCTTCAGCGTCGGGGCCACTGCCGGCGCCGTCAATGCCGCCGGCGCCGACAGCAGCGGTGGTGCCTGGATATTATAGTCAAGACCCGATGGGAATCATGGGCGGCTCTATGAATGGATCAATGGGCGGTTCTGGCGATCAGATGATCCAGAACAACCCGTACATCCACCAGGAGGCGGGGACAGGTGCACAACGCTCGCCAATGGGGGACATGCGGTCTGGGCGGGGCGGAGTGGGGGCCGGGGACGGCGCCGGGGCCGGGGCCGGCGCGGAGGATGCGTACTTCCACGACAAGAGGGTGTTCGAGCGCGGCGAGACGTCCGCAGCGGCGCCGGAGCCGGACGCATCGATGACTGGTGGCGTGGACGGCGGCGACGATGGCAGCGTGGACGGCGGTGACGGCGGCGGCGATGGCAGCGGCGGAGTCAGCGGTGGTGACGGCAGCGCGAACGCTTGGGACACTATCGCGGAGACCATGGCCGAGACAGCAATCACAGCGCCAGACACTGCCACGGACGAGGGTGCCGGGAGCATGGACGTTGGACATGAAGCGTCACGGGACGCCGCTGCCAACGCCGCCGCGGCCGCGGAGCTTGTGGCGTTGCTCGGGCAGCGCGAGTCAGATCCCTTGATTACAAAGTTCCTCCAGTCCCTGGCGGGCCCCTCCTCCCCATCAGGTTCCGCTGCTCAGGTGAGGCCTGCCGAAGGTTGCCGGACACGTCATCCAACGGATTATTAACCCTCGCTCGTTTCTTGAGGTAAATGGCATCCTGTGATATGATGCGGTGGCCAACATCTGCCAGACCGTACGTGGTGGGGGGCCCCGCGGCGCCCCGCAAGGCCCCCAAGAGAAATGCCACGGCGCCGCTTCCCCCCCCTATGGTAGGGCCTGCAGCTAGCGGCCGCCACGTCATGTGATGCAGTTTGACTCAATAAACGATGGATCAAAATGCGTGTCGGGGGTCGATGACGTGGCTGGCAATATGTATGGGAGTCCCTAATCTGCGTTGAAGAGCTTCCCCCCCAGCACCCAGTACGTGAGCCACAAGAGCCTGGGGGTGTCGCTGTGCTTCGAGAAGGGGGTTCTAGACTGTGTGCACACGTACGCCGAGGGGGTCGACGGCTTCACCGCCTACCGCGGCCCCTTGCCTCACGGTGGGCACCTCATTCGCATCCCGCCCCTGGCCTCACGCGGTGTCCTATCTGTCTGCTTACAGTGTACCCGCACACACTCACCTCGTCCTCTTCCCTGGCCTGACGCGGCCTCCTAAAGGTTCGCTCATAGTGCACCCGTACACACTTTTGCCCTGTTTGGTGTTTCGGCCATCTCACCTCGCGCTTCTCTCAATGTGTGCTCCCTACGTAATGGCTTGAGCTTGCACGGAGAAAGCGTGGACTGCGGTCGGTCGGTCGTTGACAGGCTCGGGGTAGGGCCTGGCAGATACTGCTCGCCACGTCACAGGGTGCCATCCAACTCAAGAAACGAGGGTTCAAATGCGTGCCAATGAGGTGGCGGGCAATATCTGGTAGTCCCTGAGTGGGGGAGCCGTCGGAGAAGGGGGGCGCGGGGCGGCAGGTGTGGATGACCTACTCGCTGCTGGGGCTCAAGGTGGACCTCAACGCGGTGGACTGGGAGGACGGCGAGGCGGCGCTCAGGGGTGTCTCCATGTGGGCCGCGTGAGGGCGGGGGTTCCCTTGTGGGCCGCGTGAGGCGGCGCCGCGGGGGGTGGGCCGCGTGAGGCGCCGCCGAGGGCCGCGTGACTGCCGGCACACGCGGGTTGTTGAGAACGAGCACTTCACCGTCGTTGGATCAACGATAAATCGAAACCGGGACTTGGGTATGCGCACAAGTCGGTCGGCTACCACGAGCCGTGTCCGCGCGTCTCGTGTGCAACCACCCTGAAGTTACGTCATGCTCCGATCGCCGTCGAGTGCTTGTTCTCAGTGACCCCCATGCGGTGGGCGAGGCGAGGCGGCGGGCCTCGCGGTGGGCGCCACAAATATTTCGGCTCACAGTGTTAACAAGGCATTAGCTCAGGAGCTCATACGCACATTGGACATGTAGCTCGTTTGCTTTGCTCGCATAGTAGATCTACAGCTCTTCCCCGCTGCCGAGGCGGCGAACGATAAGATAAACTCGTCTCAAATGTTAATAGATGAATAAAGACGCTAAGATACTACACTCCACTACGCTGCGCTCACACAAACGCGCCCGGGAACTTTTCGATCATGGGCTCCATGTACGCCCGGGCGGTCGGGGTGTTGAAGTGCCACACGCAGGGGCTTTTCATGGTCTCGGCCCAGAACGGCTTGTGGTTATGGTCTGGCCGGTAGGAGCTCGGATCCGTCCCGCCGACCGTGTGAAGGATGGCAGTGTGGCGGTCCACCTTGACCCGCGTCGCGGCCGCCCCCCCCCCCGCCGCCGCCGGGCCCCCCGCCGCCGCCGCCGCCTCCGCCATGTACCGGTGCAGGCACACCTGGTCGTCGTACGTCCGGCCGTGCGCGCCATCACGTCCGTCCGCCCGCACGGCGGCCAGGTACTGCGCGTCCGACTGATTGAAGGCCCTGCACGCCTTGTAGAAGGCAGCCCACCTCGCCCCCGCGCCGCGCCCCGCCGCCGCCACAGGGTCCGTAGCCAGGTACCCCTCCATCGCCGATACCACCTCCATCATCTTGCTCTTCCGCCCGATGAGAACACCCGCGCTACCCCACTGCCGCGGCGGCGCGGGCGGCGGGTTCGCCCCTGCCGCCTTGAGCCCCCCGTCCGGCCGCACACGCCCATTGTCCGACCGCAACTCCATCCCCGCCCCTGCAGCCTCCTGCTCCACCCCCTGCCGCCCCGCCCCGCAGTGGGCGCCCCCTGGCGGCCAGCACCCACCCGCCCCTACCCCCGCCGCCGCCGCCCCCACCACCAGGTCCGCGTCCACCGCGTTGAGCCGCCGCATAATCTCCTCCGCCCCGCACGTGAACATGCTACTGGCCGCGTCAGCAAACAAAACCACCGGGTCGCCTGATATTTTGAGCATGGCCGCCTTCATGCCCATGGTACGGTCCTCGGAGCTGTGCCACCACGTGCCCTCGCCGCTCACCGCCGCGCCCAGCCCGTGCGCGTGTATGGACGCCGGTAACTCGGGTCGGGCAGACACTTCTCGAATCTCCACGTCATAGGATGCCATCTTACTAAAGAAAGGAGGCTTCAAAATGCTTCGGATGACGTGGGGAGCAACATCTGGCAGGCCCTGCCAGGAACAGCGGCGACGAGGCGCGGTCCGTGGTGTGCCCCAGCACCACCAGCTTCTCCTTGGCCAACTCCCTCTTGGGCCGGTTGAACGCCACGGGGATCTCCGTCCTGTAGGGCCTGGCTGATGTTGCCCGCCACGTCATAGGATACCATCTAACTCAAAAAGCGGGCTATAGGCCTGGCGGATATTGATATTGATATCCCTCGCCATGTCATCGGATGTGATTCAACTAAAGAAACGAGGGTTCAAGATGCGTGTCGATGAAGTGGCGGTCTACAGCAATATCTGGCAAGCCAAGCCCTGCCGTGAAGTGCATCCAGTAGGGCGCGCCCGCCCACTTCTCAAATCCGCGCGGCGGCGCGTAGTCCGCCTGGTCCTTATCCTGGATTCCAAGCGCCGTGTGGTTCACCTTGATGGCCGCGACGGGCTGCCCTTGCAGCAGGGCCACTCAGAACAATGACTCGAGCCGATATCATGGCGTGCCTTATCTTCAGTTTGAATGCTCACACGGACGCGCGGACTCGGCTTGTCGATTAAACGGTGGACCAGTGCATGTTCTGACTGACCCCCCTGCCCTGGTCGAAGAACCGGTCCCACTTGAGCGCGTGCACCAGGCTCACTTTTTGTTGTGGTGTCTGTCGTGGTTGCTGTTTCGGCACGTTTCTTTCTTTCCACTTGGCCTTGAGGTCGAGGAGGCCGGGCGACAGCGGGTTCACCTCCATGGCCGCGCCGCCCTGGCTACGGCCAGAGGGGGACTCCACGGTGGTGACGGAGGAGGCCCGCGGCTGTATGCCCACCACCAGGGCGCCGATGACAGCGGTCAGGAAGAGCGCCTGTGTGAAAGCGGGGGGGGGCGGAGTGGGGGGTGGCGTGAGAATGGGGGTTACTTTGTGGCTGTATGCGGGGCCACAACCACGACGGCGGAGACAAGCTAGTTGCTGAGGGTTCCGAGAGACTGCAGTCCATGTCCACGACAGTGGACGTGAGACAAGATGTGAAGCTGAACCAGCTTACGAGCAGGACGTCCGAAGCTTCGCGGCTGCGTGTGCCCCATCCCCTCGCCACCTACAACGTCCCCGTCACCTCCTCCTCCCCCGTTTCCCGACCTGGGCGCCGCGCAGCTGGGAAGCCGCCGCTTATGATGGGTTACATTTAGGTTGAGCACACAAATGCAGTGGGCGAGACGCACCACGGCGACGAGATAGACGGCGACGGGGAACGCGGCCTGCTTGGTGACGACCTCCTCATGCTCCTCCTCCGCGGCGGTAATCGCGGAAGGCCCCAGCAGGCTCTCGCGTTCGGCGCCCTTCGCCGCCGCCGCCCGCATCTCATATGACGCGCGGCAGGGAGTGGAGATGGAGTGGACTCCAACCTCCATGCTCCATTCGTACACATACACAGTGTAACATCCGGCCGGTTGGACAGTTTGACGACCGTCATTATCCTCAACCCTAAACCCTGAACAATAACCCTAATCCTGTTCAGGCTAGCGCAGGGGCGACGGCACCCAAGCGTCAAGCTACCGCGCGCACCACACACACGTCACCGCACAGCACGAGCACCAGCTGCCAAGCGACCCCATATCCCATGCCGGTCATCTGCCTGGGCCCCGTGTGCGTGCCCCTCACCGCCTTCCTGCCCTTCTGCATCGGCAGGGACCCTCACTCTTTGTTCGTAGTGTGCCAGTCCTCAACTCGGGTGTACCGTACCAGTACCTCGCCACCCCTTCTCCCTGGCCCTCACCCACGCGCCGTCCCGTAACCCGCCCCCACTCAATGTAAGCCGTCACAGCCGCCAGGCCGCGGCGAACCCCTCCTCGACGCCGTGTGTCCGCCGCAGCTGTACTCACGTTGTCCCCACTCCTCGGGCCCGGTAGATGAATGACTGACACAGATTGGCGCTACGAGTGCCACAGACGCGCCAGCAGATGGGGTGACTCGGACTCGGGAAGTCTGGTGTTCGGGGCGGCCCTGGCGGCGGGCGTGCTGCACCGGTACGGGTATCTGAAGTGGGTAAAGGAGGAGTGGTTCACGTGGCGGTGGCTGAAGCCACGGTGCGCCAGGCTGGTGGGGTTCAGGGTGACCGACGAGGAGCTGGCGGCCACCGCCGTGCGGGACCAGGCGGACCCCCCCGCCCCCGCCTCCGCCGGCAGCGTCAAGCAGGGGAAGGCGGAGTAGGCGGGTGGGAGGGAGCCGGGGGGCTGTCAGCGTCAGGAGGGGCATCGTCAACATCCAGGGGGGGGGGACGGGGTAGACGGGTGCGAGGGGACCGGGCGCGGGCCCCTGTCGGCGTCAAGGAGGGCAGCGTCAACGCGGCGGAGGGTGGAGGGCCGGGACCCGGGACCACGTCAACGTCACGGGTGGCGGGGTTGACGTCTCAGAGGGCACAGCGGAGTGGGCCGATTGGAGGGAACCATCAAGCTGTGGATTGTGCATTCCTCTGGTTGATGTAGGAGTTAGTTTAGCTGCAGCGGTCTGACACGTGACAGTATCGGGACGGGAGGTTGAGAGGTATAGTTACTGGGGAGGCTCGCGGCGCGGGATGGGGCTGGGTGGTGTGCAGATGGGAGCGCTGATGCTCGCGGCATGCCTCGCGGCGGTGGCGGCCGGCCAGCCTGGGGCGGGTTCAAACGCAGTGGACGGCCTTGTGGGGTTGGGCGAGGGCGGATGGGCAGGGGCGGGCGCGGGGGTGGGAAGAGGCGCCGACCTGCCGGCCGCCGCCACAAAATTATTCAGCACCGCCGGTAGCGGAGGCGAAGGAGGCGAAGGCGGAGGAGGAGGAGGAGGAGGAGGAGGAGGATCAGACTCTGTACCGGCCACGGACCTTGGAGGGTTGGAATGGCTAGACGATGACGCCGGCGCCGCGCCCGCGTGCGACGCGCCGCACCCGGGCCCCGCACCCGTGTGGCGCATGGCGCAGCGGCACCACGGCCGCGAGGCCGACTGCGCGGGGTACTACCGCCGCTACGACGCCGTCAACGCCTCCCGCCTCCTCGTCGTCCGCGACGGCTTCGCGGGCATCGGCCTCGGGTTGGGCCGTGCTGATGTTGCTTCCCACGTCACATGATGCCATTTATATCACGGAAACAGGGTTCAGCATGTCGTGGATGACGATGACGCGGAGAGCACGGGTGCACTATGCGTGGTTTGACGTGGCGGGCAGTACGTGATTGTCCCTGGGGTCGGGCAGTGGTCGGAGAGCCGCGCCGCGATCGCCGCACTGGCCACGCTCGGGACCGGCCGCCACGTCGTCTTCGAGAGTTGCCAGTTGCCGGTAGGGCCTTCCCATCCTGGTGCATTGTGAGCAACCAGTCAGGCAAGGAGGATGAGGCGAGTATGTACGGGTGCACTTGTACATTATGGGCAAGCAGTTAGGTCGAAGCGAAAAGGGAACCAGTGTGCGGCCCTGGTGGGCGGGCGGCGACGCGTGGCATGCCACCCACGACATGGTGGGGTTAGTCATACATACAGCGTGCCACGTCATCCACCATATTTCAAGCCCAGGTTTGTTGAGGTACATGGCATCCTTTGACGCGGCAAGCATGGTGTAACTGTGACCTTACGACGCGGTGGTAATGTGCGACGCGTCCGGCCTGCCCGTCACGCTCGAGGTGCGGGGGTGCACCTGTGCTTGATACGGAGCCACGTCCTCCACCACTTATTGTACCGGTGCTTGCCGCATCATCCACCACATAGTGTACCGGTGCGCACCACGTCATTCACCACATAGTCAAACGACATCCTGTGACGAGGCTCGGCATGATCAACCGGTCCCTCGCTGGTGGGGCGCCCCATCGGGTCGGTGCCGTGGGACTGGCTCGCGTACTTCCACCAGAGGCGGTACGGCCAGGTGTCAGTCCCTGCCGCGTCATCCGCCAAATAGTATATCGGTGCTCACCGCATCATTCACCATGGAGGTTCGCTTCTGCGTGTACAAGGCGGCACCACGCTTTCATCCTGCCCCCCGTTTCATCCACCGCATACTGCACGGGTGCTCGCCGCATAACCCACCGCACAGTGTACCCGGCCCTCATCGGCGGCCCGGGTGCCACGTGCAGTACTATGACCCGGTAGGGCGCTGCAGGCTGACCCCAGGTTGACCCTGAGCTTACCGTGCTTGGTTTCAGCTCTCGAAAATATGATGATTCGCTTTCAAGCTTTGCTTTCAATTCCAACTTGCGCAGCTATGACCTGGTGACGCGCGCGCACCCGGTGATACCGCCGCACGCAACTCGCATCGTCCGCACCGCGGCGGAGGTTGAGCAGGGGACGGACGGCGCCACTGAGGGCGGGCGGGCGACGCGGGAGGGGCTCATGGCGCGGGTACTGGCGGCGCTCACAGTAGGGACGCGTACCGATATACTATGTGGCGGATGACACGGCGAGCACCGGTGCACTATGTTGTGGAACACGTGGTGCGCACCGGTACACTATGTGGTGGTTGACGTGGCGAGCGTGATTTACATGGCCCAGGGCTAAGGGCCCCGCTGAGGTGGTAGTGCTGGAGGAGCCGTTCGCTGATCTGGACCTGGCGGGCGCCGCGGCAGGGGGGGTTAGTGAGAACATGCACTCGATCGACGTTGTACCTCCTCCTCCTCCTTCGCACGTCTGCATCGGTATTCACCACGCATGCGAGTCAGCCCCGATGTTGTTGGAGTGCTTGTTGTCAATGACCCTGCTGCGCGGAGGAGCAGCGGCGCGCGTGGCGGAGTGGAGCGGGCATAAGTGGGTAGGGCCTGGCATAATTCGCCAGCCACATCATCGACATTCTTTCCAACCCTCGTCTCCCGAGTGACATGGCATCTTATGACGTGGCATAGGAGAGCAGTGTCTGGTGGACCCTACGAGTGGGGCACCCGGCGTGGAGGGGGGGGCGGAGGAGGAGGCACTCCCTGTCGAGTCACAGCTGTGTTGTGCGAAGCGGGCGCTGATGTGGCGGCCGAGCCCGCTGCTGGTGGAGCTGCTGCAGGGGTTCAGAGACAGCGGCGGCGGCGGCGGCGGTGGCAGTGGCGGCAGCGGCGGCGGGGGGGGTGGCGGTGGAGGCGGCGGTGGCAGTGGTAGTGGCGGTGGAGGCGAGGGGGGGGATGGCGGCGGCGGTGGAGGCGGACGGACAGAGTCACCATCACCGAACGTGGCGGGCGTTTCGAGCAGCGGCGGCCCGTTCCCCGTGGCAGGGGGGGTCTTGACAGCATGCACTCGACCGATGTTGAATCTCCTCCTCCTCCTCCTCCTCCTCGCGACTATGAGTGTTCACCCTGAAGGTACCCGAGGTAACCGGTAAGTCATGCTCAGATCTTGGTTCGAGTGCTTGTTCTCAATGACCCTCCTGCGCGGCCTTCCACCTGCGCACGTACGACCTCGACGACGAGGCAGGGGGTACATTCAGAACATGCACTCGGCAGACGTCGGATCGACGAACTAAGTCCGCGCGTTTGTATCAGCACTCACTCTGAAGGTAAGTCGTGCTCCGATCCCAGTTCGAGTGCCTGCTCTCAACGCCCCTCCTGCGAGGAGTGCCGCTTCCCCTACATCCCCCCACCTCCAGAGGGCGAGGCAAGGGGGAGTAGAGAACAAGCATTCCACCCATATTGACTCTCCGCCTCCTCCTCTGCACGTCTGCTTCTCATCCGCGCATCTGTATGAGCACTCACACTCAAGGTAAGCCGTGCTCGGATGTCGGTCGAGTGCTTGTTCTCAACGACCCTCCTGCCAGGAGCCAGCGAGGCCCGACAACTTCGACGACCCCGCCGCTGTCGACGTGGCAGGGGGGTCATTCAGAACCAGAACTAGGCCGACGTCAATTGTCCTCCTCGTCCTCCACGTGTCTGTAAGAGCATTCACCTTGGAGTCAGGTCATGCTCCGAATTCGGGTCAAGTGCATGTTCTGAAGGACCCTGCTGCACGGCCGACCCCGCGGCATTCTTCCCGGACTGGGCCGCCCTCGACGCCTCCATGGTGGGGTGGAACATGATACATATATAAGACATCGTTGTCGTGTCTGACGTAATGCCTGTGTGTGACGTGCTGTGATCTCACCACGTGCGACTACTACTGTGTGTTGTGCTACTGAATACCACGAGCTACGAGTACTGTAACTCTGTACCGGTACACCATATGTCTTGTGTTGCTTGTTACTCGTAACATTGGCTATTGTACCGGTACACTGTGTGTTGTGTTTCCTGCTACCACGAGCTACTCGTAACTGATATGTACCGGTACACGATGTGTCGTATCCCCTGTTACCACGTGTTACTCAAGTACCTATACACTACGCGGTGTGCTCCCTGCCTCACGGCGCGGTGCGCGGCGTCCTACGGGCGCGCTGCGGCACTGCAGGGCGCGCCCCCGGTGTCCTCCCTGGTGGCCGCCGCCGCCGCCCTGCCCGCCGCCCGCCGCCGCCGCCGCGCCGTCGCTCCCGTCTACATCTTCACCGACTCCCGCGCCGCCCAAGGCACGGGGGTCATTGACAACAAACACTGCAGGGCCGTCGGAGCATGATTTCTTTGCGGGGTAATCGCTCATCCATACGCGCGGACACGATTTGTGGTGGCCGACCGACCTATGAGCATTTACCCACTTTTTCAATTCGGTTCAACGTCGGTCAAACGTCGGTCGAGTGCTTGTTCTCATAACCCTTGTGCAAGGCAGGGACACGCAAATTACGTTGTCGAGGTGCGTGTGTGGACTCAATCCAAATAATTTGGACCCTCGTATCTTGAGTTAAATGGCATGATATGACGCCATTGTGAACCCCGGTTTCTTGAGTCAGACGACATCGTATGACGTGGCGAGTATTATGAACATTTGCAGGGCACTAGCCTAAGGCCTGATCGCCCAGGGGAGGGGCCCCAACGGCACAGCCGTGGCGTGTTCGAATGTGCCGTTTGTGTACCCCACGAAGCACTACTACTACACGGCGTCGGACGTGCTGGACCTGTGGCTAGCCGCGCAGGCCGAGGCGGGGGGCGCTCACTCACCACACCTGTGTAGTGTACCCGGTACACATTGGGGGAGGGCTCAGGGAAAGAATGTGTGGACGGCGGGGCCTAACACTCACCACAACTGCGTAGTGTGCCCGATACATAATCTGAGAAGGCTCAACCTCACCGAGGACGAGGCGGGCCTGCCGCTTGTCGACTGTGTAAAACATATCCTCTCCAAATTCCAATTTTAAGTTTGCTAACACTTTGATGATGGAGCATCTGGCCCTGGGTGGAGGTGGTGGTGCAGCTGACGCCGTCCACGTTCACGTTCACCGCAGGGCCTTACACTCGTCCACTTTTTACATAAACCTGTGATATTTTTGGTCATACTGAAACACTGACACCACCCAGCGTAATCCAGCAAAGGTGCTTACGTTGAGCCAGGAAGTGGTCGAGTGTAAGCCCATGATCGACGGCCATATGCCTGGCGCGAGGCCCGCGGGTGCTCACCCTTACTGCGGATGGGGATGGGGACGGGGACGAGGCGGGCGCCGCCATGGGAAGCGAGCAGAGCTGGTGGCGAGGTTGAGAGCACGGGCGACGGGCCAGCACTGGTACACTCGGTGCTCGCTGTGGACGCGGCGGGCGTGGCCAGGGCAGAGGCCGGGGCGGGCGGGGGCGGGCGGGGGCGGCGCTGCGGCGGGCGTGGCCGAGTGTGAACCATGCTTGCTATAGCATCTACTATTGAAGTCACACGCGCACGCGCCTGCTCGCGCAACAGTCTATAATCAAATATCAACTCAGTCGTCTGCGCTCATAAGCCCCGCGGCCTCCAGCACCTTCTCGAACGCGTCGTCGTCCTCGAACTCCACCGCCGGCACCGGGTGCTCGAAGTGGTCCGCGATCTTATCCAGCACGGCTTTCTCGTCCGCCCCCAGCAGCAGGTTGAAGGCCGCGCCCTTCTTGCCGAAGCGCCCCGAGCGGCCGATGCGGTGCAGGTACGTCTCGAAGTTGGGCGCGCGCGGGTTGCTGTGCTCCACCGGCATGTCGTAGTTGATGACCAGCGTGACCGTGGAGACGTCGAGGCCGCGGGACAGCACGTCCGTGGAGATGAGAATCTTGGTGAGGCCGTCGCGGAACTCCTTCATGACGCGGTCGCGGTCCGCGTGGTCCATCCCGCCCTCGATGGCCGTACACTTGTACCCCGCCTCGTTCATGGTCCGCATCAACCGCTTGCACCCCTCGCGGGTCCGCACGAAGATGATGGTCTGCCCAATCTTGTCGCACAGCGGGAAGATCTTCTCCTTGAGCAGGATCTCTTTGGCCTCCGCGCTGGTCACGTTGACGCGGTACTGCTTGATGACGTCCAGTGACAGCTCGTGCGCGGGCAGGAAGATCTGGTTCGCGTTGGGCACCACCTTGGTGGAGAAGTCCTTGACGCGGTCGTTGAACGTGGCGGAGAACAGCAGCACCTGGGTGTAGCGGCGCACATTGAAACTGAAAGCGAAACTTGAAAGCAGTTTATCATATTTCAGTTTCAGGGATTAGTTACAGCGAATTAAACGTGGGTTTGATAGGGGGAAGGTGCAGCGGCCTACCTGCGGCATGACCTGGGTGGAGGACTTGAGGTGTTTCATGATCTTGAGGGAGTCGACGCGGTGACCGTCGGTGTCCATCATCTGGTCCGCCTCGTCGAACACCAGTATCTTCATGTGCCGGCAGTCCAGCTGCTTCTCCCGCATCCACCCCAGCACCTTGCCCGGCGTGCCGATCACCACCGACCACCAGGGTCGTTCACAACAAACCCACTTCAACCGACATCGGATACGCCCCAAGCCCGCATGACGTACCTTCCGTGCGACTGCCCATACTTACAGATGACGTGCGGACTCGGTTCGTCGGAACATAACGTCGGTCGACTGGGTTTGTTCTCGAGAACCTCCGTACCTGGTCCACGATCTTCTCGCGGCGGGACGCGCCCGTCCAGCGCGCGTCCGCCGTGTACGCGATGCTGATGCCCGCGTACTTGCCCATCTTCTCCATCACCATCACGTTCTGTATGGCCAGCTCGCGCGTGGGGCAGATGCACAGCGCCTGCGACACCGCTGGGCAGGGTCGGCCGCCGCACATTCCGCTCTATTTTCAGCTCAGCCGGTAGCATCTTCCAGGTACTGGGTGTGCATAACTTAAGTGGTGCAGGGACACGACCATACACAACCACAGCTCCCACAGACACCACAACCACCACAGCTCCCACAGGTGCGACGGCTTGAGTTGAGGCGCTACAGGGAGGCAGTGAGCGGGGCCACCCCCACCCCACCTGCTGCGTGGGGTCCACGCGCGACAGCATGCCCAGCGTGAAGCACGTCGTCTTGCCGCTGCCCGTGCACAGGGCCGCCCACAGCTTCCCTCTCGATTTGTGCATACTGTACCAGTGTATGCCAGTGTACCCCCACACACTCGCCTCATCCTCCCCCGCCGGAACACTCGTGTCCAAGGTAGCTCAACTGCTGGCAACTTCCGAGGTACCAAGTGGGTGCATAAATCGAGTGGTCTGACGGACAAAACCACAGCTACTGCAGCTGACACAGCCATCACAGCTATTACAGCCATCACAGCTATCACAGCTTCGATGGCTGAAGGTGAGCTGTCTCTGAGACATGAGTTGGGGATAACTGCAGGGGTCTCCGGGACAAACCACAGATGCCACAGCTGCCACGGCTGCCACGGCGGGCAGCTGAGGTCAAACGAGGACGCCGTGCGAGGCCCCGCCGTTGTGCGCCTGCGCGATGAGGTTATGATACGGCGGCATCAGGATCATGGGCAGCGTCTCCCCCTGGATCTTGGACGGCTTCTCGAATTTCATTTCGCTGTAGAGCCCCTGGCGGCAGGGTTATTGAGAACAAGCACGCGACCGCGATCAGAGCATGATTTACCTTCAGGGTGAATACCAATACCGCAGCGCGGACAAAGCGGAGGAGGGGGCGGAGATTCATGTCGGTGGAGTGCTCTTCTCAACAATCCCCCTGCCTGGAGTAGCTCGGGGCTCAGGCCTAGATCCTCGAGGTAGGGACGGACATCAGCATTTCTCGCCCGCGTCATCGAAAGGCACTTTTAATCCTCGTTTCAACAAGTAAATGCATCCTGTGACTTGAAGAGCAAACATACCAGGCCCATTGCCCGTCACATCGTCGTCAAGCGTTTTGAAAGCTTATTTCCTGAGATCAATTGCGTCCTGTGAGGCGTTCCTCGCAATATCGGCCAGGCTCTACTCGTAGGCAGCGGCGGCGAGTGGGTACGGGTACACCGGTACACTATGAGCAAGCAGTCAGGGCACCCCCTACCTCGAAAGCCTTCGCGGATACATAGGGGGTGTCACTGGTCACCACCCGCTTCACCTCCACCCCGCAGCAGGGTCACTGAGAATAACCACTCGAACCGATGTCGGACGAGCCCACGTGGCTCACCTTCAGGGTGAATGCTCGTACAGACACGCGGGGGACGAGGAGGAGATTCAACGTCGGTGGAGTGCTTGTTCTCAACACCCCCCCTGCCCCGTCGTCGTCCTGCTCCACCAGGACATCGGACTTGAGCGAGGGGTCCGGCGCGTCCGGCGCATCCGCATCCGCCGGCTCTGTTGTGTTGGATAAGAGAGGAGAAGCGAGATGATTAACGGTTGGATGTTGCAAGGAGAAATGTGAGACGTGAGATGGGAGGGGGCGGGGGGTTTGGTGCGGCGTCATCTGAACGGCGACTGGGTTTCGAGAGGTTGGAAGGTACAATGACGCGCCAGCAAATGGCGAGATGCGCGCGGGCCTGGTGTGTCGTGTGTGTGCTTGCGTGTTTCGGGCAGGGTGCAATGAAAGGTGGGTGTGTACCTGAGACGCCAATTTTCGCTAGATCCTCCGCCGCCGCGTCAACGGCGGCGGTGTCCGCGGCCGCCGCCGCCTCCTCCTCAGGCGCCGCCGCCGACTCCACCTCCACCTCCGCCGCCGCCTCCACCTCCTCCGCCACCGCGGGCGCCTCCGCCGCAGGCGCCGCTTCCGCCTCGACCGCAGGTGCCGCTTCCGCCTCCCCCTCCACCTCCGCCTCCGCCTCCGCCTCCGCCTCCACCTCCGCCTCCGCCCCCGCCTCCGCCGCCGCCTCCGCCTCTTCGTAGGCGGGCAGCGCCTCCTCCGGCTCCTCGGACGACATCTCGCGTGCTCAACCTTCAAGTTACGATTGGGCACACGGGTTCACGGCCTGTGCAGGATCGGATTGGCGGACAATGTTGCTGGGCACCCGCGAGTACAGTAGTTGCTTTTCAAGCGCCGTCGAGAATGCGCTCTGATTGGTCGATGGACTTTGGCGCGTGGCGCGTGCAAGCATGGATTCCGGTTTTCCTGGTGTCGTGGCCTCCTCCAAGACAAGGGCAATTCCTCGGAGGTCGGGGGTAGGGCCTAAGGCGGCGGCGTCGTGTAACCGCGTCACATCCCCCTTGCATCTTTGCTTGGTCACGTCCGTGGATCGCTATTCCAACGCTCCCACGTTCCGCGTGATAGGAGTGCAAGGACCGACACCTCGCATCCGTCGCATCGCCGCCTCCCTCTTCCACGACACTCTTTTCTCTGCACCATGGCTTCCGCCGCGGTCGCCCCCCAGGCCGCCGCCTTCACGGCGCGTGCGGCCCTCCGCGGCGCCAAGGTCACGCGCAAGACCGCGAACAACACGCGCCGCGGCAACGTGAGCGTCGCGGTGCGCGCGGCCATCTCCGACCCGCCGTCCCCGTCCATCAAAGACGTGCAGCGCCCTGACAAAACTGGCCGCTACGGCAGGGGGGTTATTGAGAGCAAGCACTCCACGCGTTGAATCTCCTCCTCCTCCTCCTCCTCCTCCTCCTCCTCCACCACTCCCTCCGCGTGCCTGGATGAACGTTCACCCTGAAGGCAGGCTATGCGGGCTTGTCCAACCTCGGTCCGAGTACTTATTCTGAACGACCCTGGCGCACGGCATCTTCGGCGGCAAGTACGTGCCCGAGACGCTCATCCCCGCGCTGCTGGCGCTGGAGGAGGAGTACGCCAAGCTCGCCGGCGACGCCTCCTTCCAGGTGCGCCACCGACCCACCACCTAGCCCATACATTAACCAAAACACGACGCGCCGCCCGCTCAACGCGGCGCAACCCACCGGCCACCCCGCCCTCCCCTAGTTTCCAGCCCCACGTGCAGCCCTACGAGTGAGAAGCTAGCTCTACACCCTCAATTTATTTGGATAAACTTGTTGTGCATCTTGACCGGGAGGAATGGGGTAGCAAGTTAGGAGCTACCTACGTTGTGGTGCAATTGCACCTTGCACCCATACATCCACGGGGGTTCTGTGGGTTTCCCTCGTGAACATCAACACCGCGCTCTCCTCTTCTCACTCACTTTGTTCTGACCCACTTCCCCCAACTCTGCGGTACAGGCTGAGCTGACCGCCATCCTGAAGGACTACGTGGGCCGCGCGTCGCCGCTCTACTTCGCCGAGCGCCTCACGGAGAAGTACGGCACGGCCGACATCTACCTCAAGCGCGAGGACCTCAACCACACGGGCAGGGCACGCACCGGGGGCCTACACTCGTCCACTTCTCACCTCAACGACATCACTGTTTCTTGGGATATCTTTGGTGGCTGAGGGACGAAAGCGGGCCAGGTTGAGTCTGAATTTGGACGAAAGCAAGCTCCTGGCCGGCACGCGGTGTCCTGCTGCCTCATAGGGTACCTGTGCACACTGGCCGCCTCCCCCCTCCTGGTCTGACCCGGCAGGCGTCGTCACTGTTTGTCTTTGGAGTACCAGTACACCTCGCCACACCCCCCTCCCTGGCCTCACGCGGCGTTCTCATAGAGTGACCGCACTTATACATACCTGCGCAATGGTTACGATAGGCTGGCGAGAACGTGGCGGCGTTCTACATGTGGCGAATGGTGTGTGGCGGTGGGCGTGATGCTAACCGCGGCGCGTACAGGTGCACGGCCCTGCCCCGCGGCGCACACAAGATCAACAACGCGCTGGGCCAGGCGCTGCTGGCGCGCCGCATGGGCAAGAAGCGCATCATCGCCGAGACGGGCGCGGGGCAGCACGGCGTGGCCACCGCCACCGTGTGCGCGCGCTTCGGCCTCGAGTGCATCATCTACATGGGCGCCAACGACATGGAGCGTCAGAAGCTCAACGTGTTCCGCATGCGGCTGCTGGGCGCCACCGTGACCCCCGTGCGCGCCGGCACCGCCACCCTCAAGGACGCCACCAGCGAGGCTATCCGCGACTGGGTCACCAACGTGGAGTCCACGCACTACATCCTGGGGTCCGTCGCCGGCCCGCACCCGTACCCCATGATGGTGCGCGACTTCCACGCGTGCATCGGGAAGGAGGCGCGCGCGCAGAGCCTGGAGAAGTGGGGCGGCAAGCCCGACATCCTGATCGCCTGCGTGGGCGGCGGCTCCAACGCCATGGGTCTCTTCCACGAGTTTGTGGACGACGAGGACGTGCGCCTCATCGGCGTGGAGGCCGCGGGCGAGGGCATGGGGCAGAACGAGGACGGGTCCATGCAGAAGCACGCGGCGACGCTGTCGCTGGGCTCCCCCGGGGTGCTCCACGGGTCCTTCTCCTACCTGCTGCAGGACGAGGAGGGGCAGATCATCGAGCCGCACTCCATCAGCGCGGGCCTGGACTACCCCGGCATCGGGCCCGAGCACTCCTTCCTCAAGGACTTCGGCCGCGCCGAGTACCACGCGGTCACGGACCAGGAGGTGGGACTGATGGATAGTGCTCGCCACGTCATACTCGTAGGATACCATTTCGCTCGAGGAATGAGGGTTCAAATTGCGTTTGATGACACGGCGAGCTCTATCCATGAGTCCCTTCCAGCAGGCGCTAGACGCGTTTGTGCGGGTGAGCCGCATGGAGGGCATCATCCCGGCGCTGGAGACCTCGCACGCCTTCGGGTACCTGGAGACCCTCATGCCCACGCTGTCCAAGGGCCAGAAGGTGATTCTGAACTGCAGCGGGCGCGGCGACAAGGACGTCAACACCGCCGCCGCCGCGCTCAACATCTCCGGCGAGGTGGACATCTAGACCACCTGCAGACTGGGGCAGGTACCTAGATGAGTTGAGTTGTCGACGCCTCACTAATACGAGGAGTGCGAGTGCCGACGAAGTGAGTGGACAGAGAGTGGACGTACAGGGCCGATGTTTATGAGTACAAGGAGTAGGGGTCCTGAGTGATAGAGTGGACAAAGAGCGGACAACAGTGGACAGAGTGGACTAAGTCAGTGGAGAATGAGTGGATACAGAAGACACCGAGTGGAGCCACTGCACTTGACTGATAGAGAACGAGTTGTGAGAGGGTGTGGGACAGGCGGGTACGTCTGCTCGCACAGGAGGATTTTTTTTTTGAGGGGCACGGAAGGACAGGCGAGGGAGGAGAGGGAGGTATTACTGTAGGAGGGGAAATGGGAGGCGAGGAGTTGACGCGATGGAGCAGGGGATTTGTGGTGTGCGAGGAGAGGGAGAAGGATTAGGCTGGATGTTTGTGGAGCTGCATATTTGCAGAGCGAGCAGATTTCAATACCACCGCAGGGGCCGCGAGCCGCGCACACGCAGGGCCGCCGAGCGAAGCGCGCGCATTACCCATCGAGATGAATAATCGTGTCTTCAACATTTCAAATGTATGGATGAACAGCTCATCGAGCAACGAGTAAGGCTAAGCTATTGCATATGACCGAGTGAGAGGAGTAACGTGGCGGAGCTGGGGCGTCCGACTGTCTCCGGTGAACACCGCCTGAGCCGCACCGCGCTACTCGCATGCTTCTACACCCCACCAACACATATCTTTTACAGCAGTCTTCTGACGTGTACACAAAGAAGGACGAAAATTAACAACGGCGAATTCGCCGGGAGCGCGCGTATACATCGGTCGTCGGCTAAGCCTTGACTACATTCATCACCTTCTCAGATGCCGACCCCCGCCTGTGGCCCACCATGGCGCCCAGCAGTGACGAAAACCCTGCGGACACAAGGAGGAGGGGAGGGGGGCCGGGGAATATTTTAGTAAAAGTTGGTCGAGTGGTCGAACAGGAGCTTGCGGTCGTCGACAGAAAAGGGGAGCTCTGAAACCTAGCCTGAATGAAGCCTGAAGTCAGCTCTGTGTTAGAATTGAGAGAGGAGGGTAGCAGCGGCGTGACACGGGAACAAGAAGTTTTGGGAACAAGAAGTTTTGGGAGGAGGGGCCACCGCATGAAATGCCACCACCTATCCCACCCCCAAACGCGGAGCAAAGGGGACGGGCGCTGCCGCCACGCGGGGGATGCGAGCGCCGCCGCCAAGCGGAAGGCTCGGCTCGCGCATACGGCCGGCACGCAGCGAGCGCCCCGCGTCCCCGTCGCTCTATGCTTAAGCGATCGTTGCGCGGGTCAGGTCAACACATGGGAAGGCGGAGAAAGGCGTGGGTCTTCTCACCTCCAGGGTCCGACTTCCGCGATTTCCGCGGCGACGTCGAGCCCGGCGCGGACGGGGCGTCCGGCGCCCCCAGATTTGACTTTCGCGGCGCCCTATTCCGCGCGCACTCCGGCAGCCGCATCTTCGCCAGCTCGATCGAGTCCACTCGCGGCAGCGAGGCGCGGGGGAGGCCCTGCTTGCTCGGGTGCACGTCGCGCCTGCGGGGAGGGGGCTCGGGGGGTGGGCATCGGGGCATCGTCAGCTTCCCCGCGCCTTCCCGTTCGTTAACCCGACCCAAGCAGCGAACGCAACAGCTTCAAAAAGTGGTCAGCTTCCCGCGCCTTTCAAAAACCAATGATTGACCTGACCCGACCAAGCAGGGAACGCAAGAGCATGAAACAGTGGCGGGACGCGGCACGCTCGCCGCTTGCCGGCCGTCCGCACGTGTGCCTCCCGCGCGGCGGCGGCGGCGGGTGCGCCCGTCGTCTTGGTTCCGCGTTCGGGACACAGATGCTGACCCGTGCGTTGGCCGCCATCTTTCTAGCCGCCAAAACCGTTACGCCGCGGGCAGAATCGCTGCGGCGGAACGCGGTCAAAGGCGGCGCACGGTTTGGCGCCGGAGGCGAGCGGGTGGAAAGGGGCGTTACGCTGCGGGTCCGGCGGCACGGGCACTCACCCGTCGGAGAGCCACTCGGGCGCAACGATGGAGACCGGAGTCACCTCGTCGACGTCATCACTGGACGCCATATCGTCAGCGGAAGTGCTCGTCGCGTTATTCAGTTTTATCTTTGTGCGACGTTGCGTTGGATGGCCAGTCGGCGCCGATGCCTGATGTTGGAAGGGCGCGGGGGGCGTGGCGGAGGGAGGCGAGGAGAGCGGGGGGTATAGTCGGCGGTGCGTGGTGTGGATAGAGCCTTGCGTGCGCGCTTGTAGACGTGAGTTTGAGCGCGACATGCCACCCTAGGTGCCTTGCTTGCTCACCCAGACCAATCTGACACGTGTGATTCGTTGCGATCAGATCGAAAGATCCCGAGCGCAGATCCGCAGTGTCTGCAGTTTAGGGTTAGGGTATGTTTCGTTCCAAGGGTTTAGGGTTGAGGGTTTAGGCAGTGCGCCGCGCATCAATCAACTCGCCGCATTAGCGCGAGGGCGCGGTTCGGTGTGGCGCAGACGGTGACTCTGTTGGACAAGAGCCAGGCACGATGCGGGGAGACACGGCAGCGGCGACGGCGGCGGCGGCGCTGGGGCTGCTGCTGCTGACGACGTTCGCCACAGCCACGAGCGGTGCGGGCGCTGGATCGGATGATACAGACGCGGGCGCCACAGGCGCGACGACGACACCACCACCGCCGCCGTCGTCGCCGTCGTCGCCTCCGTCGCGTGGCCTCGACAACCTCGGCCAATCGGCGTGCCAGGAGACCGCCGCGTTCTGCGAGAAGACCGTCCTCACGGCCCTCGGGGAGGACCCCAAGCTCGCCAAGTTCCTCCAGAACGTGCGAAGCATCGCGCGCGAGGCCGCCCCCGGGAGCGCCGACGGCTACAGCACCGCGGTGCTGGACCCCACGTCGCTCAAGTTCCCGGAGATGCTGGCGCTCGGGTGCTGCCTCGCCGCGGTCAGGCCGCGCTGATACCGCCCGCCACCGTTTTTAACTCTCCCCTCGTTTCTTGAGTTGAATGGCATCCGATGAGCTGGCGAGCAATATCTGCCAGCAAGCCCATCGCCTTAGGCACCCTCGTTTATTTAGATGGTTGGCCTCCTTGACGTGGCGAGGCATATCTAGCAGGCCCTGCGCAGCGGGCGAGTGCATGGGCGACATCATGGCGGCACACGCGGGTGCGGGGGAGGGGGGCGAGGCCGAGGCCGCCAGGCGGGGCTGCCACCCGGGGCTTACCCTCGTCCGCGTTAGAGCTCAACTTGAGCACCCTCGGGACACATTCATGGGGTAAGTTGGGTCATGTGGCCGACAAAACAGCTCAAGTCGAGCTGAAAGCGGAGCGGTCGTGAGCCCCTGGCTGCCACTCCGAGCATGAGTAGGAGTGTGAGCCAAATATTTCGGGGCAAGACCAAATGCCACCAAGGTCCGGGTGCTCAGGTGCGGTCTTACCCTCGTTCCCTGACTGTTTGCTCATAGTACGCCGGTGTACCAGGTCATCCCTACCCGGAGGAACGCGAGCGTGACGTCCGCTTACTCAGCCGCGGCGGAGATACTGGTGATGGCGGCGGGGCACGCGGACGTGGCGAAGATGCCGGCGGTGGCGCTGCTGGGTGCTAACGCCTTCGCGTGCGCGCCCCCGGGGTAGTGACTGATGGATAATGCTCGCCACGTCACAGGATACCGTATAACTCAAGAAACGAGGGCTTCAAATGCGTGTGATGATGTGGCGAACACTGTTCATGAGTCCCTACGCCGGGGGAGAAGAGCAGGTGCGGGTCCGAGATGGTGGAGCTGTACCGGCGCGCGGGCGGCGCCGGGTTCGACGTGGGGAACCTGCGCGCGGGCGAGGCGCTGCTGGCGCGCTTCGGCGGCCCGCTCATCGACCCGGCCGGCGGCGCCGCGTGCCCGCAGGACAAGGCCTCCAGGTGGGGCGCTGCAGGTTGGCCACAGGTTGACCCCAGGTTGATCCCAGATTGACCCCAGGTTGACCCCACGTTGATCCCAGGTTCACCCCAGGTTCACCCCAGGCTCACCCCAGGTTCACCCCGGGTTGACCGCCCTCACTTTCGTCAGCGCTTAGCGCTAAACTGTGATGGACCGCTTTCAATTTCTTTTTCGATTTCAATTTGCGGCGCTACATGCAGGGGCGCCGCGCCGCGCGCCGGGGACCACGCGGACGCCGCCACCGCGCGCGCGCTGTTCAAGGGCCTGCTGGTGACGGGGCTGGACCGCGAGGCCGCGCGCCGCCTCAAAGACCTCACCAAGGCGGGGACCACCCTTGAATCTCCCAACACACGTCATTCCCCCATATAGTGTACCGGTGCTTGCCGCGTCATCCCACCACATGTCGAACCCTCGATGATTGAATTCAATGGCATCCTATGACGTGGCGAGCGTTACGCCGTTTACCTCGGCTTTACACCAAGGCGGAGGACCTGTGGGTGACCTCCAAGGTGGGCAAGCCCGACGCGGCGTACATGGCGGCGGACATGTTGGTGGACGCCGCGATGAAGTGTGTTGGGGTGTTGGTTCTAGTGGTGGGGCGTGCAGGTTGACTCCAGGTTGCCTTCAGGTTGACCCCAGGTTGACCCCGGGTTGACCCCAGGCTGACCCCAGACTGACCCTAGATTGACCCCAGGTTGAACCCAGGTTGACCCCAGGTTGACCCCAGGTTGACCTCAGGTTGACCCCAGGTTGACCGCGCTTGTTCAGCGCTTGAAACTCGAATACGACATACTGCCTCTAAGTTTTGATTCCACTTGCGGCGCTACACGGTGGTGGTGCCGCTGGTGGTGGGGCGCAACACGCGGCCGGTGCTGGCGCTGCGGGGGGCGCTGTGGCGGGCGTCCGGGGCGGCGTTTTGGGGCTGGCTCTTCTCCGGCCGCTCCTGGTAGGGCGGTGCAGGTTGACACCCATGTTTGCAAGCACGGAATACGGTGTCCCTCCATTTGGGTCTTTGACTCAATGCCCGTGTGAGGTTCTCTGTAATCTCACCACGTGCTACTCTAGTGAGAGTGCCTGGTTTCAGCGCTTCAAAGTAACATGTGATGAAGCGCTTACAAACTTTGATTTCAAATCCAACTTGCGCCGCTACATCGTGGTGGCGATTGATGGAGTGGTTCCACTGGGTGCCGCACCGGCGGGTGAATGCCGGTCGGGCGGGCGCGCGGGTGGACAAGCGCCAGAGCGCTAAGAAGATCGCCAAACAGATGTACAAGGAGGCGCTCAAGCAGGTGGACTGAACGTCTCTTCTATAATATTCCAAAGATTCGTTGTTCTTTTCGCTTCTTACCCGCCAGAAGCACTGACGTCTGTCCGTTTTAGCGAATCATTCGATGGCTTCTCTTTCAAGCTCTTAGACGATGAAGGTAAGATAATATCAACTCAAGGACACCACCGTGATTACCACAATCTTCCCCACGCGCACAACTTGCCCCCCGGTCCTATCGCTCTCTTGCAGTTCCCATCTCTCGGCGTCCCAGTGAGCGCCCGCCTCCCCCCGCCGCCGCATCCGCCGTCCCCATCCCTCACGGCGTTCCCCGTGAGCTTCCCCGGCTCCCTGCCGCCGCCCCCGCTGCTCCCCCCGCTCACGGCTCCACGAGAGCTCCCCCCCCCCGCTCACGGCGTGCACCCCCCGCTCACGGCGTGCCCCCTCCGCCCCCCGCCGCCGCCGCGTCGTCCGCGAGGCGGCGCTCCACCCGCTGGCGCTCCTCCTCCGGCAGCGCCGCCAGCACCTCCGCCAACATCTCCGGGTTGCCCGCCACCGTACCCCAGGGCCCACTCACTCATGCTCCCGCCACGTCACAGGGTGCCACTTCTCTCAAGCGACGAAGGTTCAAACCGCGGTCAGTGAGTGGTTCAGATACAAGAAGCTTACCGCGTCACAGGTGTGAATTAACTCAAGAACGACATGGCGAGTGGTGTGTATGGTCCACTGGTATCCCCCACCTGCGCGAGCAGCATGTCGGTCTCCGCCTCGCCGACCGACCCGACGCCGTCCGACACGATGTAGTCCGCGTAGTCGCCGCCCTCCTCCTCGCCGCCGCCGCCGTCGCCGTCCGGGTCCATCGCGTCCGGCACATACTCCTCCGCGTACCGCCGCAACTTGAAATTGCAAGCATAAGTTGAAAGCGGGTTCTGGAAACCACAGCCACTGACAATGTGAGCCTCAGTTTTTAGACCGTCGATTCGCCATATGAAGCAGGCCATATAATCTGAGCCTAATTTAATAGATTCGCCACTGAAACCGATTTCAAAGGTGGAAAAAGACGGAACGTTTTGAAATCTCTCCGCGGTTCCGTGCCCTCTGCTCACCAGTGCATCTCGCGGCACAATATGGGGGAATCGACCGGTGCCGGGGATAGCCGAGTGAGAGCACCGGTAGGGTCGCCGAGGTCGGCTGCGTGGCCTGCCCGGCCCTATCCGCGCGCCATCCGCGGGGATTTGTTGGAAGCACATAATCAGTCGCCTGAGTTGAAGCAGAGGCTTTCAAGGGTTGGCGGCCTGCACGGGCTGTTTGACAGCGCCGACGCTGTGTCGGCGGCCTGTAATGGCTGTGCTCACAACAAGTCCGAGCAACCTGAGAGGACGTTCACGCGCTGTATAAGGCGGAACCGAGGCGCCAAGCGTTCAGTCGCGGCGAATACCGTGTACTGAAATATAAGCATTCAAAGAAGTGGAGAGGGAGTTGCAAGTGGGAGCTATGTTTTGAGTTGTCACCTCATGTTTTGGCCCCCCTTGGCTTGACTGGGAGCAAGCACCTGGAACTTGGGTGGCGCAGCGATAGCGCCGTTATGCGCTGTTTGTTTGTAGCGCATCGGTGAGCAATGAAATTCACAGCGACGGTGTGGACGGAACTGCCTCCTAGGAAAAATGCGCGCTGTTGCACAAAATACGGAGCAGTCGTGGTATCGCGGCGATGGTACCCTGCTCTGTTTGTTGAGCTCGATTTCGCATGTCGTGGCTTGACTTGGAAGCAAGAACCTGGGCGCAGCGATAGCGCCGAGGTGCGCAGCTTTTTTGTAGGGCGTCGGTGAGCAATATCGCTCGGAGCGACGGCTTGGACGGAACTAACTCCTCGGAAATGCGCGCCGTGGCAAAAGTTACGGAGCTGGCGCGGCATCGCGGCGATGGTATCAGTCCTCTTGTGAGTCTTGCCGAAAAGACTACGCAGTTTTGCCCCACTACTTCACGTGGACTCGCGAGGGGTGATTTTCACCTTTTGGCAGCACCTTTATGTTTCGAACGACGAAGTAACACGTGTGGTCACGTGTTTCGCTTCCTGGTTTATATGGCGAATCATCGGTCTATTAACTCAGGCTGACATTGTCAGCGGCTGTGATTTCTAAAACCCGAGCTGAAAGCAGCTCATCGCATGTCAAGAGATTGGTTCCCGGCGCTTTCAACACGGGTTTCATCTGGTCAACTAGCGCCGTCCCACCTCGTCGCCGCCCTCGCCTCCGTCGCCGTCATACAAATACCCACCCTCGGGATAGGGGCAAGTAAACAATGCTCACCACGTCATGGTGCAGCGGCGCAGTTGAATGTCGAAAGTAAAGTTTGAAAGCGCTTCATCATGTTTCATCTTCAAGCGCTGACATCAAGCACGGTCAACCCAGGGTCAGCCTGGGTTCAATCCTGCACCGCAGTATCATGGGATGTCACTGAACTCAACAAACGAGGGTCTCAAACGGGACAAGCATCATCCGCCTGGGATTACAATGCGGTGGATGACGTGGTAAGCATTATCCGCTCAGGTCTACAATGCGGTGGATGACGTGGTAAGTGTTGTTTACTATCACCTACCTCGGGGATGTACGGCTCCTCGGACATGAAGGGGTCGGTGTCGGGGAGCATGGAGGCCGGGGCCGGGGCGCCGCCCGCCGGGTCCGCGGCGGCGGCGGCGGCGGCGGCAGCGGCGTCGCTCTTTCTCTTGGCCATGAGGACCCGGGCCGCCGCCAGGCGCACGCGCTTCTTCTCAGCATCAGCGGCGGCGGTGGCGGCGGCGGCGGCAGCCTGGGAAAAGGGACATGCTGTGAACAAGCACCCGACCGAGGTCGGACCGTGACTTTCCTTGAGCGTGAACGCTCACACAAACGCGGGACTCGGTTCGTCGATTCCACCTCGGTCGAGAGGGTGTTCTTAATAACCTCCCTGCCTGGGCGGGGGTGAGGGCGGCGGGGCGCGGGTTGCGGGAGCCCGCCGCCTCCGCCGCCGCCGCCGCCGCCAGCGACGCCGCCGCCCGCTTGGTGGCCTTCATGCGCAGCGTGGCCACCTTGACGGCCACGGCAGCGGAGGTGTCCAGCTCCGCGGTCTCCCACGCCGCCGCCGTCTGGTGCTCTACCGCCACCTCGCGCGACAGGCGCACCACCTCGGTGCGGTGCTTGGCGCTCTCCTCCAGCGCCGCGCGCCGCGCCGCTAGCGCCGACTCCGCCGCCTGCAGCTGCCGCAGCACCACCTCGGGGTCCGCCGCCGTCTCCACCGCGTCGTCACGCAGCACCTCGGGTATCAAGTCCGCCGTGCACAGCTCCTCGGCGCGCGCCAGCGTGACGCCCGCCGCCTCCGCCGCGGACAGCGCCGTGGCCAGCGCCGCGTTCTTGCCCGTCAGCGCCGCCGGTATCTCCGCCAGGCGCTCCTCGCGGCGCCGCGCCACCACAGGGGGCGCGCGCCGCTGCACGGCCCCGCCACCACCTCCCCCCCGCCCGCCGCCGCCGCTGCCG
>Ga0307489_10000207_pt1 | contig 33015 bp, 57 predicted proteins | sample SB12metaG_FD_202247 | JGI IMG/M metagenome (GOLD analysis project Ga0307489, IMG submission 202247) | Sea-ice brine microbial communities from Beaufort Sea near Barrow, Alaska, United States - SB 1.2 | ecosystem: Environmental > Aquatic > Marine > Coastal | place: USA: Alaska | collected... | reverse complement strand
ACGAATGCAGCAGGGAGGAGCGATATCTGAAATGCGCGCCTCCCGCCCGCCCACCCGTTCATCTATAGAGATAGAAGCGTTGACAATTAGTTATAAATCAACATAAGAGATAGAAAGGCACAATCATCAGAACCCGCATCGGCACTTCGGGATGTGCGAGATGTGCCGCTGCAAAACCGCCGTGCACGCCCCTCGCACCTCGTCCCACGCCCCCTTCGTTGTCAACACCCCTCCTCCTCCTCCTTCTCCTTCCCCTCCTCCTCCTCCCCCTCCGCTAGTGTCAACATCACCAGACGCACCCCCGACCGCGACCCTCACCACTAGAGCATCTGACCCGAAGTATGTTTGCATCCCGCCGTGCCGCACAGCCGTCACCACCACTCCGCGCCCACCCGAGTTCAGCGTCCGTACCAGCTCAGCGTTCATGCGGTTCATATCCATGCCGTAGGGCCTCTTGTTGTATTTACTAACGTTCAGCGAGCCCCAAGGCACTCACATGGTGACCATTAACCAATCCCCTCCGCCATTTCAAGCGGACAGACTTCAAGACTCTAGGTCTGTCAGGGTTTAGGCCTATCAGCTTCAGGGTTTAGGATTTAGGGTTTAGGATGTAGGGTTTAGGGCTTAGGGTTTAAGGTTTAGGGCCTGGCAGTCATTGCTTGCCATCACGTCGTAGGATGCCATTTAGCGTTAGAGACAGGATTCAAACCGCATGTCGATGACGTGGCGAGCGACATCAGCCAGGCCCTACCACGCCGTGGCTCCGCTCCATCTCGCCGACTGTGAACCCGTTGGACGCCGCACCCGTGCGTAGGGCGCATTTAACAGCAGAAAACACAGGTTACTAACGGCTACGCCAATTGTCGTTGGTGTCGCTGGCCGACAACGGTGATGGATTGGATTACCCGTGCCCACGTTATGTAGCTGGATAGGTGGTAACCATGGGCTTACACTCAAAATGGACGTGCCGCCAACCCGTGGTAGGCCATACCCGTGAGGCGAAAGTGCACGCAGCCAGCAAGCGCAGGAGACAAGCACCAGTCCTCCGTGGCTTCCACCAGCTCCAAGCGAGAGTCCCCCGTGACGAGCTCCCGCGCCTCCGCCAGCTGTCGCGCCAAGGCCGCAGCCTCCGGCGGCGGTGTGTTCTGGGCTTCCAGGGACCTCAGAGTCGCGAGCGCCGCCGCCCCATCCAGCCCAGGGCCGATCAGAACCAGACGAGTCAACGGCTTCATAGTCTCCGCCAGCACTTTGCTTGCGTTGGCGTTTGCTTTAAAGCCTCCGCCAGCACCTCCGAATTTTCCCACGGCGGCGGCAGCGGCTGCGGCTGCGGCGGCTGCGGCGGCGGCGGCGGCGGGAGCGGCGGCGGCGCTGCCGCCGTTGTTGCTACCGAGCTCGACTTCGATGCGGCGGCGCCCCGAGAGGTGGAAGTCGTACGCCGTCCCTGGCTCCTCCGCGAACGTCACGAACCCCTTCGCGCGCACCACCCCCTCGGGCGAGGGTCAAATTGAAATGAAGCGCAAAACTTTAAAGCAGTCGCCTCGTATTAAAGTTTGAAGAGCTGAAACAGGCACTGTCATCATGGGCTGAACTGGTTCCAACTTGCACCGCCCCACCTCGGGGATCCGCCCCCCCGCCCATCGCTGGAACGCCGCCAGCGACCAGGGGCCAACACCCGTCCACTCTTCGGCTTAACGTAAGCACTGCTCGGATTGATGTGAGCACTGTTTGTGGGATACGCTGGGTGAGGCCAGTGTTTCAGCAACAAAATTAGGTCAGGTTGAGCTAAAAAGTGGACAAGACTAAGCCCTTGCCAGCGATAGCGCGCCGCCCTCGAACGACACCGATCCGAAATCATTCGCCCCCGGCCCCGCGCCCGCTGCCGCCGCCGCTGCTCGCCGGTGGGTTGTTTTCTGCGTCGGGTCGATGACAAACGGCCCGGCGGCGGCAGCAGCGGCGGCGGCGGACTTTTTACGCAAGCCTCCGCCGGTGGGTGAGAGCAGAAATGGCCGCGCTGCAAGGGCTTACGCTCGTCCACTCCTCAGCTCAACGTAAGCACTCTTTGAGGGACGCGTGGGGTGCTTTCAGTGGGTCTCATCGAGACGAACAGCTCAGGTTGAGCTGAAGAGTGGACGAGTGTGAGACAAGAACGGTTCAGGCTGAGCTGAGAAGTGGACGAGTGGAGAGCCCCTGCAGCGCTGCGCTGTCCCAGTCGTGCCCGAACTTCCCCTCCGGCTGAGACATCATCTCCACGTCCAATATCGCCGGCACCCAGAGGCTGATACTCGTCAAATGCACAGCTCAACGTGAGCACTCCTCACGTGGGATACCTTAGGTGGTTTCAGTGACAAAAATGGTTAGGTTGAGCTGAGAAGTGGACGAGTGTGGAGCCCCTGCTGGCAACGGCACCTCGCCCCGCGTGCACTCTACTATTTTGGCGCCCGGTGCCCACCGCTCGACGAACTCCCGTGCGGCTGCGCGTCGCTCTCCATCTCCTTCTAAAAGGTCGATCTTGTTCAGAAGCACCACATCTGCCGCCGACAGCTGGCGCGCCCAAGCCGCCGCCGCCTCCGCTGCACTGCCGCCGCCACTTCCTTCTGCTCCTCCTGCTTCTCCCATACCACTTGCCGCGGAGTCGGCGTCCACCACGCATACCACACTGTCCAGCCGCACCCGCGCCAGCTTCCCAAACTTGCGGTCCAGCGCCGCAACTGTTTCCGTGGGGTCTACCACCCCGCTTGTCTCGATGAGCAAATAATCCACCGACCCCATGCCTTGCGAGAGGGTCATTAAGAACGAGCACTCGAATGATATCGGAGCATGACTTACCTTAGGTGAAGGGTTCTACAGACGCGCAAAGTATACGAAGGACGAAGAGGAGATTGAACGTTGGTCGAGTGCTTGTTCTCAATGACCCCCCAGACGCGTGGAGAAGGAGGAGAAGATTCAACAATTCAAGGTCGGTCGAGTGCTTGTTCTAAATAACCCCTCTAAAAGACGCGCGGAGGAGGAGGAGGAGATTCAACGTCGGTCGAGTGTTTGTTCTTAATGACCCCCATGCCTTGGTCCTCGCGGCTCTGGTCCGTGTCCAGCATCCGCCACACTTCGGTCTCCAACTCGCCGCCGAGCGTGCAGCATAGGCAGCCGTTGGTCAACGCGACGACCCCCCCATCGCTACTGCCACCGCCACCACCCAGGGCCTTACACTCGTCCACTCTTCAGCTCAACATAAGCACCTTTTGGGGGATACGTGGGGTGGTTTCACAGTCTTCAGCGACATACACGGCCCAGGGCGACCCGGGAAGTGGACGAGTGTCAGCCCCTGCCGCCGCCGCCGCCGCCGGGGTTGGAACCTGCGTCTCGCGCGACGAGCTCGGCGTCGATGTTGAGCTCGGCGAAGTCGTTCACCAGGGGCTCACACTCGTGCACTCCTCGGCTCAACGTAAGCACCTTTTGTTGGATGCGATGAGTGGTTTCAGCGTTTCAGCGACCAAAAGCGGCTCAGGCTGAGCTGAGAAGTGGACGAGTGTAAGCCCCCGCCGTTCACCGCGCACGCCACCTTGAGCTCCTGCCGGTTCGCCAGCACGTGCCGCATCACAGTTGTCTTGCCGCTGCCCAGGGGCTTACACCTTACACTTTTCAGCTCAACGTCAGCAGTTTTTGTCACTGACAGATTGACGCCACCCAGCGTATCCTTGGAATGTGGATTGTCTCCTCTGTATCCTCCTCGTCCTCCTCCTATTTTTCCTCCTGCTCTGTATGAACCTCCTCCTAAACTCACCTCAACCGATACCACTCCAGTTTACCGACAGACACACCGCTACCCGGTGCCTCATTCTCTCGTACCTCAAACGTTGAGCCGAAAAGTGGACAAGTGTAATCCCCTGCCGCTGCCCAGCCATCCGGTGACCAGGGTGGTGGGCAGCCGCCGCCGCTCCGCAGGCTAGGGACTGATGGATAGTGCTCGCCACGTCATGGGATGCCGTTTAACTCAAGAAACGAGGGTTGCGTCTGATGACGTGTTGAGCACTATCCACCAGCCCCTGCCGCAGGCGCGAAGACGGTGCGCGCCTCGTAGTTGCGGAACATGTTCACCGAGTCCGCATCCTTGTAGATGGGTCGTCGAGAGCAAGCATCGAGATGGGAGCACCGCTTACCTTCAATCAGATGGGAGCACGACTCAACTTCATGGTGAGTGCTTGTGCCGACGCGCGGAGAAGGAGGAGGAAATTCACCGTCGGTCCAGGGCGGCGTTCTGAATAGCCCTCCTGCCTTGTCCCTCGCCGCTGCTGGCGACGCCGTCGTGTTCCCGCTCGCCATGCCGCCGCCGGCGTCGTCCTCAGGGTTAGCGCTTTGCGACGCTCGAGGGGTGCCCACTAGCAATCGGCCCCCAGTACTCCAACCCCACCGGCGCCGCGCCTTCTCCCCCGCGCGCGGAGTCGAGCCGGCGCCGAGTGATCCGCCGTCACCGCGCGGTACCGATGCAGTGGGAGTGGAGGGCGCAAGCAGCCGCCGCCCCAGCATCGCCGTGAGAAGTGAGGAGAGACGCCGTGTAAAAATACGCCTTCAACCGCGACGGTCGGTCGGCGAGGTGTCCGCCGACCGAAGGTGCCGACATAGCCTTGCGCCCCCGCCTCATCCCAGAACTTCCCGCACCGCGCAGACAACCGCCATTCAAGACGGCGGGGGATATCGGAGCAGCCCCGGACGGACGTCCACCTCATCACTTACAACCAGCCGCGTTGCAGTCGCCGCGCATACGTAATCAGTGGGGACGCGAAGATAAAAGATGGATATTCGAGCATATTTCAAGTCTAACGATGAAAAGCCAGCGGCGGAGAGGGGATGGGGCGCGGCGTTGCTGGCCGGCGGGGGCGTCACGGTAGTGCGCGGCGACCGGTGAGGCCGGACGTCGCGCCCCCTTGTTACTTACCGTGGACCGGCACACTTGAAGCCACGGTGTCTTCTATGCTTGGCCTGATATGGCGTCCCCTTCTTTCAGTCATTTTGTTTACGATGCTATCGCTTGCCTCGTCCCAGCACCCGTGCTCGTGAGCTCTCGTGAGTAACCTCGGAGAGTGGTGTAAGGCCCAGGCGACCGGTACCTCGAGGACGTGTTGTCGTCCGCGGCGCACGCGGAAGGGCTGCGCGACTTCTTCGCAGAAGACAACGCCGAAGAAAAGGCGCGCGAGGCGATGGACCTGTCGCGCGAGCGCGGCGGATTCCTCTCGTTGCAGGATGTGAGCACCCCGAAGGAACTGCTGGCAGGGGCTTACACTCGTCCACTTTTCAGCTCAACCTGAGACGTTTCTGTCACTCACGCCGCCCAGCGTGTGTTCTAACTCATTGAACGAGGGTTGGAACGTATCGGTGGACGAAGAGCTGCTTACGATGAGCCGAAAAGTGGATGAGTGTAAGCCCCTGACTGCTGGACTACCGTGGCCGCTGCGATGCGGTGGACGGCGACGGAGCTCCCGCTTCCGCGTCACGGCCCTCCGCGGCGCTGGTAGGGCCTGGCAGATACTGCCCGCCACGTCATAGGATTCCGTGTAACTCAAGACACGAGTGCAATGAATGCGTCGCAAGACGTTATAGGGCCTGACAGATATTGCTCGCCACGTCATAGGATGCCATTTCAGCTCAAGAAACGAGGTGGGCATGTCATAGGCGATGAGGTATGCATGTCACAGTCGATGACGTGGCGGGCAATTTCAGCGTGTCCCTCGGCGCTGGCCGAACGCCTCGCGCTGCCCGCGCTGTATAGCGGCATGGCAGGGGTTGCGAGCGCGATGCTGGGATCTCTGGAGAAACACTTGGGCGCGGCGCCCGGGAGCCTCAGCGGGTTGATGGACGTGTGTGACCAGAGCGGGGCGATGCCGCCGGATGCGCCGCCGCCAGTAAGGCCTGACTATTTGTTCATGGCGTACCAGTGTGTGACCAAGAGCAGAGCGGGGCGGTGCCGGTGCTGCCGGGGTCGCTTCTGCCAGCAGGCCTGAATGTTTGCACATAGCGTACCACTGTACCCGTTCACGTGAGGGGCTCTGGTGGTGCCGCCGGGGTCACCGCCGCCAGTAGGTGCAAACTGTTTGCGCATAGTGTACCTGTGGTACCAGCGTACCCGTATGCACTCGCCGCATCACAGAGAATGACTTGCCTTCATAGCGAATGTTGATACAGACGCACGGATGAGGAGGAGGAGGAGATTCAACGTCGGTAGAGTGCATGTGAGGCTCTGCATGCCGGCCTCCGTGCTGTCGTGTTTCCACTACCTCAGCAAGGACTGCGACGTGCAACATGTGGTACGGCTAATAGATAGTGCTAGCCACGTCATAAAACGCATTTTCAACCCTCGTTTCTCGAGTTTAACGGCATTCTATGACGTGGCGGGCACTATTCATCAGTTCCTATATCAACATCATGCCCAGGAACTGATGGATAGTGCTCACCACGTCATCAGACGCATTTTCAGTTCTGGTTTCTTGAGTTTAATGTCATTCTATGACGTGGCGGGCATTATCCACCAGTCCTTAATCTTCGGACCGCGGGCTGCTCACAGTGGTGTGGAGCAGCGCGCCCGGCTTGCAGGTGTACCACCCGAGCGGCAGGGGCTTACCCTCGTCCACTTTTCGGCTCAACGTAAGTACCTTTTGTGGGCGACAATCGGTGCTTCAGTTTGTGGCGACACAAGTTCGATGGGTCATAACTCGTCACAAACTGGACACAAAACGGCACACTGACCAAAACGGCTTAGGTTGAGCCGATAAGTGGACGAGTGTAAGCCTCTGCCGAGCGGCTGTCCTCCGGACCGCGTGATGGCCTTGAAGGGCCTTGGAGGGCGCTATGTGAGTCCCGTTAACACGCGCTGGGAGCTGGCGGACGCGGCGGTCAACGGCGGCGACGTGGTGGTAGGGACTGATGGATAGTGCTCGCCACGTCATCAAACTCATATCGACTGATGGATAGTGGATCGCCACGTCATCAAACTCATGGGGACTGATGGATATGGGCTCACCACGTCAGCAAACGCGTTTCCAACCCTGGTCTCTAGATTCAAATGGCATTCTATGACGTGGCGAGCACTATCCATCAGTCCCTAGGTGGTGGTGTTCGCGGGGGAGGCGCTAGCGGGTAGGGCCTGGCAGAGCATCGTGCTCGCCACGTCATACACCACATAGGGTACCGGATGGGGTAGCGAGCACCGGTACTCTGCGCATCTGTCCCCACCGCTACCGCCCCGGCTGGCGTCTTGAAGCCCGATTGACCTGCATCGAAATCATGAAACGATCAAGCGACGGTTGGCAAGTGTGGTGACGGGGCCTACGTTTAGCGCGGGCCCTTGCCGCGGCGGCGCTCGGCGGGTGCATGCCGTTCCGAGCGCCCGTGCACCGCGTGTGGCCGCGGCACGATATGGGCCGCTTGGCCGTCGTTTTCAAGGCGCGCGTGAACCTCAATCACGCGGTATTCAACCCGCCGCCGTGCCGCGGCGTGGCGCAGGCATGGGGGTTGTTGAGAACAAGCACTCGATCGACGCTGAATCTCCTCCTCCCCCTCCTCATATATGTATGAGTATTCACGCTCAGGGTAAGTTATCCTCCAATCTTGGTCGATTGCTTGTTCTCAATGAACCACCGGACAGGCGCCGCTCACCGCGCTCGACTGGCAGCGCCGAGTCATGCTGACAGGATCTGTGAACCGCCCCACGCCTTTCATGCCCCCGGGTAGGGACTGATGGACACTGCTCACCACGTCATAGGATGTCGTTCAACTCATGAGACGAGGGTTTGTTATGCGTTTGATGACGGGGCGAGCACTGTCTATGAGTCTGATGGATAGTGCTTGCCACGTCATAGGATGTCATTCAGCTCATGCAACGAGGGTTCACCATTCGTTTGATGACCTGGCGAGCATTATCCATGAGTTCCTGCTCCAAGGTTCCGTATGCACAGGCAACGTGATGCCGGTTGCCCTGGACCAACCCCCGAGGTCCACGTTGTCCGCCCGACCGCCGCAGCCGGCGGACACCACGTACACGCACCTCCTTGGTAGGGCGGTGCACCTTGACCCCATGTTGACCCCGGGTGTATACGGATATAGTGTCAGGTGCACGGATATCGTACAGATGCAGGGTCACATTTTCACGGATATAGGGTCAGATATGGTGGTGGAGGGTGACCCGATGAAACCCGTGTTGAAAGCGCCCGGAACTAAGCGCGTGAGACTAAATTATGATCACCTACTTTCAAACTTTGCTTTCGATTTCAACCTGCGCCGCTACTCCTGGAGGAGAGCGTGCCGTGTGACCTGTCGCCGCACGTCTGGTCCCTCGTGCTGCAACAGGTGGGATCCAGGGACACTGAACGAACAATGTTTTTCTTCTCTGACGTTCAAGCCCCAGTGCGAGCATCACATAATCCCATCTGTTGCCTCCTCATGCACGCGGGATCATTTCGCATACACACGCCTTCTCATACACGCGGGATGATCTCTCTCACACACAAAGCACTAGCCACTCGACTCTATTCACCGTTTGAGTGCCTTCGGGCTCGATGAAAGTTAATTGAAGTAAATAAAGTAAATACATGAATCTCTCGTGTCCCTTTTCGCGGGTTCCGATGTTGGACCACGCGCGCACGGTGCAGCTGGTGTGCCGCTCGTGGTAGGTTTGCAAGCACGGAATAAGATGTGGTTTGCGTGTATGACTTGTTGCCCGTGTGCGATGCTCTGTGATCTTACCACGTGCTACTCTGTTTAAAGCGCCTGGTTTCAGCGCTTGAAACTAAATTGCGACAAACCGCTTTCAAGTTTCGCTTTCGAATTCAACTTGCGCTTCTACATCATGGCGGGACGTCTCGCGGGCCGTGGCCTGCGGCAGCCTGGACTGCTCGACAGCACTGTTGCAGATACACCACCTCAAGGATCGCTCAGAGCGCAAGCGTAGAGCATCCGTATATGTCGAAGAGAACGAGGACGATAACGTGATTGTCTCCGGCGGTTTCTGCATCGAGGAATTGCTGCAGGTGTCGTTTCGGATGAGCAACCTGCTGGAGATACGCTGCACGAGCGCGAGTTTGATGACCACGATGGCAAGGGCTAGACTGCTTGCTCATACACACTCGCTGCATAGTGTACCCGTACACACTCGCCGCATCCTCCTCCCTGGCCTTGCACCCGTCCCCGCGGGTATGAAATGCTCGTAAGTCGGTTGGCCACCACTGACCGAGTCCGCGCGTCTGCATGAGCATTCACCCTGAAGGCGAAGCATGCTCCAAACAAAGGGCGACTCGTTGTTCTCAATGGCCCTCCTCCTAGGCTGAATGGCCCTCGCCCAACCGGTCGCTGGATATGGAATTTCCCGGGCGTCGTTACGATTTCCCATTCTTTCCTGCCCTCAATTTGAGGCGCATCGTCATCACAGTCACGCCTGGTAGGACGGTGCAGGTTCACCCCAGCTTGACCCCAGCTTGACCCCAGCTTGACCCCAGATTTACCCCAGCTTGACCCCAGCTTGAACCCAGCTTGACCCCAGCTTGACCGCGCTTGGTAACAACGCTTGAAGCTAAGATGTGATGAAGTGCTTTCAAGTCTTGCTTTCAATCTCAATTTGCGATGCTACAATCCGGCCAGAAGATTCTCTTCCGGCAGGTGCACTTCGCCGCGTATGCTCAGGGATAAGATGGCATCGAACCCCGCCCTCAGGAGAGGCCGCATGTGCAGCATTTTTTGGTAGGGCCTGGCAGAATTTGTAATATCTTTTACCCTCGTTTCTTGGGTTCAATGCCACCCGCCTGATGTGTACTGATCTTGTCATCATTTACTTGCCGGGCCCTGAATGTTGCGCGGCGCGCATCAGGTGGATGGTTTCGATACTATCAACCTAGCGGGGTCGTCACTTCGCAGTTTGGGAGGCTGGGCCGTATGAGATCACACATGAGATGTGAGAACGTGCGTAAAGCTACAAATTTCCGCACCCTTGCTAAAAGATTTAACTCAAGATTCTTGAGTTGAAGGACGCCATATCACGCCAAACTGGCTACGGCGTCATTCAACTCATGAATCTTGAGTTGATTTTTTGACCAAGGGCCCGATTTCTTTCAGCTTCATGTACTTTGCCATACATAAGCTCTTGTTTTCATGGGATTCCTACATAAATGGGATTCCTGAGCATTTTTCCAGCTCTTCTTATCATTCATTGAGGCAGCAAGCGGGGTAACTCAAGCAGGGCCAGGGACAAACGGCCTAAGGTGCCGCCTGAAAAAACAACCTACTTGTGTTTGGCCCTGCGAGCAGGACTTGGTGATTTCCACTGTATTCATGACACATTATCGAGCAAGGTAGGGAGGGCGGTGCAGGTTGACCCCAGATTGACCCCGGGTTGACCCAAGGTTGACCTCCGATTGACCCCAAGTTGACCCTGAGTTGACCCTGGGTTGACCCCGGGTTGACCCCAGGTTGACCCCGTGTTGACCCGACGTTGACCCCATGTTGACCCCAGCTTCACCCCAGCTTGACCACATCTTGACCCCAGCTTGAACCCCGGTTGACCACGCTTAGTTTCAGCGCTTTGTTGTAGCTCAGGCATGATGAACCGCTTTCAACTTTTGCTTTCAGTTTCAACTTGCGCTGCTCCAGCCTGGGGGTCAAGATTGATCTATCCGACAACGAATTGTGTAAGGCTTCCGTTCAAGCTCTTGCGTCGTTTTTGCATAAGAACGCTTGCGTTAAAGAGATCAGGCAGGGGGGGTCATTGAGAGCAATCACTCGGCCGACGTGGATTCAACGAAAAGACGAATCGATACCGCACATGTGTGCGAGTATTCACCTTGGAGGTGAGTCAAGCTCCGATCTCGGTCGAGCGCTTGTTCTCAATGAACCCCCTATCAGGCTGGACGGGAATTATATCGAAGACAAAGGCATCGAGGAGATGATGAACCTTGCCGGCTCGCGCAGGCAGGGACTTGATGCTATGCAGTTCGGGGACTGTGGGTGTCAAAATAGTGCATGGATCTCAGTTTTCGTCTGGGGCTCTTGAGTTCATGGCGTGGAAGTGCCGAATCGCCCTGCATAATGTGATGTTTGACGTATCAAGTGGGACAGGATCACTGACACGGTTCAGGAACACCCGCGCTAGCGGGCTACGCGGTGCGAGCCCCCCCTCTGCTGAAACCAACTTCGGTTTTGAGTTAGCAAGTCCGGAATACAGAACTGACGACCAGTCCCGGCCGACCGATTTCAGTGCCATCTCGAGTTATTAAATCCCCAAGATTGGTCTCATAAGTTTCACGTGATTTACCCCTCAGTTCCTTAAACCCAGTCTCCGCTTTGGTGAGGGTCGGGTCTGAAGTAGCCCCTGTGATTGGGCGAGAGGATACCGTTACGCTCTCGACCAATCACAGGGGCTACTTCAGACCCTACCCTTGCCAAAGCGGAGACTGGGTTTAAAGTAGAGGAGGGGGGTCGGACCGCGCAGGGGGAAAACACTTTCTTGTGGAGGCCCTGATTGCAGGGATGCTATCATTATAGGAGCGCAGCGGGTGGCTGAAACTATCAAGTTAGTTGTGCACGATATGGAGGGCCATATAGTGCATTTCACAATTCGGTCAACCACACGGATGGGATTGGTTTTTGCCGCTTTCGGTAAGCGCGCGAAGTGGGGTAGGGCGGTGCAGGTTGACCTCATCAAACCCACGTTGAAGGCGCCTGGAACTAAGCGCGTGAATATGATAAACTGCTGTCTAATATGCGTCAATTTTGCTTCAATTTTGCTTTCGATTTCAACTTGCGTCGCTACACCTAGGTGATCATGAAGACTGCATGAGGTTCATATTCAACGGGCGTAGAATTCATCCGGAAAGCACGGTGGGGCCAGAGTGTCATTTCCAGCTGGCACTGGTACACCGGAAGTTCCTGAGCTATACCGTTAGATGCTTCGCCCATACTCAAGTTCCCGCTGGACGAGACACTTATAGGTCAGTCCGCTTGAAATGGCGGAAGGGGTTTGTTAATGCTCACCATGTGATTTTCTTGGGGCTCGATGAACGTACAATAACAAAACAACGTATTATGTGGGGCCCTGTCGCACGGCGATGTCTTTGGGTTTGAAAGACGGCGACGAAATCGACGCCCTTGATTTTCAGATGGATTAAAGCATAAAGAATGTCATCCACCACATAGTATACCGGTCCTCGTCACATGGAGGACACTAGCCGGGCGACAGCTCGATATAGAACACATGGTGGACATCATGGATGAACCCACGCTACTGCCGCGGCGGGCGCGTGATGACAAAGTCATTTGTGTTGTGATCAGAAACCTAACGTGCATCGAGCCCGAAGGCGCTCATATGGAGACCAACGAGCCAGCCTGGTCGACCAGCTATCCAGCGGATCTGGCGGACGCGTGATGCAATCCGAAACCTCCTGGACCCTGGCCGCGACGCCCCCGGGGGCGCAGGTTGTACCAGCCGGCGGCGTTGCCGGTAGCAAGGGAGGCGCGTCCCGCCATAGTCAAGGGAGGGTAGACACAGTATATCCGCCGGTGTATCGATCGTGCCGAGCGCGCGCGCCGCCGTATGCGCAGGGCATTGTGGCGGCACAGGTGCACCCGTGCTCCCGCGCCCACCGCTCCACTTCCTGGTGCCCGCCCCGAGCTGCTAACAACTATTTCATTTGCCCTCGTCACATCTGCATGTTGTGCGTTTGTGATGTGAGGCATTCGTCCTACTCTGGCTGCGCCCGCACCCATGCCAAAATGTCAGGGTAGTACCAGGAAGCAAGTTCACAGTTATGCTTGTTCCACGGGCAACCGTGCTCCCGCGCCCACTGCAGCACCTCCAGGTGCATGAGCCTAGCGGCGCTCTCACACGTCGCCGCGCTCCACGGGCAGTGGTGCTCCCGCAACCACTGCAGTACCTCCAGGTGCCCATTCTCAGCGGCGGCCTCACACACCGTCATCGCCTGGTCCCACCCACCCCCGACCTCGCCCCCTTGTTCATCAAACCACCGCAGCACCTCCAGCTGCCCATGCCAAGCGGCGGTTCGACGCGTTTCCGCAGCGTCCCACTGGCAGTCTTGCCCCCTCAACCACTGTAACACCTCCACGTGCCCGCTTGAAGCTGCGGCTTCGCACTGCAACGTGTCCCACGGGCACCCGTGCGCACGAGCCCACTGCAACACCGCCAGGTGCCCGCCAACAGCAGCGTTTGAGAACGTGTCATCGTCCCACGGAGAGCCGTGCGCTCGAGCCCACTGCAACAGCTCCAGGTGCCCCTTCTCAGCAGCGCGTGCACATGTCCCCTCATTCCACGGGCACCCGTGCTCCCGCGCCCACACCAACACCTCCAGGTGCCCGCCCTCAGCGGCTGCCGAACACGTGCCATAGCCCCACCGGCAGTCGTGCTCCCAAAGCCACCTCAGCATATCCAGGTGCCCGCCCTCAGCGGCGAGTGCACAGCAGTTGAGGTCATCGTCATCCTCATCATCCCACGGGCACCCGTTCAACCGCGCCCACACCAACACCTCCAGGTGCCCGCCTTTAGCGGCCCCCGAACACGTGACACTGCCCCACGGACAGTCGTGCTCCCGAAGCCACCTCAGCACCTCGAAATGCCCACCCTGAGCCGTGAGTGCACAGCAGTTGGCATAAAAATGCTCAGCAGCCTCTTCCCACGGGCAACCGTTCAAGCGCGCCCATCTCAACACCTGCAGGTGTCCGCCCTTAGCGGCGGCGGCGCACGTCGATGCATCCCACGGATATGGGCACGGGCGCTCCCGCGCCCACCTCAGCACCTTCAGGCGCCCGCCCTTAGCGGCCAGTGTACACAGCCACGATATCGTCCGACGGGCACCTCAACCCTCGCGCCCACAAAAACACCCTCAGGTGCCCGGCCTCGACGGCGGATTTGCACGTCGATTCATCCCACGGGCAGCTGTGCTGCCGCGCCCACCGCAGCGCCTGCAGGCAGAGTGACAAGATATCCCACATCGATATCCAGGATGAGCATATCGATACTGTCATCTCCCATATCCATACTGTCAGCTCCCATATCGATAGTGTCATCTTAAGGTCATATTCCATATCGATAGTGTCGTCTTTAGGTCTTTTCCCATACGATACTGCCATCTTGTTATCTTGTGGACAGGATGACCAGATAATGTCTTGTCACCCTGCCTGCAGGTTCCCGCCCTTGGCGACGACGGCACACGCACGAGGCGTCCACGGGCACCCGTTCTCCCGCGCCCACGCCAGCCGCCCAGCGGACCCGACGAACTCGTTGAGCTTGAGCGGCACCCCCTCGCTCTTCCCCGCGTGCGGGAGGCCAGAGCCCACCACCGCCGCTAGCCACCGCGGCCCCAACTGCGAGAGCACGGCGATATCCGTGGAGCTCAGCCGCGCCAACACCTCCCTCTCGAATAAGCCGGGCAGTTCCAGCAGCCGGTCAAGCAGCTCGAAGACGACGACCAGGTTGCGCGGCTTCACGCGCACGTCGCGGCCGCCGTCCATCAGCACCCTCGCCCGCGCCCCATCGTGGCCCACCACGCGGCCCAGGCACCCGTTCAGCTCCGCCGCGTCTACCAGGCCCTCGCATCGCACGCGCGCGCCCACAGCCGGCGACGGGCTGGTTATCTGCCCCGTCGCCAGGGGCTTACACTCATTCCCAATCCCGCTCAACTTGAGCCTACCTTGCCCCTTTCCGCTCAACTTAAGCTTACTGTGTCCCCCATATAACCCAACTTAGCCCGTGGATGTGGCCCGAAGGTGCTCAAGTTGAGCTCTGACGTGAACGATGTGTTCCCAAAGGTCCTCAAGTTGAGTTCTGAAGTGAGCGAGTGTAAGCCCCTGCCCGTCGTCCGCAGCCGGTTCAACCCGCCCTGGAGGAGGATGAGGCCGGCGCCGCGGAAAAACTCCGCCAACTCATCCTCGTAAACTGCGGCCTCGTCGTAGGGACTGCTGGACTGGATAGTGCTCGCCGCGTCATTCGATGGCTTTTACTCAAGAAAGGAGGGTTCACGATGCGTTTGCTGACGTGGCGAGCAATATCCAGTAGTTCCTACCTCGCCGTCTTGCCCCAACAGCTCCGCTAGCCCGACGGACAGGCGCACGACGATGCGGGGTCGGGGGGCGGAGCCCTCGGGGTGCGCCAACGCCGCCTCCGCCACCGCTAACGCCGCCGCCGCATCCTCCACTGCTTCCTCCAACCGCCTATTGGCATTATTGGCATCGGGGGCATCCCGCCCGAGCAGTTGCGCCCAAGACGACGAAGCGACTGTTTGGCGCCACCACGCGAGAAGCGTCGAGACCCCGTCGTTGAGAGAATTGAGGGAACCGACGGTAGTCCGCATGACGGAGGTTGCCTGTACGCCGTCGGGCGCGCTGTGTGTGGGGCCTCCGGCGAGCTCTCGAGGAGTTGAAGGAGTGCGAAGTCAGCATCTCGAGTCGCCAGCGGTGTTCTTTTGCAGGGTTTAGGGTTACTAACCCTACCCTAAAGCATAAATTGTAGATCCCGGTCGGTCGTGAGGTGTCCGCGACAAAGGTGCCATCATTTCTCGTTTCGCTCTGGGTCACATCACACCCACACCCGCCGGGCCACGTGAGGCACGACACGCCTCCCCTCGCGCCGCTGCCGAGTAGGAATAGGGAGTGGTGCCGGGGCCGCGAGGGACAGCCGCGACCGTGACACTCCAACGCGGTGTCTGCCAGTGCCAGGCCCTAAAACCCCAACCCTAAATCTGGCTGAATCCAAATTCAGGGCGGGGCAAGACTCGAGTTCGGGAATTGGTGGCGCTCTGTCGCGCACGCCGGGCGCAGGTAGGTGACCAAACTCGGGCGCGATGGGGAAGAAGTCGGCGTCGAAGGACCGGGGGTACATGACGGCGACGGAGTGGAAGTACGAGGGCGGCGGGTTCAAGGACAGCGGCACGGAGGGCCTGCCGTTCCGCCGCCTGCCCTTCAACTCCTGCGCCATCTCCTTCCTGCCCTTCGAGGCACGGGCTCACACTCGTTCACTGTTCAGCTCAACTTGAGCCGTGTCTGACACACAAAAACGCCTTACACACCCTACACACCCCCCAACACCCCCCTAACACGCGCTACACAACCGCTACGCGTACCCCCTATTTCATACAAAGCGCTCAAGTTGAGCTGAAAAGTGGACGAGTGTAAGCCCCTGCTTCAAGGACCCGGTATGCACGGACGACGGCACGGTGATGGACATCATGCACGCGGTGCCGTACGTGCAGAAGCACCGCAAGCAGGGGCTTACACTCGTCCACGTTTCAGCTCAACTTGAGCGCTTTGTATGGGGTAGGGGGTGCGCCTAGGCATGGTGTAGCCCGTATTAAGGGGGTATGAGGGGGTGTGTAGGGTGAGTACTGAGTAGGGTGTTTTCTTGTGTCGGACACGGCTCAGATTGAGCTGAGAAGTGGACGAGTGTAAGCCCTGACCGCAGGCACCCGGTGACGGGCGCGCCGCTAGAGCTCAAGGACCTCACCAAGCTCACCTTCCACAGAAACGCCGACGGCGAGTACGAGTGCCCGGTGCTCAACAAAACCTTCACGGACAGCACGCACATTGTGGCGGTGAAAACCAGCGGGAACGTCTTCTGCTTCCAGGCCATCGACGAGTTAAACGTGAAGCCCAAGAACTGGAAAGACCTGCTGACGGACGAGAAGTTCACGCGCAAGGACCTCATCACCATCCAGGACCCAATGAACCTGGAAGGGCGGCAGGGGCTTACACTCGTTCACTTCTCAGCTCAACTTGAGCCGTGTCTGTCACAAGAAAACACCCTGCACACCCGAAACACCCCCTGAACCCCCCTTAACATGGGCTACACAACCCCTACGCGCAACCCCTATCCCATACAAAGCGCTCAAGTTGAGCTGAAAAGTGGACGAGTGTAAGCCCCTGAAGGTCGGGTGCTGGACAAGTTTGAGCACGTGAAGAAGGGGCACGACGTGGAGGTGCGGTCCACCAAGGCAGGGGCTTACACTCGTTCCCATATCCGCTCAACTTCAGCTTACTGTGCCCGTTTCCGCTCAACTTAGGCCGACTTTGCCCCTCATAAAACCCGATTTAAACCGTGGATGTGTCCCGAAGGTGCTCAAGTTGAGCTTCAATGTGAGCGATGTGTTACCGAAGGTCCTCAAGTTGAGCTGAGAAATGAACGAGTGTAAGCCCTTGCACGAGGGCGGGGGGCGCGGACGGCGACCCCACCAACAACATCAACGCCAAGGCGATGAGCGCGGACGTGAAGCGCGTGCTGGACAAACTGGGGGCAGGGGCTTACACTCGTCCAGTTCTCAGCTCAACTTGAGCCGTGTCTGACACAAGAAAACACCCTACACACCCTAAACACCCCCTAACACCCCCTCAACACGGGCTACACAACCCCATACGTACACCCCCTATCCCATAGAATGCGCTCAAGTTGAGCTGAGAAGGGGACGAGTATAAGCCCCTGGCTGGGGGGCGAGGAGGCCAGCACGGCGCTGGAGATGGGCGGCGGCGGGCGCAAGGCGCAGGCGGAGCGCGAGCTGGCGGCGGCGAAGCAGAAGTCGGCCGCGGACGCGCACGACACCGGCAAGACCAACGCGCAGAAGACTGCAGATCTGGCGGCCAAGGCAGGGGTTAACACTCGTTCACTTTTCAGCTCAAGTTGAGCCGTGTCTGACGCACGAAAACACATTGCGCATCCTAAACACCCCCTAATACCCCATTAAAACGGGCTGCACAACCCCTATGCGCGCCCCCTATCCCATAAAAAGCGCTCCAGTTGAGCTGAGAAGTGAACGAGTGTCAGCCCCTGGGCCAAGGCGGGCAAGCCTATCGTTGAGAAGACGACCGACCCGCGGCTGAAGGGCCCGTCGCAGAACATCGAGGAGATCCTGGACCGCGTGCGGTTCCGGCCGGGAAGCCACACGTGGAACACCGACGGCGACGACGCATATGACGCCAACTGGGCAGGGGCTTACACTCGTCCACATCTCAGCTCAACTTGAGCCGTGTCTGAGACAAGAAAACACCCTACTCACTCTAAACAACCCCAAATACCCCCTTAACATGGGCTACACAACCCCTCCGTGCACCCCCTATCCTGTACAAAGCGCTCAAGTTGAGCTGAAAAGTGGACGAGTGTAAGTCCCTGCATCTGGGGCGACGCTGAGCGCCACCAGAAGGAGGAGTGGAACGAGAAGTTCAAGATCGCGGGGCACCACATTTCGGTGAAGAAGCGCACCAACGAGATGCGCACCACGGGCGCGGGGTCCACCTCCTTCACCTCCACGGTCATGCCGCAGGGGCACCAGGCAGGGGCTTACACTCGTTCCGATTTTAGCTCAACTTAAGCGCTTCTGTCCACCATGTAATCCAACTTAACTCATGAATGTGTCCTTGAGTTGCTCAAGTTGAGCTGAGAAGTGAGCGAGTGTAAGCCCCTGGCACCAGGTAAACACGCGCGTGGAGGAGGTGATCATCCGCAACCCGAAGAAGAAGGGGTACGTGCGGCTGCACACCACGCACGGCGACGTGAACATCGAGCTGCACTGCGACCTGGCGCCGCGCACGTGCGAGAACTTCATCACCCTGTGCGTGGCGGAGTACTACGACGGGGTCTCCTTCCACCGCAGCATCAAGAACTTCATGGTCCAGGGCGGGGACCCCACCGGCACGGGCTCCGGCGGCCAGTGCATCTGGGGCGAGAAGTTCAAGGACGAGATCTGCGACAAGTTGCAACACACCGGGCGCGGCGTGGTGTCCATGGCCAATAGTGGGCCCGGCACCAACGGCAGCCAGTTCTTCATCCTCTACAAGTCGGCCAGGCACCTGGACGGCAAGCACAGCGTGTTCGGCACCGTGGTGGGTAGGGCCCGGCAGACTGCCTCAACTGCCTCAACTGCCTCAACTGCCGCAACTGCCTCAACTATACCAAAACTGTCGCAACTGCCTCAACCGACTCAACTACATCAACTGTCTCAACCGCCTTAACGGCCTCAACTACCCCAACTGCCTCAACCGCATCAACCGCCTCAACGGCCCAACTACCTGAACTGCCTGAACTGCCTGAACTGTATCAACTACTGCCTCAACTGCCTCAACTGCCTCAACTGCCTCAACTGCCTCAACTGCCTCAACTGCCTCAACTGCCTGCAGATATCTCTTGCCACGTCACAGCATGCCATTTGACTAAAAAAACAAGGGTTCAAACTGCGTTGGGTGACGTGGAGGTCAATGTTTGCTTGTTCCTAGCGGTGGGCGGCATGGAGACGTTGGCCAACATGGAGCGCGTGGCGACGGACGCGGGGGACAAGCCGCTCACGCCCATTACCATAACGGCAGGGGCTTACACTCGTCCACTTTTCGGCTCAACTTAAGCGCTTTCTGCCATAAGGGGTACATTCAGGGGTTGTCTAAGGGTGTCTTAGGGAGTGTTACGGGGTGTCCAGGGTGTATTTTGTGTCAGAAGCGGCTCAGCTTAAGCTGAAAAGTGGACGAGTGTAAGCCCCTGCATGACGGGCGCCACCGTGTTCACCAACCCGTACAAGGAGATGGCGGAGGAGGAGGACCGGCTGGCAGTGGAGGCGGAGGAGGCGGAGGCAAAGGCTTCGCGGCAGCGCACGGAAGCTATGAACCCGGGGCGCTGGTTCAGCGACCCGGCGGGCATGGCGCAGCGCGAGGACGAGAAGAACGGCGTGGTGGGCGCCGGCGGCTTCGTGGGTGCGGTGGGGGCCGGGGTGGGGAAGTACATGACGGCGGCGGCGATGGTCAGGAAGATGGCGCCCGCGGCGGCGGCGGCGGCGGCGGGGGCGGAGTTTGATGATGAGGGGGCGGCGCCAGCGCCGGTGGCCAAGAAGGCCAAGCCGGCGGGTGCGGGCGGCTTCGGTAACTTCTCCGCCTGGTGAGCCAAGCAAAAGGGCGGGCCACGATTATTTGAGGAGCTTAGACGTGTTCTTCTATTTTCTAACGTTCATTGAGCCCCAAGGCGCTTCACAATGTGAAATGTATTTCGAATCAGCTGTCCGCTTTTTTTTTTTTGAGAAGATGGGTCTAGAGTCTACAACTGGCACTGTTTGTAGAGATGACTCGCTAAAAAACGAAGAAGTCGTAATTCGAAAAAAAAACAAAAAATTGTAACAGAAAAGTAATTCGGCTGCATGACCTTAACCCTCCGAAGAAAGAAAACCCACCAGTGCACCCGCCGCACCAAGTGCACACGCCGCAATTATGCTGTAACCCCCCTATGCACAAATTACGCCTCACTGTAATAAACGCTCAAACCCCCCTACGGTACGCACCCATAGAAAACCCGCCAGCACACCCGCTGCATCAAGTGCAACCGCCGCAAAGAGAAAGAGAGAGTGACGCGTCACCCACGAGCAGTGGCTACACTTGTCCACTGTTCGGCTTGAGGTGAGCACTTTTGGCTCGGATTCCCGGGATCCCGGGAAAATTTCCCGGGAATCCCGGGAATCCCGGGAATCCCGGGAATCCGCTCGGAACATTCCACCCCGGACTGGAATGGACTGGAAGCCTTCCCTGGGGGATTCCTGGCAGGACGCCAGGAATCCCTAGGAATCCCTAGGAATCCGCGTTCAGACCGAATCCCTCCCGAATACCCCTACTCCCGGTATTCGGCCCTAAAACGCTCGAAAACGTCCAAAATGACCCAACAGTAACAAATAACGCCCAAAAATGCGCCTTCGGCGCCCAGATATGCTGCGCGCAGCGCCCAGGAATCCTTCCACCACGTAACGTCTGAACGCGCGACACACCGAATCCCTACAGGTAGGAATCCCTAGGAATCCGAGCCGAACAGGAATCCCTCCCCAGGAATCCCCCAGGCCAGCTGGAAGCGAGGAGGCACCCGGACAGGATCGGACGGCGCCACATCGCAACGCACTAGTTTTGCGCGATGGAGAGCGCCATGGCCGGCACGGCCTCGCGGTCGCTCGCCGAGCGCCGCCTGGCGTGGAGCGGCATCGCAAACAGCGTGCAGTACAACGGTCCGATACACCCCCTAAGATCCACCGGTCATCCCTCCCGTCGCGAAAATGATTAAGTTGGGCGAAGCACTGCGGCGGCGCTCACCGCCTCTACGCCCGCGGATGTCAGGCTTCACGCTCCCCGTGGGGGGATCGACGGCTCCAGCGTCAGCGCGGCGTCCCGGCTCCAGCGCGTGACCATCGGGGGGTTTGAGCCGGGGGTTGTCTCGTTCAGAAACATGATAACCCCTCGACGCAGGGACTTGACTGACGGAGGTCTACGTCGGCACGGCGTCGCGCGACGACTGCTCAGCGTCCACCGGCGCACCTTCGCCCGACGTATCGCCGCGAGTTTGACAAGCGGAGGGGGACTTATGGGGGGAATGAGCCAGGGTCAGCCTTGTTCGTTGCTTGTGGGACAGAGGGCCAGCGTGTCGTTGTCGTTGCTCCCGACGGCCAGCTGACGGTTACAAGCCCAGATGGTGGATCGTGGGAACGAGGGGAGGTGGCAGTGGGGGAGGACGCCCTAAGCGGTACCAGTACAAGTACCGCGCCCGAGCCGGTACCAATACCACTACCAGTGCCGCACCACAGACCCCTCCTCAGTGCAACAGAAACACCCCTCGGTGTGGTACCTTCTCTGCTGACGATGTAGCATCTTTACCTTGTCTGGCTTTGCAGGGTTGGAGGACGCGGCGGCAGCGCAGGAGTTATGCAAGGTGGTGCTCGTGACGCTGCGCGAGTACACCGACAAGCCTTCGTGCCGCGCGGTAGGCACTGATGGATAGTGCTCGCCACATCACAGGATGTCATTTAACTCCAGAAACCAGGGGTACAAAATGCGTTTGACGACGCGGGCCTGATGGGTGGTGCTCGCCACGTCGTTGGATGTCATCTAATCAAGAAAGGGTTCTAATTGCGTGTGATGACGTGGCGAGCACTGTCCATTGGACCCTACAGCGCGGTGGAGCGCGCCGTGGGGCTGGCGCTCAAGCTGCCCATCTTCCTCAAGGGGTTCGCGGGTAGGGTGAGATAGTGCTCGCCACGTCATAGGATGTAGGAGGAGGCAGGAGGAGTAGGAGGACGGGAAGGAGGAGGCGGAGGAGGGGGAAGGGGAGGCGGAGGCGGAGGAGGAGGAGGAGGAGGAGGCGGAGGAGGAGGAGGAGGAGGAGGAGGAGGAGGAGGAGGAGGAGGAGGAGGAGGAAGGAACAGGAGGGATCAGGGAGGGGGAGGAGTGAGTTGTGTGAAGGCAGGGTTATATGACGTGGCGAGCACTATGCTTCAGTCCCTATTCGCAGGTGCGGTACTCAAAGCAGCAGAGAAGGCATCGGAGCTCGGGCGTCACCAGCGCATCGTCCTGACGCGCTGGAGTTGCCTCGTCATGGAGCAGCTCGACCCGGTGGAACACGCAGGTGCGTTCACAAAGATCGCAGCGGCCCAGGGTACGCTGCTCGCGGCGGCCGCACTCGCGCAGTGCGTCGCGGCGCCGGTGCCGTGCGGGTAGGCCCTGATTGATAGTGCTCGCCTCATTACAGGATGCCAGTCAATTCAATCAACGAGGGTTCGAAATGCGTTCGTTGACGTGGCGAGCGCTATCCGTCAGTCCGTACGTACGGGGCGTTCCAGCAAATGCTGCAGCGCAAGCCATCGCTCGTTGAGGCGTATGTCGCGCAGATGGGCGACGGGCCCAAGAGCATGGTGACGACGGCGCCGCTCGCCGCGTGCGGCCTCAGGCAGGGGGGTCATTGGTAACAAGCGCTCGACCACCGGTGAGTCGACGGTCGAGTTGCCGGTCGAGTCCGGAATCTATCAGCGCGTTCAACTTGAGGGTTAAGCCATGCTCTGAATGGTTCGAGTGCTTGTTCCCCATGACCCTCCTGCGAGCGCAGAGCTCCTGCACCATACAACGATGGGCGGCTTTGACCCCGCGCCGTCGACGCGGCGCCAGCGCCCGCGCCGCCGCGACCCCCCGCTGGGCGACGCCGCGCTGCCCGCCGCGCGTGCCGCCGCGATGGATGCGTACCTGCGCGTGGTGTTTAGCGGCGACACCAAGGCAGGGGGGTCATTGAGGACAAACACTCGACCGAAATCGGAGCACGACTTTACCTTGAGGGTGAATGTTCAGTCTTACAGACGACGCACGGAGGACGGAGCAGGAGTTCGGAGCATGACTTACCTTCAGGTAAATGCTCATAGTTACGGACAACGAGTGGAGCACGGAGGAGGAGATTCAACGTCGGTCGAGTGCTTGTTCTCAACGACCCTCCCTCAAGGTGAAGCTCCCGCCAGCTGTCGGGTGCATCTTTGCGCTACTAGTGCGCACGCTGACGCACGAGGAGTTCGGCGACAAGGTGCTGCCGGCTGCGGTGAAGCAGCTCAAGCGCAGCCCGGAGGCAGTGCCCGGCACATGTCGCTCGCCACGTCACAGGAAACTCATTCAACTCAATAAACGAGCGTTCGAAATGCGTGTCGATAATTTGGCGGGCAATGGGCCTGGCAGATATTGCTCACCACGTCACACGAAGTCCGTTCAACTCACGAAACGTGGGTTCAGTATGCGTGTCGATGATGTGACGGGCAACGTCTGCCGGGCCCAACACGGAGGCGGTGCTGCGCGCCACACGCCACCTGCTGGACGAGGTGCCGCTCGACCTGAGCCGCTACGCGAAGGAGTTCGCCGAGCCGGTACTGGCGCAGGCCAAGCATGCGGAGGACTGGCGGCGCAAGGAAGCCGTGGGGGCGGTAGCCGCCATCGCGGTATCCTGCACCAACGTCGACGCCGTGCGCGATGTCTTCGACGCCGTGAAGGTGAGACGGTGCAGGTTGACCTAATGTTAAACCCGTGTAAAGCGCGCTTGGTTTCAGCGTTTTAAAGCTAAAATACACTCCCCAAACATACTCGTAGCCTGTAATTTCCAACTCAGACATGATGAATCGCTCTCAAACTTTTCTTTCAATGTCCACTTGCGCGTCTACGTGAAGGGCGAGCTGGAGGATGCCAAGAAGCGGCCCAAGGAGTGGACTGCGCGCGCGGGGCTCTTCGACGCCCTCGCGCAGCTGTCGCTCGCCAAGGCGTCGGAGAAGGCCATGGCGTCGCTCGCCAACGAGGCGTGTGCGTGCCTCGCCGCGGTGTGCAAGGCAGGGGGGACATCTCAGCTCAATCTGAGATGTTTTTGTTACTGCAACCACCCAATACACACAACGTATCCTACAAAAAGTGCTCACCGTCAAGTCGAAACGTGGACGAGTGTAAGCCCCTGGTGCAAGGGCGAGGCGCAGAAGGACGCCAAGGAAAAGCTGACCGCAGCGCTGGGCACCTGGCTCGCCTTCGTGCCTGGCCCGCTTCCTAAAGAGACCGTGGACATTGTGATTGCCGGCATTAAGGACACCAAGGCAGGGAGGTTATTGCGAATAAGCACTCGACCGACGTTGAATCTCCTTCCCCCTCCGCGCGTATGAGTGAGCATTTACCCTGAAGGTGGGTCATGCTCTTACCTAGTGCCTGGTCTGTTAGCTAAGTAAGTTGAGTAAGTAAGTAAGTGATCTGACGAGTAAATAACTCGTCCGAGTACTTACTAGCCAAGTAGTTACTTACGGCTCACAGACCAGACACTAGGTCGAGTGCTTGTTCTCAATGACCTTCCTGCAAGGACGGGCACCACCGCGCACTGCTGCGCATGCTGGTGGGCGCATTCGCGCGCAATCCGGGCCTGGCCGAGGGCGCCGGTAGGGTCTCACAGAGAATGCTCGCCACGCCAAGCCATTCAAGTCAAGAAACGCGGGTCTACAGTGTGGAGGATGACGAGGCAGGCATTATCTGTCAGGCCCGCCACGGTACGCCATGTCACACCATTCAACTCAAGGACTGCGGGTCTACAATGTAGGGGATGACGTGGAAGGCTGTATCTGTCAGGCCCTAGGCGCCGGGCCGCTGGTGAAGCACCTGGCACCTCTGGCAAAGACTGGCGCGGCCAAGCCGTCGCAGCGCACGGAGGGGGCCATGGCGCTCTTGATTATCGCCGCCACCGCTGCTGTCGATGCTGCGGCGGCGAAGGAGGCGACGAAGGAGAACGTGTTCGAGGAGGCTCTCAAGTAGGGCCTTCCCCTGTCGCGTTACCGCCCGCTGCCACCCGCCTCTACCTCACCCGACTTCGCCGCTGGCAGATGTTGCTCGTCATCGCCACGTCATAGGATACCAAGTAACTCAAGAAACATGTCGTTGACGTGGCTGGCAACATCTGCTTGTCTCTAGCTGCTGGCCCGACGGCATGTACTTCACGCCGGGGAACATCGCCAAGCTCGGTGCGGAGGACTCCGAAGTGTTGGCGCGATGCATGGGCGTGCTCATGGGCTCGCACACTGCGTCCCTGAAGAAAGCCAAGGCGTCGAAGGCGGCGCAGCGCACGGCGACATTGTTGCTGCTGCACCCGGCGGCGGCTGTGCGGGCGGCGGCGCGGGGCGCGCTGGACGCCGCGGCGGAGGCGGGGACGGTAGGGTCTGACAGATAATGCTCGCAACGTCATGTACTTCCATTTTGAGTCAAGAAACGAGGGTTTACAATGTGGAGCATGACGTGGCAGGCATTGTAGATAATGCTCGCCAAGTCACGTGCTTCCATTCAACTCAAGGAACGAGGGTCTACAATGTGAAGCATGACGTGGCAGGCATTATCCGTTAGGCCCTACTGGACGGAACTGCCGGAGTTGCTGGCGGCGCTGCGGCACTGGCTTTGCGCGGCGGAGGAGCCGGGTGGGTGGCCCGCGCTCTCCGTGGTGGAGGGCGAGGTAGGCCTTGGCAGTTATTGCTCGCCACGTCGCTTCTCCTCCTCCTCTCTTCTCTCTCCTCTCTTCCCTCTCCTCTCTCCTTTCCTCCATATTTTATTTTCTGATCGAACGCAATTTGAAACCCTTGTTTCTTCAGTTGAATGGCATCCTTTGACGTGGCGATCAATTCCTGCCAGGCACTAGTGCTAGGGCGAGTCGTCGCCCTTCGCGGCGGCGTATTGCGGCGAGTTCCCGAGCCGTCTCGCGGGCGCCGCGCTCGGCGTGTTCTGCGGCTTGGGCGGCGCCGGCACGGGCGCCGCCCCCGGTGTTGCGGAGACCGGCGGCCGCGGCCCTGCGGGGATCCCCCTCGGCCTGGCGGGGCCGCTGCTGCTGCTCGCGCACCATCCGCTTGTGGCGGCGCCGGACGGGCGCCGCACGGGCGCTTGGGAATCGCTGCTCGCGAAGCTGTCGCTGGCCGCAGAGCGCACGGGAGCTGCAGACCCGCACGGCGCGCTCAGCGTGCAAGTCGGCGCCATGTGCGAGGTAGGGACTAATGGATAGTGCTCGCCACGTCATAGGATGCCGTCTGACTCAATAAATGAGGGTCAAGAATGCGGCTGATGATGTTGCGAGCACTGTCCATCGTTGATTTCAAGAAACGGGCGTTCATAATGCGGTTGATGACGTGGCAAGCGCTATCCATCATTTTACTCAAGGATTGTGTGTTCAGATGCGGTCGATGACGTGGCGAGCACTATCCATCCGTCCCTTGTGCGAGGCCGTCGCGGGCGAAGCCGGGATCCAGTCCGCGCGCAAGTCCGAGCGCGAGGCAGGGGCTTACACTCGTCCGTTTTCAGCTCAACCTGAGCCGTGCTTGTTGCTGAAAACCGTTGAAAGTACCCACCGTGTCCCACAAGAAGTGCTTACGTTGGGCTGAAAAGGTGGACGCAGCTCATTCTGAGCCACTTTTGTCACTGGCAGACACTGACGCCAACCAGCGTCACCCACGAAATGTGTGTAACGTTGAGCCGGGAGGTGGACGAGTGTAAGTCCCTTGCACGAGGCAGCCGTGGCGGCCGCATTCGCTGTTGCGCGCCTGGCGCCACCCACGGCCCTCGCGGCTTTGCTCCCCGTGGCGGAGCAGATTGCGGACATTGCAGAGCACGACGCGATTGGCCCGGGCGACATCCGCATCTTCAACACGCAGATTGGGTAGGGCCTGGTGGATGTTGCCCGCCGACCCGCCGACCCCCTGGCAGATATTGCCCGCCGCGTCTTCGACCCCCGGCACGCATATTGAACCCTCATTTCTTGAGTTTCATGGCATCCTGTGACGTGGCGAGGGAAATGTGCGGTCCCAGTGCCTGCCACGTCAACGTCGCGCATTGTGAATCCTCGGTTCCTGCGTTCAACGTCATGCTATGATGTGGCGAGCCATATCTGCCAGGCCCATTGCTGCCACGTCATCCAATGCATCGTCAACCTCGTTTCTTGGGTCTAACGGCATCCTGTGAAGTGGCGAGCTCTATGGCCAGGCCGTAATATCGGGAAGCTGTCGACGGACCCCGTGGACGAGTTCAAGCCCCAGGCGCGCGCGGACCCTAACAAAGCTAAGGCGGCGCGGGGCAAGTCGAAAATGAACTACGGTTCCGATGATGACGATGACGGCGCGGTGTCGCTGCGCCCGGCTGTGTCTCTGCGTCCCAGCATCGCAGCGGCGCAGGCGAAGGCGGGGGGCAAGCCAGGCGGCGGCAACGGCGCCGGGCCGGACAAGAAGGAGCTGGCGCGGTAGGGCGGTGCAGGTTGACCACAGGCTGTCCCTGTGTCGACCACGCATAATTTTAGCGCTTTCGAATCTAAAACATGACGAACCGCTTTCAAGTTTTGCTTTCCATTTCAACTTGCGCCGCTACAGCGCGGCAGGCGCAGTTCGCGGAGGAGGCCGTGGTGCGCGCACGCGTGAAGGGTGTCGTGGACCGCCTCACGCTGCGGTAGGGACACATGGATAGTGCTTGCCACGTCATCGAACGCATTTGGAACCCTCATGTCGTGAGTTAAACGCAATCTCATGACGTGGACTGATGGATAATGCTCGCCACGTCACCTAACGTATTTGAACTCTGGTTTCTTGACTAAAAGGCATCTTATGACGTGGCGAGCACTATCCATCCATCAGTCCCTACGGTGCGGCTGGACCTCACTGCGTCGCTCATGCGTGGCGGCACGCGTAAGGGCGCTGCAGCGGAATATGTACCAGCTATCGCCGCTCAGATCTTGCGGCTGCTGAGCTCGCCGCTGCTCCCGGAGGGCCCATGCCTCGCGGCGGCGGCGGCGCTCGTCGTCGCGGCCGCAGGCGTGCCGGGTAGGGGGGTGATTGAGAACAAGCACTCGACCGACGTCAAATCTCAGACTCCTCTTCCGCGTTCTCTCGTGCTCCCCTTCTTCCTCTCAAACCGAACAGCGATGACGATCGCATCCTTCAACCAGGTAACTGAGTATCCAGTAGGATTACAAACACGCCGCGTTCTCATGCCACTGAGCTGTCCTGGAAGAGACATTGATTTATTATACTTTTGTTTATCATCATGGCAGTATTAGCATTCGCCCTGATAGTAAGTCATGCTCTGATCTCCAGTTGAGTGCTTGTCATCAATGACCCTGCTATCAGGCAACGCGGCGATGGGCTTTGGCTTCCGAGGGACCCCGGAGAAGTTTGCTGTGGCGCTGCGGCTTTCGGCGGGCTCCGCCAACGGAGCCGTGCCGCCGCCGGCGTTGGACGACCGCGGCAGGGGGTTTATTGAGAACAAGCACTCGTCCGACATTGAATCACCTTCCCTCTCCATGCTCCGGTCTCGGTGTGAGTGCTCGTTCTCAATGACCCTCCTGCCCCTTAGCAGGCCTGACTGGGGGGATATTGAGAGCAAGCACCCGACCAACGTTGAACATCCTCTCCCACGTCTGTTTGAGTATGCACCATGAAGACAAGTCGTGCGGGCTTGTTCGATATCGTTCGAGTGCTTGTTGTCAATGACCCTAACGCACGGTGATGTTATCACGACCTCGTCGGTGCGTGTCGCCGCCGACGCTGCGACGCTGATGGCCGCGCTGAGCGCGGCGGAGGAGGCGGTGGAGATGAACGACCTGGAGCCGCTGCCCGCCGCCGCCCTCGCGCTCGTGTTCCCCGTGTGCGCGCGCGCGCTGCTGCTGCCCGACTCCGCCCCGGTCGCGGTCCGCAACGCTGCGCTAGCGGTGCTGCAGCCGCACGCCGCGCCGGCAGGGCCTCGCAGATATTGCCTGCCACGTCGTCCAACACATTGTGAGGCTTTGCCGATTGAGTCTAATGGCATGCTATGACATGGCGATCATATAGAGGCAACGCTCTGCTCCTCCAGTGTCAGAAAGAGTTAATCGCAGAGTGGACATTCAGCTCCTGGTCTAGATACTGGCTTTACTTATCGCACCGCCGATAAAATCTAACGGGCCCTACGCAGCGGGTGTCCCGGGCCTCCCGCGCGCCGCCGCCGCCCGCTTGATGCTCACGGTGCTGGAAACCGGCGCCCCAACTCAGGCCGCCGCTGCGACACCTCTGCTGCTCGAGATCGCATCAGGTGCCGAGGACGACGTGGACCCGGCCTCGGTCGCGCGCGCGCTGCGGACCGGCCTCGAGTCGGAGTTCCGCACGGTGCGCGCCGCCGCTCTCGCCGCACTCGCCGCCGCGCCGCCCATCCTCGACGCGCCCGACTCCTCCTCTGGTAGGGACAGCAACAGGGACAGGGACAGGGACATGCCACTCAACTTAGGGACAGAACACTCACGACAGGGACATGTGCATAACATTCACCACAGTTGCATAACACTCAGGGACATGGAAATACCGCTTACCACGCCATTTATCATATGTAAGCCCTCATTCATTGCGAGAACTTGCATCGAAAGACGCGGCACGCATGATTCACAGGGCTCGCCTCACGCTTCTCTACCCACCTTTATCGAGTCACATGACATCGTGAATGACGTGGCGCACACAATCGGCATGGCCCTCTCTGCCGGTTCCGGCGCCGCACTGCTGTTCATGGCGCGGTACGACCCCGACGAGGACAACCGCGCTGCCGCCGTGCAGGTGTGGGAGGCGTACGGTCTGAACGAGGCGGATCTGTCGGAGATTGTGGCGCCCGCCGCGCTGCTGGGGTACCTGGCAGGGGGGGTATTGAGAACAAGCATTCGACCGACGTTGAATCTCTTCCTCGTCCTCCGCCACGGGGGCAAAGGCGGCATCCTGAAGCCCCCTCATGCACGCTGACGCGTCTCTCTCTCTCCTCGTTGTCCTCCGCGCATCTGTCAGTGTGTATGAGCATTGACATGCAAGGTAGGTCATGCTCTAATCTTGGTCGAGTGCTTGTTCTCCGTGACCCTCCTGCCTGAGCCACCCCGCGGCCGGCGTGCGCGACGCCGCAGTGGGTGCCTTCGCAGACGCCGTGCAAGCACTGCAGTCCGGCAGGGGCTTACACTCGTATACTTTTCGGCTTGACTGAGCATATTTTGTTCGCTTCATTCGGGTGTTTGATAGAGTTCAGTGACAACAACGGCTCATGTCGAGTTGACACGTGGACGAGTGTAAGCCCTTGCACTCCTCCACTGTTTGGCTCGACGTGAGCATTTTTTTGTGGGACACATTGGGTCGTTTCACAGAGTTTCAGTGATGGAAAACGGCTCAGGTTGAGATGAGAAGTGTGTAAGCCCCTTTAGCCCGGCGTCGCCCCCGTGCTGGCCAAGCTATTCGCCGGATTCTCCGCCGCGGCGCCTAGTGCCGCGCCGGTGGTGTCCGACGATCCCTTCGCGCCCAACGGGGGCATTGGGTTGGCCGCGGCGTCCGCGGTGGTGCGCAGCCCCGGCAACCCGCAGGGGCGCGCGGGGATCATGCGCGCGCTGGGCGCCGTGGCAGGGGGGTCATTGAGAACCAGCACCCGACCGAGCTTGTCTCCTTCTCCTCCTCCTCCTCCTCCTCCTCCTCCTCCTCCTCCACCGCCTTGTCCTCATCCTCCTCCGCCTCCTCCTCCTCTTCCTCCCCGCCTCCTCCTCCTCCTGCTCCTCCTCCTTTCTCTGCGTGTCGTCTGCAAGTATGAGCATTCTCCCGAAACTGAGTCTTGCGGGCACGTCCGATCTGGGTTCGAGTGCTTGCTGTCAGTGACCCTGCCGTGTGGCGCCGTCCCTGACGTCAAAGGACCTGCCCCTGGTTTCCAGCTTTCTGATAAAGGTGCTGGGGGACGAGGACGAGGGCGTCCGCGACGCCGCCATGAACAGCGGGAAGGTTATGATCGAACTGCACGGTAAGAAACCCTTCTAGTAAAACTTCTAGTAACCCTTCTAGTAACCCTTCTGTGTCCCCCACCCCCGTGGTCTGAGAATCTGACCATGAAACAGCAGATGGGGGTTTATCCCCCCTCATGGTCGTTCGGCGCTGGACGCCAACTTCTACGTCCGAACTTCCTTCTCAACTTGACCCTTGACTGATTCCTCGCTGTGCTAACATCTGGCTCGACTTGACCACGCAGGCGCGGAGCACGTGCAGCAGCTCCTGGGTGTGTACCAGGGCTACTTCGACCGCCAGGCCGCGGCGGGCGGCGCCGCCCAAAACGACGAACAGACCGACAACGTCCGCCAGGGCATCGTGGTGTTCTTGGGCGCCCTGGTAGGGGAGTGTTTTGAGAACAACGTCTCGAACGGCGATCGGTGCATGACTAACGTTTAGGATGATTAGTCATACACTCGCGCGGACACGGTTCGTGATGGCCAACGGACCCATGAGCATTTGTCCAAGTCCTGATTTTGACCTCATCTTATGTTGCAACTCTAAAGTAGACCCTCCTGATATCGGTTCGTTGTTGATCCAACGTCGGTCAAGACGTTGTTCTCAACGACCCTGCTGCTTGGCCGTCCACCTCCCAGAGGACGACCCGAAGATTCGCCAGATTCTGGCTCGGCTGGTCGCGGTGCTCTCCACCCCCAGCGAGGCGGTGCAGCGCTCGGTGTCAGACTGCCTGCCGCCGCTCATGAAGGCCTTGGACGAAGAGGAGCGCCGCGCCCTGATTGAGGCAGGGGTGTTATTGAGCAAGCACTCCACCGGCGTTGAATCTCCTCCTCCTCCTTCTCCTCCTCCTCCATATACTCCACGGATATGAGGGGGTCCTTGAAAACAAGCACTAGGCCGACGTTGGGTCTCCTCCTCCTCTTGATCCTCCGCGCCTCTGTATGTAAGGGTCATTGAGAACGAGCACTCGACCGACGTCGAATCCTCTCGTCCTCCTCGTCCTCCGCCTCCTCGTATACTCCGCGCATGTGTATGAGCATTCACCCTGAAGCTAAGACATGCTCCGATCTCGGTTCGAGTGCTTGTTCTCAATGACCCTCCTGGCAGAGCCTGCTGGCGCAGCTGACGGGCGGGGAGTTCTTCGCGGACCGCCGCGGTAGGGCGGTGCAGGTTGACCCGAGTTTGACCCCGGTTCCACCCTGCTTTATTTCCTCGCTTTGAAGCTAAAATATGATGACCGCGCTTGAAGCTTAAATATGATGAACCGCCTTTAAAATTTGCTTTCCATTTCAATTTGCGCCTCTACACCGCGGTGCCGCCTTCGGCATCTCCGGCGCCGTGAAGGGCATGGGCATCGGGTCACTCAAGGGGTTCGGAGTGATGGACGCGGTGAAGGCCGCCGTGGAGGACAAGAAAAACCCGGAGGCACGCGAGGGGGCGCTCATGGTAGAGTGGTGCAGGTTGACCCCATATTGACCCTGGATTAACCGCCCTTGGTCTCCGCGCTTGATCCCCCTCCTCCTGCTCCTCCTCCTCAACATCCCCTACCCCTCCTCCTCCTTTTCTCTCCTCCTCCTCCTCATCCTCCTCCTGAAGCTACAATAATATGATGCATCGTTTGAAGCGAAAATTCAGTGATTTACCGCTTTTATACTCCGCTTTCATTGCGCCTCTACATGATGGCGTTCGAGCTTCTTTGCCTGCGGCTGGGGCGGCTGTTCGAGCCGTACGTGATCCACGTGCTGCCCATGCTGCTGGTGTGCTTCGGCGACAACTCGGCCAACGTGCGCGAGGCCACGGTCAACGCAGCCAAGGCCGTCATGGGGCAGCTGTCTGCGCAGGGCGTCAAGCTGGTGCTGCCCGCGCTCATGAAGGGCCTGGAGGCAGGGCCTCGCAAACCCCACGGGGCATAATCACCCCCTCACCCCTTCTCTCCCTCTCCCCCTCTCCCCCTCTCCCCCTCTCCCCCTCT
>Ga0307489_10000206_pt1 | contig 33040 bp, 57 predicted proteins | sample SB12metaG_FD_202247 | JGI IMG/M metagenome (GOLD analysis project Ga0307489, IMG submission 202247) | Sea-ice brine microbial communities from Beaufort Sea near Barrow, Alaska, United States - SB 1.2 | ecosystem: Environmental > Aquatic > Marine > Coastal | place: USA: Alaska | collected... | reverse complement strand
GCGGCGGCGGCGGCGGTGGCGGCGGCGGCGGCGGCGGTGGTGGCGGCGGCGGCGGTGTGGTGGCTGTGTCCGTCGTTGCTGTGCTCCGCATGTCCAGCTCATCGTCAACAGTTGAGCAACTGACCGATGAGGAGCAGTTCTGGGAAGGGTGGTTGAAAGGCCAGCTTGAAACCGCGCCCCGGGGGTTGAGCGGCGGGTTCCAGACCTCGCCCGTGTGGGTGCACGTGGCCACTGAGACGGAGCTAGTGCACGGTGCCTGGACCTCACTCGGGCTCTCCCTCGGCTTCGCGTTCCTCGTGTTGCTGGGTAGGGCGGTGCAGATTGACCCCAAGTTGTCCCCGTGTTGACCGCGCTTGGTGTCAGCGCCTGAAGCTAAAACATGATGAAGCGCTTTCAAACTCTGAGTTCAATTTCAACTCGCGCCGCTACAGCTGGGGGCGTCCCGCTCGCTCCTCCTGGCCGCACTGGCGACCATCTCCGTGGGGTCGGTGGCCACCGCCTTCCTCGCCTTCGCCGTGCTGCTGGGATGGACCATGGGCATCATCGAGGCGGTGTGCACGATGGTAGGGCGGCGCCAGTTATACCGATGAAACCCGTGTTAAAAACGCCTAGATCCGTGCTCTTGAAACTGAGATATGATGAACTGCTTTCAAGTGTTGCTTTCAATTTCAAGTTGCGCCGCTGAACGATGGTCCTGGTAGGTATGTCGCTGGACTACGTGCTGCACATGGCGGGTGCGTACGTGCGGACACCGCCGGGGCCGCGCGCGGCGCGGGTCAGGGGCGCGCTGTGCGCCGTGGGGCCGTCGGTGATGTCGGGCGCCAGCACCACTGTGGGCGCGGCGTTGTTCTTGCTCGGCTGCACGGTGACGTTCTTCACCAAATTCGGCGTGTTCATCGCGTGGACATTGTCAATGTCACTCCTGCAGGCAGGGTCGGATGTAAAGCGTATTCTTGCTGAACAGGTCTTCCGCTGCGTATTGTACCGGTGCACACCACGTCATCCACCACATAGTGCAACGGTGCTCGCCACGTAATCCATCACGCAGTGCAGCTCGCCACGTCATCCAACGCGTGGTGTACCGGTGATCGCCACGCCATCCACGGATCCACTACAGTTCACACCCGCATGTATTGGGTTAAACGGCATCCTATGACGTGGCGAGCTACGGTGTACTATGTGGTGGATGATGTGGTGAGCCCCGGCGCACTATGCGGTCTATGACGTGGCGATGTTGATTTGCTTGGCCCAAAGTGCAGGCCATCGTGGTGTTTCCGGCCATGTGCGCCATCTGCGGGCCCGAGGGCTTGCGTGGTACCCCGGATGCGGATATGGATACATATAGTTATGACGGCGAGGCGGGTGGTGGTGCAGCGAGCAGCTCCGGTGAGGAGGAGAGGGAGGGGGTGGGGAGGAGAAGGGGGAGGTGGAGGTGGGCGGTGTGCGGGTCGAGGGTGGCGGCGGTAAGCTCCGATGTATCTAATAGGGTTTAGGATATAGGGTTTAGGGCTTAGGTTTTAGGGTGATCCGATGAAACATCAGCAGACGCAAGCTCGAGATGCAAGTGAGTCACCTGGTACGCATACCAGTATCATAGAGGACATATCTGTATTTACCATTCTCAGGCTAGGTGGAGACAAACATCAACACTAGTACGCGTCTTCTTAAAACGAAACGATTTATTTTCGGAAGCCTTGGATCGCGCGACCGCGTTGGACACGCCCGCTTCTCCAGGGCGCTTGCATTTCCATGTCCATGTCCATTTCCATTTCCATTTCCATTACCATTTCCATTTCCATTTTCATTATCATTCCCGGCCCCGGTCCCATCTCCAGTTCCCGCTCAGCGACCATCCGCCCCACCCGACTCACCTGATTTGGGGTCGAGTGCCCCGAGCATGCAGTCGGTTGTTTAGTGGGGTGGTTTCGGTGAGCGGCTACGCCGGCGAGGCGTTGCAGTTGCTGCCCGGCGTGTTGAATACGTAGGTGTGGGCGTCGCGCGGGCAGTGCGTGCGGTGCGGCGCCGCGCCCCCCACCTCCCAGTGCCGCCGCTGACACGCCTTGCCGCAGTACCGCGACACGCCGCACATCAGGGCCATGATAATGCTCGCCACGTCATAGCATGACATCTACTTCGTTGAGAGTGTAAGAGAATGTAAGAGAGGTGAGGAGAGGGAATTGGAGAAGAGTTGAGAGGCGAAGGGGAGAGAAGTGAGAGGTAAGATGTTGCGATTTGAGCTAAGAAGGTATTGACGCCAGCTGTACGCAACTATATGATCAATGTTGCAAGCAGCGTGTTGGATGACGCGGCAGGCATCGCCCGTCATACCCCACCGCACAACTGGCACCTCTTGCGCGCGTCGTGAGCGCGGCAGACGTAGCACCGCCGGAGCTCCCGCAGCGCCGTGACGGCGGGCTCGAACCCCTTCTTGGCGCCCCGATGTAATGGCGCAAGTTGAAACTAAAAGCAATGTTTGAACGCGGTCCATCATATCTTAGATTCAAGAGCATAGATCCAGGCGCTTCCAACACGGGTTTCATCGGTTCAACCTGCACCGCCCTACCCCGGAGGAGATAGTTCCGAGCCATCATCACATCCTGCTCCAGCCCATGCCCGCCCTGAAGGTACAGTTCGGAGAGCTTAGACTCGGCCGCCGTCGGGCCCTGGCCCGGATAGCCTCCTTCGCCCTGCTCTGCAGCCTTCTGAAGCCACATCGCCGCTTGGACCCAATCGCGGTCCACGCTGTAGTGGCGCAAATTAAAATTGAAAGCAACGTTTGCAAGCAGTTTATGATACTATGGTTTCAAGAGCTGAAACCCGCTGTCAACCTGCACTGCCCTACCACGCCATCGTCGTTACGGTAAGCAGCGCCAAGGTGTAGCGGCACACGTTGAAATTGAAAGCAAGACTTGAAAGCAGTTCATCATGGTTTAGTTTCAAGCGCTTAGTTCCAGGCGCTTTCAACATGGATTTGATCGGTTCAATAGGCACCGCCATACCGAGGTAGGACAACACAGTGGAGGACTCGGCGATGAGCACCGGCGTGGCTAGATCCAGCATCTTCGCGGTGGACTCGTTGTCTAGGTAGTCCGCGAACGCCAGCGCGCGGTGGAACGGCGCCGGCACCTTCATGGCGATCGCCGTGAGCATGGGCGACACCAGCAGCAAGCCCGCGCACTTGGCCGGCCCGAGCGCCACGGCCAGGTGCAGCGCGGCGAACGTTCCGAGTGACCGCCCGACGACCACCACTCGCCCCTTGTCTTTGAGGTACGCCACCTGCTTCGGGACGTCGGCGAGCACCCCGGCCTGCGTCGGCGCCTCCGCCGTCCGCCAGCCGTAGCCGGGATACTCGAACCCCACCAGGCAGTTGGCCTTGAGCCTTCGCCACGTCGCCTGCGTCGCCGCGAAGTCCTCCATGTTGCCGTGAAACACCGCCACCGTGCAGCGCTCCTCGACGGAGGAGGTGCACTTTGTGGCGAAGATGTCGCCGACGGTGACATGGTTGCTGATGAGCTGTCTCTTGGCGGAGGGGTTAGGCACCCCGGGGAGGACTTGGTGCTCCAGGCTCAACGCAGTTTGGTAATTTGGCTACAAGTCATATGACTTTTGGTCAAAATCACCAAACACCTACTTACTACGGGTAGCTCTAGTTCGAGATACTACATATGGTACACTTTACAGACTAGGCACTAGGCAACTCTTGGTGAGGCACCGTATTCTTCAACATACATTTCTCCGTTCCACTCTAGCAAGTTTTCGTAGTACCCCGCCAAAACACGTCCTACATCATAATGTCCGAGGAATAGGGCTTTTCGTCATCAGGATACACGTCAATGTAGTAGCCATCGAAGAGACCTTCTTCCTCCATCCACCTTAGCGTCTCCCCGTCACCGCCCTCTATGCAGGGGCTTACACTCGTTCACTTTTCAGCTCAACTTGAGCGCTTTGTATGGGATAGGGGATGCGCTTAGGGATTGTGTAGCCCTTGTCTAGGGGGTGTCAGGGGTGTTTCGTGTTTAGGGTGTGTAGGGCGTTTTTATATGTCAGACACGGCTCAAATTGAGCTGGGAAGTAGACGAATGTATGAATGTAAGCCCCTGCCTCTATGGCCGCAGCGTACGTGCTGTTCGTGTGCCACGGGCACCCCTGCTCCCGCGCCCACTTTAACATCTCCAAGTGCCCGCCCCTAGCTATAGCGGCGCAAGTTGAAATTGAAACCAAAACTTGAAACCAGTTTCTCATATTTTAGTTTCAAGCGCTTAGTTCTGGGCGATTTTAACGTGGATTTGACAGGGTCAAGCTGCACCGTCATACCTAGCGGCAAAGTGACAGGTCCTCACAGTCCACGGGCAGTCGTGCTCCCGCGCCCACTTCAACACCTCCAGGTGACCACCCTGTGCGCAAGGGCTTACACTCGTCCACTCGCCAGCTCAACTTGAGCCATGTCTGTCGCAATAAACACCCAACACATCCTAAACACCCCCTTACACCCCCTTAACACGGGCTACACAACCCCTAACGTACACTACCTATCCCATACAAATCGCTCAATTTGAGCTGAGAAGTGGACGAGTGTAAGCCCCTGCCTGTGCGGCGAGTGCACACACCACCTCGCTCCACGGGCATGGAGTATCCTGCTCCCGCGCCCACTGCGCAGGGGCTTGCGCTCGTTCACTTTCCAGCTCAACTTGAGCGCTTTGTATGGGATAGGGTGTGCGCGTAGGGGTTGTGAAGCCCGTGTTAAGGGGGGGTTAGGGGGTGTTTAGGGTGTCTAGGGTGTTTTCTTGCGTCAGACACGGCGCAAGTTGCATGGGGTGAAGAGAACGGTTGTAAGCCCCTGCCACTGCAGCACATGCAAGTGCCCGCCGGCAGCGGCGCAGCTGCACGTCGCCTCGTCCCACAGGCAACCGTGCGCCCGCGCCCACCTCAGTACAGGGTCTTACACTCGTCCACCTGTCAGCTCATTGTAATCGCTTTTGGTGGGACAAAGGGTTTTCGGGGGTGTTTTAGGGAGTGTTTCAGGCGGGGTTTGAGGAGGTGTTCAGGCGTGCAGGGGATGTGTTGAGTGTCAGAAACGGCTCAGGTTGAGCTGAGAAGTGGCCGAGTGTAAGCCCCTGCCTCAGTACCGACAGGTGCCCGCCCAGCGCGGCACGTGCACAAGTTCCGCTGCTGCCACGAGCAGCCCGTGGACAGGGGCTTAAACTCGTCCACTCTTCAGCTCAACTTGAGCGTTTTGCATGGGATAGGGGGTGCGCGCAGGGATTTTGTAGCCCGTGTCAAGGGGGTATTAGGGTGTGTTTAGGATGTGTAGGGTGGTTTCTTGTGTCAGACACGGCTCAAGTTGAGCTGAGGAGTGGACGAGTATAAGCCCCTGCCCATGGACAGGGAGAATCCTGCCTCCGCGCCCACTGCAACACCTCTAGGCAGGGGCTTACACTCATCCAGTTTTCGGCTCAACGTAAGCTCTTTCTGTGGGATAGGGGAGACATCCCGGGGTTGCTTAGGGGGTGGCTGGGATGTGTCAGGGGGTATTCGGGCGTATATAGGGTGTATTTTGTGTCAGAAACGGCTCAGGTTGACCACAGTGGACGAGTGTAAGCCCCTGCCTCCAGGTGCCCGCCCACGGCAGCGCGTGCACACGTAGAATCATCCCACGGGCAGGGGCTTAGACTCGTCCACTTCTCAGCTCAACTTGAGCCGTGTCTGTCGCAAGAAAACACCCTACACACCCTGAACACCCCCTCACACCCCCTTAACACGGGCTACCCAACCCCTTGCGTACACCCCCTATCCCATACAAAGCGCTCACGTTGAGCCGAGAAGTGGACGAGTGTAAGCCCCTGCCCACGGGCAGCCGTGCGACCGCGCCCACTGCAGCGCCTCCAAGTTGTAGCGGTGCAAGTTGAAATTGAAAGCAAAGTTTGAAAGTGGCTCATCATAATTTAGGTTTGAAGCGCGCACGTCTAGGCGCTTTCAACGTGGGTTTGATAGGGTCAACCTGCACCACCCTACCAGGTGCCCGCCCCCATCGCAGGGGATTACACTCGTCAAGTTCTTAGCTCAACCTAAGCACTTTTTATGGACTACAGACGTCCACTTGTCGTCTCAACGTGAGCACTTTTGTAGGCTATGCTGGGAGGTCGCATTACGAGTAGCAAATTTGTCTCAGGTTGAGCTGAGAAGTGGACGCTTGTTGTGGCTTCTGTGACGGAAAGCGGTTCAGGTTGAGATGAGAAGTGGGCGAGTGAAGGCCCCTGCCCCAGCGGCGAGTGCACAGCAGTTGTTCGGTTGTAGAGTAGTTCCGTACTGGTAGGCCGCGGCTCCGCCCCACTTAAGGGGCTAAAAATAACACTCGTCCACTTTCCGGCTCAACGTATGCACTTTCTATGGGATAGGGGATGCATTAAACGGGCTGTTGCTGGGGTCTTTCGGGGGTGTTTAGGAGTTTCAGGGGGTATGAGGGGTATGTAGGGTATATTTTGTGTCGGAAACGGCTCAAGTTGAGCTAAAAATTGAAGAGTGTAAGCCCCTGCCCCACTTGCACCCGTTCGCCTTCGCCCAAGCCAACCGCCCGCCCGGGGCTTACACTCGTCCACTTTTCAGCTCAACTTGAGCGCTGTTTGTGGGATAGGGGGTGCGCATAGGGGTTGTGTAGCCCGTGCTTAGCGGGTATTAGGGGGTGTTCATGGTGTGTAAGGTGTTTTTGTGTGACAGACACGGCTAAAGTTGAGCTGAAAACGGAACGAGTGTAAGCCCCAACCGCTCGCCCGACGAGCAGAAGTCCTTGAGCTGGAGCCGCACCCTCCGCCGCCGCGGCAAGCGCGGGAGGCCTGAGGCCAGCACCGCCGCGAGCCACGGCTGCCCCACCTGCGCGAGCATGGTGAGGTCGGTGGGGTCCAGCCGCTCGAGCACCTCCTTCAAAAAGAAGTCGGGGAACTTCTGGAGCAGGTCGAGTAGCGGGCAAGCGTCGTCGTCGCCGTCGCCGCCGCTGCCGCCGCCGGAGAGCGTCAGCGCGGCGAGTGAGGGTACGACGCCGGGTGCGGGGGTTGACAACGTCATCACTCCGGCTGCGATGTAGGGTATGGCAAGGGTAGGGCGTGCTGTTGTTGTGCGGCTTACCCACGACCTTTCACTGAAACAAGGCGAGGAGAACGACTCTCGCAGCGTGGGAAGTCCTTATCCGTCGCTCTCTCCCTTCAAACGACACACCACCTTCGAAGCGATAGAGAGTTCTTCCACAAATCTTGGAGGACTAAGCGCTGTTTCTGCTCGCTCGGCCCTCTGATTGGAGGGTCAAACTATTGGGTCAGAGAGGGTCTTTTGAGAATGGTGGAGCCTACAGGCTCCGGTTGTTGGAGGGAGTCTTGCCTGACACATTTAATTTGCTTGTGTCAGTCACTCGAGCTTAAGTGGGTGGTCATGCCACGTCATTACTATGGCAGGTCTCCACTTTGAGGTGGAGCCTCCTTAAGTATGACGTGTCCACTTCCCTTAATTAAGCCGTTCCGCCGCGCATAGCGCGGCGGCGAGTGGTGCCCACGAGCTCAGGAGGTAAAGTAGGCACACTGGTGTGCCTACTTTTCCTTCCAAACCCATTGGTGTGGGCGGGTGGGTCGAGCTTTTAGCGAGCGCCGCGTTCAGCGGCGTCACTGGTGCTGTTCCCGGTCAGGCGTACGACGTACACTCCGTGTGCTGGAGAAGATGAGCCGGGATCCGCACTCTCTCTTCCCCAACAGTTAATGGAAAACCCTACTCAGAGGTGCGGAATCAGATTCCGGCTCCTGATTGGTTCAGCCCGGATCGCAGCCAATCAACACAACAACAGCGTGTTGCCTCATTCCATGCTGTCGCTCATGGGAATCTCAGTGCGTATCTGAGTATCCTGAAGCGCAAGCGGCGGCACAATAATATTCCAGTGCGTATCCTGAAGGCGGGCTCGCTCATGCTCATAGCTCACGCTCATGCTCACGCTCCTCAGTTCCGGCTCCGGCTCGTCCCAGCGCCAGCGCGCCAGCGCGCCAGCCATGGACAGCGCCAGCGCAGCGCATTTTCCCAAAACCTTCGGGGAATCGCTCGTCGATCTGAAACCACACCGTGTGCGCCCATCTTATGGGCACACACCAAACATGCATCTGGCGAGGGCATACCTTGGGGCGAACTCTCGGTGTGACATCAGACAAGTAGTATACAAACTATCTGATTGTGCAAAGCGGTTGAACATGCACCTGGACTGCATTTCCGAGACAAAGCTAAGCAACAGCTAGGTCAGTCAAGCTATTATTCTACGAGTATCACATTGTGGATGTGGGAATTGATTCCCGCATATCCGTCATCATATCCCTCCGTCAGGTACAGGACACAGTACCTACAAATGCAGAACATCTATTCCTCTAGCTAGCCGTGTTCGTGAGCACTGTACCGGGTACACATTAGGGGAATGCAGGGTAAATTGTGCACCTGGCGTCATGCGCCGAGAGCAGCTAGCTACGAGTAGCCTTTGCCACGGTTTTGGAACGCATAGACGCGAGACTCCAACTTCGCCCATTGCGCGGGGGTCACTCGCATCACACAAGCCGCGCCAGCCGCGCCCGATGAGGTGTTAGCCAACTTCACCTTCTTGTTCTTCTGACTCGCCGGTGTTTTGAGCGCAGCGCGTTTGGGGCCGGTGACCGTGCTTGCATCTCCGGCGGGCGGGACGACGTTGAGGGTGAGACCGAGGCGCTTAGCTTCGGCGTTGTATGCCCGTGCCGCGCCCCCCTCCGTCGCGTGATTGCCGGGATGTAGCGGCGCACGTTGGAATTGAAAGCAACACTTGAAAGCGGTTGATCGTATTATAGTTTCGTGCGTTGAATGGTTGAAACCTGTGGCGCGGTCAATATGGGGTCAACCTGTTGGGGGGTGTCAACCAGCACCGCCCTACCGAGGGACTTACCCTTGCATCTGGCATTCCATTTTTTGTCCCTCTTGCACCAGGCGATGCCCTTGAACCGAGAGGTGGAGCCAGCGCGGCTGCGCAGTTCAGGAGCGGAGCCGTCCGCCTCCTCCTCCTCCTTCCCTTCCTTCTCCTCCTCCTCCTCATCCTCCTCCTCCTCCTCCTCCGCCGCCTCCTCTGCATCGTCTGCCTTCCCCTCCTCCGCTGCTTCCTCTTCCGCCGCTGCCGCCTCCTCCTCCTCCTCCTCCTCCTCTCCCTCCTCCTCCTCCCCGGTGTCTTCATCCCCCTCGTGCTCCTCTCCCTCCTCCTTCGCCATCGTCTCCTCATCCTGCGCATCCTCACCCTCGCCCTCCTTCTCCTCTTCCTCCTCCTCTCCTACCTCGGCCTCCACCGCCTCCATCATCGCCCGCTCGTCAAAATATCCGTCGTTGTTGCTTTTTCCGACGGGTGCCCGAGAGGTCATTCTTCCCAGCAGTGTTCAAGCGTCGTCGCCAGCGCGTGACGGCGGTCACCCGACAAGTGAGTGGATATGTATCACAGGAAGACCACGGGGATGGGCACCTCGGTCCCGCGAGGATGCACGGGTGTTGTCCAGAACGCTGTCCAGATCCTTCTTTTGATGTACTCAGTCGGCTTAATCGTAGTCTGCGCAGATCCGGTGGGGGGGGCGGGGCGGGTACGGCCAGTAGATTCCCAAGGGTGCCCAATCACAGACAGGATGAACGGTTCGAACTCGCGCCGCTACACAACGCCCGAAGGTCCGCAGGACTCGTGGAGTCCAGCTGCGTCGTGCCACCAAACGGCCAGTCTGTCACGCCCGGGCGAAACAGCCGGTGCGTTTGCGCACGCGCGTGCTTTATTGTTTTCTCGGTTTTTGTGAATTTCAAACTCGGCACCCCCTCCCGCGACCTGCCAGCCTTCCCCCTGCCCGCGCTCCGGCGTCCTCGTTGTATCGCCCGTTACGGCGGCGGGCTCCCCTAGTGGTGCCTTCGCCGCGTGCACCGCGCCGTGTCATCCGCCCTGTCCTCCGTGCTCGATACTCCGCCCACCTCGCCTCCGAATCCTCCACTTAATCCACCGTTGTTTCCTCCACCTCCGACCCGACGCCTGGCGCGAGGTGGCCCATCTGCAGGGGCACGCCGTGTTGTGATATCGCGCGCGTGAATTCCCCGACGGCACGCGGCACGCCTCCGCGTCGGGCGACAACACGGTGCGTGTGTGTGGCAGGCGCCGGGGGGCATGTTGCCCATGGTAGCTGACGATGACGCCCAAGCCGCCCAAGCCGATGTCGCCGCGATGGAGACAGTGGATGATAACCCCGCGCGAGAGCTCTTCGAGGCGCTGCTATCCAACCCAGCGCTGGGCGCCGCGGAGGCGCTGGCGCTGCTCGGCACGTGCAAGGCAGCGCGTAGCGTGGGCGGGTCCCGTCACTCGCCGCCCTCCGCGCCGTCTCCCTCGACGAAGACTGCCTCGACGAACGGATGGCGGGTGGAGGGCTGGTCCCGCACGTGCGAAGTTTGCAAGCCGAAGATCCGATTCCAGGGCGAGACTTAAACGGCAAGCTGTATTCGGAGCGGAGCGCCGTGGTCGTCGCAAGCGGCGCCGCGGCGAGACTGACGCCCGCTGGATTCGGGCGTCACCTCAGCTCTTAGCGCAGCTCCGCGCGCTGCTGCGGTATTGCCCGAACATCATCAGCCTGCGGCTCAGCAGCCTCGTCCTGCCAGACGTAGGGGCCTTCGTGCGGCTCGAGCTCGGCGCGCTCGCTCCGAACCTCCAGGTTCTCGACCTCTCGTGCGCGCGCATCGCGAAGGTGGCGGACCTACACGCCATGCTCGCCGCGCTGCCCAGCTTGCGCGTGCTGCTCTTCAGCGGCGATAGTGACGTTGGCGGCAATCTAGCCACCCTTGTACGGGATGGGTACTATTTCTCCGGGATGGCGGAGCACCCCTCGCTGGAATACGTGCGGCTGCAGCCTGACAGTGACGCGGAGGAGGACGTCCAGGGGCTCCTCGCCCACTGCCCGGCGCTGCGCGTCCTCGACTGCACGCAGTATCGCGTCTACCAACCGGGCTTCGAGAGGATGGCGGGCGGCGAGCGCCTCACGCATATCTTTGGGACGCCCGATGTGATGTTCGAGGTTGTCATCGGGGAGCACGCCATCGACAGGCAGGACGTCATCAACGTGCTCGACGGACGCGACGCCATCAACGTGTTTGGAGGCTGACGGCACGCACGGGGGGCAAGATGCGCGTTGTCAGGGGGTCAGTTGAGGCAGCGGTGGGCGAAACAACTCAACATAACGTGTTTGACATATAATGCGACTCAAACCTTTTGGGAATTTCGTCTGAAATTATGTGTGTCGACCAGAAACTACGCGCACCCGGGCGTATGCGCAAACACCAGACAGGCATCAGGTGAGGGCAAACACCAGACATAAATCAGGTGAGGGCATGCCCCCTCGGGGCAGACTTTCGGATAAACAAGAAACAGGGCGAGTGTGTGTTTGCATATTCCATCGTGACGACGTTGTCACTCCGCGCAGCGCGTCATGCGGCTATGCGTAAACACCGCCGCGCGGCGTCCCACCACGACCTTGTTCAACCCCGTAATAGGCCGATTTCGGTAGCCAGGTGAAATGCCCATTCGGAGTTGCGTGCAAAGCGTCAGCGCTCAGCGCGGAAAAGCGGCAGCAGGTTGAATGCCCATACGGAGACGGACAAATGTACGGAGTTGCGTGCAACGCCTCGGCGCTTGGCGCGGGAAACGACATACCGAAAACGGCCTATTTATATGGACAGCGTGGCGCTCGCGACGTCACACCCGTTGGACTTGCAATAAGGACGGGCTTCATAACGAAGCTAACAAACAACAAGCTACTCGTATGCGCAATACGGGTCTACACTGACTGAGGGTGAACCCCACTTGTGTTGCTATCAGCTCAAACGTACAGACTCAAGAACCAAGGTCTATCCCAGCCGCAGCTGCCTGGTGAATGCCGCCGCCGCATCCATACACGTCATCACCCCGCCGTCCATCCGCTGGAAGTCGATCATGCTGTAGGGTCGCAAGTTGAAACTGAAAGCTAACTTTGAGGCGGTTCATCACAATTTGGCTTCAAAGCACGAAAAACCAAGCGCGGGCAATCCGGGGTCAATCTTGTGTCGACCTGGGATCAACCTGCGCTGCCCTACCATGTACCGGTCGTCCTTCATCTTGTACACCGAGATCTCGAACTTGACCAGCGTCTCATTACCTCGCAAAAGGGAATTACACACGTCCACTTCTCAGCTCAACGCAAGCACCGTTTGTGGGATACAATTGGTGGTTTCAGTAGCGTGTGACGATCTGCGTGGGTCATAACCCGTCATAAACTGGACACAAAACGGCTCGCTGATCAGAACTGTTTAGGATGAGGTGAGAAGTGGACAAGTGGAAGCCCCTGCCTCCCCCCCCACTCTCGCCCGCACCCGCTGAGGCCTTGCCCTCCTCCACATCCTCGTCCATCTCGTCCGCCTCCATTCCATCCGCCTCCATTCCATCCGTCCCGAGCCGCGCCCCGCTCACCGCCCCCGCCAGCTTCGAATGCCACTTATACAAACACTTGAGGTTGTACGGCCCCAGTTTCTTCCAAGACATAAGGCCTGGCAGGTATTGCGCGCCATATCATAGGTTGCCTTTTATTTCAGTACACGAGAGATCAGAGTTCGTTGGGTTTATGTGGCGAGCAATGTCCGCCAGGCCCTACCACGACACGTTCATGTTTCTCAGCACGCGGAAAATCTCAGTCATCACTTCCGCCGGCGCCAATGCGTAGGGCCTGACAGACATTGCTCGCAACGTCATCCAACGCATTCAAGACCCTGCATTGTTAGGGCAGATGGCATCATAGGTGCCGTAACGCGTTGGATGACGTTGCAAGCAAATTTTGTTTAAGGGTAAGAGCATCCTGGGGTCTGAAACGCGTTGGATGACGTTGCGAGCAAAATCTGTTCGGCCCCGCCATTGAAGTGGTGGACCCCAGCATCCAGCGCTGCTCCGCCGCCAGTCGTTGTTGCATCAGGTGCGCCTGCACCTGGCTCGGCCGCCGCGCCCCCAGGTTCCCCTTGCTGTAGCGCCGCAAGTTGTAATTGAAAGTAATTTTTGAAAGGGCTTGATCATACGTCAGGTTCAAGTGCTGCAACCAGACGCGGTCAAGCCGGGGTCAGCCGGGGTCAACCTGGGATCAACCTGAGGTCAACCTGGGGTCAGCCTGTGATTGACCTGTGATCAACCTGTGATCAACCTTGGGTCATCCTGGGGTCAACCAGTGATCAAACCGGGGGTCAACCTGGGGTCAACCTGGGGTCAACCTGTGATCAAGCGGGGGTCAACCGGAGGTCAACCAGGGGTCAACCTGAAGTCAGACTGGGGTGAACCTGCACCGCCCTACCTTACCCCCCGCCACGAACGGGTGCATGGCCGCCGCATCCGCCTGCCCCGGCCGAAGCTCCCCAGCCTCTAACCAGGGCCTTCCCTAAATACTATGTTCAAGCTAAAATGCCTGTGTGTGATACTCGGTGATCTCACCACGTGCTACTAGTAACTATTTACCAGAACCCCGTGTGATGTCAACTTCACGATCTGTGAGGTGTAACTCTGGATAACTCAAGTGGTTTCAGAGACAAACGGCTCAACGTTTCGGCTTGAAAAACGACTTATGTGGGGTCCTGCCTCAAACTCAGCGCCCAGGTAACCCCCGTACAGATTCCGCCGGTTGTCGAGTAGCAAGAAATACGCCACGGTCGCCTTGTTGCGGAGCTGGTGCCGCAGGGCGTCCACCACGTGCTCCCGCTCAAACCCGGGAGGTAGGGTGGCCGACATGATTTTGGCTGGTCAGAAATGTCTCCGGCGTAAAGTTAGATCTCACCGGTGCAAAGTGACAAGTGATGAGCCAAGGCACACGTGAAGACTAGCTGCCCACTAGTGCCTGGTCTGTGAGCCGTAAGTAATTACGTGGCTAGTAAGTACTGGGACGATTTATAAAACGGTCCGATCACTTACTAACTTACTCAACCTACTTTGCTAAAAGACCAGGCACGAGGTACAAAGTGAGTGGGGCACCAACCGAAACAAGCGGAGAAGACTAACCGCCCACAGGCACTACGTGAGTGGCTTGAACAACAGCTGAATCAAGCGACGATGACTAACAGCCTATGTGCGAAGCGAGTGGCGCCTGAAACAAGCGGTGATGACCAACTGCTCATAGATGCAAAGCGAGTGGCGGCTCCCTGCCCAGGTTGACCACCATCTCCAGCGTCTCCGCGTCCACGTTGGTGGCCTGCGCCAGGGTGTCCGGCGGCGGCACGGCCAGGTAGCGCGGCAGGTGCACCACGAACCACGGGTGCAGCCGTATCTCCGATATGGTGATGCGCTTCAGGGGGTCCACCAGCAGCGAGGGCATGGCAGTCATTGCTAAAAATATGCACATTTGCCAACCCTGGTGTCTTGACTGGAATGCTATGGACGTGATGAGCGTGAGGCGGCGGAGGGGGTGGTAATTGGGGCGGCGGTGGTGAGGGACTGGGCGGAGGCGGAAGCAGAGGTGGCGGCGGCAGCGGGGGCGGAGGTGGAGTTGGAGTTGAAGGTGGATGTGGAGGAGGGGGTGGCGGCGGCGGCGGCGGCCGCAGGGCTCGGCAAAATTGGAGGATGGAGGTGACGGCGGTGAGGGCCTCGGCAGGGGCAGGCTCGGAGGGCGGGGGCAGCGGAGGCGGCCGAATGGGGGACGCTCGCAGTCCCTACCAGCAGGGTGCGAGCGATGAGGTCACGCGCGCCAGGCGACAAGTGAGATGGAAGGTTGTAGATGCCGCCCTTGATTTTCTTGAAGAGGTTGGGGATGGACTCGTCATCGAAGGGCAGGGAGCCGCACAGCAGCGCGTACAGGATCACCCCGCACGACCGGAGCTTAGGGTTGCAGCCAAGCAGGTGACAGTAGTCAGGTGACCATATCAGTACAAGATGTGAGCGTCTGGCAATACGTCCATATCTGTGTGAGGCACGTCTGGTAAGGTGACCATATTGGTGCAAGTAGTAAGCGTTTGGTAAGGTGACCGCATGCAGCTTTGGGCAGGAGACCATATCGGTGCAACCCACGTTTGGTCAGGTGACCTAACTGACAAACTCTGCGGCCCCACCAGACATCAACCTCCGGCCCGCTGTATAGCTTCCCGCTGATCACCTCGGGCGCCGCGTAGTTCGGGCTGCCGCACGACGTCTTCGGGTAGAGCCTAGCAGATACTGCTCGCCACGTCAGAGGGTGCCGTTTATCTCAAGAGACGAGGATTCAAGGTGCGTTGGATGTCAGGGCCTAGCACGTACTGCTCGCCACGTCGAAGGGTGCCATTTGGCTCAAGAGACGAGGATTCAAGGTGCGTTGGATGACGGGGCGAGGGCCCGGCGGACATGGCTCGCCACGTCGTAGGGTGTCGTTTCATTCAACTCAATAGACGAGGGTTCAAGGTGCGTTGGATGACGTGGCGAGCCATCTTGCCCAGGCCCTACCTTCAGGAAGTGCCCGTCGCGCATCACGTTGCTCAAACCAAAGTCAGCGATCTTCACCGGCGGGTAGGGCCTGGCAGATATTGCTAGCACTGTCATAGGATGCCACGCGACTCAAACCACGAGGGATGCCACGTGACTCGAAACACGAGGGTTCGCAATGCGTGTCGATGACGTGGCGGGCAATGTCTGCCAGGATGCCGGGTGACTCAATAAACGAGGATTAATTATGCGTGTTGATGACGTGGCGGGCAATATCTGTCAGGCCCTACGTTGGATTTGGAGTCCAGCAGCAAATTTTCGGGCTTGAGGTCTCGGTGCACCACCATGTTGCGGTGGCAGTACTCCACGCCGCTCACAATCTGCTGGAAGAAGTGCCGCGCCTCGTTCTCGCCCAGCCGGTAGGACCAGGCGAATACTGCCGATTTAGGGTAACCCTCGCCACGTCATAGGGTGTCAGTAACTCAATACATGTGCGTTCAAAGTGCGTTGCAGGACGTGGCGAGCAACATCCGCCAGGCCCTACCAGGCGACCCTTCTCCACAATGTAGTCAAAAAGCTCGCCTCTCCAGAGGGACCAGCAGAGAATGCTCAAAACTTCACAGGGCGGCACTTACCAGTACCCAAGAAAGAACGGTTCGATCACTCAAGAGACGAGGGTTCGAAAATGTGTTGAACGGCGTTTTGGATTATATCTGCCAGGCCCCACCGCTCTTGACATACTCCATCACCACGAAGATGTCGTGCTGGGTCTCTAGCACCTCGTAGAGGCGGATGATGTGCGGGTGCATGAAGAGCCGCAGGATTTTGATCTCCCGCCGCACCTTCTCCTCCATGGAGCAGGGCCGGGCGGACGTTGCTCGCCACGTCAAAGGAATCCAATTTCATCCCAAAACGAGGGTTTACTGTGCGTTGGGTGACATGGCAAGGCCTGGCAGATATTGATCGCCACGTCATAGGAATTCAAATAACTCCCGAGACGGAAGTTCACTGTGCGTTGGATGACGTGGCACGGCCTGGTCGCCAAGTCATAGGATGCCATGTCACTCAATGCACTAGGGCTTGAAATGCGTCGGATGTCGTGGCGGGCAGTATCTGTCAGGACCTACCATGTCGATCGCCTTGATCTTTTTCCGGTTGAGAATCTTGATCGCCACCTTGTGGCCCGTCAACACATGCTCCGCCACCTTCACTTTACCGAACGAGCCCACGTTCAGGGTCCGCCACGATGTTTCCGGTTCAGCTCATTCTAATTGTTTGTCCGTAGTGTACCTGTGTACCTATGTCGGCTCCTCGGCCTGACACGCCGTACCCGCTCCAGCTCAACCTGCCTGTTTGCTCATAGTGTACCGGTGTACCCGTATACAGCTATACCCTTGCCGCATCCTCCTCCCCACTTCAGTTCAACCTGAGTGTTTGCTCATGGTGTACCAGTGTACGAGTTTCCGTACACACTCGCCGCATCCTCCTCCCCGGCCCGACGCGCCGTCCCCGCTTCAGCTAAACCGGACTGTTTGCTCATAGTGTACTGGTGTACCCACTTGAGCTCATTCTGGCACTGGAGCTCATTCTGACTATTCGCTCACGGTGTGCCGGTGTACCTGGACACATTCGCCGCCTCCTCCTCCCTGTCCTGACACAGCAACCCCGTTTCAGCTCAACCGGAACGTTGTTCATGGTGTATCTGTTTACACTCGCCTCGCCGCGTTCTCCTCCCTGACCTGACGCGGCGAGCCCTTTTCAGCTCAACCGGACTGTTTGCTCATAGTGTACCGGTGTGCCCTACCGATACCCAGCGTCTTGCCGATGCGGTAGTTTGGCAGGTAAATCTGCGGGGCGACGGGGCGGTGGATGGGCGGGTGCGGCGAGGGCGGGTTAGTGTGGGGTGGGGTGGGTGGGGTGGTGGGGTGGGGTGGGGTGGTGGGGTGGGGTGGGGTGAGGCGGGGTGGGGTGGGATCGAGTGGGGTGGGTGGGGTGGTGGGGCGGTGGGGTGGTGCAAAGGGGTGAACGGTGTCAAAGGGGTGCCAAAGGGGTGCCCTCTGCCCTGGGATTTAGAAGAGGGGGTTCTCAACACAACAGGTGGATCTCGAAAACGATAAGGGCGCGTCACGGCAACACTCGAGACGGCGCATGCAATGCAGGCGGCGGGAGCAACATCGGCGCGGTAATCGCATGGCGTCGGACGGGCGCGAGTGCGTCCCCAGGGAAGGGCATTTTGCTGAGTCGGACCGGTCAGACCGGCATTTGCGGACGTGGCACGGCAGGGCATTTTATTTTTGGGGGGCGAGTGGGAAGTTGCGCGGGTTCAGGGTGGAGGTACCTCGGCCGCCGCTGCGGACCCGCCCTTGACGGGATTATCGCCGTCCTCCGCCATCGCGCGTGCAGCAGCGGGAGGAGGGGCGGGGCGGGGCCGGCCGTTTCACACCTGGCATGAGGGTCCTGAGAACAACGACTCGACCGCGTTGAACGACGAAAGACCACAACCGCTCCCTACGAGCATCTGACTACAACGGTCTGGCCACCACGCACCGAGTCCGCGTGTCTGTGCCTGTATTCCCCTTCAGGGGAACAGTCGTATGATCCGTTCTGCGTCCGAGTAGTTGTTCTCAGTGACCCCCCTGCCCCCTGCCACCTGCCAGCTCACTCAAACGCGTCTTGCCTCAAAACTCTCTGCTGAAGTGATCAGTGGCCGATGCGGTTGGTGCGGGTCGCGTGCCGCAGCTACCCAGCGCTCGAGCGGCGAGCGCGACGTGCGTGTCACCGGTTCACACGCCGCACGGGCGAACCGGCGAGGCGTCGTGGGCCGTGATGGCGTACCGCGTGCGTCCAATGCGCGGCGGTTGGGTGTTTTGATGTGACCGCAAAAAGCGTGGCCGCAAAATCGCTCGTCGATCTCTCGATTGTTTTTCCACCTGCCATCTTCAAATCAAGAGGGTGTATTGAGAACTATCATAGCTCTACCGAATGGATCCGTCACATCGGTACCAGTATGGGTATATAACAGCTACTCGATAACATACGCATGGAAGTGGAGTTTCCTTGTGTGTCGAGTGTCATTTCTCAATGATCCTCTTCGCCGCGTCAGCATGGTGATGAGCAAATCCGTGGCGCATGCAGGTGTGCCCCCCATCGGATCCGCGCCAGTGCGATCAAAAAGAAAAAATAACGCAACGCGGCGACGCGTGCACTGCCTGCCGACTGCGACGGCGCTGTAACTTCACACAAGGGCGAGATGTCGGCCCACACGGCCACGAGACGCGGCCTCCGGGGTTTCCTGCGGGCGGCTGCGGCGGCGGCGCCCTCTCGCGCTGGCGGCGCGCGCCCCGCAGGATGCCCCAACCTCCGCTGGGCCACCGTCCGAGCATCGGGCACCCGGCACCCCCCGGCGTACGAGCCCGACATGCTGGACCCCTCGGCAGGGGCTTACACTCGTCCTATTCTCAGCTCAACTTGAGCCGTGTCTGTCACAAGAAAACACCCTACACACCCTAAACACCCCCTAATAGCCCCGGAACACGGGCTACACAACCCCTACGCGCACCCCCTACCCCATAAAAACTTAAAAAGCGCTCAAGTTGAGCTGAGAAGTGAACGAGTGTAAGCCCCTGCCCCTCGGCGCCCGCCGCCCCCGACGCCGCCGTCGACGCCACGGTCCCCACGCCGCGCAGCGCCACGGAGCTCGGGTACACGCCGCTGCCCGCGGACCAGCGCCCGCTCACGCCCTGGGTGCGCCAGGTCATCAGCGGCAGGGGGAGGCACACGTTACCCCACCCAAAAGTTTTCTCACCCAGTTCCGAGCTACGCTGAGTGTCCGCCGAGGGTCAACGTGGTGGAAACAAAATGACGGGATACCGTCCAGGGACGTCCCTCAGGGACTGTTGGAGTCCACGCTCCACCGCCATGGAACCCGGTTTCTGTGTCTGCCTTCCGGTCCAGAGAACCCCCTGCTGGTACGCGTGTGCGCTCGTCACTTTCTGGTGGCAAATGGCCGAAACGTTTTTTTGTGAGTTGGCGGAGGCGTCGAGGCTGCAGCGGGGGCTGGCCTAGCGGGAGCGCCATTACGCGAAGGCGCGGTGCAACAGTCGGTCCTCCACCAAACAAGCTGGCCACAAACCCGGTCACCTGGCTCAAACCTGAGCGAACCTGAGCAAACCTGAGCAAACACTTTACACTGTTTCCCCGCAGTCAGACCATCGGATGAGCCAAAGACACTGTAGACACGCTGATTAGCTGACTAGGGTGCGCTTGTTCCAGAGAGTCCGCTTGTCATATCATATCCCTCAGGTAATACCGACAAATGTCTATCGGTACGTGCAAGCCCCTACCCCACGGTGTGGAGCTCCTGCGCAACCCGCGGTACAACAAGGGCATGTCGTTCAGCGCGGACGAGCGGGACAAGATGCACCTGCGCGGCCTTCTGCCGGCGGCCACCTTCACGCAGGAGATGCAGGTGTGGCCTGGCGGGTGGTGCTCGCCGCGTCATCTAACGCACTCAACTTTGAGCCCTCGTCTCTTGAGTCAAATGGCACCCTGTGACGTGGTTTGAAATATCCGCGAGGCCTTAGATGCAGGTGGACCGCGTGATGCGCAATGTGCGTGCCATCACCTCCCCCCTCGAGCGCCACAACCACCTCCTGGGTATGGCGGTGCAGGCTGACCCCAGGTCGGCCCCGGCTGAACGCGCTTGATTTCAGCGCGTCAAGCTAAAACATGATGTGCCGCTTTCGAAGAACGTTGCTTTCAATTTCAACTTGCGCCACTACACCTGGGGCTCCAGGAGCGCAACGAGCGGCTGTTCTACCGCGTGCTGATCGAACACGCGGCATGGGGGTTATTGAGATCAAGCACTCGCCCGACGTTGAATCTCCTCCTCCTCCTCCTCCTCCTCCTCCTGCTTCTCCTTCTCCTCTTCCTCCTCCTCCTGCTCCTCCTCCTCACGTCTGTATGAGCATGCGCTCTGCACCAATCTGGGTTCGAGTGCTTGTTCTCAATGTCCCTGCCGCGAGGAGGAGTTGATGCCCATCATGTACACGCCCACGGTGGGTCAGGTGTGCCAGACGTACGGGCTCATGTTCCGCCGCCCGCGCGGCCTGTACATCTCCTCTGAGGACCGCGGCAACGTCTACCGCATCCTCAAAAACTGGCAGGGCGGCCCGCATTCCATCGCACCCAGTCCTTACACTAAACAACCCGCCAGCTGTCCACGAAGGCCGGCCACATGTACGGCAACTTCTCAGACTGTCAGGGAACGCAGCTCATAGTGTACCGACACTCGATTATTAGTACCAGGGAGCACATCAAACTTGTAAGTAGGGAACACACCACATAGTGTACCAGTGCTCGTGTACTGGTGCTCACTACGGCATCCTCGCCGGCTTGACCCTGCTGAGCGGCCGGAGAAGCGGGTGAAGCTGGTGGTGGTGACGGACGGCGAGCGCGTCATGGGCCTGGGGGACCTGGGTGTGCAGGGTATGGGGGTGGCGGGCGCCAAGCTCAACTTGTACACCTCCATGGTGCGGTGGTGCAAGTTGTAATTATTGGAAGCTGAGTTGCGTCATAGTTTCTGCGCTTTGCACCTATAACGTGATAAACTGCTTTCAAGTGTTGCGTTCACTGTCAACTTGCGTCGCTACTCCATGGGCGGCATCGACCCCGCGGACACCCTGCCCATTTGCATCGACGTGGGCACTAACAACGAGGCAGGGGGGTTACTGTTAACCAGCACTCGACCCACTTTTTATGGCATCCTCCTCCTCCTCTTCCTCCTCGTCCTCCTCCTCCCCTTCCTCCTCCTCCTCCTCATTCGCGCTCCCATATGAGCATTCACCCAGAAGGTACACGGTAAGGCATGCTCCAATCTCCGTTCGAGCTCTTGTTCCGCATGACCCTCCCGCTGGGAGCTGCTGGACGACCCGCTGTACATCGGGCAGCGCAAGAACCGCATCGTGGGCGACGAGTACGATGACCTCATGGACGAGTTCGTGTCCGCCGTCAAGCGCCGCTTCGGCGAGCGCGCCATCATTCAGTTCGAGGACTTCAGTAACGACAACGGGAAGCGCCTGCTCGAGCGGCGGGGCCTGCCCACTCGTTCCCTGACTGTTTGCTCATACTGTACTTGTGAATGGAGAGCGGCAGGGCCTGACTACGGGTGTAACTGACTGTTTGCTCGTAGTGTAACGGTGTACTGGAAGCGGCTGCTCGAGCGGCAGGGCTTGGCCACTGGTTCACACCCTGTTTGCTCGAAGTGTACCGATGCATACACGAGGAGGCGGCGACTGTGTCCAGGTGCACTGGTACACTGGTACACTATTCGCGAACAGTGGTGGGGCGAGTGGCTAGGCCAGGGAGGAGGATGCAGCTAGTGTGTACGGGCACACCTGTGAACTTTAAGCAAACAGTGATGGAGCGACTGACCTCGGCCCTGTCGATGCACGGAGGAGGTTTTGCGAGTGGGTATGGGTACACCTGTACACGATGAGCAAACATTTAGGGAACGAGTAACGAGTAACCAGGCCCTGTCGATCGGTACGCCACACAGGCCGCGGTGTTCAACGATGACATCCAGGGCGTGGCCGCCTCCACTCTGGCGGGGCTCTCTCACTCTCAACCCCTAGCAGAGAAACCACGATGCAAGCAGGTATCGAACCCACGACTACACACTGCAAGCTAAGCAGTCGTAGACTGATCGGCTGACGGCCCACAAAACCAAAGACGACCCCATGATACTAGTGCATGTAGGGCTCAAGCTCGCGGCTTCACCACTCGACTCAAGGCCGATGGAACTGATGGATGACCCTATGGTTTGGCGGGCATTCTGGCCGCGCTGCCGCTGACGGGCGGCAGCGTGGCGGACCACACCTACCTGTTCGCCGGCGCGGGGCAGGGCCTCACCTCAGTAAATGTTCCAGCTGTCACTCAGCCGCCTCTCCCTCCTCCTCCTTCTTCGCCGTCTTTACCTCTCCTCCTTCTCATTATTCGCCTTCTCCTTCGCCTCCACCTTCAGCCGTTTGACCGTGATACCGCTCGAGTGATCCCAAATGATGCTACAAAGATGCATAAGTTCAGCTGGACAAAAGTGATAAGGTGAGGCAGTACTCCGGGGGAGACGGGGACCGGCATCGCGGAGATGATCGCCGGGTACATCGCGCAGCGGGGCGGGATCACCATCGTGGAGGCGCGCAAGAAGATCTGGATGCTCGACTCCAAGGTGGGATGGTGCGAGTCCATCCCTAGTGAAACCAGTTGAAACCAATTGAAATCAGTTGCAACCAGCAGTTGAAAGCCGTTGAAAGCAGTTGAAAGCTATTTGAAAGACTGGAGACCAGCTGTTTAAACTAGTTGGAACGAGTTAAAACCCGTGTCGAGCGCGCCTGGTGTCAGCACTCGAAGCTGCTGACGAGCTACGCAGCAGCAGCATGCGAAGGAGGAGGAGGAGGAGGATAATCTGGTACCGACTACTCAGCTTTGCTTCCAGTTACAACATGCGCCTCTACACCAAGGGGCTGGTGACGCGCGCCCGGGCCGAGAAGGAAATGGACATGGCGTTTCACAAGCTGCCCTACGCGCACGACGACATGCCCGACTGCGCCTCCCTGGCGGAGGCGGTGCGGCTGATCAAGCCCACGGCGCTGATCGGCATCCGCCGCCACGACCGCACCTTCACCGGTTGAGCCTGTAAACATGCTCAATGCCCCTCCCCTCCTCCTCCTCCTCCTCCTCCTCCTCCTCCTCCGCCTCCTCCTCCTCCTCCTCCTCCTCCTCCACCTCCTCCTCCTCCCCCTCCTGATGAAGGCTCAATGCGACGCAGGAACGATGTCTACCAGGCCCTATTGACCGGCGGCGTTCTGAGCGGCCTGGAGGGCCTGCCCGGGGTGGGAGCGGGCAAGCGGCAGGGGCTTACACTCGTCCACTTTTCAGCTCAACTTGAGCCGTTTCTGACACAGAATACACCGTAAACATCCCCTACTAGCCCCTGACACCTCCTAAACACCCCCTAAACAAGCAATACATGCACCCCCTATCCCACAGAAAGCGCTTACGTTGAGCCGGAAAGTGAACGAGTATAAGCCCCTGGCAAGCGGCAGTACGAGTTCCATGATGGGATGAGTACCGCCGCCGCCGCCGCCGCCTCCGCCGCCATCTTCGACGCGCCGCCGCCGCGATTGTTCAACCGCGAGGTGCTGGAGGAGATGGCCAAGATCAGCGAGCGGCCGCTCATCTTCGCCCTGGTAGGGCGGTGCAGGTTGACCCCATCAAATCCACATTGACTGCGCCTGGAATTAAGCGCTTGAAACTGAAATGTGATAAACCGCTTTCAAACGTTACTTTCAAACTTCTGCGACGCTTCGCGCTGTCGCGACCGGACCCCATCAGCGAGTGCACGGCGGAGGAGGCGTACGCGGCAGGGTCGTCCACTCTTTCACGTTATGAGCTAAACGTGGGCACTTTCTGTGTGATACGCTGCTTGGCGTTAGTCTGTCAGTGGTTAAATTCAGTGTCGGCCTGACTAGTCAGGATTCTCCCCTCGAAATCGACGGTCCATTTACTCAAGGATCGCGACCCGGTCGGATTTCCGGCGAGTCGGTCGGCAGGATTTTCGATTTGGACTCTTGTGATTGGTCGAACGGACTTCAATACCACATCTTCGATATCAGACTCGACACAGAGTTTGAAGGGCTCAGTTTGAGCTGGAACGAAGACGAGTGTAAGTCCCTGTTACGCGGGGACGGATGGTCGCTGCATCTTCAGCGGCGGCAGGGGCTCACAGATATTGCTCGACGCGTCGTGCAACGCGTTTTGAATCCTCGTGTATTGGTGTTAAGTAGCATCTTATAACGAGGCAAGCAATGTATGTCAGGCCCAGGCCCTATGCGACGGGTGCGCCGTGGAGCCCTTCACGCTGCCCGACGGCAGGGGCTTCCACTCGTCCACTTCTAACCTTACCTTGAGTCGATTTTGACGCCGGAATCTCATAAAAGAATGCTCACGTCAAACCGTGAAGTCAACGAGTGTAAGCCCCTGCTCGACGGCCGCACGGCGGCGCCGCGCCCCAGCACCTCCGCGTACATCTTCCCAGGCTTCGGCCTCGGGCTGATCCTGTCGGAGTCTACGCGGGTAGTGACTCATGGACAGTGCTCGCCACGTCATCAACCGCTCATTGAACCTTCGTTTCTTGAGTTAACATCCTATAACGTGGCGTGCTCGCCACGCCACGTCATCACACGCACTTTGAACCCTCGTTTCTTGAGTTAGATGGCGTCCTATGACGTGGCGAGCACTATTCATCAGTCCCCTACACGCGGGTGCGCGACCCCATGTTCATGTGCGCTGCCGAGGCGGTAAGGCCCGGTGCCTCACCACCGTTTGCGCATATAGGTAGTGTACATGAGTGTACACATTTGCATCGTCCTCCTCCACCTAAGCCCCGATACCCTCCGACTGTCTGCCCCCATGTGTACTTATGCACATCCTCATCTTCAACATATGTACCGATACCTTGCGCGTTTCTGCTCATAGTGTTCACATCCAATTTATCTCGGACCCGCCAAGGCGGTGGCGGCGCTGGTGACCAAGGAGGACCTGGAGGTGGGCGCGGTGTACCCGCGCATGGCCAACATCCGCGCGGTGTCCGCCAATGTGGCGGCCAGTGTGGCGCAAAAAGCGTACGACATGGGTTGGGCCGCGCACACATTGCTCGCCATGTCACCCAATGCAATGTCACGTGTTGACCCCTCGTTTCCTGAGTTACCCGGCATCCTATAACGTGGCGGGCGTATTGATCGCCACGTCACCCAACGCGCATTGAATCCTCGTTTCTTGAGATGATTTGTTTCCATTGCATCCTATGACGTGGCGAGCGGGTTTTTGGGGTTTAAGGGGTTACTGTTTAGCAATATCCGGCGGGCTCTATATATGGGCGTGGCGACGCACCCGGGGCGGCCGCCGAACTTTGAGAGGCTTGTGTCGATGGCGAAAGCGTGGATGTACAACCCCGTGTACCGCAGCTACATGTGATTGGCTCATGCAGGAGGTGTCGACCAATGGGGTGGCGACTATACCTGGATGTGATTGGTTGACGGAGGTGTTGACCAATGGGGTGTAGATGGCGCGAGCGTGGATCTACAACCCCCTGCACCGCAGCTACATGTGATTGGCTGATGCAGGTGTCGACCAATGGGATTTCGATGAGTGCTGGATGTGATTGGCTGATGGAGGTGTTGACCAATGGGGTGTCGATGGCGCGGGCGTGGATGTACAACCCCCTGCACCGCAGCCACATGTGATTGGCTGATGATGGTGTCGACCAATAGATTTCGACTTGTCCTGCCACTCGACCAATGGGTGACCGAGGAGTGGACAGCTGGATGTTCAACCCGGTGCACCGCAGCTACATGTGATTGGATGATGGGAGGTGTTGACCAATGGGCTGTCGCCAAGGGCCGGTGTTGCGGCCTCGAAGATTTACCACTAGTCGTTTGCGGAAGTGACCGCATAGACTACATGGTTTTGTATAATTACAGTATATGGGGGTATACAAGTCCAACGCGTGACGTCGCGAGCGCCGCACTTTCCCAGGGAATTCTGGGGTGAAGAAGGTTGTGGTGAGACGCCAGCGGTGTTTAGGCGCGGCCGCTGACACGGCGCGTCGAATGACGATGACGCGACAAGAGATTTGTTGGAGAACCCACGCACACGCCCTGTTTCTTGTTTCGCGTCCCACAAGCCTGCGCCGAGGATTGCCCTCGTCTGATGCATGTTTGGTGTTAGCCCATACGCCCCGGGTGCTCGTTTCAGGTCGACGGATAGCGATGCCAAAGGTTTGGAAACAGTTTGGCTTTGGCTTCGGCTTTGGCCGCTTTCGGGATACGCACTGGGATATCGGGTACCCGCTTCGGGATACGCACTGAGGCATCAGGTAGGTGGGCACAGTGCAGATTTTTTTAAAGCGTGCCTTTTTTAACAACGTGCGTGACCGCCGGCACTCAGCATAGCGGTGGCCGCGCCACAGCGAGACGTTAGACACCCTTCTGGGCGATAACATCACCCGGCGCCAGTCAGCCAGTGCCTCAGCCAGTGCCTCCCGACCTCACAGCTGCCGCTCCCCACGAATCTCGATCCGAACACACAATGAGTGTGTTTCGCGGCCGTGGGCGGAGGGGCGCGACGGCTGGCGTCCCGCGATCGATCGCGCGTGTCGCGGCGCTCGTGGCGGCGGTGGCGATCGTACTCGCGGCGCCCGGGGCGGAGGCGGGGCGCGGGAACCGGAAGGTGGCCGCTGGAGGTGCCGCAGGCGGAGGTGCCGCGGCCGCAGCCGCAGAACTTCCCCCACCAGTGTCCGAAGCGCTAGCTCTGGGCAGGGGCTTACACTCGTCCACTTCTCAGCTCAACCTGAGCCGCTTCTGACACAAAACACACCCTGAATACCCCCTGATGTTCCTTAATGCCCCCTGACACCTCCCAAACACCCCCTGTACCACCCCTCCATGCACCCCTATCACACAGAAGGCGCTTAAGTTGAGCTGAAGAGTGGACGAGTGGAAGCCCCTGGCTCTGGGCGTTCAGCAGCAACAGCTGCAGCAGCAGCAGCTGCAGGTAGGTCGAGGGCATAATGCCCGCCGCGCCGCTTGCTCTCGCGCCCACTGGATGCAGAGGCCGCGGCCCGTCATTCACATTCACATCACTCACCGAGTTTGCGACCTTGTCTCGTGAGTTACCAGCAATCATTGATTCGTTAGACTTGAAATAAGACGGACAAATATATATCATTGACACAGCGAGCATGACTCTATACTTGTGACCTTAGCATCAGCAATCGCTGCAGCTGCCGCAGCAGCAGCAGCAGCAACAACCGCAGGTGGGCTGAGTATGTCGCGCATGAAACTTACTCTCGCGCCCACCGGCTTCAGGGGTCATTAATCAAGTCATTCACCGCGTTCGAGACCCTGGTTTAATGTGTAGAATGCCGTCATCGACACGGCGAGCGTTGCTTACCCACCTCCTGAACCCCCCTTACCCCCCTTACACACCCTGAGCCCCCCCCAAATACCCCTTAAATAATCCCCTAGACGCCCCTACACCCCCCTACACCCCCCTAAACACCCCCTAGACACCCCCCTGAACACCCCGCAAAAATCCTCTAAATACCCCCTGAAGACCTTAAACCACCACCTGACCCTCACAACAGCAGCAGGGCGGCGGTGAGCTTCAGCCGCAGGACGCGGGCGGCGGCCTCGCCGCGGTGCCGCATGACGACAACGGGTACAGCGGACACTACGGCGCGGACGGACATGCGCCCGAGGCAGGGGCTTACACTCGTCCACTTTTCGGCTTAACTTAAGCGTTTTCTGTGGGACGGGGGTGCATTTAGGGGTTGTTTAGGAGGTGTCAGGGGGTATCAGGGGGTGTCTAGGGTGTATTTTGCGTCAGAAACGGCTCAGGTTGAGCTGAAAAGTGGACGAGTGTTAGCCCCTGGCCCGAGGTCTACTGGTACGGCGGTGACGGGCAGCAGCAACAGCAGCAGCAGCAGCCGCAGCAGCAGCAGTATCAGCAACAGCCCATTCAGCAGCAGGAGCAGCAGGAGCAGCAGTCCGCTGACCAGTCCGCTGACCAGTCCGCTGACATGTCCGCTGACATGTCCGCTGATCGGCAGGAGATCGCGAGGCGTGTGGCACACATCAAGGGTCAGGTCGGCATTTTGGCTGTCAAGCATGCCCGGACCGCGTCGGCTTACGCCGGCCAGGCGGCTGATCTCGCTAAATATCACGCAAATCATCTCGCTAAACACGCCGGTGAGGACCAGGGGCTTACTCTCGTCCACTTTTCGGCTCAACGTTAGCAAGTTTCATGGGATACATTAGTTGCATGATTTCCCCCCAGTCTATTAGACAGGGGGACACGAGGAGGTGTGACCAACACGGCTTAGGTTGAGCTGAGACGTGAAAGAGTGTAAGCCCCTGGTGAGGACGAGGCCCAATGTCATCTGACCGTACGCTCATAGTGCGCTTGTGGCCTCCACCTGAGGCCCGAATGCCGTTTATAATCTGGCCGTTTGCAAGCAGTGTGTATGCACGCATTCCTCTCCTCGTCTTCCTCCTCTTACCCTCATCCTCCGCCTCCTCCTCCTCATCCATTAACGTGCCAGCATGCGCCACTTGGTTTATCCTCACCGTTTGATGTGTACCTGTACCAGGGGCTTACGCTCGTCCACATCTCGGCTCAACGGAAGCACCTCTTGTGGAATATGATGGGTAATATCATACTTCAGTGACCAGAAACGTCTTTGGTTGACCTGAGGGGTGGACGATTGTAAGCCCCTGACCTGTACATCCCGTTGTAATGGAGAAAACGGTGTCCCAAAGTGCGTCAAACCACTTTGCGACCCAGCATGCTAAGTCGTCCCGCTCGACCAATCAGAGCTGTCCATTTGGACGATTAGCACTCAAAGTCACCAATCGTCTAAGTGGTTTGACGCACTTTGTCATAGGTCAGTCTTGACCAATCATAGAGCACTGTTTGGGCCTTACCCCTGGGGCGGATACAGGAGCGCAACCCGGACCTGCACCTGTTCGCCATCGCGTTCGTCCTGCTGGCTGTGGCCATTGGGCAGGGTCTACACCGATCGGCTGGGGGTGCCAAACGGGGATTTTGACGTTTCTTGATTCAAGAGACGGTCGCCCATATAAATTTACAGTAAATTTACAGTGAGATTCTTGCGGTATTTAACAGTCTATATGGGCATTTCCATCCCACACTATATGGATTCGTGGATTCGCAGGTGCGTCAGATTCGATCGGATTGCGTCGAATTCCTGGACCCTGGAATCGGTATCCACCAACCCAGTAAATATTCCAAGTTTAACGATCAAGCACGTGCAATGAGACCCTACTATCAGGAGACTCTATGGGACAACCAATTCTGAGACGCGCCACGAATCCCAGGATGAGGTAGGGCGAGATTCGATGTGACTGTGTGCTCATCAGCACGGTCGGCGCCCCTCTACTTTTAGATACTGGGGGTTTTAATGTCAAACTACCGGATTCTGGGATCCCGGCCGACACCCGGCCGACCGGTTTCAGTGCCTTCTCGATTTATTGAACCCCTGATTGAACCCCTTAACAGTAAATCAGTGTGCTCCACCCCCCAGATTGTTTTAAGAAGAGGGGATCGTACCGCGTAGATAGTGCACCTACACACATTAGACGTCTGATTCTGACTACTTGTGTGATATTAGGTGATGTTTATTGATCTGATCTGAGTCACGGCGAGCAGTATCTGGTCATCTGGTCGGTCGGCCCTATCACACGGTCGACAACTTGACGCGCTTGATCCAGGAGGAGGAGCAAGCCATATACATGGCGGAGGAGGAGGAGGAGGAGCTGGCCTCGCGGGTAACAGCCCCCCCTCCCGGCGTGTTTGTAATCTTAAACCCAGTCTCCGGTTTGACTACCCACTGAACCCCCCGACTACAGCCTCTCGGCCAATCAGGGACGTGGTCAAAAGATGGACTGTCCGTTGACCAATCAGGGACCATACACATTTACGTTCAGAATTGGCGCGAAACGTGCAAATCATGTAGCCAATCAAATCGCAGTACTCACTCTCTCGACCAATCATGTGAGGGCCTTCAGGGTCGTTAACGACCCGAAGACTGGTTTGACCGTCCACAGTTCGACCACCCGCTGCCGCCGCGACGTACCTTGGCGTCGAGACAACCCAACGCATATCAATACAGCACCCGTACCCTGCGCCAAGACTAAACACCAGGACAACACCCAACCCCACATTGCTGCAGTACCCATACGTGGCGCGTACTAAGGCGAAGAAAAACACCGGCGCCTTCGCGTACCTGGACGACGAGGACGACACCCCGGACGACGAGGAGGCCATCATCCTAGCGCGGCAGCTGGCGCGGGAGCTGGAGTCTCGGGGCGTGCCGACGCAGGCAGGGTCATTTTCTTGTTCACAATCGCCAGGCCCGAGGGAGGTAAGCGGCCGATCGCCTTTGTTGGTCACTTTCCAGGCAAGATGCCAAGAACCACACCAACCACGGCACAGCACAGCACAGTAACCACACAGTCACCACATCTTTCGCCTGCGCCTCCTGGGGCCGACTAATTACAGAAGTGTTGAATCTTTAAGGCCCTCTACGAGTATTCATTAGACCCTTGTTGATGGCTGCTGACAGCGGGAAGGAGGACGGGGGGGCGAAGGCAGACCCCGAAAGTGGAGTGAGCGCCTTGGCAGATGCGAGAGACCCTGAGGTAGGGCCTGGCAGATATTGTTCGCCACGTCATCGACACGCATGTTGAACCCAATAATGGTAGATAACTACATATCACCATGGATCGCCACACCATGGATCAATACATTAGGGTTCAAACTACGTGTTAGTGACGTGGCAGGCCATGAGCCTGACAGATATTATTCGCCACGACATGGATCGCCATTCGGCTCAAGAAACGAGGGTGCAAAGTGCGTGCCGATGACGTGGCGGGCAACATCTGGCAGGCACTACCCTTAGGAGCGCAAGGCGCGGCTGAAGGACATGCGGACCGGGCTGGCGCAGCTCAAGTCGCAGCTTAAGGTAGGGGCGAACACATAGTGTACACCTGTACACCACTGCACACAGCTATGCACAGCTGTGTTTCGCCGGAGGACACAGGGGTTCTCTGACTGAAAGGCATTAGAGATGCACCGTTACTCGCCACGTCATCCACCGCATAGTATACCGGTACTCGCCAGGTCATCCACCACATAGTGTACCGGTGCTCGCCGTGTCACCCACCAGATAGTGTACAGGTGCTCGTAGAGTCATCCACCAATAGCATGCAAGTGAACTGAAGGTACGAGGCTCGAGCGGCTGTGAACTAGCGACAGGCGGCCGACCGGCCACTGTTCATATTTCTTCAGTCAAAGATAGACTCAAGAAACAGCGTCGACAGGTGTGTTATGTTGGCATTGGCTTTTGCGTTGCCCTCCTATGTTCTCGTGGAAACTGTCGGATGACGTGGCGGGCATTACTCACTTGGCCCTAAAGGACGTCCGGAACCAAACGCGCCGCGCGCAAGGACAAGTGATTGAGGGTCCAACAGGGGGACTGCGTTTCATCGGCTACATTGTGTTTGATGTTTAGACTTGCAATGAAGACAGTCTTCTTATATCATAGGATAGGTGGTGGCATATTGCCGTCACCTGGCGCAAGCGTTACCGAGGTATGAGCAGAAGGTTTTAGAAGTGTTTCCAAGACGGGGGCTCCGCGTTCAATGCCATTTATTTTGAACTATGTGCGTGCGATGTGCGCGAGTGTGTGGTCCTGCATTTTCCGAATTTGTACCAGTGCACTACCAGCAACCAGTCCCACGCGTTCGCTTTGTTCGGTCTTCCGTTAGCCCGTGCCGTTACGTGTTAGGCGAACGTGTACGGGTGCATTATGAGCGATCACGCATACGAGGGGTGGCGTTCGAGGGCTTCGTTCGCGCGAGTGTCGTTGTGTATGTCTTTGCGCAATCGTGGGTGGATTTGATAACAAGGGCGGGTGCAACTAGGAAAGTGCCTCAGCACTTCGGGCGTATTATGAATTATTGGTTCGGAGCGGAGCGCTGGGCGCTGGTGTCCTGTGGGCTACGACATTATATCTGTTGTCGGCGCCCGTATTATTGACGGTCTGTGTTACTTGTTGTTCTCGTAAGAGGCGGTTCATGTCCACGAAGCGGTTCATGTCCGTGATACTCATGTCGCTTAGTGGTTGAAGCGGCAGCCGTCGCCGCGGGTGCACTCGCCCTTCTGGAAGGCGTAGCACGTGCCAGTCTTCTCGCCGCCGCCGCCGCCTGGAGCTAGGGACTGCTGGATGCTGCTCGCCACGTCATGGCATGTCATCACTCAAGAAACGAGGTGTACAAATGCGTGTCGAAGATGTGGCGGGCAATGTGCCTGGCAGATATCTCTCGCCACGTCACATGATGCCAGTCAACTCAAGAAAAGGAGGAGGCGGGTGGGGGGGAGGAGGAGGCAAAGGAGGAGGCAGCCGAGGAGGAAATGGAGGATGAGATGGAGGCGGAGGAGCGGAAGAAGGACGAGGAGGAGGCGGAGGTGGAGGAGGCGGAGACGGAGGAGGAGGGGGTCGAGTGGCGGGAAGTGTCCATCAGACCCTACCGCCGCCGCCACCGCCGCCGTCGTGGCTGAAGCGGCAGGAGTCGCCGCGCGTGCACTCACCCTTCTGGAAGGAGTAGCACGGGTTGTTGGACCGCACCGGCGCCGCCGCGTTGGGGTCGTGCGAGAACCGGCAGGCGTCGCCGCGGGTGCACTCGCCCTTCCGGTAGGGACTCATGGATAGTGCTCGCCAAGTCAGAGGGTGTTATTTAATCAGAGCGCGAGAGAGAGAGATACGCGTCCGCATGTATGAGGAGGTACCTGGCTTTCGCCGTGGCCCCCGTAAGAAACGAGGGCCCAAACGGTGTATGATGACATGACGAGCAGTATTCATCACTCCCTGCCTTCTGGAAGGAGTAGCAAGGGGGGCCGCCGGAGCCGCCGCCGGGGCGCGCGCCGCCGCCGGCGCCGCCGGCGCCGTGCGCG